>JGI24705J35276_12237197_pt1 | contig 10148 bp, 5 predicted proteins | sample TergutNt197P4_FD_35276 | JGI IMG/M metagenome (IMG submission 35276)
AACCTGGCCAATGCCTTCTCCCTGGCGCACCCGACCCGGGTTGCCGGGGCGTCGATCCTGCTCATCGATGATGTCTACACCACCGGCACCACGGTCAACGAATGCAGCCGTGTCCTGCGCCAGGCCGGGGCCAAACGGATAGAAGTCCTGACCGTGGCCAGAAGCCTTACCCCGGGCCTCCTCCCGTAAACTGGAAAGCTGGTTCGAACAAAGATAGCTGTTGATCATCGTTGCCTCATCCGCAATCTTTGTGTATAATAGGAATGATTTTTAAAATTATTTTGTACCTCTTTGGGGGAGTAGTGATTCGCTCCCGCCTCATCCGGGGGCAGGTTCTGTCCCTGCAATTTTATTTACGTTTAAGGAGGACATTCGTGAACAAAACTTTTTTCCACCTGCTGCCGCTTTGTTTGATGGCGGCGCTCCTGGTCGGCGGTTGCGGCGCAACCAAGCAAGATGAGCAAGCCCAGGGTCCGGTCGCCAAGGCATCGGGCCAGGAATCCGGGCAACTGGTGTATGAAGGCGAAATCACCTCGGTATCGGAGCGGGCCAAATCCATCTCCATCGTGGTCGGCAAAGGCGAAGCAGCCAAGGTGATGATGGTCAAGTTCGATGACAAGACCAAAGGCATGAACAGCGTTGCCAAGGGCCGCATGGCCAAGGTCTTCTATGAGATGCGCGGTGCGGCGGATGCTTTTGCCACCGAGGTTCAGCTCAAGCTGGCCAAACTGCCCGAGGGGCTCACCGAGATCAAGACGGCGGAATTGGCACAGATCATCAAGGATCAGGCCAAATTGATGGTGTACGATTCCAGGCCCAAGACCCGCTACGACCAAGCGCACCTGCCCGGCGCAATCTCCCTGCCCCTGCCCAAACTTGAGGAGCAGCAGGCCGCGGCTCTTCCCAAAGACAAGAACACGCCGCTCGTCTTCTATTGCGGTGGCATCACCTGCCCCTTGTCGCCGGCGGCGGCGGCCATCGCCAAGAAGCTGGGCTACACCAATATCCGGGTATACAACGAAGGCGAGCCGGAATGGACCAAGTCCCTCTTGCCCACCTACTCCAGCAATGACTTCATCCTCAATGGCAATGTGGTGGTAATCGACCTGCGGCCAAGTCACAAGGCCCTTGCCGGCCGTATCAAGGGGGCGTACAGCGTGCCCTACGAATCGCTGGAGAACAAGCTGGGCGATGTGGCGCGCAACGCCCCTCTGGTCCTCTACGGCGACCGGGAAGTGATTGATGCCGCAAAGGAACTCCGCCAAGATGGGTTTAGCTCGGTCACCCTGGTCCAGGGCGGTTACGAGGGTTGGGTCAAAGCCAAGGGCGCGATTGAAAAGGGACCGATCTTTGCGACAGAAATCAAATGGGTGCGCAAACTCGGCAAGGGTGAAGTGTCGATAGCCGATTTCCGCAAGGCGGTTTCCGGTGAGGACAAGGATGCCATCGTGGTCGATGCCCGCACCAAGGAGGAAGTGGCGGAACTCGGCATCTTCAAAAACGCCATCAACATTCCCTTGGACGAGATTCCGGCCCGGATGAACGAGCTGCCCAAGGACAAGAAGATCTACGTCCACTGCTCCACCGGCGCCCGTGCCGACATGGCGTACAACGAGTTGGTCAACGCCGGGTTTAACACCAAGTTTCTGTTGCTCAACATCCAGGACGCCGAATGCGACTGCGAGATCATCAGACCGTGACCAAAACTGCCACCTAACCAGCGGCAGGGGCCATGCCCGAATGCAAAAAGGGGGACTGATCCGTTTTCGGATCAGTCCCCCTTTTATTTTTTCGAAAGCGACAACAGGTTCGGTACGAGCGGGCCGGGAATGGTGAGAAACAAACGACTGCGGGCTCGATTTCGCTGCCCAATGTTCCTCAAGGAAACGTCACGTCACCTGAAAAGCCCGCTCAATGGTGCGATTATCCCTTACCAACTTAAGGCAGGACGAAGAGAGGCTCTTGGAAAAGAGGCGCTCAACGGGGAAAGACGGGGGCTTCCCCGATGCCTGCCGCAATGGCTACCAGGTGCGGAACAGCCCGGAGTCCAGATGAACAAAGCCGTCATTGGGATAAAACCCGATGCCGCCGCTTTGCATGGCAAGCGCACAGTTGTACACCTGGGTCAACTTAGCGCCGGAAAACCGGATATCCACTGCCTGGCCCTTCATGTGCAGGCTATGGCTGGCCACCCCGGGGTGCCCCTTTCTCAGGCACCTGTTGGTCTTGGGCGAGCGGTAGCCGGAAATCACCTCATAGACCCCTTTGTTCCCCATTTCTCCCTGGACCGCCCAGAGAATATCCAGCAACTTCGGATCGATGACATGCACCTGTCCGGTCTGGTAGTCGCGGAGAAAACGGTTGATCTGGGTCAGGGCTTTGCGGTCATAGGTCTTCCCCGAGGCGTAGGTAATGCGCAGCTCCTGCTGGGTGCGGGTGTGAAAAAAAGACAACGACCTCCGGTCCAAGGCCTTGGCGCATGCTAAGGTGGGAGCGGAAACCACGCCCAAACCGAGAACAATCTGGGTTGAAGCAAGAAGAAAGGAGCGGCGGGACAAAGCGGGTGAAGTACTTTTTTCTGTAACCATTTTCCTCTTTATGCAAGATTTGCGGTCAACTATTCAAATCATTCAGACAGGCGAACAGTGAATGTTGACCTTATACGGTTGCAGGTAAAATCAGGGGCAATTAAACTTTATTGGTCCGACATTGTCAACCTTTTGCAGAAAACATCAGGGGTCACACTTAACAAACAGTGTATTCTCAACATATTATGCGTTAATTTCCTTAACTCCGGTACCATTGTCTCTTTTCCCCTACCTTGGGATCCACCGCAAGCGGCCATGCGGATAATAGGTTGATTTTCTATATTAAATAAACGATTTAAACGATTGCCATGATCGGTGGCCAGACCGGGCTGACCGGGCCGCGTTTAATGCGGCCACTGCCCTCGCGCTCTCCCATGGTGGCTGGCTGCCCAAGGGCAGAAAAACCGAAACAGGTCTCCTGCCGGCACGCCACCGGCTCAAGGAACTGGGCTCGAATCGCTATCGCGACCGCACGAAAAAAATATGCTGGCCGCCAGCGGAACCCCTGTCTGCTCCTTTGGGCCCCTGACCGAGGCCCTGGCCCTCCGGCACAACCAACCTCTGTTGCGCTTCGATTCTGACCTGATCAACAGGGACCAGGCACCGGTACTGGTGGAGGAATGGGTGCGGAAAAAAATGACAGCGGGTAATAACAGCGGCAAAGGCTACCCCGATGGACCCTTTTGCCGGAGGTCAAGGGTGGAGCGCACCGCGGAGCCAAGCCCGCGCAGATCCATGGGCTTCATCAGCAGGTCGCATGCTCCGGCTTCGCGGGCAATGACGTTGTTGAGCCGGTCCGAATAACCGGTGCAGAGGATCACCGAGATTTCGGGCCGCAAACGCCGGATTTCCCGGGTGAGGTCGATGCCGGTCATTTTCGGCATGGTCTGATCGGTCAAGACCAGATCAACAGGCGGCTCTGCATGTTTGATCAGGGTCATGACCTCCTGGGGATTGCCGGTGGTGGTCACGGTATATCCCAGATGGGAGAGCATCATCTTGCAGGTTTCCCTGATCTCTTTTTCATCGTCCACCACCAGGATATGTTCCGATCCCATCGGCAGCGGTTCCTCGCTGCTGGTGAGGTTGCTGTTCTTCTGGGCGGCCTCGGGCAAAAGCACGGTGAACACGCTTCCTTTGTCCGGCTGCGATTGCACCGAAATCTCGCCGCCGAGTTCACGAACGATGCCGTGGACCACGCTCAGCCCCATGCCCGTGCCTTCGCCCGGCTGCTTGGTGCTGAAGAAGGGCGTGAAAATGTTGGGCAGAATATCGCTTTCAATGCCCGGCCCCGTATCCTCGACCGTCAGCTTCAGCCAGCCCTCGCCGTCAACCTCACTCAACGCCTGGTTTGGCCCTGGCACGCGCTCCAGCCGGATGGTCAAGCTGCCTCCTTTCTCGCGCATGGCGTAAAAGGCATTGGCGCACAGATTCATGACAATCTGCTGAACCTGCACCGGCGCCGCCATCACCGTCGCATCCGCAATCCGCAAATCCTGCCGGATCTCAATGGTCGTCGGCAGGGTGGCGCGCATCAGATTGAGGCTCTCTTTGATCAACGACAGCACCGGAACCGGCACCCTCTCTATCGCCGACTGCCGGCTGAAGGTGAGGATCTGCTGCACCAGATCGGCTGCCCGCCTGCCACCCTGGCGAATGTGGAGCAAGTTGCCGTGAACGTCGGAGCCGGGCGTACAGTGCAGCAAGGCCATGTCGGTGAAGCCGATGATCCCGCCCAGGATATTGTTGAAGTCGTGGGCGATACCGCCGGCCAGGGTGCCGATGGCTTCCATTTTCTGCGCCTGGCGCATGCGCAACTCGATCTCCACATCGTTGGTGATATCGCGCTGCACCAGGACAAAATAGGCCACTTCGCCTTTGGCGTCCCGCATGGGCGAGATAGTGGCCGCGGCCACGAACAGGCTGCCATCCTTACGCTGGTTGACGATCCGCCCCTGCCAGGTTTCTCCCTGTCCGGCCATGCTCTCCATCTTCTGTTCGAAATGGGCCTCCTGCTTCTTGGCCCACAGCATCCTGACCGGCTTGCCCTGGCATTCTTCCTGGCTGTATCCGGTCATCTCGCCCAAGGTGGCGTTGGCATAATCGATTATCCCCCGGCTGTCGGCGATGAGCACCGCCTCCTTGACCTGATCGACGGCCTCGATCAGGCGGAGCTGCCAGGCGGCTGACCGCCGTTCCTCGGTGACATCACGTACCAGCAAAAGATACTGAGCCTGCAAGCCCGCTCGATAGGATGTCGCGGTGATGACCACCTCGCGCAGAATGCCGCTGAAGCCGACAAACTGCACGGCCTCGATCTGAATCGCCTGTTCAGTCCAAGGTTGGTTTATGCTGGCAACCACCTTTTCCTGGCTGTCCTCATCGAGAAATCCGATAAACGAGTGCCCCACCGCCTCCTGACCATTCTCCGCGCCGACCATTTGACGCGCCTGGCGATTGGCGTAGAGCACCGTATGGTGGCTGCCGTCCACCACGTCCACCAGAAAAAACCCCATCGGAGCCAGATCGAGTAAACCGGCCACTTGTTCTTCCTGGGCTCGCAGCCGTCGCTCATCCTCGCGCCGGGTCACGATGCCGCTCAACACCAGGCCGAGCAGGCCGATGGCCGCGGTGGCGATGCCAGTTACCATCAGCCATTGGGAACGGAATTCGGACATGGCCCCCAAGACCTCCTGAACCGGGGTCAGCAAAACCACCGACCAACTGGCGTCGCCGGGAAGCATCACCGGGTGAATAACCGCGTAGACCTTTTCGACCCTGGTTTCCTTTCCCTCACGAACATGCCGGGAAATTGTCAAGGTTCTTTGCCCACCGGTGACAATGGCCTCCTGCAGCAGGGCGAGCTCTCCGATGGCGCCCGACAAATGGTAGCTGTTTTTGCCGACCAACTCGTCTTCGGGTGCTACGAGCATGGTGCCGCCGTGACTGAACAACAGGATGGAGGTGGCATGCTGGTGCAGAGGAATCTGTTCCAGATACCGGTTGGCCACCTGGGAGAACGGCAGAGTAAAGGAGATGCAGCCGTCAAAATCATCGTCACGATACACCGATACGGAAAAATAGACCTGCTGGCTGCCGTCCGGCAGAAGGATAAGATCGCTGACCGCCGGACTGACGCCGTCCCGGATCTGGCGGCAATGCATCTTGGCGCCGGGATCGTCCGTCCAGGTCTCCGGGATGGCGAACTGGGAAACATCGGAGGCATCAACTCGCTGAATGGCGGCAATATCCTGCGGGTGGATGGCGAGAAAATCCTGAAGCAGGGCCTTACCGCTCTCATTGAGAGCCTGGATGGCAGGCTGTTGTCCCAGGTAGATCAAAGCCTTCTCATAGGTGGCCGCATACTCCTGCAGGCCGGTTCCGGCCTGCAACGCCAGCAAGGTCTGCTGGACCCGGAAGGCATCGATGGTCTTGTTGCGGACCGCAAGATAGGGGAGATAGAACAGGCCGGCAAGGAGCAGGGTGGTCAGAAGGGCGAGAGCGACATGTCGATAATCGAATCGGTGCTTCATGGCTCTTCCATCGAAAACATTCGATAAAATCTCAAATCTTAATTAATTATAGCAAAATATTTCCGCTTTCATAAAACTCAACTTTCCGATCCACTAATTTTACTATAAAAAAAACAACCAACAAGTTGAAATAATTGTCATTTTAACATAAAAAGCTTTGCTTTCTAACATATTGGATTTGCGAAAATATTCAACAATATCAAAATGAAAAGGCTCAAGTGGACTCAACCCAATACCATCAGGAACAACAAGAGTCAAAACAACCACATAACCGGATTGCTTCTTTCCTGGAAGATTTCAAGGCCGGAACCCTGCTGAAGAGCAGCGGCATCCGCAAACCGCGAGGGGCAAAGCCTTTGGCCGCATTTACCGCCACCTTCTCTTTGCCGTTTGCCGGGGTCAATTTCTTCCGGGCTGTGGTCAACAACCAGGAACAGGGATTTGCCCAGGATGCCATCTACGAGTTCCTGAAGAATCCCTGGAATGAGATCAAGCCAGGATGTTGAAATAAAAAGAGAAACCAGCAATTCAGCGATTTCCTTCATGCAACCGCTTATCATCGGCTCCCGGCGCAGCCCGTGCCCCCTGGTTTTCTTTACAAGGAGCAGATTGTGTTTCTGCATCAATCCAACAAGTTAGAAATTCTACTCCTCCAGCTTCGGGCCATTCTCCGCGACCCTTTGCCCGATCCCCTGGCGCCCGAAATAATCGTGGTCCACAATCCGGGCATGGCCCAGTGGCTGGCGCAGCAATTGGCCTTTGCCGACGGTATCGCCGCCCATTACCACTTCCCCCTACCGGCCCGCTTTGCCTGGGAACTGGTCCGCCGGTTCGGGGATATCCTGCCCGATGAGGATGAATTGAGCAAACCAGTGCTGCGCTGGCGGATTGCCGCCTTGCTGCCGTCCCGGCTCAATCGCCCTGCTTTCCGCGAACTCGCCTCCTACCTCTCAGACGATGTCGACGGCATTAAACTCGACCAATTGTCGGCCCGGATCGCCGATCTCTTCGACCAGTACATGGTCTATCGTCCCGACCTGCTCAACCAATGGCTGCAAGGACGCGACTACCATTGGCAGGCAACGCTCTGGCGGGACCTGACCGCGGCCACTGTTCCCCATCGGGCCCGGCTGGCCGAGCACTTCCGGGCGCTGTTGGCCGCAGCCCGGCCGGATGGAGGCTTTCTGCCCCAACGCTGCCACCTGTTCGGCCTCAATTCGCTGGCACCGGTCCATCTGGAAATCTTCACCAGAATCAGCTCCATGACCGAGGTGCACCTGTTTCATCTCAGTCCCTGCCGCCACTACTGGGGCGATCTGGTTTCGGCCCGGCGACTGGCCGGGGAGCACGGCCGGTCAGTGGGCACCACCAACGCCTATGCTGATCGGGGCCATCCGCTTCTGGCCTCGCTGGGCAAAATCGGCCAGGACTTTTTCAGCCAACTGCTGGACAGCGATCCGCAAGAAATAGACCTGTACCAGGAGAATGATTCGGCCCATGCGCTGGCCGTCCTGCAAAACGATATCCTCGACTTGAACGACCGGTCCGTTGCCGGGGCGGACCGTCATCCACTCGACCCTGATGACCGCTCGATCCAATTCCATTGCTGCAGCTCGCCCCTGCGCGAGGTCCAGGTCCTGCACGACCGGCTGCTCGATCTATTTAAACGCCGCCCTGACCTGACGCCTAACGATATCCTGGTCAGCGCCCCGGACATCCAGGGGTATGTCGAGGCGGTTGCCGGCGTTTTCGGCGAGGCCGGCGGCGAGCGGCGCATTCCCTGGTCACTGGCCGACCAGCCTCTGACCAACGAACATGGACTGGTCCGCCATCTGCTCGACCTGCTTGACCTGCTCCCCGGCCGGTTCACGGCACCCGAAGTCTTGTCCCTGGGCGAAACGCCCGCCCTGCTCAAGCGCTTTGGCCTTGACCCCGCCATCCTGCCACGGCTGCATGATTGGGTCCGGGAGACGGGCATCCGCTGGGGCCTGGATGCGCGCCACCGGGAGGAGCTTTCAGTCCATGCCGGCGATCACCACAGCTGGCGCTTCGGCCTGGACCGGCTGCTGCTCGGTTATCTGATGGGTGACTGCCAACAGCCCCAAGCCGACCGTCTCCCCTACGGCCATCTGGCCGGTGGCGAGAGCGAGGCGCTGGGAGGTTTTCTGGCCCTGATCGACACCTTGGCCGCCTGGCGTCTCCGCTTGCAAGGAGACCGTCCGATGGAGGCATGGGGTGCGGCGCTGCTGGAGTTGATCGACGATCTGTTCGCGACCGAGGAGGATGATCAGGGACTGCTCCTTTTGCGGGAGGCGGTGAACAGTCTGCGGACGGATTGCCGGCTGGCCGGCCACACCGCTCCCGTCAGCTTTGTTGTGCTCAGACAACATCTGCGCACGCTCCTTGCCCAGCCTCCCTACGGCCAGCCCTTTCTCAGCGGCCGGGTCACCTTCTGCAACATGGTGCCGATGCGGTCCGTGCCCTTCCGCGTCGTCTGCCTGCTGGGGATGAACGATGCGGCCTTCCCCCGGTGCCAGCACCCCCTCGCCTTTGATCTCATGGCGGCCCATCCGCGCCTGGGCGACCGCAACCGGAGCCAGGACGACCGCTATCTCTTTCTGGAGGCCCTGCTCTCGGCCCGCGATTCTTTTTATTTGTCCTGGACCGGTCGCAACCTGCGCGACGAGGCCATGGCTCCGCCCTCGGTGGTGGTCTCGGAGCTCTTGGACTATCTCGACCAGAGCTGCCTCACCCCTTCGGCAGCCACCGCGGTCTCAGCCCTTCTCACCACCGTGCACCCGATGCAGCCCTTCAGCCGCCGCTGTTACGACCACTCCCCGGCCACGGCCAGCTACAATCCGGCCTGGCTGCCGGCGGAACGGGAAGTCCCAACCCTGCCCTTCCTCGCCCATGCCCTGCCGGCACCTCCAGACGAGTGGCGGAGAGTCGATGTCGGCCAGTTGGCCCGGTTCTGGAGCCATCCGACCCGCTTCTTTCTAGAACGGATCCTCGGCCTGCGCCAACAGGGCAAGCTCACCACCATAGACGAGAGCGAGCCCTTTGCCCTCGACCGGCTGGACCAGTACCACCTGCGGCGGACGACCGTGACCGGCCTGCTTGCGGGGATGAGTGGCGACCAGATTTACCGGGGCCTGGAAACCAGCGGCCATCTGCCTCTGGGCGGCTTTGGCCGGGTCGAATTCGCCGGGATCGTCGCCGACAGCAGCCATCTCGCCGACCGGCTTCTTCCCCTGCTCGCCCACCCCCTGGAACCAGTGGTCATCGACCGTGCCATCGGCCCCTTCCGGCTGGTCGGCTGGCTGACCGATTGCGGGATCTCCGGCCGGGTCACTTGGCGGGCCGCCGCCCGCAAAGGCATGGACCTGATCACCCTCTTGGTCCACCATCTGGTCCTCAACCTCCAAACACCGGCAGGCATACCGCCGGTGTCCATGCACCTGGCCCGCGACCCGGCCCGACCTGAGAATCCGATCCACTGCCTCACTCTGCCACCGCTGGCCGATGCCGAGCAGCGCCTGCACTCTCTGCTCGACCTCTACTGGCAAGGACTGTCCAAACCTCTGCCTTTCTTCCCGGAAACCAGCCTGGCATGGGCCAAAGCGCGGCATCGCGGTAAAGACCCGCACCAGGCCGCCCGCCAGGCTTGGGAAAACGGCTTTAACCGCGAGGGCGAGGGCAGCGATCCAAGCTATCGCTGCTGTTTTCCCGGGGAGCGTTTTGCCGCCACCCCGGATTTCATCGCCTTGGCCGAGCTCTATGATCCGATCCTGTCTTCCTTGGAGGATGACGATGCAGCCGCTTGATCTGCTCAGCTTACGCTTAAGCGGCTGGCGCCTGCTGGAGGCCAGCGCCGGTACCGGCAAAACCTACACCCTGACCCTGCTGTTCCTCCGGCTGCTGCTCGAACGAGAACTGGCCATCGACCAGATTCTGGTGGTCACCTTCACCCGGGCGGCCACCGGCGAGCTGCGCGACCGCATCCGCCAGCGATTGCGCCAGGCCCTCG
>JGI24705J35276_12237195_pt1 | contig 10144 bp, 9 predicted proteins | sample TergutNt197P4_FD_35276 | JGI IMG/M metagenome (IMG submission 35276)
ATATGCTACTACATATATTAATTCATCACGGAGAAATATCCGACACGTACATCAAAGGATAATCTAATTCCTCGAGATATCTCATTTCTGCGGTCACAATTGTATCTTTTATCCTTATTTTGACAACGGCATCGATCATTTCGCCTCTCAAGGAAACATAATCGTACGCATCCTTTCTTTCTCCTCTTCTTATCTCTATTCTGACCTCGGCGGATACAACGAACGGCTGCACCATTATTGAACGTTCGATCGCTTTCTCCAGCGCGGGGATGTTGGACGTGTCCGCCGGAGTTCCCACGAACTGGTGATATATCGTTCCCATCTTTATTCCCGCTTCGAATACGGCGCGTTCACGTTCCGAGCATCTGAACATCTCTTCCGCTTTTCTGTCCCTGGAACTCATCGTGACCGCGAACGCGAAGGAACGGTTTAAAGTTAGCCGTCGGATGGTTCGCAATATTTTTTAACGTTGGCAACTTGGCAGGAACGATGGCGTCGCTCAAAGATGATATCGTTCGGCTGAAAAGAGAAAGGAATGCGGTCATTCTCGCACACAATTACTGTCTGCCGGAGGTACAGGACATTGCCGACCACGTCGGCGATTCGTTGGGACTTTCTATAACCGCATCAAAGGCGGACGCCGGCGTGATAGTGTTCTGCGGTGTGACGTTCATGGCCGAATCCGCTAAGATACTGTGTCCCGGGAAGAAAGTTATAGTTCCCGAACCTTACGCGGCGTGCCCGATGGCATCCATGTGTTCCGCCGAGCAGATAAAGGATGCGAAAGGATGCCACGGGGATGCGTGCGTTGTCGGTTATGTGAACACAACGGCATCCGCGAAAGCGGAGATGGACATATGCTGCACATCGTCGAATGCCGTGAACGTAGTAAGATCGATGAAAGAGAAAGAGGTGATATTCGTCCCTGACGCTAATCTAGGTTCTTACGTGGCATCAGAGGTACCGGAGAAGGACATGGTGCTGTGGAACGGTTACTGCCCCGTACATCAGTCGATAACGGAACAGAACATCGCCGATCTGAAAGAGGAACATCCCGGCGCGGTCGTGATCGCACATCCGGAATGCAGACCGGAGGTGCTGAACATAGCCGATCATGTGGGTTCCACCGAAAAGATGATCGATTTTGTAAAAGGATCGGAATCAAAGGAATTCATCGTTGCGACGGAGAAAGGAATGAAACACCGCCTTGAGAAAGAAGGTCCCGGGAATAATTACTATTTCGTGGATCATGCGCTGTGTTCGGTGATGAAGATGACCTCGCTCCAGTCCGTCGCGAGAGCGCTTAAAGAGATGGATCGGGAAGTGATCCTTGACAACGATATACTGGAAAGGGCGAAAGGACCGCTCAGAAAGATGATAGAGCTCAAATAACCATTCTCATATCACGAGAAGGAGAAGGCCGGATGAAGATCACTTATCCGCTGATATATGATGAGCCCTATGAGTGCTGACGGCCTCTCATATGTCACCGTCATCTTTTTTCTCGCTGTCCTCAGACGGCATAAGATCTTTCACGTCTTTTTCGAGCGAGAGCATCCTGTCGAAATCATTCGCGAACGATCTGTCCTGTATCATACGGTATTTATCGAATTCGCTTTCGGCGAATGACCTTGCTATAGCATGAGAAACGCGCCCCTTGTCATTCAGGATCTCATGTTCGTTGAACTGCAGAAAACTGTCCAGGCGTTCGGCCCAGTCCTGCATCGTCATCGGTATGCGGCGTCTCGCCTGGTATTCCGCATGATCAAGATACATTGTGACGATCATCTCCAGCGCCGAAAGTTCATCTAATTCCAGATAATTTTTTGCGATCGAAACGTCATATCTCTGAATCTTACCGTCCGGGAATTTCGCCCATGACGTAAGTCCCATGTGCGGTCTTTCGGAATCGGCACGTTCCATTATCACTTCCGCGGCCGTGTGTCCGTGGATCGCCCAGTGGAGTTTGTTCTGCACGGTCGCGAAGAAATTCTGCGTCGTCCCCGAGGTCAGATCATAATCGAGCGCGGTGGCGTATATGTCCGTTATCTTCTGATAGAATCTCCGTTCCGAGATGCGTATCTCGCGTATCTCTTCCAGCAACTCGTCAAAATATTTTTCTGTCAGGACACTGCCGCCGTTGATAAGCCGATCCTTATCCATCACCCATCCTTTTATCGTATATTCTTTGACTATCCGGTTCGCCCATTTCCTGAAGCGTACCGCACGTTCGTTGTTCACCTTGAAACCGACGGCTATTATCATTTGCAGACTGTAATGAATAACGTTCCTATTGACCTCCCTATCGCCTTCAGTTTGAACTATTAAGAAATTCTTAATAGTTGCTCCCTCAGTCAATTCTCCGTCTGAAAAGATTTTTTTGATGTGCTGATTGATATTTGCAACATCCACATCGTAGAGTGTCGCCATCATCTTCTGTGTGAGCCAAATATTCTCATTCTCATAACGCATCTCGAGACTCTGCGGGTCGTCGCCGGTCGCGGCCACAAATGTAAGATATTCCGCCGCCGAACTGCGGACGGTCACTTCTTTCTTTTCTTTTTTAGCCATTGGATCACCTGTGATCTTTCCGCGTCATTCTATCATCGCGCCGAGATAGTCGATGAACTTACTTAATTTCATTCCGTCCTCCCACCTCATTATGAAATTGCCGTGGGAGTTCGTCTCGATCACAGGTACCGTCCTCTGTACCAGTCCCATCCTTCCTTTCAGGCCGCGGTCGAGCGGTAACGCGAAGATCCTCCACGGATCGCCGCGGAATCCCTTCAGACGGAACGCGTAGATCGGTATGAGCGAAGAACGCTGGCATTCTTCGATCATATTCTCCGCCTGTTCCGTCAGTCTTTGATTCCTGCTGAACCTCAGCGTATCCTCGGCGGAGCTTTTCACCTCTATCGGAAAAGAGAAGTCCCATCTCATCGCAACAAGATCGACGCCGAGCGAACCCGCCGCCCGAATGACGACGAAGGGGTTCTCCGCAACGGACAGATACGCTTTCTTTTCTGCGTCATCACAGGTCTTCATCATCGTTCTCAATGTTTTCTCATCGCCCGCGAGAAGATATTTCAACTCGCGTTCATAACGGTCGCCGGCTGCTGCCATATTATCAAAATGGAGGAACATATTTAAAAGGCTGAAGGGGGGAGGTAACCGAAAGTACTCCCGGAAAAGCGGTTCCTCTCGGGGCGGAGATACGGCATCCAATGGATTAGATATCCTTCAGTAACTGTAACCCACGGAAATTATGACGTCGAGATCATAATATCTTGTGAGATGTCCCTTACTGTCGGGGGGCAGTAGTAAAGAATTCCTTTACAACTGAATCCGATCCGAGCTCACCTTCTTTGAAGGCGTTATTGATGCGCATCCCTGCGTTCTGTTTCGTGGATCGGAACAATTCCGCCATCTGTCCCTGTGTAAGTCAAACCGTCTTGTCTTCCATCCGGTTTTAACGTCTCATCAGGCTCATACAGCACAATTTCCCCTCTTCTTTCTTATGAAAATGTGCTTTTTCCGTATTTTTCTGTTGCTTCCGATGCCCATTCACGGAACGATGTCCCGGTCTGAGACCTTACCCGGTGACCGACCGCAGCTATCGCGTTCAGATTGTAATACTGTGTCGGCCTCCGGTTACTTAATTCGGAAATTCCGAATTTATTCACGACCCCCATTTCCTCGAGTTCGCCCTCGGTCCGAACTGTTGCAAATCTTGCAACAGTTGCCGGTGTGTTGAACTCTTCTTCGAAGACATTGGTCAAGTGTCAGCCGAACAGTTCCGTTCTCCGGATGAACGTCCAGTTTCAGCGTGTCATCTGGCCGGTATTGTGCGATTTTGCTTTCCTTCTTTTCCTGATACTGTACTGCGGCGTAATCCTTTCCTTTCATAGAACGTTCCCACGTATTCAGATCTTGTAAGATGTCCCTTACCGCCGGGGGCAGTATTCAAGGATTCCTTGAGTACTGAATTCGGTTCGAGTTCACCTTCTCTGAAAGCGTTGTTGATATGCAGGCTGATGTTTTGAAAGCTTGTTCGGAACAGTTTCGTCATCTGGCATTTCTCTATGATTTTACTCTGTTGTCGACAGAATCGATCACATCTAAACTGTATGTTTTCACCGGTCTGTCGTAACCGGAAATGTGCAAAAAATGCACATTGCTTTCTTCGTCGAGTTCCTCTTTCGCGAATATGTTCCTGATATGTTTTGTTATGACCGTTCTCTCCCTTTCGAAAAGCGTTACCATCTGTGATTGTGTAAGCAAAACGGTTCCGTTCACGGGAACATCCGAAACCGCTCCTAAGGGATCACGGGGACAGACGGTTCAGGTCCCGGGGGAACAGTATCGCTTCGCGGACGTTCGGAAGGTCCAGCATCTTCACGAGGAAACGTTCGATGCCTATCCCCCATCCTCCGTGCGGAGGCATCCCGTATCTGAAAGCGTCAGTGTAAAAGGTGAAACTTTCCGGGTCGAGACCTTTCTTTGCGATCCTTTCCACCAATCTCTCATAACGGTGCTCTCTCTGTCCGCCGGACGATATCTCCTGACCTTTGTAATCGAGATCGAACGAGAACGAGTACGGGGTACCTTCCTTCTCCATGATATAGAATGGTTTCTCGCATTCCGGGTATTCCGAGATCCAATAGAGATCGTATCCCTTTTCCGACATTATGTCTCCTATTAACTTCTCGCCTTCGGTACCCAGGTCATCCCCTTCCTTCAGGTCCATTCCGGCGGACGACAGCATTCCGAGGCATTCGGAGTACGTGAGGACCGGATACGGTATATCAGGAACATTTATCTCTTTGCCGAGCAGCGCCAGCTGCTCCTTCCCTTTATCCTTCAATCCTTTCAGTATGTGGTGGATGACCTTTTCGATCATGTTCATCACATCGTTCTGCGACGATATCCACGACATCTCCCCGTCGAACGAGATGAATTCCGTTACGTGACGGACGGTGTTCGAATGTTCCGCACGGAATGCCGGTCCCACTTCGTATATACGGTCGAGGCCGGTCGACATCAGCATCTGTTTGTATAACTGCGGGGATTGCGCCAGATACGCAGGCCTTCCGAAATAATCCAGTCTGAACAGCGTGGCACCCCCTTCCGCACCGGATTCCACAAGTTTAGGGGTGAACACCTGAGAGAATCCGTTCTCTTTCATGGCTTCGCTCAGAAGTTCCAGCATCATCGATTTTAATTCAAAGACCGCACGTATCTCCGGTTTTCGAAGATCCATGAACCTGTTGTTCAGTCTTGTGTCCATCTCCACATTCACTTTATCGATCACGCCCATCGGCAGAGGTACCGCGGCGGGGGAATACAATTCGAAAGAGGACGGAATGATCTCAAGGCCTAATTCCGTCTGACCGCTCTCTTTCACGTCACCGGTCACCGATACAACGGATTCTCTTGACAGTGAGGTAAGACCGCTGAAAAGCGCCGGTTCTATCTTCTTCTTAGGGAGCGTTATCTGTACCGTACCGTAACGGTCCCTCAGTATAACGAACGATATCCCGCCCAAATTCCTTATATCCTGCACCCATCCGTTCATTGTGACCGTTGTGTCGTTCACAGAAATTGTCCTCGAGTCTCTTAAGACGCTCATGTTAACGTTCTACTGCAAATGCGGATGAAGATAAATAACTGACGTGTCCGCTTTAATATATGATGTCACGGGGGACAGAACTTATTTTAACTATCGCGCGCTAATTAGGGAAACGGGAAAGGTGGAAATGCCATGTCGGAAAAGATCACAGTTTCGGTCATCAAGGCGGACGTAGGGTCCGTCGTCGGACACTCGAGACCGCACCCGTCCATGATGGACAAATGTAGGGAAATGCTTACGGACGGTCAAAAACAGGGAATTATCGAAGACTTTTACGTCACCAGGGTGGGAGACGACATAAATCTGTTAATGACCCACTATAAGGGTGAGAATCATAAGGACGTTCACGGTCTGGCGTGGAACGCGTTCATGGAAGCTACGAAACTCGCTAAGAAGATGAAGATGTACGCGGCGGGACAGGACCTTCTGACGGATGCGTTCAGCGGTAATGTGAAAGGAGCGGGACCGGGATCGGCCGAAATGGAATTCGCTGAGCGCGCTTCGGAACCGATGCTCTTCTTTATGGCGGACAAAACGGAACCTGCGGCGTATTCGTTACCGTTATCAAGGATATTCTTAGATCCGTTCACTACCACGGGCTTAGTGATCGACGCCAGAGCGAAAAAAGGATTCGATGTGGAGATCCATGATGTGAAAGATTCAAAGAAGGTCGTGATGTCCTCGCCGGAGGAGACGTTAAGCATCCTCAGTCTTCTCGGGGATACGACCAGATATGCGATAAAGAGGATAACCAGCAGGTCCGGTATAGGTCCGGCGGCCGTTGTCAGTACGGATAAACTGAACATGACCGCCGGTAAATACGTAGGTAAGGACGATCCGGTGTGCATATGCAGATCGCAGAGCGGGTTGCCCGCGGTCGGCGAATTCCTGCAGCCGTTCATGAACACGATGCTCGTGGCGGGATGGATGAGGGGTTCGCACGTGGGCGCGTTATATCCTTGTTCTGTGGACAATTCGGATCCCACGTACTTCGACGGCCCGCCGAGGATATGCTGCATCGGTTTCCAGCTCAATGACGGCAGGTTCCAGGGAATAGAACCGATGGATTCGAAGCCCGGTATCCATCAGCCGATAGACTTCTTCGAAGGCCAGGTGTGGGACCACGTACGTTCGAACGCCGTAAAGGCGAGCAAGATGATGAGAGGGCACGGGCCGTTCATGCCCGCCATACTCTCGCCGGAGGAGATGGAGTACACATCCAGACCGGAAGTTCTCAAGGAATTGACAAAGAGGCTGGAAAAACTTGACTGAGCTGTCAAAGCCTCTGATCGTTATAAACTTCAAAGTTTACCGCGAGGTGGAAGGACCGAAAGCATTGGACATAGCAAAACTGTGCGGATCCGTTTCCGAGGATTCGGGAATAACGATAGCGGTGTGTCCCCCTTCGGCGGAATTGGGTTTCGTGTCACGTAATGTAAGCATTCCGGTGTTCTCTCAGAACGCGGACCCGCACGCACCCGGTCCGTCCACCGGATGGATGACGCCGTCGATGATCAAAGCGTCCGGCGCAATAGGAACGTTAATAAATCACGCGGAGCACAAAAGATCGATGAAAGAGATGGCGGAGACGGCGGAACTCTGTAAAGGATGCGGTATCGCGTCGATAATATGTGCGGATTCCGTTGAACTTGCGGCGCAGATCGCGCAATTCCGTCCCGATATGATAGCGGTGGAACCTCCCGAACTTATCGGAGGCGACATCTCCGTAACGGATGCTGATCCGGATATCGTAGAAAGGACGGTGAACGCGGTGAAGGAGGTCTCCCGATCCGTATCCGTGCTCTGCGGCGCTGGTGTTAAAACGGGTAAGGACGTGAAGAAGGCGCTGGACCTGGGTGCGGACGGTGTGCTTTTAGCGTCGGGCGTAGTGAAAGCGAAGGACCCGAGGGCCGCGCTGCAGGATCTTGTAAGATATATCTGACAGCGGATCGGAGATCATCAATACGATCCAGAGGATATCGATATCCATCTCCGTGATATTCCGATGACGGAATGAATGCTTCGGTCAGATGTCCCCGGCGATCTTCCACCGGATGGGCGGTGAAGGGATATCCGATCCATTATGTATTTTATCAGCAGCAACATAGCGTACGGTCACGGAATCATCCGATGTCTCGGAAATATCTGACGGATAGTAAAGAACGATACCGCATTCCTGTTCCGTCATCACAGGTATACCGTATCTGAGGTTCACATGTCTCACTTCCTTCCCGCTGTCCATTCTGTTCTTAATGAATATCATATGATCTTCAATTCTCGAATTGTTCAGTGTTCCGTACCTTTCAATATATCCGGACATCTCTTTTCTGCACGATCCGATCAAATGTTCATTCATTTCGTAACCTACGCTGTTCCTGCCGAATAACATCGCCGCTTTCGTCGTAGTTCCGGTCCCCAGGAAGGGATCGAGAACGACGTCTCCGTAAAGGGAGAACATAAGGATCAGTCTCTTCGGAAGTTCGCAGGGGAACGCCGCACTTCTTTCTCTTATGTTCTCGGGATCCATCTTCTGTTTTATTCCTTTGAATTCCCAGATATCGGAGAACCATTCGTTCCTCTCCTCCCAGAAATATGAGCTTTCTTTACGCAGGTCTTTCTCTTCCTCCGAGAAAACCCTTTTCCCATTCTTCCTGAAAATAAGGATATATTCATGCTCCAGCGTAACATAGGCTCCCGCAGGTAACATACCCGATCCCATGAATTTATTCGGTGAGTTCGTAGGCTTGTGCCATATGATCTCCGGAAGGACATCGAATCCGAGTTCCATCATTTTAGAGATCACTCTGGCATGGTTCGGATATACTTCGAATCTGTCATTAATTGTTCTCGTAGCATCTCCCACGTTGATGCAAACTATTCCGCCGTCCTTGACAACTCTTTTTAATTCGGCCCAGGTCCTATCCAATTCTTTGTGCATCAACTCGAATGCGATCCCGCCGTTCTCCGTCAATGCTTCGCTTATCTTAGGTTCCATTTTTGAAAAGAGGTCGTCCCACATCGATATCATAGGATAAGGGGGAGAGGTAACGACCAAATCTACCGATCCGGTATCCAGTTCGTCCATCTTTCTGGAATCTTTAGCGAAGAACTTATGTTCGGTCTCGGTCAGAGGACACATTAGCCAGATCAGATGTTACGGAGTTAATAAAGTTTGGCCGCCGGCCCGGTCGCCGGCGGTGTGGCCGGAATGATAAAGAAAGGTTCGGAGACCGTGCACGAGATACTGAGGTCATCTGCGACATTCACCCTTTGATAACAGAAGGATACAACCTATGACGGGAGCTGTTTGATATTTTCTGTCTATGCCTTCCCTGATATTATTCTGTTTACTCCTTGTCCTACGTGAATGTATGCACCCGATCACGGCATCCACGGATGAAGCAATGACAAGCATAAACAGGACGAGCTCCCCCTCTTGATGATGAATCCGTGAGAATTTTCAATACGTTGCTGACCTCAGCTTATCTGTGCTTCACGGCATGAGATGCGTGCCGTTGTTACCGTCCGAGGGTCCGGAGCTTATTTACGGTTATGGGAATGATATATGCGTTCTTTCTATACGACGATATGATGACGCCTTGTATACGGAATGATGTATGGATGCATAGTATCCTGCGCGTTTCTGTTCAGATCGTTTCTATTCGGAATGTTTCTTTTCATGTTATGAGAAGAGTTTGTGAAGTATACATGTAGTATCATCCTTTCATAAACTAAGCGGTCATTTTTCGCCTTATGAATAAGATCATGGCGGTGATATGCGTAATTGCGCTGACGTTGTTACCTTGCGTTTCATATAACGCTACTGCGGCGGATGCGGAAGCGCTGTTCCTTTACGAAGTCATACCGGCGGGTTCGTTCGAGGCCGTAACGGTATACAACGCCGGATCTTTTCCGATCAATATGAAAGATTATTATCTGGACGACGGCGAGGGGACACTCAGGTTCACTAACGATATATACATAGAGGCGAAAGAGAAGATGACCTTCGCCAGCGCAGCACCCGATGAATGGTTCACCGGTCATAACGTGATCTTATACGGAACTAACGGACTGATTGCTAAGTCGTTCATACTTGCCGATAACGGTGATGAAGTATCGTTAAAAAGGGTGTCGGATGGCAGGACGATGGATGCGTTCGTTTACGGTAACGGAGATACAACAATAGAAGGCTGGAACGGCCCCGCGTTCGGAAGGATCGCGGCCGGCAAGATCGCCGTCCGGGTCTCCGCATTCGATACCGACACGGCGAACGACTGGAGGATATCCGTTGCCGGCAGGACGAATGAGAAGATATCTTCGTCCGGTCATTATGATTCTATAGTCACACCGTTCATATTCCCGGATTCCAAAGGCGGCCCGGTGTTCCGGGCGCTTGAGGACGCGTCATCGGAGGTCCTTATCTCTATGTATCTTCTCGACCACAGAGATATAATATCGTTACTGATGCTCCTTCTTGATAATGGGGTGGAGGTGAAGATACTGATCGAGGGTTCC
>JGI24705J35276_12237192_pt1 | contig 10142 bp, 10 predicted proteins | sample TergutNt197P4_FD_35276 | JGI IMG/M metagenome (IMG submission 35276)
GCTGGCTGTATCTGGCGGTGGTGCTGGATCTGTTCAGCCGCCCGGTGGTGGGCTGGTCGATGAAGCCGCACATGAAGACCGATCTGGTACGAACGGGCATAGCACGCGGCCCAGCAAAGGCAAGCAGCATAATGGCCTTGGCTATGGGATGCGGAAATCGAGGGCAAGGTCATGGGATGAACACCTTGAGACAGTCCCCCCCTATCCGCCTCGCGCACGCCCAGGTAGAGGTGCTTGGCGATGCCGCGCGACCGGCACCGTGGTTGCGCGCCCACATGCGTCAGCGATCGTTTTCCGGCGCTGGCACGGGCAGGCTGAGCGGCGGCGGAGTGCCAGGCGCGTGGTTGGCGCGCAGGCGCTGCAACGCGGTGCGCGTGAGCAGCACGGTGGTGATGGGGACCGTGATGGCCATGAACAGCGCCACCAGCCAGTAATAGGCCGCCAGAGCGCCTTCGAGCGCCGAGAAGTACAGCACGGCGGCGCTGGTGACGCACCACAGGCCCAAAGTGGCGGTAAGCGCGGGCGCGTGCATACGGGGGAAAAAGCCGCTCAGGCGAATCAGCCCGGCGCCCGATGCCAGCGCCATGACCGCGCTGACGAGCAGCAGCGCCCCGACGATGATTTCGATCCACGGCGGCATTACTCGATCACCTCCCCGCGCAGCAGAAACTTGGCGCTCGCGGTGGCGCTGACGAAGCCGAACAGCGCCAGCAGCAGCGCCGGTTCAAAGTAGGTGCTGCTGGCGTGGCGGATGCCCAGCACCAGCATCAGCAGCATGGCGACGATGGTCAGAAAATCCACCGCCAGCACGCGATCTTGCGCCGACGGGCCACGCAGCGCGCGCCACAGCGCCAGCAGCATGGCCAGGGCGTAGCAGGCCAGGGTGATGAGGACGGCGGCGTTCAAAAACAGGCTCACTCGAAAATCTCCATCAGGCGTTTTTCGTAGCGCCGCTTGTAGTCGGCGATGAAGCGCGCCTCGTCGGGCGCGTCCCAGACGTGGATCAGCACGACCGAGCGGTCGGGCGCCATTTCGCACCACAGCGAACCGGGAATGAAGGTGGTGATGGCGCACAGCCAGGCCAGCGCGGTGGGGTCGCGCAGTTCCAGCGGCACGCGCACGAAGCGGCGCTGCGGCGGCCTGCGCTCGCCGCGCAGCAGCGTGGCAAACACGTGGATGTTGGACAGCAGCGAATCCCGGCACACCACGGCCACCAGCGCGATCAGCACCCAGGGCCGGCGCATACGCGGACTTTCGGGCCGCAGCGAGGCGAAGACGACCGGCAGCAGCAGCCCCGCCAGCGCGGCCAGCAGCACGTGGCCCAGGCTGGCCGAGCGCGCCAGCGCCAGCCACAGGCCCGCCAGGGCCAGCGACAGCAGGAACGCGGGCAGCCAGCGGCGCATCATGGCTGCGGCCTTTCCTGGCCGCCGGCGGCGGGCGGCGGCGGCAGCCGCCGCGTGCTCACCACCTGGCTGATGTAGCCGCGCGGCTCGTGCAGCGCGCGTGCGGTGGCCTGCGCGTAGCGCAGCGCCGGGTCGGCCTGCCACACCAGCAAGCCGATCAACAGCAGCAGCAGGGCGATAGGCGTGGTTTCAATCACCCGCAGACGGGGCGCGGGCCGCCCGCTCGGCGCCCAGAAGTAGCGCATGCCGGCGCGCGACAGCGCGATGACGGTCAGCAGGCCAGTGACGATCAGCAGCGCCATCAGCGTCCAGACCGGCGCGGCGACCTGGCTGGCCTGGCCCTGGGTCTGCGCCGCGCCGAGCAGCCCGGTGAGCATGACCACCTTGCCGACAAAGCCCGACAAGGGCGGCAGCCCGGCCACCGTGATGGCACAGGCTGCGAACGCCAGGCCCAGAAACGCCATCGCGGCGGGAATGGCCTGGCCGATCAGCGGGCGCTGGTCGTCGTCGAGGTTCACGTCGGGCGGCGGCAGCAGATCCACGGGGTAGGCGAAGCTTTCCGCCGGTTCGATTTCGCTGACATAGAGCGGGGTTTCCTCCACCTCGCGCGAGCGGTCGATCAGCTCGACGATAAGGAAGAACGCGCCCACCGCCAGTGTGGAGCCGACGGCGTAGTACAGCGCGCCGGCGGTGATGTCCGGGCGGCCAAAGCCGATGGCGGTAAGCACGGTGCCGGAAGACATGACCACGCACGCCGCCACCATGCGCCCCAGGTGGCGCGTACCCGACACGCCAATGGCGCCCACCGCCAGCGTCGCCAGCCCGGCCCACACCAGCGCGCCGCCGCCGAATTGGGCCGACACGCCGGAATCGGGAGCGAACAGCAGCGTCCACACCCGCAGCACGGCGTACACGCCCAGCTTGGTCATGACGGCGAACAGCGCCGCCACCGGCGCCACCGCCGCGCCGTAAGCCGGCGCCAGCCAGAAGTTGAGCGGCCACGCGCCCGCCTTGACCAAAAAGGCAATCGCCAGAATGGCCGCGCCAGCGTGCAGCAGCCCGCGGTCTTGCGGCGCGATGGTCGGCACCACCAGGGCCATGTCGGCCAGATTGAGGGTGCCGGTCACGCCGTACAGAACGGCCACGCCGATCAGAAACAGCGTCGAGGCCAGCAGGTTGACCGCGATGTAGTGCAGCCCGGCCTTGACCCGCGCCGGCCCGCCGCCGTGCAGCAGCAGGCCGTAGGAGGCGGTCAGCATGATCTCGAAGAACACGAACAGGTTGAACAGATCGCCGGTGAGAAAAGCGCCGTTCAGCCCCAGCAACTGCATCTGGAACAGGGGGTGGAAATGCACGCCCGCGCTGTCCCAGCGCCCGCTGGCGTAGGTGACGCCGGCCAGGCCCAGCACCGCGGTCAGCAGCAGCATCATGGCCGACAGGCGGTCGGCCACCAGCACGATGCCGTAGGGCGCGGGCCAGTTGCCGGGCAGGTACACGCCCACCGCCTGCGTCCCGGCCTGGCCGACCCACAGCAGCAGCGCCACCGCCACCAGTAAATTGACCACGCAGGCCAGCAGGTTCAGCGCGCTCTTGAGCGGCCGGCGCGCGTCGCCCAGCAGCAGCATGACGGCGGCGGCGGCCATCGGCAGCAGGATGGGCGCGGCCAGCAGGTGCGGCATCAGCGACTCGATGAACGTCATGCGCCGTGCTCCCGTCCGTCCACGTGGTCGGTGCCCGACAGGCCGCGCGAGGCCAGCATCACCACCAGGAACAGCGCCGTGGTGGCAAAGCCGATGACGATGGCCGTCAGCACCAGCGCCTGAGGCAGCGGGTCGGTGTAGTTTTGCAGGTTGGCCGCCAGCGTTGGCTGAACGATCGGCTCCCTGGCCAGCAGCAGGCTGCCCATCGAGAAGATGAACAGGTTGACGGCATACGACAGCAGCGCCAGCCCCATGGTGACCTGCCAGGTGCGCGGACGCAGCACCAGCCACACGCCGCTGCCGCCCAGCACGCCGATGACGATGGCGAGAATCACCTCCATCAGCGCGCCCCTTCGGCGCTGACCGCCGGACGGCGCCCGCGCACGGTCTGGTGGGCCAGCGCGGTCAGCACCAGCAGGGTCGAGCCGACCACGACAGCGAACACGCCCAGGTCGAACAACAGGGCGCTGGCCAGGTGCATTGGGCCCAGCAGCGGCAGATCGAGGTGCGCGGTGTACGTGGTCAAGAACGGGTAGCCCAGCGCCATCGCCCCCAGGCCGGTGAGCATTGCCAGCAGCAACCCGGCGCCCATCCAGCGCAGCACGGACAGCCGCAGGTGCGCCTCCACCCAGCGGGTGCCGGCCACCATGTACTGCACGATGAAGCCGATCGACACCACAAGCCCCGCCACAAAGCCGCCCCCAGGCTGGTTGTGGCCGCGCAAGAACAGGTACAGCGCGATCAGGCCCGCGACCGGCAGCAGCAGGCGCGCGAAAACCGCCGGAACCAACATGTAGGCGGGCGCCGAGTCCACCGCGGTGCGCGGGTTGTCGAGATCGGACACCAAGTCCGCCGGCGTCAGGCGCTGCTGCGGCGGCAACTGATCCACCTCCTGCGACGGGCGGAAGCGCCGCAGCAGCGCGTACACCGTCAGGGCGACGATGGCCAGCACGCAGATTTCGCCCAGCGTGTCGAAACCGCGAAAGTCCACCAGAATCACGTTCACCACGTTGGCGCCGCCGCCTTCGGGCAGCGCGCGTTCGATGAAGAAAGGCGAGATGCTCTGCGGCGCCGGGCGCGTCATCATGGCGTAGGCCAGCACCGCCATGCCGCTGCCGGCGGCCATCGCCACCAGCAGATCGCGCCCGCGCCGCAGACGGGCGCGCAACTCGACCCTCGGCTCCTCGTCCGGCCTGAGCCTGGGCAGCCAGCGCAGGCCCAGCAGCAGCAAGATACTGGTCACCACCTCCACCGCCAGTTGCGTCAGCGCCAAGTCCGGGGCCGAGAACCACAAAAAGGTCAGGCTCACCGACAGGCCCACCACGCCCAGCAGAATCAGCGCCGCCAGACGGTGGAACTTGGCCAGCAGCGCCACCGCCACCGCGCACACCAGGCCCGACGCCCACATCAGCGCGAAGGCCAGGTCCGCCGGCACGCGCTCGCGGTGCCCCCAGGTAATGCCGCCCTGCCACATGGAGGCCGACGCCACGCCGATGGCGACCACCACCATCACGAACATCTGCACTTGCAGGCGCGCGCCCACGATCCAGCCCAGCAAGCGCCGCGCCAGCCGCTCCAGCCCCAGCAGCGCGCGCTGGAACAGCCGCTGACCGTCGATGCGGCCCAGCAGCGGCGCCTGCCCAAAGCGCCGCGCGCGCTGCCGTGGCGCCAGCCACAGGTACAGCAGCGCGCCGCCGGCCAGCGCCATCAGGCTCATCAGCAGCGGCTTGTTCAGGCCGTGCCACAGCGCCAGGCTGTAGGCCGGCAGCTCGCCGCCGACCACCGGGCGCGCGGCCAGCGCCAGCGTCGGGCCGATGGACCATTGCGGCACGATGCCCACCACCAGGCACAGCAGCACCAGCACCTCGACCGGCACGCGCATCCAGCGCTGCGGCTCGTGCGGCTGGCGCGGCAGGTCGGTGGCCGGCGCGCCCATGAACAAGCCCCAGGAAAAACGCAGCGAATAGACCACGCTGAAGATGCCCGCCAGCACCGCGATCACCGGCAGTCCCCAGTCGAGCCAGGGCCGGGTGTTCAGGCCGATGGTCTCGGCGAAAAACATTTCCTTGGACAAAAAACCGTTGAGCAGCGGCACGCCAGCCATGGCCGCGCTCGCCACGAAAGCCAGCGCCGCGGTCACCGGCATGGCCCGCAGAAGGCCGGACAGCCGCCGCGTGTCGCGCGTGCCGGTCTCGTGGTCGATGATGCCGGCGGCCATGAACAGCGAAGCCTTGAACGTCGCGTGGTTCATGATGTGGAACACCGCCGCCACCGCCGCCAGTTCGCGGTTCAGGCCCAGCAGCAGGGTAATGAGCCCCAGGTGGCTGATGGTCGAATAGGCCAGCAGCCCCTTCAGGTCGGTCTGGAACAGCGCCAGATACGCGCCCAGCACCAGCGTCACCGCGCCCGCGCCGCCGACCAGCCAGAACCAGTCGTCGGTGCCCGCCAGCACTGGCCACAACCGCGCCAGCAGAAACACGCCGGCCTTGACCATGGTGGCCGAGTGCAGATAGGCCGACACCGGCGTCGGCGCCGCCATGGCGCGCGGCAGCCAGATGTGAAAGGGGAACTGCGCGCTCTTGCTCAATGCGCCCAGCAGCACCAGCAGCAGCATGGGCCGGTACAGCGCGTGGGCGCGCACGCGCTCGCCCGCGGTCAGTACCGCGTCCAGGTCGTAGCTGCCGGCGATGTGGCCCAGAATCAGCACGCCGCCCAGCATCGCCAGCCCGCCGGCGCCGGTGATGGTCAGCGCCATGTACGCGCCGCGCCGCGCGTCCTTGCGGTGGTGCCAGTAGCCGATCAGCAGGAACGAAAACAGACTGGTCAGTTCCCAGAAAAACACCAACTGGATCAGGTTGCCCGCCAGCACCACGCCCAGCATCGCGCCCATGAAGGCCAGAAAGAACGAGAAAAAACGCGGCACCGGATCGTCCTTGGCCATGTAGTAGCGCGCATAGACCGCCACCAGCAGGCCGATGCCCAGCACCAGCAGGGCGAACATCCAGGCCAAGCCGTCCATCCGCAGCACCAGATTGAAGCCCGCCGAGGCTATCCACGCCACTTCCTGCCGCAGCGCCGCGCCGCCTTGCAGCGCCGGGTACAGCAGCGCCACCATCACCACCCCGGCCAGCGCCACCAGCGCCGACAGGCTGGCGGCGGCGTTGCGCGCATGGGTGGGCAGCAACGCGGCCACCAGACTGCCGGCGAAAGGCAGCAGGAGCAACAGCATCAGGGTCATGGAGGCAGTTTATCGGACAGCCTGATCGGCGCGGCCCAAGGAAGGGCCATGCGCCGCTGACCGCCGAGGCCAATCAGGCCAGCCCGCGGTCATGGTGAACGGACAAGGAGCGCGTCCCAACGCGGACAGCGAACCCAGGGGAATCAGCCCGCCGGAAAAGGCGGGCTGGAAGTCAAGCGGCGCTGTCCAGCCAGTAGCTGGCGTTGAAAGGGCTGCTCATGCGCAACGCCAGCGGGGAAATATCGACCAGTTTGTCGGTCGGCAATTTCTCGCCCGCGTCGGCGGCGATGGTGTCCACGGGGGCGGCGGCGCCCTCGGCCTGGTTCGCCCGTTCTGCTTGGCCAGCTTGTGCAGAACGGGCTACAGAAAAGAATAGAAGCACCGGAACGGTATCTTGCGGTCGGCCCAGTAATCGGCGGCGTCGCGGAAGATGTCGAGCAACTGCTCGCGCGCCTCCTTGTCGAACTTGGCGTTGGCCGGAATCTGCTCCAGCACCACGATGAAGCCGGGCTGCAACCCGCTTTTGTGCAGCGGGTCGGTCATGCAGTCGTACAGGGCATCGAAGTTCTTGCCGAAGTGCGTGGGAAACATGAACTGCACGGCAATCATGTCCAGCACGTCCTGCTTGGACTGTGCATTGGCCAGGTTGGCGTACAAAAAATGCTGCCCGAGCTGCGCCGCCGCCGCTTGCAATTCGTGTACCTGAAAGGCGCGAATCGACTGCACGATGTTGCTGCGCACGCTCTTGAGCGGAACTTCCTGGGGGGGACGAAGTGGCTGATCCATCTCCGCTGCTTTCTTGATGGTCGGTGACTGATCCGGCTGCCCCATCATCGGGACGGCCAGTTGAAATTGCTCAAATGCCTTCATTGGACGATCTTCTTGAAACTTGCATAGTGGTCGTTCGAGTACCAGCAACCATCGGGCGCCGCGGGGCGCAAGCCGCCGCAAACGATGCGCCGGGCGCCGCGGTTGTCCGCGCCAGGGGTGTCCACGGTGTATTCGCGGTAGTAGCCGCGCCGCTTGCGCGGCAGCAGGCGCTCGCGGTTGCCGAACACCACTCCGTCCTTGTCGTGGGAAAACGGGCCGCCGCGCAGGATCAGCGCGTAAGTGCGCTGCCCCTCGGGGGACAAATCCGCCACCACGACAGTGGCTGCGGCATCACCCCGGGCCGGTTCACGCGCATGAACCAGGTTCACGAAGAACCCCGCCCATGCCAGCAACGAAACCGCCAAGAGCGACCTGGCAGCATACGATGCCGCTGTTCGCATCATGAAAAACACCTTCAGGAAACCCCGGGCTAACCCGAAAAATCCAAGCCGGTAGTGTGACGCAACAGCCACAAAAAAGCAAGTGTTTGCCGAAGAAACAGGCACATACCCATGGTGAATTTCGTGACAAAGTTTGCACTTACCAAACAAAACAGCTTGTAGAGCACATTGGCGAACGTCCGCCGCCAGTATCCGAACGCCCCGCGCGCGACCGTCCGGTCAACGCGATCATGCGGGCAATGGCCGGCGCCGGCGCGTCTTCGTGCTCCAATTGCGCCACCGGTACGAACGCTGGGATCGAAGCCATGTTTGAAAAAATCTGTATTTACGGCGCTGGCGCCATTGGCGGCTGGATCGGGGCGCAGCTGGCCGCCGCCGGCCACCCGGTCGGCGTGGTGGCGCGCGGCGCCACACTGGCCGCGCTGCGCGCGCACGGGCTGCGCCTGCGCGAAGGCCCGGACGCGGATGCGCGCGAACAGGCGCTGCCCGTAACGGCGACCGATCAGCCGGCGGAGCTGGGCGCGCAAGACCTCGTCATCATCGCCGTCAAGGCGCCGGCCATGGCGGACGTGGCGCGCGCCATCGGCCCGCTGATCGGCCCGCGAACCGTGGCGCTGACGGCCATGAACGGCGTGCCCTGGTGGTTTTTGCAGGGCTTCGGCGGCGCGCTGGCGGGGCGCACGCTGCAATCGGTGGACCCCGGCGGCGCCATTGCGCGGGCAATGGCGGCGGCGCACGTGCTGGGCTGCGTGGTGCACGCCAGTTGCCTGACGGACGCGCCGGGCGTGATCCGCCACCACGGGGGCCAGGAGTTGATCGTGGGCGAACCGGCCGGCGGCCACAGCGACCGCGTGCAGGCGCTGGCCGATCTGCTACGGCAGGCCGGGTTCGAGGCCCCGGTGTCCACGCAGATACAAAAGGACATCTGGTACAAGCTGTGGGGCAACATGACGTTCAACCCGATCTGTGCCATCACCGGCGTCACCACCGACCTCGTGCTGGACGACGAACTGGCGCGCGGCTTCGTCAGCGCCGTGATGCTGGAAGCGCGCGAGATCGGCGCGCGCATCGGCGTGCCCATCGCCCAGACGCCGCAAGACCGCCACGCCGTGACGCGCCGGCTGGGCGCCATGAAGCCCTCGATGCTGCAAGACGTGGAAGCGGGCCGCGCGGTGGAACTCGACGCCCTGGTCGGGTCGGTGCGCGAGCTGGGGCAGCTCACCGGCGTGCCAACGCCCTTCACCGACGCGCTGCTGGGCCTCGCGCGCCTGCACGCGCGGGCGCGCGGGCTGTACCCGTAGGTTGTACCCGTAGAGCGCGCCATTTCGATAAAATGGCGGGGTCTGCGGTGCATGCCGGGTTTTATATTTCCTTGAACCAATGCTCATACGAGCACGGGCTTGGAACATCGGCTGGCTGGCGTGATCGTCTCGCGTCAGATGAACCCAAGGTCAGTCTGACCTCGCCCACCTGAACCCTGCGTTCAGGATGACGGCCCGGCGGCATTCGCAGACACCTGTCCGCCCGCACACCCGCCCTCCCCCGACCTTTTCCCCGCTGAACCGGCCTGCGTGCGCGGGCCAGGGTTTTGCCCGCCTCATGCCCATCGAACCGCTGTTGATCGCCAAACTGGCCCTGCTGGGCCTGGCCACGGGCTTTCTGGCCGGCCTGCTGGGCGTCGGCGGCGGCATGATGATGGTGCCCTTCCTCTCGGCCATGCTGGGCGCGCGCGGCGTCGCGCCGGGGCTGGCGGTGAAGATGGCCATCGCCACCTCCATGGCGACCATCATCTTCACCTCGGTCAGCAGCGTGCGCGCACACCACAAACGGGGCGCGGTGCGCTGGGACATCGTCATGCGCCTGGCGCCCGGCATCGTGCTGGGGGCCATGGCGGGCAGCCTGGGCGTGTTCGCGCTGCTCAAGGGCGCGGCACTGTACTTCGTGTTCTGCGGCTTCGTGACCTTTTCGGCGGCGCAGATGTTCCTGGACAAAAAACCCGCGCCCACGCGCCAGTTGCCGGGCACGGCGGGCCTGCTGGGCGCGGGCGGGGCGATCGGGTTCCTGTCGGGCCTGGTCGGCGCCGGCGGCGGTTTCATCAGCGTGCCGTTCATGACCTGGTGCAACGTCGCCATTCACAACGCGGTGGCGACCAGCGCGGCGCTGGGCTTTCCAATCGCACTGGCCAATGTGACGGGTTACGTGATCGGCGGCCGCGGCCTGACCGGGCTGCCGCCCTACTCCTTCGGCTACCTGTGGCTGCCCGCGCTGACGGTCATCGCCTGCTGCAGCGTGCTGATGGCGCCCGCCGGCGCCAAGGCGGCGCACACGCTGCCAGTGAAAAAACTCAAGCGCGCCTTCGCCGCGGTGCTGCTCGCGCTGGCCAGCTACATGCTGTACAAGGGCGTGGGGGCGGCGTCACTATAACCAGATCAAGAACACGCCATCATTTCCGCCCTTTCCGTTAAAAATTTCACACCATCCATGCACGCGCCCCCGCATCGATCAAGTACGATGCCGCTCACTCAACCCC
>JGI24705J35276_12237193_pt1 | contig 10142 bp, 11 predicted proteins | sample TergutNt197P4_FD_35276 | JGI IMG/M metagenome (IMG submission 35276)
AAGTCCGCAATGACGGGGATATTTAGGTAATTAGTCTCATTTTGATCATTTTGTTAGTGTTTATTCTGGTTTCTAGAGGTGCCCTATAGTAAATTAAAATCAACCGCCGTTTTAATGCCCATATATTTATTTTTTATTACCAAATATCCTTCTCCTATGGCAAATTCTGCTTTTTCGTAACTGCCATAAGGTAAGCGGATATTGAAAACCCCTTGCTCTTTTAAGCTGCCAAAAACGATACCGCATTGTGCTGTTTTAAAAGCTTTGATAAAAGAATCATAAGAACTGCCCATATCACTTATATTTCCACCTGCCCAAATAGAAATTTTTAAACCATGCTCTTTTTTGGCTATCCTCTCTAAAAGATTCAACACATTACCAAAACAGTTTTCTGTAAAATCGGCCAAATCATCAAGAATAAACACTATATGCCGCCAATTCTCTTTTATTTTCTGTACATCCGCACCGCTTTTGCGGCATTGTAGCAATTGTGCTCGGCGTTCTTCTAATACAGTATTGATTTCTTCGACAAAAGCATCTTCATCATCAAGTTCATCGATATTCTCTACATTTTCCATATCATATAAGGGGAAAAGACCGGCGGCTACGCTATCTTTTATATATATTTTCGCCTGTGACTTATTAAGCAAAAGTCTAGCCATAGATACCAGCAAAGTGCTTTTACCGCTGGCGGGCTCGCCTGTTATGAGCAATAAATGGTGAAGATTAAATTCGAAAACACCACATTGCAGATCATTGTTTAACAAACCCACATTGATGCAGGCGCTATTAAGCTGTTCATTTATCTTAAAAATATCTATAATAGCGGGCATTTCTGGTATTGATAAAGATGGCTGTATTTTTCCTGCCCGCACAAAGGCTGCAAATATTTCAATAATATCTTCCAAACTTTTTTTCTTAAAGCAGCTATTGGCCGTTTGAAATTCCAGAGGCGGATTATTTTTAAACAAACCGCGTCCGTCATTTTTTGCCGGCTCTAAACCATGGCATCGGCCAACTATGCCTTCGTAATCTGCCTTATCGTTCATTTCGAGCGCCGCCACCATTTTAAAGTTGGCAAAGAAGTGGTAAGCCCTTTCCTGAGTAGCGGTAGCTACTATATATATACCGTACTTTACCCCTTCTCGGGCTAAAGTAAGCATTTGCTCGGCAATATTATCATAAACCTCTGTAAGCGCGGTATAGTTGTCTAAAAGTATAAAAATAGCCGGCATATCCTGTGCGCTTATTTCTTTATAATGGGCAAAACTATCCGCTTTGGCATTAATGAAAATCTTTTTTCTCTCTTCAATTTGGCGAAAAATATAGACAATAAATTGATTCAAACGATGTTCTTCTTCTACGGTAACAACGCCGCCAATATGAGGCAAAAATTCCATACGCCTAAAGGCACCGCCGCCAAAATCAAGCACATAGATGCAGATTTCCTGAGGGCTGTAGCAATGTGCCAAAGAAAGACATAATGTTTGTAATAATACCGTTTTTCCGCTACCTGCCATACCATAAACGACAAGATTGCCATTTGTTAAAAAATCGCAGGTCAAAATATCTTGTATTTGTTCACGTGGATTATCAAAAATACCCACAGGTGGTTTTATAGCAGGACATGTGCTTGATCCTTTTTTCCAAACGCCACTTTTATAATCAAAGCCAGAGGTAAAATCCAGAATATCTTCTAAATACAATGTATCGTTTAAAGGCGGCGGCCAGGGGCCGGGTAAGGCGCTTATGCCCATGTTTTTTGCCGTTTTAGCTATATGCTCCGCCATTGCTTTCAGCTGACTTAGCAATTCTTCTTTAGCTATTTTTTCTTCATTTAACGGGTAAATTTTATCACAGCGCCCATTGAGAGCTACTTTATAAAAGTTTTGCTCTCTTTTTTGGCCATACCGTTCATCACTTACAGGATCATAATCTGCGCCGGCATAAGCCGCTTGGAACATTTCAAAAACCTCATCATTACCTACCTGTATATAAGCCCGCCCCGGCTCTTTGATATAGGCGGCGTCACTACGTTTAATAACATCTTTACTATCTCCGCTATCTTGTACTTTAAAGCAAATTTTAAATTTAGAGTTACTCCAAATCTGATCATCTACAATGCCGCCCGGTTTTTGCGTAGCCAAAATCAAATGCACGCCCAAACTCCGGCCTACCCGGGCTGTGCTGATCAGTTCTTTCATAAATTCCGGCTGCTCTGCTTTTAATTCGGCAAATTCATCGGCTATAATAATTAAATGCGGAACAGGTATAGTCGCTTTACCATTATGGTAAATCTTTTGGTATTTATCAATATTATTTACATCGTGATCGGAAAAAATCCGCTGACGACGTTGCAATTCACTTTTAATAGATATCAAAGCGCGATTTGTTTGATTACCGCCCAAATTAGTAATAGTGCCCACCAAATGCGGCATACCTTTAAACGCATCCGCCATCCCGCCACCCTTATAATCTATTAAAACGAATACTACATCATAAGGATGAAAATTCATAGCTAAAGAAATTATGAGAGATTGTAGAAACTCACTTTTGCCAGATCCTGTTGTACCGGCTATCAAACCATGTGGGCCAAAACCGCTTTCATGTACATCCAAATAAAACAATTCGCTGCCCGCACGGGCGCCGACAGGAACAGCCATACCCATATAAGTGCGGTTATTTTGCCATCTGCTGTTAAGATCTATTTCTTCAACTTTTTTGATCTTATACATTTGTGTTAAGGTGAACGATGTAGGCAAACTAAAAAGAGAGAAAGAACTTTTTATTTTTAAAGGCGCTAACTGTCTGCCAATAAAATCTAGCTTGGCGTATTCCAGTTGATCTGGGTTATATAATAGTTTTGAGCCGTCTTCTTTATTACTCATCTCATGCACTTTGGCGCCGGTGGCAATTACTATTTTGCAATTCATGGGCAAATATGCTTTATTAGCAGCCAAAAAAAGCACGGAAACACCCAATTCTTTATGCGGATCATACAAATATTTGGCAATAGGTTCTTTTTCTAATAGCTTTACATCATCGATTACAAACACATAATGCGGTAACATAAGCGCGGCGGTCGTATAATCATCTTTTTTACTCAATTCCCGGCTTCGTAGAATATCATATAGCACCGCCAGTGTTTGATGAGCCATTACTAAACCACAAGCCATGAAGCGTATCTTATTATCCGCGCTCCATACATGCGGCAAAAAACGCATCCAAGCTAATTTTGGTTCGCTCTCATCTTTCAGCATAAGAACGATATTAACGTCATCATAGCCATGATTGGTGACTATTTGTAGAATAATAGCGTTTAAAAGATCAATTACCCGAGTATTTTCCCCTACTATTCCGCATATTTCACCGTTAACTAAATCCAAGCATACCGGAATATTATTCACCTTTTCAAATTTTAGGGCTACTTTTTCCGGCTCGGCGGCTAAGGGATCATCCTCCAGATTAAAACGTTGCTGATTATACTCCAATTCCAGCGTAAACGATACATTTCCCATTCCAATACGCAAGGAAAGAAAATCGCTATGGGCAGGAGTCCGCTCCCATAATTTGCTATCTGTATTACGTATGCGGTTCATGCATACTTGCGGATCTGGGTTCATTTCACTGCCTGCCGCAGCTTGCAGTTTTTGTTGAATAGTCAATTCAGTTGTTAAATCTGCTATGTATTGTAAATATTTGCTTTGCCTTAATTTTTTACTTTCCAGATATTTCTTTTTTTGCCTGGAAATAGAGAATAGAGAATTTACTAAAGCTACAAAAGATGCGGCTAAAAAAATCATCATATAGGTACTATTAGATAATAGCGCCATAATAACCGTAACGACCGCCATTAAAAGCGGCGGTAAGAATACGCTTAGCCATGATATTTCCGGCTTTTGCGGCATAGCGGGAGGTGATTCAATGATCCTTTTACCCATGGGCATTTCCGGCAAAAAGCGCGGTTGCCGGGTGAATTCCCTTGCAGTCATATGTTTATTCTCCTTATAACTTGGAAGGAATTTTACTTCCTTGCATAATGACCCTCATACCTTCGCTATATACAGTTTTAATACGCCCATTGAAGTCTTTTAATAATTCATTGAAGTCTGTCAGATCTTTTTTATACTCTGCAAACTTTTCTATAAAGACGTCTTTTGTCTCACCCTGCCAACCAGAGCCGGTAAGCTTATATATAGTGTTTTGGGCGGAAATCATAGCTTGATTGATTTGCTGTATTTTTTTATCATTCAAAGTTATTACTCCGCTTTTTAATTGATCTAAGTTTAGATAAATAATTGTATTGGCCACTTTTCCTCCTCCTTGTTGATAAGTGAAAACATTTAAATGCCATAAGGGTGCCCATAATTTATTGTGAATTATTTTTTATATCTTCCAGTTTCGCGAGTACAATGGGTTTTTCAACAAATGAATCGTCTTTTGCCAATAAATAGGCTTTCCAATCTTCATCAATATAATAATCTTCTTTTTCGTACAAAGTTATTACCTGTCCATTCTTAAAAGTAACTGTAATAGTACTTGAGCCTAATTTAGCACCTGCTTGCCAATTTATAGCTTCGTCTCCATCTATAAGCTCTGTATTAGATTCAAGCAGCGCACGTACATGCAATTTTATATCTTGTGAATTCGTAAAAGAGTCTAACTTCATATCATTATGCAGTTTTTTCGATTCGATAATTATGCCGCTTTGTGCATGGCCGTTTGGCATATTATTCAATAAACCAGCCGATTGACTATCCCATTCCTCTATGGCTTTCTCATAAATCTCATACTCTGTTTGAAAAGCTTCGATTTTTTTTATAGTATCGGCAGTTCCTTTTTTGGATTGCCTTATGGTATTGATTATTTGCGCATAACACAAACCACCGGCTAAACGTTCTGCATTAGCCAATTCCAGCTCTTCTGCCTCAAAAAAACTGCGCGCGCGATTCAGTTTCTTTTTTAACGCATCGCTTGCCTGCGTATCTAAGCGTATTTCGTTTAACATTTTGCTCACCTAATCTATTACGGTTTTGCGTTAATCATTTCATGAAAGCGGCGGTCTTCATTTTCAAATATAATTTGCCTACTACGTAGCCTTTGCAATTCTGCTTTGCGTTTATCTAAGCAATTCTGGATATATTTTTCCTGAATTCTTCTTAAAGCTGTTAAACGCATATCTATTCTTGTTATATTTGCTATATAAACCGCACTTGTCAAATCTTGCGCAAAAGCAGGTATAATTGCTGCTCCCTGACTACTATGGGCTTGAGCGGCGTTTATAGCTTCTGCCAGATCTTTTTCTAAACGCCGTATTTCCTGTTCGCATTTTTGTATTTCATTACAACGGCAAGTCATTATTTTTCCCCCTAATACATATCTCTAGGCTAATTAATCATGCGTATAATAAAGAACCTCTTTATCTTTGCCAAAACCGTAGTTTAGTGATTGATGATTATAATTGTTTTTTCCGGCTTGTGATATCATAACATCTGTATCTTCTTCTTTTTGGGGAACGACTATCGCTATATGGCCAGAACCGTCTTTTTTACTAACGGCAACTGTAGGAAACCCGGCATTGGCCCGTGCAACCGCTTCTTGCTCAGTTACGGCAACCCAGCCATATGTAGCACCATGTTTATCTAACCAATCATAAGTAGCGGAAGCGGATAACTCTGTATCTGCCTCTTTGGCATCACTCGGTGCGCCAGCGGAGTCGATATAATGAGGTATTTCGGCACTCATAGCGCAAGTAACATCCCACGCATAAATATTACAGTAAGTTAGTGTTAGTGTTTTCGTCTTTTTCTCATTCTGTGAATTTTCGATACCATCTTCATTATCCTTAATCACTATTACTTGTTTTTGATATCTAGTGGTATTTTCTACATTAAAACTTTCTACAACTTCACTATAAGCTTCGGGGCTTCTGGTTCCGGCATTTGTTTTAAATGGCTGTGCCTTTGCCCCTCGGTTATCTGAAGGTAAATTGCCATGCGAATTATTTACCACTATAGCTTGGCCTATATTGATCTTATGTGTTTTTGTTTCTGTAATAGGATCAGATACTTCAATCTTTTCAAACCATTCGCCTGTATGAGAATCTCGCCATCTTCCAAATGCGCCACTGGCCACTTCTTTTAAGGAAATATAAGTAGCAGTTTGCGGGCTTTTATTTTTATCTGCTATAGGGAACTTTGTAGATAAAGATTCCCCATATATTAGTTCTTTAGCCAACTTATTATCTACATTAGCGGCTATTAGCTGTATCTGTTTTAAATCGTTAATTAATTTTTCAAGCCTTTCAATATTACCCGCTAATTTATTCAATAGTTTTTGGCAGGAATCTTCAAAAGCATTGCCGGCCAAGCCATGCCAGTTAGCCCGCGCCAAAGTGTATCCTTTTAGCATCTCTGCCTTGTATGCTGATAGAGAATCGCAGGTAGATTGCAGTTCGGCAGCAGCTTTCTTAAAATCTTCAAAGGTAAGCTTAACTTTTTCAGCCAAATTTAACCCTCCTTAAACCTCTTTTTATTGCTGCAGACTATGGCACAGTCTTCATTACCCTTAAGCAGCGGCCGCCAGATAATGGCATTTTATACCAGGCATTTTTATCATGCTGGTTGAGAAAATACAGATAATTGTCTATAATATGCAGTTTTTCTGCTTTTTCACCGCAAAAGCGGATAGTTTCTCCATTTACTGCGTTTATCCTTACAATGGCGCGGTTATCCAGCATATTTGCCGCATAAAGATAGTTCCCTTCACTAATAATACTTTGAGTCTTTATAAGATCAACTCTGTGCGGTTTTTTTTCATCCATACATAAACTACATAAATAATAATCCTGCGCACAATCGGCATAATACAATACATCTGCCAGAAGATTAAGACAAAACGGCATATGACCTGTAAGCAGCGAGCTTTTTGTACTATGCATATCGAACTTCAATAACCCTTGAGCTTGTGCGCCGTACAAAAAACCCTCGTGAATAATAAAAGAACGAAACTCTTCTTTAATTACCGCAGTTGGCTCGTGTGAAGGCAGCTCGAGCTTATAAATAAAGTTATCTGCTTCATGCAAAAAGTATAATGAATCGGCATATACTGTTAAATAAGAGCAGGGCCAATTTAAAATGCAATTTTCACTTAAACTTTGCGTATCCAGACAATACAAATAATCATGGTCTTTTTGATTACTATAATAAATATCTTCGCCCCATGAAGCGGCAAACCACATAAGCCCGTTTATTTTGCCTATTAACTGGCTATCTTCATTCAAAACATGCGTTCCCAGATGATTTTCAAGGTCGCAAACATATAAAAGCTTCTTATGCCTTATTATTAAGGCTCCGTTAGATGTATTCATAGCTGTTTACCTTTTCGGTTGATAATATGGTCAGTAATGCCCCTTGACCTACTCCTTCTGCATAAAGAGTTTGGCTATTATCTAAAATCCTGCCCAAAGGTTCCGCTTGGATTTTGCTATTTTGAGCAAGAGGGCTGCCAATTATTATTGACAGTACTTTAAATAGTTCTTCTCCGGTAATAAAAGCGGGTATTTTTAAATCTATATCTTCCCTATCTTTCAGCCGCAAAGTAATAAGAATATACTCCATAATCTCTCCTTAATTGAATACTTCCATAGTATAGGCGCGTTTTACATCCAGTTCATAAAAAATACCGGCGCCGGTATTCAGCGTTTGCATATATGCAGTTTTAAACTTATAGGGACTTATTGCTGTTGCTTCTATTTTGGTTATTGTTTTACTGGCGTCATATTCACTAATTTCATACCAAATAGATAGTATAACTTTAAATTCATTATATAGCTCATTTGGCGTATCAAAATAAAGGATATCCCCGGACATATATGCAAAATTCAAACCAAAAGATGTGGCAAAAGTATCGGCAAAAATTTCCCGAAGTTCCTCCTCACGAGCCAGAGCATTGATATTTCTCATATCTGTGTAATTATAACTTACTTCGGCAGCGGCCCGGCAGGAATTGTAAAGGGCGTGACCCAGCATCAGCCTTTCCCGATAAACAAAAAACGTTTCAAACAAAGGCATAATTATAGCGGAGAGAAACAAAACTGCTACTAAAATGTATCCGAAGATATTTATTTCTTTCATGAGGCATCACCAAATAAATCGCAATATTTAATTTTTCTATTCCGGTTCCCAATCGAAAAAATTATCATCAATTTCCAAACTTGGGTCGCTATGGTCAATAATATACTCGTACTCCAGATCTTTATAATGCTTAGTAGTGGTGGTGGTCATACTAAAAGAGATTGGTATATCGGCGAGAGGGAGAGCATTACCAAATAAGGTCATCTGAAAGGGGTATCGGGCAAAAATTGTTATTAGAACAGGATTTCCCATTTGCACATACGGCTTATCTGCTTCACGCGGATCGGTTTCATTGCCTAACCCATAATAGTGTTCCAGATCATGATAATCTATTTCAATAGCATTCTTGCCTACGATATCTCCGCCCAAATGCGTTGCTTCTATTTTTAATTCTTCTGCGTCATTACGTTCACGGAAAATCGGCAAATCCTGCAGTGATTTTAAAATATCTTTGTATTCATTATATGGTAAATAATTATTCGTAGCGATAACCTGTGAAACCGTAAAACCTTTTTCCACTATAGTAAGGTACCAAGGGAAAAAAAAGGCCGCATTGAAAAGTATCACTATACTTACCATTGTCAATATTGCTATTAAAACTGCCTTAAGAAAACCAGACATAAACGCTCTCCCTCACCTAAAAAACCGGTGTTTTCACAGCTATCAACCACCTATTTGAGTAAATAAATCGCTAATCCATTGCCAAATATCGTTGATCCATTCTGGCAGCAGACCGGTAATTGTGGAAACAACCACGCCAATAATAACCACAGCCGCTACTATACCGGCTAATTGACCTATACCAAAATCGCCGTTTTCTTCTTTGGCTAGTATTGAAAATCTATTCCATATTTTACTTATAGCCATACTAGCTTTTGCCTGTAAGCACTTTTTCATTTTTCTCACCTCCTTTTTTTTTCACTATCTTCTAAAGCACATAAGCCCAGCAAATATTATTATTCTGTTCTGAATGTAACACACCGGCAGGGTGCTTTTATTGAAACATTTTTAATGCTGAAAGAACAGTAAAAAGGAAATATGTTAATATATATATACCTAAAACAATTATTAATATAAACTGCAGTTTATTATTGGCAGCCTGCCTTTTTGCCAATTCCTTTTCCAAAGATTCTAATCTATAGGCATCGATTTCATTTTTTAGATAAAACATTTGCGCTGTATTATCATAACCTCTTAACCTTGTTTCCATAATATCGCAGAATTTAATAATATAGTGTATAGGAATGCGCTTTTTTAGCTGCTTAAGAGCGTATTCCTCGCCATATTCAAGGTTATCTAACATTATTCCTAATTCTTGGGCCAATTCTCCCTCGGCGCTGGGCAAATAATCCTTTATAATATCAGATAAATATATATGTATCGTCTTGGAATATTGATAATAAACCATACTATAAAAAGCCGGAAAACTAAGAGCCACACTTTTTTCTTTTAAATCTATTTTCTGTACCAGTTTATCCATTGGCCATAAATAAGCCAGCACCACCAGTAATATACTTATAAAACCCAACAAAGGGTTGGCTGCAAAAGCCAGCACCGTAAGGGCAATTGCGGCAAACGCCCAAGTAAGCTGCTGTAAACGTATTTCTTCCGGCAAAACATCCATATCCAAACGCTTTAGTATGGCGCCGATTTTAGCCCGAGCTACATCTGTTAACATAAAATGACCGTATTTTTGTAAAAAATCTCTTTTTGTTTTAGCTTTTATTTGCCTTTGTTGTTCCTTTTTTCTAGCGTTTATATATTGCCGAGACCTTTTTTTTTGCGAACTGCCGGCAGATTTATATATGGGATAAAGCAGCGTTTTTATTAAATATAGCACCGATACCACCGCTATTATGCTTGCCAATGCAATCATTTCTTTGCGCCCCCTGACTCCAAATCTCCCTGGAGGGCTTGACAACGGGCAAAACTTAAACACACAATACTTAATAAAATGGTGTTGATAACTTTACCGGCGGTGGAGCCGATCATAAAATTCTTGAACTC
>JGI24705J35276_12237191_pt1 | contig 10140 bp, 8 predicted proteins | sample TergutNt197P4_FD_35276 | JGI IMG/M metagenome (IMG submission 35276)
AAGGCAAGGATCATCGGTGCGAGAGCGCTTCAGATATCGTTCGGAGCGCCCGTTCTCGTTGAATATCCGGCGGAACTGCTGGACCCGATCGACATCGCCATGCTGGAATTTGACAAGGAATTGATCCCTATTACTGTGAGCAGAGACTGAGGTTTTTAAATGAGTGAAGCGGAGAACATTGAGCTGTTGGTGCCCGAGGACATATATCTCACATCGGGTGTGCACATCGGAACGCAGCAGAAAAGCGCCGACATGAAAGATTTTATCTACAAAGTAAGACAGGACGGACTGTATGTCCTCGACGTCAAGAAAACGGACGAGAGGATAAGGGCGGCGGCGAAGTTCCTTTCGAGGTTCGATCCGAGAAGGGTGCTTGTCGTATCCGCAAGACAATACGGCCAGAGGCCCGCAAGGACATTTTCAAAAGCGATAGGCGCGCCGTCGTTCCCCGGACGTTTCGTTCCCGGTACGCTGACGAATCCGTCGATGGCCGGCTTCATGGAACCGGAAGTGATCATGGTCACCGACCCGTCCGCCGATAAACAGGCGCTGAACGAGGCGCTGAACCTCGGTATACCGATAGTCGCGATGTGCGACGCCAACAACGAGACGAGGAACGTCGATCTTGTGATACCGACCAACAACAAAGGAAGAAGGGCGCTCGCCTGTATCTATTGGGTGCTGACTAGAGAAGTGCTCACGGCGAGAGGGGACCTTAAGGACCCGTCGGATTACACGATGGAGATAGAGGACTTCGAAGCGCGTCTCTGATACCAAACATTTTTTACTTCTTATCATCCTATTCACGTTATGCGGTATCCGGCGGTAGCGGGGCGTTTCTATCCGAACGATAAGAAAATGCTGAACGGCGAGATCAGGGATTGTTTCACTCATCGGATAGGTCCGGGCCTTCCCGGCGTATGTTCGAAGGAAAGGAAGATAGTTTCCGTGATAGCTCCGCATGCCGGTTATATGGCGTCGGGAATGAACGCCGCATACGCATACAAAAGAATAGCGGAGGACGGCCTTCCCGATGTTTACATAATTATCGGACCGGATCATCACGGTATACCGTACGACATCGCGATGTGCGGCGAACCTTATGTTACCCCGCTGGGTGTATGCAACATTCACAGAGAAGCGGCGGAACGGATGAGGAAGGCGATACCGGACGATCCGCATTCGCACAAATATGAACATTCCGTGGAGGTCCAGGTACCGTTCATACAGTATATCGATCCGAACGCCCGCATATTGCCCATAATAATGAGCGACCAATCGCGGGAATGCGCAGAATATCTGGCGAAGGCGATAGCGGAAGCGTGTGACGGTCTTGATGCGCTGGTCGTTGCGTCGAGCGACATGTCCCACTACGTTACCAAAGAACAGGCATACTCGGAAGGGAAGGACGTTCTGGAAAGGGTCTGCGCACGCGACGTCGAAGGGATGTACGATGTTATCGAAAAGCGGGGGATAACGGCATGCGGCTACGGTCCGATGGCCGCGGCGATGTCCTTCGGCCGTTCTGTCGGAGAACTACTGAGATACTCGGACTCGGACGATTCGTTAGGGTATCACGACGGCGGAGTGGTCGGATACGCATCCGTCGCCTTTTTTCGGTGATAGGATTTAATTAGTGAATGTTATTTCGTTATCATGGATGAGGAGATCTATTTCTGTCCGCATTGCGGAAAGAATCTGCCGGTAGGGTCGCCCTACTGTCCGGCGTGCGGCGCGCGTCTGAACGATCCGCAGGCCGATGTGAGGGAAAAAGCAATCATCGAAGAAAAAAGCAGGGACCGCATAACGATAGCGGTGATCCTGCTGTCCGTTTCCGCGGTCATCACGATCGTAATGGGATTATATTATATCGCATCCGCGGAAAGCATGGTGGACACCATAATGGATGCGTACGGCAGTTTGCTTACCGATTATTATACGGCGGAGTCCCTGACATCGTTCATCAAGATGCTGGGATGGATAGTGATAGGGATCGGAGCGTTATTTGCCGTCACGGCGCTGCTGGCATTCATGCGGAAGTTCTGGATATTGACGGTGATACTGTGTCTGATAGCGGCGCTCTTCGGGGTGCTCGGACTGATCAGTCTGGTACTCGGACTGATCGCGTTCTATTTTATCTACAAATCGAAACCCTATTTCACGAATTGAAAATAAGGGCGGCGTAAGCCGCCCCAAATTGTTTTAGATCTTCTTCAGTCTTCCGAGCACCGGTTCGTACGCAAGTCCCTTATCCAGCAGGGTGCTGATCATCTCTTCCAGTTCCGTATCCGATATCCCTTCGGCCGCCGCCCGGTTCTTGATGTCGTTCATCGGCGCCCCGCGCCCGTCGTCCAGTTCGCCGAGGATGTTCAGCATCAGGTCCTCTTTGTCAACATCGGAGATACCGCTTCTCTCTTCTATCTCGATCTCGTCGGGAAGGTCGGTGACCTCTTCCGGGAGACCCAGGTCGATATCGCTGTCGGGAAGCAGCATCCTCAGTGAATTCTGAATAAGTTTCAGATATTTCGACGATTCCGGCGTTCCGTAGAATTCCGCCGCCTCGATCGCACCTTCCGCATCGTCCTTCGTCATTCCGTGCACCGCAAGGTCTTCCGCGCTTGCGTCCGGCATGGAAAGAGCGATCTTCATGTTGTTGAGACGTTTCCAGGTGGCCTGCGCGGTCTCAAGGACAATGCGCTGTCTTGTCAGCGCATCGATCCTGACTATCTTCTCGGGCCTTATAGAAACGAGGACGCGCGTCTCGTCCGGTCTGTACGTTCTTATCTTACCGATGACGGCGACGAACGACGGTGTTTCCATGCCGGCCATGGCCGCGGCCGCTTCCGGTTCGTAACGTCCGACGTTAACGAAATAACTGCCGGATACATCTTCGATCCTGGCCCTCCATAACGGTTCTTCGTCCGTACCGATGTTCTGCTTGTCGAGCAGGACGCCGGCGATCAGCACTCTGTTCAGTCTCGTTCCCAGAGGGGTGATCACATAAACAGGCGATCTCTCCTCCTCGCCTTTCTTTTCCAGTGAAGAAGAGTTCAATTCTCCCGCGAAGATCCTCCACGCGGTCTCGCGTGACATCATAGGGCTCCCTCCACCTTATCCAGGAGCTCTTTCGCCTCTTTCTGAATGTCCTTCGCTGCCTTTCCGATCTCACGGACGATCATCATCGGCCCGTATTCGTCGCTCAGCACGTTACCTATGGCGAAAACATTCATCACCAATATCTTCTCCTCCATCTTTCTGTACACCGAATCATTGTCCCCGGTCGCTTTTGCCATGGCGACCGCATCGTCGAGTGTGATCCCGATCAGCTCTTCCGTGGATTCTTTGCTGACGACGGCCGATAACGGACCCGTTCCGTCGTCGATCACGATCTTCATCCTGAGGTCGTACACCGCCTCCACCTTTCCGTGCATCGCACATTCGTCACCGAGTACCGAACGGTTGCACTGCGGACACCTTCTTATCAGCCCGCTCCCCGTCTTAATGTCGACGATAGCGCCGGTCACCATGACATCGAGACCTCCGCCCGCTCTGACGATCTCGGCGACGCTTCTTTCGTTCGCGCCGCTCTGCACATCAAGTATGAAATCGACACGGCTTATCTCGCACAGGTCCCCGAAGTTCAGCTGCGGGACCCCTCTCCACGCTCTGATATAGGCGTTCTTGGCGCAGACGGTCTCGTTGGTCTTCAGATCGAAGTCGTTCCACGCGGTGAACTGTATCTTTCCGGTGTCGTCGGCGATTATTCCGGTGAACACGGTCTTCGGTCCGGCGTTCTCTCCTTTCGGAATTACCTCCTTGGTCTCGACGGAAAGTATCTTTCCTGTGATAGTGACGTTACCGACCCCCTCGCGCAGTTCCGCTATCTTCGTATCGGACGACGCGGACAGGAGACGCTCCGGCGCTTCCATCTGCTTTTCCGAGATCCCGGCAAGACTTCTGTCCCCGAAGTTTATTTGTAATTTTTCGTTCCACATCTTCGTGTATGCGTTCCTGAAGTCGTATGTTACGCCTTTTTCCAGCACGAATTTACTTACATCCCAGACGGTGAACGACGCCGTTCCCGTCTCATCTCCGAGTATTCCGGAGAATATCGTTTTCGGAACGCCCTTGGCGGTTATCTGTCTCTCTTCGATGAAAACGACCCTCGCAGTAAGGTCCACATTCTTCTCATCGCCTGTCATCTCGCTGATCTTTTTGGTGATCGATGCCGCGGATACGAACGGCGTGTCCTTGCCGTACTTCCTCATGATGCCCTTCTTTGCCGCATCAACGGAAACATGATACACGTTAAGATATGTGTTCAGTTCCTCTATTATCTGTTCTTCGTCCGCTCCCTCTCCGATCACCCTTTTCAGTTCTTCAATATGGGGTGTTAGTTCTTCCATTTTCATTTTTCATCGACCTCCGCGGCAGCAGCCGCCGTTGTCTGTTTTAAGAGATGTTTCGCATGGTTAATAAAGAATTCCGGGGGGTGGCCGAAAGTACATCGCGCGTTAAGAAGCGCGCGTGCGGCGCGCGCAATGACCGTCTTTATAACAGATTTCTGATTTTCAAGATTAGACTAATATACTATGGCGGAACTGACCTATCATTCCACGGAAGGGTGAAAGAATAGGGCAAATGGAAAAGTTCGGAAAAAGCATGGCCAAAAGACCGGTCGTGCCCATACTCGCGGTCCTGCTGATCACGTTCGCTTCGCTCGGGATGATAGCATTCAATCCTCCGTCGTTCGATATGGATGAAGGAAGTTTCACGCCTCATAATGATGTTACGCGGGCATCGACGCTCATATCCGAGACATTCACGTCGTCGGCGACCGCCATGGCGCTGGTGGATGCGAAGGACACCGAGAGCGGAGATATATTCACGAAGCAGGTGTTCCTCGATCTTCTGGAATTCGAACAGCAGCTTGCTGCGTTAACGTACACCGATACCGAAGATAACATGAAGCCTTACGCCGCTCTGGACGGATTCTCTATAATGAGTCCGGTATCATTGGTTGCGCGGGCGATAGCCGACAATGTCAACAGCATGATACCCATCCCCATCCCCATTCCCGATCCCGCGTCATATGTGGACCCAGTGGAATATCAGATCGCATATTACACAACGCTGAAGAACGTAATGGGGTTGGAACTGTTCGGTAACCCGATCGTCACAGACGAGATAATAAAACAGGCGGCATTCGGCGTCCTTACGGATCCGCAGGGCGCAATGCTCCTTTCGCTGCTGTCCAAGGACGCCGTGATCGAGAACGATTCCGCATCGGCGAGAGGCTGTATGATCATGCTGATGATCAACGACGACTCCTTGGACCTTATGAAGGAAGGCCAGCTGGGGTTCGAGGGAGATGTGATATCGGCGGCCGATGATTTCATACCCGATACCGACGGTCTGAGCATATCGAGCATCGGACTGATGACAACGATGAACGAGATAGGCAACATGGCGCAGGAGGACATATTCAAGCTGCTGCCGATCGCGATCGTCGTCATAGCGCTGATACTTATCGTGATGTACCGCGACATCGCCGACGCGGCACTGGGTCTTCTGGGGCTGCTGATAGCGATAGTATGGACGTTCGGTATATGTTCCGCCATCAACTTAGAGATAACCACGATAGCCATCGCGGTGCCGATACTGATAATGGGATTGGGGATAGACTACGGTCTTCATCTGGTATTCAGGTACAGGGAGGAAAGAAGGAACGGCCAAGGGCCGGAAGGTTCCACGGGAAGGACGATGGGTTCCGTGGGCGAAGCGCTTGTGCTTGCAACGGTCACGACGGTGATAGCGTTCCTTTCGTATCTTACATCATCAATGAGCGCGTTGGCCGATTTCGGTGTGATGTGTGCGATAGGCATCATATGCGCTTTCATGGTCATGATGCTGCTCATGCCCCCGGCACAGGTGCTGAGGGACCGCAGGGCCGCGAAGAAGGGAAAGGACCCCGATAAAGCGAAACGTTACAGGGAGAGCAAAAGCGACCACGGCGACGTGATAAGCAAGGCGGCCGGCATCGGAGGAAGGATGGCGGTCAAGAACCCGTGGGCGGTCCTTTTGGTAACGGGCGTGGTGATCGCGCTGGGCGCATACAGCGCCGCCAGCATAACATACAATTTCGATATGTACGAATTCGTTCCGGAGGGATCGTACGCATATGATGCGCTGAACTATATGAACAATAATTATTCGTCGACCACGAACACGGTGAGCGTGCTGGTGTACGGCGACGGATGGGACGCCGATACGATAAAGGCGATGGAAGATTCCATCCGTAATCTGAACGATACAGAGATAAGAGGACTCTCGTATCAGGGAGGCAATCTGGACGATCCGAGTTATTTAGGTACCGTGCTTAGCAGTTTCAACGCAGCGTACGGCAGTTCGATCGATCTGCCGCTGCCCGGAGATCCGACATACAGCGACATCTACGATAATGTGTTCAATGCGGACGGGACGATGAGACCGATAGTACCGGAGACGCAGACCTATCTGAACATACTGAAAGCGGCGACGCCGGAAGCGGTCGTATCGTCAGTGGCCGCCGCCGGCGCGGACGGTAACGAGTACGCAAGGATCATCCTGAAACTCACCATCGAGATAACAAGCGACAACGACGGCGTCCTCGCAATGGTGGATGCCGTAAACGAACAGTGTCATCCTTTGGCCGATGCCGGTCTCTCGTATATCACAACGGGTCAGACCGTCGTGCTTGCGGTGTCCATGAGCGAAATGAATCAGAATCAGATGCAGTCTCTGATCGTGACGATAGTCCTTGTGTTACTCATACTGACAATAGTGATGTACTACACCGACAAGAGCTGGCTGCTGGGAACGATGGCCACCATACCGACGCTGATATCGGTGATCATGATATGGGGCACAATGGCGATGATGAACATGCCGCTCAATGTTATGACGTTAACGATAGCGTCCCTCGCGGTCGGCATGGGGGTCACGTACGGTATACACATAGCCCACCGTTACATAACAGAGCTGATCGATAACGACCTCGATCCGGACGACGCCATCAAGATGGCGACACGGGAGACCGGGAAGGGTGTGTTCGGCGCCGCGATAACGACGGTGGCCGGCTTCGGAGTGATGGGATTCTCAAGGATCCTGCCGCTGTACCAGTTCGGACTGATCACAGCGCTGGCGATAACGTTCGGATACATCGGTGCGGTGTTCGTGCTTCCGTCCCTTTTAACGATATGGGGAAGGCACGCGAAACCGAAGGTGAAGCAGAGATTCGAAAGGTCCGCGAAGAGAACGGAGAACGGGGACGAAGAGGGAACGGACCAGACGCCCGGCGCGTGAGAACGTATACGCGAACGTACAGTTCCGTTATGATCTTTCATAAGCGTAACGACCCAAGGTTTAAATTCCGAAATACAATCAGTGCGTATGGTCCCTAAGAAGAAGATCGATTCCATTTTGGCGGGTTATGACAAGGATGACATAACGATAGCGACACTTTGCTCCCATTCGTCATTACAGATCTTCCACGGCGCCCGTAAGGCGGGATTCAAGACGTTAGGATTGACGGTGTCCCACAACACAAGATATTACGACGCCTTTCCGCTGGCGAAACCCGACGAGATAATAACGTACAAGGACCTCGACGAGATAGAGGAAAGGGTGGGAGAACTTCATGACCGTAACGTTGTTGTGATACCGCACGGTTCTTTCGTGGAGTACATGGGGCCGAAGAAGTTCGAGGAGCTCGAAGTTCCGGCATATTGTAACCGCGCCGTTCTTCAATGGGAATCCGACCGCGATCTGGAAAGACAGTGGATAACGTCCGCGGGGGTCATGATGCCCCGTATATACACCGATGCAAGGGAGATCAGCGAACCGGTCCTCGTGAAATATCACGGCGCAAAGGGAGGAAGAGGATTCTTCATCGCAAAGGATTACCCGGACTTCAAGATGTACATCGATAACACTCAGCCTTACACCATCCAGGAGTATGCGCTGGGAACGAGGTACTACATGCATTTCTTCTATTCGCCGTTCAAGGAGGACGGTTACAAGGTGGCGCGGGGAGGAACATTGGAACTTCTGTCCATCGACAGACGCGACGAGAGCAACATCGACGAATTATACAAGATGGGGTCGTACGACGATCTGAAGAAACACGGTCTCTATCCGTCGTTCGTCGTCACCGGGAACGTGCCCGTTGTGATACGCGAGTCGTTGCTTCCGAAGGCGTTCGACATGGCCGAACGTATCGTGAACAGATCGTACGAACTGTTCGGAGGGATGTGGGGGCCGTTCTGCTTAGAGACCATAGTCACCGATAAATTGGAGTTCAAGCTGTTCGAGATATCGACAAGGATCGTTGCCGGAACGAATCCGTTCATATCGGGTTCGCCGTACGCCGATCTCATATATCCGGGAATGAGCACCGGCGGAAGGATAGCGAAAGAGTTCAGGGACGGTCTTGCGAACGGTAATTTCATCGATCTGATGACCTGATACGCGGGACGGCGGTCAAATCTGTATCCGCGATCGTCCGCAGCCGATGTCTGCGGCAAATATTATAACAAATGCCGGACAAAAAGTATTACAGATACCGGACAGACAGATACGGCCGGACGAAAAGGGTCGATTATAAGAACGGCCATAGTATTCACTATAAACATGTCCGGAATGTTCTCTGTGTTCAAGGGTCAGGCCAAACGGCGAAGCAGCAGCGATAAGACCGACAGGAACACGACCATAGGCATAGACCAATCCGGTGCTTTGGGCAGGTACGGCGGAAGATCGAAATATCATACATTGGTAGCGACGGTCATACGCGATTACAATAAATTTGAGAAGATCGCGGAAAGCATTCCCAAAAAGAAGAACGGCAGCCTTTCCGAATCGAACGAACTGGGAAGGAAAAAAAGACGGTCGATACACGCGATGATAAACGAACATTCTCCGGAGATCTATGTTTCGGCGTATCCGCTGACGTCAAAGATGGTATCATCGTCCGACGCACAGGCGGATCAATACACATTGCAGGTCGGCGAATTGCTGGAACTGATATTTTCCCGGTCCGCCGATAAGATATTCGACGTTCTTCTGAATTCGAACTCTCTCATAACGAAGAAAAGGGAGAAGAAGTTCCTGGACAGTTGTAACGCGGCCGCGAAGAAGTACGGTAAGGAGATACAATGGATCGAGATGCAGCCGTCGAGAAGGAATAAAGTTCTCTGTGTCGTCGATTTCCCGGCGAACGTGGTCGGTATGGACATCGAATACCGCGGCCTTCCGCATGAAAGTCACGACGAAGTGGAACTGACCATCGTCGGCTGAGGTACCGAACGGTGCGGGTGGAACGTTCACTCCATTCCGGATATATCAAAAAGGTGTTCAGGTCCTACGGGCTTAAATGCCTCCCCAAGCCGGGCCGCAAACCATTAGACCTCCGCCCTCGCGCACGGTTTTGTGTGTTTCGCCCTCGGTGCGCTTTGCTTCACACCCTTTTGTAAGCTATCACTCCGTGCGCTCTCGTCTGTGAGCGTCCGCCTCATAGGATTCGACCCTGAACGTCAATAAATGGAATACAGGTTATTTAAACCTTCGAGCGGCGTCCCGAGAACGCACATACACAAACAATATCTATATGGTAGATATAACGGAACGACGATGTTCTCCAAGAGGCTTATGAACGTGCCCGAATCGGGAACGGTCGCGATAGCGAACCTTGTAAGTCAGCTCAAACAGGAAGGCGCGGAGATAATATCATTTTCCATGGGAGAGCCGGATTTCGGAACTCCGGACAACATAAGAGAAGCGTGCGTCAGATCGCTCAACGAAGGGTTCACCCATTACACACCATCCATGGGGATCCCGGAACTGAGAAAGGCGATAGCGGAAAAAACGGTACGCGACAACAAGATAAAGTGCACCGCAAAGAACGTCCTCGTAACACCGACCAAACAGGCGTTGTTCATGATCGCCCTCGCATATCTGGATCCCGGCGACGAGGTGATACTTCCGGACCCGGCATGGGTGTCGTACGACGCCGTGATAAGACTGGCGGGTGCGAAGACGGTATACGTTCCGACAAGGTTCGAAGATAATTACTGCATGAGCGCGGAAATGATGGCCGCGGCCGTC
>JGI24705J35276_12237189_pt1 | contig 10134 bp, 6 predicted proteins | sample TergutNt197P4_FD_35276 | JGI IMG/M metagenome (IMG submission 35276)
CAAGTCCGCAATGACGGGGATATTTAGGTAATTAGTCTCATTTTGATCATTTTGTTAGTGTTTATTCTGGTTTCTAGAGGTGCCCATAAATAAAAAACAAGAATTTGCGCGAGGTGCATTATTATTAGTTGTGGGCGCAGCCCATCTTAGTAATATTTCTAGCTATTTCGACTCTTCGACTCTTAAAAACTGAATAAAAGGAAAAAATCTTGCATTGAATGGGAATAGGGAGTATAATGAAGAAAACAAATTTGGAGATAAAATGAATAAAAGCTATAATATTGGTATAGTGGGTGTTACCGGCGCTGTTGGTCAAGAATTGTTAAAACAATTAGCAGTGAGACAATTCCCAGTGGCGAAGTTACGGCCACTGGCTTCTCAGCGTTCCGCTGGCCAAACCATTACCTGGCAAGGGCAAGAGTATACTGTGGGCTTAACGGATGACTCTGCTTTTGCGGGTTTAGATATTGTGCTGTTTGCTGGCGGCGCAGCCAGCAAACAATATGCTTTAGCTGCCGTAAATGCAGGGGCAATTGTCATAGATAACAGCAGTAGCTTTCGCTACGATCCAGATGTGCCACTTATTACTCCGGAAGTTAATCCGCAGGATATACTCTGGCATAAAGGTTTAATAGCTAACCCAAACTGCTCTACTATACAGTTGGTGGTGGCTCTAAAGCCATTGCATGACGCAGCAAAGATCATGCGTCTTAATGTAGCTACCTATCAGGCAGTTTCCGGTGCGGGAGTAGAAGGTATAAAAGAGCTGGCTGAACAAAGCGCCGCTATTGCCGCCAATAAACCCATTGCTCCGCCTGCCTGCTTCCCACATCAAATAGGCTTTAACCTTATTCCTCATATAGATAGCTTTCAGGATAATGACTATACCAAGGAAGAAATGAAAATTGTCTGGGAAACGCATAAAATGTTGCATGACAACAGTATACGCATTAGTGCTACCGCTGTGCGAGTGCCGGTGTTTCGCAGCCATTCCGAAGCCGTGGCAGTGGAATTCGCCAAATCTATCAGCCCACAGGAAGCGCGAAATATACTGCAACAGGCGCCAGGCATCAAATTATTGGATGAGCCAAAGCATAGTATTTATCCTATGCCATACCCATTATGTGATACCGATGAAGTGTATGTAGGGCGTATCCGCCAAGATATTGCATGTGATAATGGCTTATTGTTATGGGTGGTAGCAGATCAATTGCGTAAAGGCGCGGCTACCAATGCGGTACAGATAGCGGAGCTTTTAATTACATACGGTTTAATATAGAAGAGCTTTTCCGGTATGTGGAAAACAGCCGGCTAAATATATGGTGTCTCTAAATACCCACTTATCATCATCTTCGCTGCCCTTTTTCCGCCTAAACTGCGTTGTCGTCGCTTCACGTAGCTTTAGGCTACGCTTCAGCTCCTCCGCTTTGTTAGGCGAAAAAATTGCTAGCGAATCTGGCAATTCGGAGTAATTAAAGGCGCCCTATAGCAAATTTTATTAAAACGTAATCAACTTTAGTGACCGGCTGAAAGGTTTTGCAGGTCTTTATTTTCGGTTTGTCCGGTTGCGCCAATTTATCAATGAACACAAATAGGAGAATATCATGAGCGACGAAAAACAGAATAAGGCAGGTTCTAAACAAAACCCTGCCAAACAACAGATACCCGACAAAAACGCCGCTAAAGCAAATGCAGCTAAACCACCAGCTAAAAGTGGTCGTGGCCTAAGTCGTAAGAATGCTGCTTCAACACCCTCTCAAGCTGTAGAGCAAACAGTGTCTTTAATCAGCAATCCTTTGGCGCAGAGCGCCCATAAGCCTGTCGGTAGCGCCAACAAACTTACCTCATCCAAGGAGTTTAAATTAAAAATCATTCCTTTAGGGGGTTTGGGTGAAGTTGGTAAGAATATGACCATTGTCCAATACGGAGAACAAATGATAGTGGTAGACGCCGGAATAATGTTTCCGGAAGACGAACTGTTCGGTATTGATATGGTGATACCGGATTACAGCTATCTGGTGGAAAACCGCGATAAAGTACTGGCTTTCATTTTAACTCACGGACACGAGGATCATATCGGCGCACTTCCATATGTACTGCGTGATGTCGATGTGCCAGTTTATGGTTCCGCCCTAACACTGGGCCTGCTTGAAGGAAAATTATCTGAATTCAAACAACCGGCTAAAATGATTACTGTCGTGCCGCGCCAGCAAGTTAATATTGGTTCTTTTAGCATTGAGTTTATTCATGTGACCCATAGTATACCGGATTCCTTTGCTTTGGCAATTCATACCCCCATAGGCGTTGTGCTATTTGCCAGCGATTTTAAGGTCGATCTTTCGCCCATAGATGGACAAATGATGGATTTTGGCCGTTTATCTGCTTTAGGGGAGCGCGGAGTACTTTTAATGTTGGCAGATAGCACCAATGTAGAAAAACGTGGTTTTACGCCTTCGGAAAAAACTGTAGGCAGTATTTTCGACAATATTTTTCTGAATGCGCCGGGGCGCATTTTTGTTACTTCTTTCGCCTCTAATGTGCATCGTATTCAACAAGCTGTATGGGCGGCTACCCATACCGGACGCAGGGTCGCCATTGTAGGCAGGGGTATGCAGAACGTTATTACAGTGGCTAAAGAACTTGGGTATCTTGATTTGCCGCAGGAATTATTGATAGATATAGATCGTATCAATAGTTTGCCCGCTCATAAAGTACTGGTGTTGACTACCGGTTCTCAAGGCGAACCCTTATCCGGTTTAACTCGCATGGCCAGCGGCGAACACCGTCAAGTGCAAATTGTGCCCGGCGATACGGTAGTTATTTCTGCCACACCCATTCCCGGACACGAACGCCTGGTAGGACGTATAATAGATAAACTGTTTAAACTAGGCGCCACAGTTATACACGAGAAAGGCGAGGGAATACATGTTTCCGGACACGCCAACCGGGAAGATTTGATGTTGCTGCATAATATTGTTAAACCGCATTTTTTTATGCCGGTACACGGCGAATACCGTATGTTGGTTAAGCATGCCAAACTGGCTCAGCAGTTGGGTATGAAGGAGGAAAATACCTTTGTTCTGGAAAACGGCCAGGTCTTGGAAGTAAGCCGCCGCCGTTGCCGCATCAATGGGCAGGTACCTTCCGGGCGTGTGCTAATTGATGGCTTAGGCGTGGGCGATGTGGGTAATACAGTGCTAAAAGAACGGCGCATTCTCTCTGAAAGCGGTATATTGCTGATGCATATGGTGTTTACCCGTAAAACAAATGTACGCATTTTAGCAGGCCCGGAAGTATTTTCGCGAGGGTTTATTTTTGAGAAGGAATATGAACATATAATAGAAGAGATCAAGGAGAGAGTAACCGTTTTATGTTCTGTAGAGAATTTAGCGGAGTGCAGCACTTATGATTTGAGCAATCGGGTTCGTAGTACGCTGGCCCGCTTCTTATTGGAACGTACAGGGCGGCGGCCGGTGATCTTACCTATTATTAGCGAAGTATAAACTGTTAAGGGCGCCCTTAAATCATTTCGAGGTGGTTGAATTTGAAAAAGAGTTTTATAATAGTTTTGTGTATTTTCCTTCTTACACTAGCTGCCTGCGCGCAAGAGTTTGCCCCGACCGAGCAGGTTATAGATGCCTCGGCTTGGGCCAATCATCTGCGCGTTGCCGCATTAAATGTAAATGATGAGTTAAAAGATTATTACGCCGCTTATTTTACTCCCGATGAATTTCGTTTATTGCTGGATAATTATAATGGCAGTTTTGCCGGCATCGGCATATATATGAATCAAGATGAGCAGGGCCGTGTACTGGTGGTTTCCGTTATACCAAACCGCCCTGCCCAAGCCGCCGGATTAGAGGGTGGAGATATTATTTTAGCAGTCGATGGCATAGATATAAGCGGTATGGAATTGGAAGTTGTAATGATGCGTTTGCGCGGCGAGGAAGGCGTCGATGTAACTGTAGATTTGCTGCGCGAGCGTAAAGAGGGAGATTTGTACTACTCAGTGACTATCACGCGTGCCATCATCGAGAGTGATTCTATAAGCGGCGAGTTACTCGACGAATGGCCCGGTATTGCTTATATCGATATATACGATTTTACTGAAAGAACACCTCAGGAATTCTTTGAAATGCTGGTAAATTTAAATAATGAACATGAGATACTTGGCTTAATACTGGATTTGCGTAATAATGGCGGAGGCAGTTTTAATGCAGCGTTATCGTTAGCAGATTTTTTTGTGCCGAAAGCCGAGCCTATTGTATGGGAAAAAACCTATGGCGGCGAGCGTTGTCATCGTTCCTATGATGGTAGTCTAAATGATTTACCAGTGGTATGCCTGCAAAATGAATTTACTGCCAGCGCTTCGGAAGTACTTATAGGCGCGCTTAAAGACTATGGCGTGGCTACGGTTATTGGAACGGTAAGCTTTGGTAAAGGTATTACTCAAGCGCTGGATACTCTAGAAGATGGCGCCGGAGTAAAATATACACGCAGCCGCTATTATACACCTTTGAAATACGATTTACATGGCAAAGGCATTGAACCAGATATTGAGGTCGAGGTAGCGGAGGATACCACCTATGAGGAGTATTTTGACCCTCACAATAAAAATAATATCCATATAAAAAAAGCTGTAGAACAGCTTAATAAGCGCATTTATACGCAGGTGTTTAAATAGGGAAAAGTAGTAAAAAACAAAATAGTATTCTTATAGTATTTTTGGTGATTTGCTAAGCTGCTTGTATTGGCGAAGCCTTGTTGGCTAAAAGCACGCTTGCTTACGATTCATATTTGCAGGCAGTAAAGGCTATGGAGCAAATAGAGTCGTAAGCGGCAGATATCACTTTTTTTTCTTATTCGGAAGTTGGTATTGGTTCTTAAATAATAAAGCTATCCAGCCTTTGTTTTAACGCAGATGAAATATTGACCAAGGGAAGGCGTATTTCCTCGCTGTCTATTAACCCCTGTTTTTGTAATAAATACTTAAGTGGACCGGGTGAAGGCTCTGCAAAGAGCAAGGGTATAAAGTCGGCTAAAGATTGCCATAATTTATAAGCCGCAAGATGGTCATTGTTCCAAATCAGCTGGCAAATTTCGATAAAGCTGCCTGTGTGCATATGGGCAGAAGCTAAAATACCACCGGCGCCGCCATGCAGCAGGCTAATGAAGAAAAAGGAGTCTTCTCCACAGAGTATAGAGAAATTTGGCGGCGGATTAAGTAATAATTCTAAAGTCTGTGAAATATTTCCCGAGGCGTCTTTTAAGCCAACGATATTCGGTATTTCTGCCAGGCGGCGTAAAGTGGCATTTTCTATTTCGCGACCGGTACGATACGGAATATTATAGATAATAATGGGTTTATCGGTGGCTGCGGCTATAGCTTGAAAATGTTGGTATATCCCTTCTTGACTGGGGCGGTTATAATAAGGACAAACAGAAAGAATACCGTTTACCTGATACTTTTCCGCTAAATATAGCTTATCAATAAGCTTTTGCGTATCGTTGCCGCCCAAACCCATGATCACCGGTTTTTGGGGCGGTTTGTATTCCATTGTGACAGATATGATCTTTTCATATTCTATCATGTTAAGAGTAGGGGATTCCCCAGTTGTTCCCATCGGTACGAGACCTGCTATGTCGAAAGATGTGTAATGTTCTATCAGCCTTTTATAAGAAGTTATATCCAGCTCATTATTCTTAAAGGGTGTTATCAACGGTATCCAAATTCCTCGTAAATTCATAAATCACAACTCCTTTGCCGCGTAGTGGCAGTATCATATACTATATATGTTAGTATATGATAGATAAAGCCAAAATCCTACTTAATGTAAAAATTTATTTTTTAATACCCATTTTTATATAATCTATTAAAGGAGTGGTAATAATGTTATCTGTTTGGGAAGCTGTTTTACTTGGTTTATTACAAGGTATTACAGAATTTTTACCGGTTTCCAGTTCGGGGCATTTGGTAATTGCTCAATTGTTATTAGGTATTGATCAACCTATGCTTACTTTTGATATAGCAGTGCATGTGGGGACATTGGCGGCGGTTATAGCAGCTTTTTGGGATGATGTTAAGAGCCTGCTGAAAAAGCCTTTAAGTAAAACCATGCTCTTACTCATTATTGGCACTGTGCCGGCTGTATTGGCGGCTTTGCTGCTGGGCGATTATATTGATTTTCTTTTCAGCTCTTTATTAGTGGTTGCTATAGCACTGTTTTGTACCGGCTTATTCTTAAGGTTTTCGGATCGTTTTCATGGTACGGGAAATGTGAAAAACATGAGCTATCTTAGCGCATTAGTAATAGGTTTATTTCAGGCAATTGCCATTATTCCAGGTTTATCGCGTTCGGGTGTTACTATTTTTGCTTCGCTTAACCGGGGTTTAATGAGAAAAGACGCGGCGCGCTTTTCTTTTTTGCTCTCCATACCGGTGATTTTTGGCGCTGTTTGCAAACAATTGTTAGATTTACGTCATACAGAATCTTTCGGTTTATCCGGGACATATTTGTTGGGGGCAGTTGTAGCAGCTTGTTTTGGATATGCGGCAATTCGTGTTTTCTTAAAACTACTTAACCAAAAAAGCTTACGCTATTTTGGTTATTATTGTTGGGCACTGGCTATACTGATCTTGCTGCTCTTTATACTAAACTAATTAGCAGGAAAAACTTGAACAAAGTAGAAAGAAATAGTATTATGGCAATCAAATTACATGGTGAAGCGAGGGTTTTTAAGGCACCAATTAATAACTTGGGTGGTGGATAAGCCCGCTATGGGTGTTAAAATGGGACAAACCTCTAATAAGAAAAAAAATAACCGTTCCGGTAAAAAAGCTGCAATACCTCCTCGTTCTGAACCATTTTCTTCGCGGACGAAGGAGATTATAGGTGTAGCCGTTATCGCTTTAGCTTTACTGCTCTTATGTTGTATTGTATTGGCGCCGGAAGCAGTAGATGATACAAACGCTTTAGGTTCAGTAAGTTTGCTATTATTGGAACTAATGCGTTTTTTAGCCGGTCAAGCAGCTTTGAGTTTGCCCTTAGGCTTACTGGTTTATGGCGCTTTGCTGCTGCTTTTTGCAAACCAAACTCAAAGCGGGCAGAAATTAAGCGGGTTAATATTATTCTGGGTAGCTTTTTTAGGGCTTTTTTCTCTTAATCAGCCTATTTTACGCTTTACAGATTATATGGCCAAAGCTTTTTTAGGTGCCGGCGGTGGTTTCATAGGCGGCTTTGGCGCCTATATATTACAAAAAGCTTTCGGACATGCCGGTAGTTTAATTATCTTTATTGCCTTGGCCTTAATTGGCTTCCTGCTTTTTATGGAAAAATCTCTCACAGATATGCTGCATAGCCTGTTTGTAGTATTGCGTAATTTTTTGCAGCGATTGCATTCCGGTTCAGAACAAAAGCCGCAAAATAACAGGAATAAAGATGCCACGCCGGTGAAGCCTTATCTTCGACAGCCTTTGATAATCAGGCACGACGACCCGGCGCCTTTGATCAGCGAATGCGAAGAGTCAATAGCAACGCCCCCTCCTTACCCCAATCGTTTTTCTACGGAATTTTTACCGGATATCGATTTGCATATGGATAAAACCGGTAAAAACAGTGAAAAAAAAGAAAATAGTACTAAGGCGCGTCCTGCCAAAACAAAAACTGGCGGAGATGAAGAAGAAAATCACCCGGTAATTGCCCATAATACAGATGAACAAGGTTTATCAGCTTATTGTCTTCCTCCGCTGGATTTGGTAGAAAGCGGCGCTAAAGTGAGAAACCCTCATTTGAATAAGGCTATTACCGATTCTATTGCTTTGCTGGAAACAACATTGGGTAATTTCGGAGTTAAGGCTACGGTTACTCAGGTAGTAGCCGGTCCAGCTGTAACTCGCTATGAATTACAGCCTGCGCCCGGTATAAAAGTGGCACGTATTGTTAGCTTAGCCGATGATATAGCTTTAGCATTAGCCGCCACCGCAGTACGTATCGAAGCGCCCATACCTGGTAAAAGCGCCATTGGCATAGAAGTGGCGCGTAATCAGGTAGATATTGTTTATTTTCGCGAGGTATTAGAAAGCGCGGAATTCGCCGCAAGTGACTCCAAGCTTTCTTTCGCTTTGGGCAAGAATATCGGCGGTGAACCTATTGTGGGCGATCTTGCCAAAATGCCGCATCTATTGATTGCCGGGGCTACTGGTTCAGGTAAGAGTATTTGCGTTAATAGTATATTGTGCAGTGTATTATACAAAGCACATCCAGATGAGGTCAAACTGATGTTGATCGATCCTAAAAAGGTGGAAATGGCTCATTATAATAAATTGCCTCATTTGGTTGCACCGGTAGTAACAGATAACAAGAAAGCCGCCAATGCATTAAAATGGGTGGTTAATGAGATGGAAAACCGCTATTCTTTATTTGTAGATGCGGCGGTAAAAGACTTTTCTGCCTATAATTTAGCTAAAACTGAGAATCCTTTACCTCAAATACTAGTGGTTATAGATGAGCTGGCCGATTTGATGATGGTTGCTCGTCACGATGTAGAAGACGCTATTTGCCGTATCGCACAAATGGCCCGCGCCGCCGGCATTCATTTAGTAGTAGCCACCCAAAGGCCCTCGGTAGATGTTATTACCGGTTTGATCAAAGCGAATATTCCTTCTCGAATAGCCTTTGCGGTTTCTTCTTATACAGACAGCCGCACCATTTTGGATATGGGCGGCGCGGAAAAGTTGCTGGGTCGGGGCGATATGCTATACAGCCCCATTGGATCGAACAAACCACTGCGCGTACAGGGCAGTTATATCGCAGAAAAAGATATAAGTAAATTGGTCGCATACTGCACAGAACAAGCTGCACCGCGCTTTTTAGAAGCGGCGGTGGAAGCTGCTTTTTCCGAACGTACGCCGGAGCGTATAGATGAATTAGATGAGCTTTTTTATGAAGCCGGAGCACTAATCATCGGTGCACAACAGGCCTCCACCTCCTTCTTACAGCGACGTCTTTCTATCGGTAACCCTCGTGCTGCCCGTATTGTAGATCAATTAGCAGAAAGAGGAGTAGTGGGCGGCCCTAAAGGCGCCAAGCCGCGGGATATTTTAATGACCAAGGAAGAATTTGCGGATATTTATGGAAATTCCATATAAATGTGAACCATATCCGCCCAAAGGGGTTTTTCATGGATTATGCGGCTAGCCTGAAAATAGATAAGCGCTGTTATATTGATTTACGCTCACCTGTAGAATATATAGCTGATCATATTCCCGGCGCTATGAATCTGCCTTTATTCGATGATGAGCAGCGCGCGAAAATTGGCGCTATCTATCATAAGATCAGCCAAGATCAAGCCCGCCTTACAGGGTTGGAATTGGCGGCGCCCCGCCTGCCTTGGTTAATGAGCGAATTAAGCGCACTTGTGACAAATAAACAGATTCCCATACTGTATTGCTGGCGAGGCGGTATGAGAAGTCAGGCTGTGGCAAAAGCCGCCTCTTTACAGTGTTTGCCCTGTCTGCGGCTAAGCGGGGGTTATCGGGAATACCGCCGCTGGGTGCTGACTTTTTTAGCTGAACCGCTGCCTTTTTCTGTGTACACTTTGTATGGATTAACAGGTTGCGGTAAAACCGCAGTGTTACGAAAACTTGGGCGGGATCACGGCTTGCAGGTATTAGATATAGAGGGCTTAGCTCAACATCGGGGAAGTGTATTCGGGCATATCGGTTTAGCGGAACAACCGTCACAAAAGTATTTTCAAAGCCTGTTCGCTAAAGAATTACTGGGGTTAGACGCCACAAAACCTCTGCTGATGGAATGTGAAAGCCGCCGGGTGGGGCAATTGTTGCTTCATGATAGCCTGTATGCTTCTTTAAAAGTCGGCAAACGCATCTTGCTTTACGATACCCTCGCCGGACGGGCTCGTCGTCTGCTATATGATTATACTCCCCGGCAGCATCTTAAAGAAGTAATGCAAGCTCTCGATTCCCCGGCTCTACAGGCTAAGTTTTCCACGGTTCACTTACTAAAATTAAAGCAGCAAGTGCAGGCGGGAGGTGAACAAGAAGTTATCGAATACCTTCTTGCTCACTATTATGACCCATTATATCATTATCCAGATAGCCCAGCCAAAGATTAT
>JGI24705J35276_12237190_pt1 | contig 10134 bp, 5 predicted proteins | sample TergutNt197P4_FD_35276 | JGI IMG/M metagenome (IMG submission 35276)
AAAAATGATACATGCGTGTGAAGTCATGAAGTATGGCTGTACGAATATAATTTTTGTTTTCATCCAATTCTTTTACTTCAACTTTTCTGCACCATACCATGGCCCCTTCGGGCAAGTTCTCAAATATAAGATCTATTCTGCCTGTATTTTGCACCGTTGCAGGCAGACATTGAAATGTGCAGGTTAATGTTACGTAATCAGTTGCAGACGGCGCAAGCGATTCTTGCATTGGTATCGTCATGCCGTCCTGATCTCTGATACCCCATTTGGCAAAATCTGTAGAACAAGGATATACATGATCTCGATTGAATGAACCGTCCGTAGGTGTATACACAGTTTGATGACAATAATTGCCAGGTTCATAACAATGGTAACTAAGTGCATAATTGTTCGCCGGATCGTCAATATCCGGAAAGTTGTACTTGCCATTTACATTTTGCCATCTGTCATTTTGATCGTTAGGATTTGAATTGTAATAACCAAGCCCTGGTTCTGATGCTCCGGTTAACCACATACGTTCAAAAATAATGGTATGATTCATATCTGCTTCCCTGATAGCGTCCACAGTGCGTTGTATCACTGTTTGGTATAATTGGAATGTAAGTGCAAACGGCGGACCTTCGCCACCAACTAATTCTACAAATGGCTCGTTTACAAGCTCATAAGCCGCAACCGTCGGTTCATTTTTACAATGATCCGCAATAGCCTGCCAAAGTGCATAAAATCTATTTTGATAAGCAGTATTTTTAAACAATTCTTTCCGGTCGCTTTCGCCTGTAGTGCCCGGTTGTATCATCATAGCCAATACAAGCGTCATATTGTATTTTTTTGCCCAGTCAATACGCCTGTTAAGCCATGTCCATGCGGCATCCCTGTACGAGACAGGATTGGTATTTAAATTTTCAAACCAACTTGAACTGAAATAAAGACGAATGCTGTTAAAGCCAATACTTGCCATTTTGGCAAAATCCTTTTCAACGAAGATGTCGGGCGCATTTTGCGAATTAAAGCTCTCAGCAGTAAATCCAAAACCTACACCTCGGAAGACGATTTCTTCACCGTTGAGTATAAATTTGGAACCCTGTGTATGTATATACGGGTTCGGCAAATTCACATTTTTTACGGTAATGTCGCAGGTTGCCGTAAATCCTCCATCGTCTGTCGCAACCATGATGGTACACGTACCTTCACCTTTGGCAGTGATCCAACCCTCATCATCAACCTCTGCAACAGTTTCGTCGCTCGAACTCCATTCAACCTTTATGTTCGTGGCATTATCAGGAATAACAGTGAAAAATAATTGCTTCGTATCGCCAATATGTTCCAGCGTTATGTCCGACTCGTCAAGCATTACGCCGGTAACTGCAATGACTTTGTTTTCTTCTTTGTTCTCACCGTTTTTACAGGAACTAACCAAATAACCGGTGGATATTACAAATAATATGGTCAAACGATACAAAAAATGATGCTTCATGTTATTGAATCGATTGTTCCGATCAGTTCGTACCGAAAGCTTCTCTGAAAGCGGCTTCTTTTGCCGCATACATCACAGGATAGATTTCATTCACATAAAACGGGTGATAACTGGTGCTTAGCCTGTGCTTCTCGAATACATCCACCGCATCAAGAATATATTGCCTTGCGCCTCTGTTGACGCCGTTGTTGTTGGGGGTGAAATTGCAACTCATCACGCCCCACTCGCCTATATATACAGGCACATTTTTCACATTCCTGCAATAATCCAAAGGTATGGTGTATGAATATTCCACGAATCGTTTATTCATTTCCCATGATTTGCCCGTTTCAGGATCATATTCATTCCATTTGGCAACCGTAGTGGAAGGATACACGCGATTCTGGTCGCCGCTGCAATCGCTGCAATTGAATTGCGTTTGGATTGCTTGTGGAATTTGATGCACATATCGCCCCGGTTCATAACAATGATATTCGTAGGCATAATTGTGATCGTCGATATCCGGGAAATCGAACTTGCCGTTTGCATTACGCCAGAGGTCGCGCTGGTCGTTGGGGGTTGTATTGTACCAGCCAAAAGTCGGTTCCGTTGCCCCGTTCAGCCACAAATGCTCTACGATAATGCAGTGATTGTTATCCACTTCCCTGATGGCGTCCACGATCTTCTGTACATAAGTTTCGTACATCGCATACGTCCGGGTGAACGGCGGGGTATTGTCGCCCGTCAGTACGGTTACCGGCGGCTCGTTCATCAGTCCGAAACCGGAAATCGCCGGTTCATCTTTAAATTCCTCTGCAAGAGAGCGCCAAAAATTTACGAGACGATCCATGTAATCCGGGGTGTTAAAGAACTGAGAAGCGTTTGTTCCGGGTCTGTCCATCATGGACAAAACAAGCGTCAAATTGAATTCTTTTGCCCATTTGATGGCTTGTTCAAGTTTATACCATCCATAATTGCCGACGGAAATTTCATAATCTTTTGCGAACATATAATAACGAACGCTGTTGAAGCCTATTTCCGACATTTTCTTGAAATCTGCCCTGTTGTAGATATTCCCCATACTTCTGATGACAATCTCCCCGTTGTTATCCACAAATTTGGCGCCGTCGGTTCTGAGAAAACCTACAATTGGCCTGAACAGATTGTAGGTTACCTGGCCTTTAACCGTAACGGCGCAGGCATCCTCATAGCCGCCGTCATCAGTGGTGACGGTAATCACGGCGTTGCCCGCGGAAATGGCGAAAACTAACCCAGTCCCGTCAACGGTTGCAACTTCCTCGTTGCTGGAATGCCAAACGAATTCTTTGTTGAAAGCATTGTCAGGAACAACGGTCGCACTCAGAGTTTCAGCGTTGCCCACAGAGAGTTCCAAAACTTTGGGTTGGAGTTCGATACCGGTTACGCCAACACGCACGGTTACGGCGCAGGTAGCCGTTTTACCTCCGTCTTCCGTCGTAACGGTAATCGTGCATCCGCCTTCGTCGATGGCGGCAACCAAGCCGTCGTCATCAACTTCTGCAACCCCCGTATCGCTCGAATGCCAACTCACATTCGGGTTGGTAGCGCCGTCGGGCAGCACGGTGGCGATTAATCGCACCGTGCCGCCAAGCCCCATCGTTATTTCTTCTTTGTTGAGCGTGACGCTAACGACAGAAATTTTGTTCCTGTCCTTCTTACAGGATACAACGAGTACAATTGTTGAAACAATAACAACTGAAATGAAATACAAAACAAATTTCTTCATGTCTCAAATTATTAGAGTTATAGATTAAAAGTATATGTGATTTTTTTAAGTTTTCCCGGATTGCTTCGGGCTATCGCCCTCGCAATGACGCACTACAATTGAATCTTACATTTATAATCTTTAAAAAAATTGCGCCCCGACTAACAAGCCATGGGCGCAAAAATTTATGACGACTCGCTCATAATGAATCGTTAACCTCTATCTTAATTTTCAGTCAATAAAAATCTTATGCTCGCAATATATATTACATTCGAATCGACGTTGTCCATGTATAAACCATTACCACCGGCTCCGGACGTAAAACCCATATTGCCATTTGATGTAGCGGGGTCGTATTCTGCATCTTTAGCGTAACTTGCAGTCACCCCATCCCAGGTTGAAGAAACAGTGTGTACTATATAATCGCCTATATGCGTGCCATCATTGATTATTTTATTGATTGGAACACACCAGTTTCCGTAATACTGAAGTGGATTCTCAGTATCTGGATTTTCCACTTGATCAAAACAAAATCCGCCACCTTCGCCGCCACCGTCGTAACCTGGGCCACTATTAATAATATCACCAGTTGCCAACAATAAAGTTCGGTGTCCTGCCCAGGGGTCGCCGCCATCTCTAAATCTGGTAGAATTATACACAAAATCAATCTCAATTCTGTTAGAGGCGCCAAATGTTTTCCCAAAAAGAGCATTCGGAAAACCCCATCGTGCTATGCATCCACTTGCAGAATTAAATCTCAGGTTGAGACGTACAACCGTTCCAATACCATCGAGAGTCACAAAACCTGTTGAGCCTATTGCTCCTCCTATCCACCATATCGAAGGATCCGGCAAGCTTTCGCTAGGATACATTTTATCAGACCATAAACATGTAAAACCGCCAAGATCATCTTCTGAATATTCATACACGACGCCGGGTACCTGTACCTGACAGGTTATCGTAAACTCGCCAACAGTACCGGTAATGGTTGCTCTACCGGGCTTTTCAGCAGTTATCACGCCACTCGTGCTAACAGAAACGACGCCCGGAGCGCTTGAGGTCCAAGCAATGGTTGTATCATCCGTAGTGTCCTCCGGATCAAATTCTACGAAATCGTACAGATCCTCTGTATCGCCTTCTTCCAATACAAAATAACCGCTCTCATTGAATGTAAGCCCAACAAGCGTTACACCCTCAAGAGGGATATCATTACAACTTGTGCAAGGCTCACACTCTACCGCGACTGTTACCACGCAACTCCCTGATTTGGTCGCATCTGTGGTTGAGGCAGCTGTGATGGTTGCCGTACCGACTGCTTTAGCGGTAACTTTACCTTCCGTGTCGACGGTAGCAACTGAAGTGTTGTTTGAACTCCATGAAACGGACTTGTCGTCGGCGTCCGCCGGAAGAACCGCTACAGATAACGTAACAGAGCCGTTAACTTCCAAACATTTCGTTGTCGGGCTGACCGTCACCGAAGTCACCGGTTTCTTTTCCGGAACAGGATCATCTTTTTTTCCGCTACAGGAAAAAGACATACAAGCAACCACTATGGCTGCTACTACAACATTATGATTAAAATATTTCATTAGAATTAGTTTTAAATTATTAAAAATAAAAATACAAACATAATATATTTTTTCATCCAATTTATTGCACCAAAACGACATTTTATGATACAAAAACGATATTTGTTTGTGATGGATACGCATTTACGTCCATACGCCGTTAAGTATCAATTAATTATCCATATCGCTTCTTCTCTGTATTTTAATGACGTCGGCTCAAATGATTCGCCTTTTTGCTGTCATGATGAATGAATTGATTATTCAAGTGTTATTCGGTTCCGAAAGCCTCTTTCATCGTATTGATCCACTGAGTTCTAACAGTACTATCATAGGTGAACTCGTTCACATAAAAGGGGTGGTAACTCCAACTGATCGAGTATGTAGCAAGGACGTCAATCAAATCAAGGAGATATTGCCTTGCGCCTCTGTTGATACCGCCGCTGGTATTGGTGAAGTTACAGGTCATCGTGCCCAATTCGCCTATGTATACAGGAACATTTCTCGTATTTCTGCAGTGATCCACAGGTATATTGTACACATAATCGAGGAAATCTATAGTCATTTTCCAAGGTTCGCCATATACGGGATCGTAAACAAAATTTTTGGCGATAGTATTGGAAGGATAGACGCGGTCGCAATCAGTACATTCGGTGCATCTCGGCGGTTGGCCAGATTGAGCTTCTCTAATTTGATGACACCATCGCCCCGGTTCATACATATTATATAAATAGGTATAATTGTTGGCAGGGTCTGTAACATCCGGATAATTAAACTTGCCGTCAAAATTTCGCCATGAGTCATCGTGGTCGTTAGGAGCATAGCCATCCATCCATGGATGTGTGATCATGATGTTGTGATTCATATCTATAGCCCTGATAGCGGTCACTAAACGCTGTACGTGCGCTCCATATTTTGCGAATGTCAGCGGGAAAGGAGGTCCCTCGCCATCTACCGCCACCATCGGAGGCTCGTTCATCAGTTCGTAGGCGGAAATTGCCTTTTCGTCTTTATAACGGTTCGCAACCGCCTCCCAAAACTGCACATGCCGGTCTAAATAATCTTGATTGTCAAAGAAATCAGGAGTGTTTGTGCCGGGTCTGGTCATCATGCACAAAACAAGCGTCATTCCATATTGTTTTGCCCATGCAACGGCATTGTCAAACGAAGTCCATGTCCAACCGGTTGGATAGTTACTACTACCCATATAATAACGAACATTGTTAAAGCCAATATCAGCCGCCAATTGAAATTGCGACTGATTTTGGATATTTCCCATACCTCTGATCGCTACTTCGCCGTTATCGTCTAAAAATTTGCCACCTGTGGAGGAGGATCTGAGAAAACCCGTAATTTTTCTGTAGGGGTCTGCTTTAACGGTCACCGCGCAAGTCGACACGAAACCGCCATCATCGCTTACCGCCGTAATCGCAGTCTCTCCGACTTTGATACCTGTAATATCGCCGTTTTCATCAACCGAAGCGATGTCGCTATGACTTGACGTCCACTTTATTTTTTTATTGTCAACATCCATGATTGGGAAAAAGAGAGGCGACAATAAGGTATGCTTTCTGCCTACAAGTACTTCCATACTGGTTTTATTCAGTCTCATGTCGGTAACAGCCACCACCACGTTAACATCTAAATTTGCAGTAAAATTTCCTTCAAGCGTAGTAACGGTAACAACGGCTTGACCTCGCTCCATGCCTTCAATCACACCGTTATTGTTAACAGTGACAATTCTGTTGTCGCTTGATTTCCATTTGACTGCCTTATTGGTTGCATTATCGGGTTTAACGATGGCGTTCAGTTGAATTTTTTGCCCCATAGGTGCATTCATTACCGTTACTTCAAACTCTACGCCGGTAACGGGATGATCGCCGGATTTAAGTACTTTAACGTTACATGTTGCCGTCTTTTCTCCATTTTCGGTAGTGACGGTGATGTCGCACTCGCCTGCGTCTATGGCTGTTACTAAGCCTCCTTGATCTACGTCCGCGACTGCTTCGCTGCTCGAACTCCACCTAACGTTTTGGTTCGCTTCTTTTGGCAAAACTGTGGCCTTTAATTGATATTTATCACCGGATATTTGAAGTGTCAATTCCGGTATATCAAGTCTTACCATAGCAGGACTAACGGGTTTGTTTTCATTCTTACAAGTGAAAACAATACATACAGCGGCTGCGACAACTGCCATTCCAATGAATTTCAAAGAATGTTTTTTCATGATGATTTATTTAATTGATAATTAATTAATTCTTCACACATCTGACCGGATGTCCTTCTCCATTATATGCTTCATAAAAAAGAATCGTAGACATTAAGCCCGATTTGAATGGGGATCCAATATATTCATTCAACACAGAAGCAAGATAGAAACCGTCGTTTCTGTTGATGGCCCCAACCCAAAAATGGTCAGACGTCCAATAATTATTGTTTCTGCCAATTGGGTCGATAGCATGAGGAATCATATCGAAACCGGTAGAATTGGTAGCATAACTGCACCATTCATTCTTTATTCTCAATGTTTTTGGCGAAAGATATTCTCCGCCTGTCTCGTCAATTAATTGATTCCAATCTGCTTTTGACGGGATATGCCATCCCGCAGGACATATTTCTGCGGAATGATCTTTGATGACTTCTCCCCCAAATATAGTTGAGCCATCGTTCCAATGATTCCTTATATCCTCTGTCGTCCACGTTTGAGCGCCAATCTGCACGGTTTTATAATTGGTGGCGTTATCCCATCTATCGGCAACAGAGCCGTATGAAACAACCGCAAGCGTAGTCACAGTTACTTCTTCACTGTATCCCGTTCCTATATGATTTTTAGCATAAGCGCGAACATAATACCTGGTGTCAGCCAAAAGGTCGCAACAAAGATAATTGAAGTCATCCTGGTTGCCGTCGGTGGCTTCCATATAGTCATTTCCTGACGCCGCAGCCTGCCCTGCCTGAGTACTCCAACAAAATCCGTACTCAATAATTTCGGAATGTCCGTCAAAAATTACCTTACCGCCTGTCATGTTTACTTTGTACGACGTCAACGCTTCAACTGTTGGCGGTTCCACCGTGGGAGGTTCCATGACGATTACCTGACACGTTGCCTGTTTATTTCCGTCGTCGGTTGTAACAGTGATGATACATTCGCCAAAACTTTTGGCCATTACCCAACCTCTATAGTCTACATCGGCAATCTCAGGATGGTCCGAACCCCAACTAACGCCTTTCTTCGTAGCATCTTCAGGTACGATTGTGGCAGTTAATTTCTTTGTCGAACCAATATATTCGAACGAAATTTCATTTTTGTCAAGAGATACATCAATCACAGGAATACTATCATCCTTCGGTACGACACTCGGTGAGTCTTTGCAAGAAGAGACAATCATGCTTGCAGCGATGATCGCTACAGATGCTAAAAATGTGAAAAACAAAAAATATTTGTTCATATATTTTACCATTACTAAAAAATACACAGGAGGTTTTATTAATGAAGTGAATGAAACCTCCCATGTATTGATAATTGGTAAACGCTTATCTCGTAATTCTGATGGATGAAATATATACCTTATCAGTTACCCATACGCCCCATGCCCCAATTCGTATATTGAGACCTGAGCAAGTAGAGACGCTGAAATCTGTTTGACTGGGATATGTAGGTTTGTAAGTGAATTTCCAAAAATCGCCAACATTTTGTAAATTAGGCAATTTAGAATAAGGAGCTTCATCTGCAATAGGCTTATACCTTTGTTCCGGGAAGGAGGAACTACCTGTTCCATCAGATCTATATGTTATATTTGTCATTTGAAAACGGAATTCTCCATAATTATTATCAACGCCGGAGCCGTTCAAGGTAAAGTCTGAAATCAAATAATCAACTTCTATACTCCTGGAAATTCTAAGGTACGGGATAGCTTCATCCGGAAGACTAACTTTGAAATATGCATCATACCTTTCTTCGGCATTCATTCCGGTGATGGGCCACATAAAATTCAACCACAAAGCGTCTAAACCTTCAACTTTTTCTGTTTTAAGATTTTCGGAATATGCTTCTGTTGCATTACTGCTTCCTTCCCTTTCTCCAATCATGCCTTCCGGTACGCCATTATCAAATTTAACTTCATACAGAGTTCCTCCTGCCGACACAGTCGCAATGACCCTGACGTCGCAAGTCTGCTCTTTGTTGCCATCCACGCTTCGCACTTTAATCTTTGTTGTCCCTACTGCTTTACCGGTTACCGTAACTACTTTTCCTTCATTGTCGACAGTGGCAATGCTCGGATTCTCTGATGTCCACTCTAACTCCTGATTGAATGCATTACCGGGAACGACGGCTGCCGACAGATTCAAAGTGATGTTCGGCATAAGCAAAAGAAAATTTTCAACAATTTCCACCCCTGTGACAGCAATTTGCACATGTACTTTACAGGTTGCCTCTTCTAATACATCGTCCGAAATGGCAGTGATATCTGCTTCTCCGGGCGCTATCGCCGTTACTGTACCATCCTGGTTGACTGTGGCAACTCTGGGGTTGCTCGAAGACCAAAGGACCAAGTTGTTGGTAACGTTTGTTGGATCAAAAAAGACGCCCAAATTTACAGTTTCTCCAAGCGCCTTAAGCGTATACTCCTCATGGGTGAGTGTAAGTTTGTTGGTATAAATGGAATAGTCGACCTTCACGGTGCAACTCCTCCGCAAATTTCCGTCTTCGGTTTCGACCGAAATGATTGCAATACCTTCGCTTACAGCAGTAACTAATCCTGATGAGGATACACTTGCTACGCTTTCTTTGTCGCTACTCCATTTGACATTTTTGTTGGAGGCGTCTATGGGAACGATCAGAGTTTCTAACTTAAATTGAGCGCCTGCACTTTTCAAAATCAACGTACTTGGGTCAAGGTATATATCTTCCACCCATTTTGTGTCTTTATTACAAGAAAAGACAAAACATACAGTTGTCAATAAAACTGTCATTGATACTAAATTAAAAAATGATTTTTTCATGTTACTGATTTTTTAAAATTAATTATGATAATATTGATTATTTACTAAAGGATTTTAACAATGAATAAATTTAATCTTTCCACCACCGTTCTTTTTCTTTTTTGATCATATCATCCAAATAGATGACCTGGTCGTCGCGGTTTCTTTTTCCGCCCGGGGCGTCCACCATATTTCCGCCCCAGTCGTGCGGCGAAATGTTACAGTTCATATCAAGGCTTGCCACCAGCAATCCCACGCCGTCGAGTTCGAAGGTACGCACGTCTTTGAACGTTTGCGCTGAAGCAACGGCAAAACATGAGGGGTCTTTGTCCGGGTTTTGTACGTCGCGTCCTGCGGTATCGAAAATACCGTACCCCATACGCCTGTCT
>JGI24705J35276_12237186_pt1 | contig 10128 bp, 9 predicted proteins | sample TergutNt197P4_FD_35276 | JGI IMG/M metagenome (IMG submission 35276)
GTGCCGACCGCAAAAAAATTGTTTTTTTGCGGTCGGCACAAGCGGCTCGTGCCGTAAAATCCACTCTCTTAAAAGCTGGAGGATCTAAAAATGAATCAAAGCACTATGAAAGCGGTTGTGTATCATGGCCCCAAACACATCAGCCTGGATGATGTGCCAATACCGCAGATGATAGAGCGGGATGATGCGATTGTCAAAGTCACCACATCAACGATTTGTGGAACCGACATTCATATCCAGGCGGGAGGGCTTACGGATATGAAACCGGGGACAATCATTGGCCATGAATTTTGCGGTGAAATCGTTGAATTGGGTCCCAGGGTGCACGGGTTTGAAGTGGGGGACCGGGTGGCGGTTTCATGCGTAACCCAATGCGGTGTATGTTATTATTGTGTACGACAGGAGTATTCTCATTGTGTTTCAGGCAGTTGGATTTTTGGATATCAAATTGATGGCTGCCAGGCTGAGTATGTGCGGGTGCCTCATGCCACGCTGGGTATGCATAAGATTCCTGAAGGATTAACGGATGAAGATTTATTGTTCGTGGGGGATATTCTCTCCACTGGGTATTTCGGGGCGGAAAGAGGCAGGATCAGGCCCGGAGATTCCGTAGTGGTTGTGGGCTCGGGCCCGGTTGGCATGTGCGCTATGGCTTCCGCCAGATTATGGGGCCCTTCTCAGATTATTGCTGTGGATACCAATGCGCATAGGTTAGAGGTTTGCAAAGCGCAAGGGCTTGCTGATCTGACGCTCAACCCTGCTGATACGAACGTACAGAAGATACGCGATTGGACTGATGGCCGAGGAGCGGATGTGGCTATTGAAGCGGTTGGCGCTGAGCCTACTTTATCATTAGCTTTAGATATAGTGCGCCCTGGTGGAAATGTCTCGGTTATCGGTGTATTTACCCGACCGATTGTAGTAAAAATGCAGGACTATTGGATCAAGAATATTAATATCAGTATGGGTTTGGTGCAGGCTAATCACATCCCTCTGTTGATAGATCTTATCAAGAAAGGAAAAATCAATTTGAAATTCCTGCAAACGCACAGAGCTCCTTTGAATGACATTCTGCAAGGCTATGATGTGTTTGGTAAGAAAAAAGATAATTGCCTGAAATGGATAGTAACGCCATACATACATTAATCCATATAACTGTACGGAAGTGTTGATTCACTCTCCACACGGGATGAAGAGCAAGGCGCACGGAGCGCGGCAAACAAGGCATATCAGCAGGACAGCCGAACTTGCGGACACCGTGCGCCCTTGCGTGTCCGGATTTTCGCACTTTCTCAGCAGCGGCCAAGTGGTGCGGGGCGATGCAGGAAGCCGGAACGGGCCTTGCGTCTGACCACCTTGCTCTGTTGGTGATCCCTTTCGAAAACAAAGGATACATGGAGATCAAGCCAGGATGTTCTCTTCATGGCGTCAAACCTCCAAGCGGATTCGCGGAAGCGTTCCCTGAGGAGAGGGGCCCCTGATGCTCTTCAAGTGCTATTCAGAATGACTGATTTTTTGCTCCTTTGCCTCGCAGCAGATTTCAAGAATTCTTGAACCGGGTACGGACACGTGGCTTGGCCTGATCCAACCGAAAATACACAGGGAGGAGTAAACGATGTTAACGAACAAACAATGGATGAGCGGAATCGTCGGCTGCCTGATGTTGCTGGCAGGATGGTGCTGTCCTAATTCCGGGTGGGCGGCAGTCTCAGGATCGCATTACACTTGGGGCATTGAGGCGGTGCAGGCGGCATCGGTCCCGCCGCCGGGCTTGTATTACCGCATGTACAATATCTGGTACAACCCGACCGAGTCCAGGAATAACAGCGGTGGCCTCAATCCGGGAAAATTCAATCTCAATCTCTTTGCCTCTGTCCAGCGGTTGATTCATGTCACAGAAACCAAGATCTTGGGCGGCAATGTGTTCTACAGTGTGATCGTTCCCCTGATCGACGCGGATCTCACGGTGGGCAACGATAACTACAGCAATTCCTTCACCGTCGGTGACCTCGAGTTCGAACCTGGCCTGGCTTGGCATCTGCCTCAATGGGATTTTGCGTTCACATTGGCGGTGGATGCCCCCACTGGCCAATTCAGGGCCAGCGAACCCACTTCGCCCGGCATGGGCTACTGGACCGGGCGCGTGAGCGCTGGCGCCACCTATTATTTTGACGAACAAAAAACCTGGTCGCTCAGTGTCCTCGGCCGGGTCCTGTTCAATAGCACACAAAAAGATACCAACGTCAGGCCCGGCACCGAGTTTGTCGCTGAGTACGGCCTTGGCAAGGAGTTTCAAGTCAACAACTGGATGATCCGTCCCGGCCTGGCTGGCGCATCCTATTGGCAGATTGCCGATGACAGCAACAGCAACTTGGCGTACGGCATCATTGCCGATCAGCATAAGCGAGCCCAAGCCGCCGGCGCAGAGCTCAATATACTCTATGTGCCCTGGGCGTTTCAGGCGAACTTGCGCTGTCTTCAGGATTATGCGGTCGACAACGGTACGAATGGAACCCGCATCGTCCTCACTTTAACCAAGACTTTCTGAAGGGGTTTGCTGCCTCATAGAATTTTCCGCAGGGCGGAGATACTCTCAAGCATGTCGCGAACCGCCGCTGCCTGATCTCCGCTCAGAACCCGTTGCGCTCCATGGCGGCGACCTCGCTTGCCAGGCTTGATCGCTTCAGCGCCACCCCGAGAACATATCGCTGCCAGATCGTGCTGGCGTGTGTCTCGGAAAACCACGCTTGCGGAGTCGGAGGAACTGCTTGCGCAACGCATACTGGGTCGCTTGATTTTATTTTCGTGTATCGATCTTTTCCATACTGAAAATCGTACACTAGTTTGCTCCCAATGCTCTCGGTGATTGAGTTATTTATTCACCGTGGCAACAGCAACTTTTACTGTGAAAAACTCGTGAGGCAGCAACGCTCTGGTTACTACGTGAAAATAATAGAAAAATTTTAACACGAGAGGTGCGGCATGGAGAAGGTTCAGATCATTGCAGAAATAGAAATTAAGCAGCAGTACAGGGATGGGCTCATTCCTGTATTGCAGAAGTTAGTAGAAGGTAGCCGTTCCGAGCCTGGAAACAACCGGTATGATTTTACTGAGAATATAGCTCACCCAGGCCATTTCTTTGTCATTGAAGAATGGGCGTCGGAAAAAGCGGTTGAGGAGCATAATGCAACTCCACATTTTCAGAATTTTGTTTCCGCAATTGAAGGGAAGGCCGAAAAACTCAACATAATCAAAGTAAAAAATCTGTTTTGATAGAGTCGAGTTGAATCTTGTAACAAGGGAGAAAAGCAGTATATACAGCTCCCGCTTTGCACCGCTGTTGTCTCGCAACTTTTTGGTTCCTCGTCATTTTGTATGGATTTGGTGTCTATAGGTCCATTTCTTTTGTCAAAATAGAGTACAAAAGAGTACGAGAAAGCAAAAAGGCAGGAAAGAAGAGGGGGAAAAGAAAAGGGCTAACATCTTTATATTTCAAGATGTTAGCCCTTGTTTTATTTTGGTACCCGGAACGAGAATCGAACTCGTACAGCCAGAGGCCGAGGGATTTTAAGTCCCTTGCGTCTACCAGTTCCGCCATCCGGGCAGACTGGCGTTTTTATACACTCATGCCCGGTTTTTGTCAAATTCCATCTGGGCGAAGCCGCTGAAGTTCCGGCAAGTTACTGTGGATTTTCGCCAACAGGGTCGGTTCGGCGCGGCAACAAGGCGCCATCCAGCAAGGTTAACAGGTGGGCATTGACAACCTGTTGAGCCTGTCGCAATGCCGGCTTCACTGGCTTGTCGGGTTGCCCGTCCAGGCGGCTCAAAAGGCGCTTGAAGCGCCCTTCATAGGCATAGGTGGAAACATCCCCGGTAATGTCCGCCCCCACCAGTTTACCGGCGCAACCCTGGATCAGCGCATCGAGGTGCTCCAACCCAAAAACGCCCTGGTCCCAGGTGGTGCGCACCACGGCCGGACTGAGCACGTCCTTGTCGATGGACAGGTACAGGCAGTCGCTGGCCCGCACCACCGGCGCAAAAGCCGCCATCAACTCTCCGGCCGAGCCGAAACTCTGGTTGTATTCGCTTCGGCCCAGCAGCCCCAACCAGGCGGCCCGGCGCCCCACACTCCAATAAAAGAGTTTTTTTTGCACAAAGGGCCAGAGGTAATTTTCCCAGGCATGGGCAAGGGTGATGTCCGGCGAGGTGATGCCGATGACGTGGATCTGCCGTACCCAGGCCAGGGCCGCGGCGTGACGCACCCAGGAGCCGCAGTGCAGGCCAAAGGGATAGCGCATGTTGTCGGGATGATTGTCGCAGACCACCACATCCAGGGAGGCTGGGGCCAGGGATTTGCTTTGAGCCAGCGACTTAAGCAAATACAGGGAAAGATGATGATAATCGCCGCTGCCGGTGAACACGCAGCCATGTTCCGGCATCATCAGCCCCTGCAGGTGGGCTTCCAGCTCCGCATATCGGCGCCGGGTGCAACCGAAACGGATCGCCTCCTGCCAATCGGCCAGAGGAATGCGGATTTCATCCGGGCACAGAGGCAAGACCGAGGCGTCAAAATCTAACACCACCGGCCGGGACGATGGCGGCAGCGGGGGCCCGGGGTTGGTTGGTTGGCCGGAGGCCTTGCTTTTGCTCATGCCGCCCCTCGCACTACTTGGCCGTCGGACTCGAAAAAGGGCCGCAAGGGGCGGAGAATGGAACGCAGCAGGGGATTGCGGACCCACACCAAGTGCCGGGTAAAGGTGAAAGAGGCCCCCAGGCTCGCCTTGACCTGCGGGTCGGTCCAGCCCGCGATGTAGGTATGCAGGCCGCGTTCCAGGGCAAATTCCAGGTTGTACATCCAACTGATGAAGTAGAGATTCAACTCCCGCGCCAGCGGATAGGTGAAACCCACATACTTGTCGATCAGCATTTTGTTTTCGATCAGGCAGATATTGTATCCGGCAAGTCTTTTTGCATTCGTCTTCTCGTGCCAATACAAGAACACCACGCCTTCAATATCGTGGCGCTGCAACAGGGTCGCGAAAAATTCCCGGCTAAGCAGATCGAAATGGATCTCGCTTTGGGCAAACACCGCCAGATACATGGCGTACAGTTGGTCCAAAAATACAAAATCAAAAAAACGCGGTTCCCCAATACTCAAGATTTCCACTGCCAGCTCCGGCCGCTTTCTCAGCTTGCGGCGCATATCTTTTCGCCGGCCAGCGGAAAGCCGGCCCAGATATTCGCCGATGTCGGCAAAGTCAATCCGCACATGGGCCAGGGCCTGCCCCCCCACGGCAATGAACCCCTTATTCACTGCCAGGGCGGCCAAGGCATCGGCAAAGTCGTTGTCTTCTTTCGGCAGCAGAGGGGAACGATCAGGCAGATCCTTCACGATGGTCAGGGTCTGGCCTTGCCCATGTTCGGCCAGCAGGTTATTGATCACGGTTTCCGGGCTGAGATTTTGGGGCAGCGGCGCATATTCGGTCAAGGTGGTCCCGACAAAACAGGTGCGCATCCGCAACAGCCTGGACCAGGCGCTGAATAAAGGGAGGCTGGTGAGCCGGCGGCGGGCGCCGCTCTCCAAGGTGGTCAGCAGATCAAAGGTGGTGGAGAAGACCGGCAAGCCCAAGGTGTCCATGCGGCAGGTAAAACCCTGCGGTGGATGCTGGATGAACAATTCGGCCAAGGCCGGGGGCTCCAGCAGGTTGCGGAAGGTGGCCGGACTGTCCGGGCTCATAGGCTCTTCCTCAATGCTGTGGCGATGCATACAAAGGTCTCATCATCCAGCCAATGGGTGTTGGAGACGGTGAGCATTCGGTCCGCCAGATCGCGCGCCTGGGGACAGTCCGGCTGGTGGTGCCCGGTGAGAACCGGGGCCAGGAACCCATAGTCCTGCAAGGCGTGGACAAAGAGCTTGGACACCCCCTTGCCGCTGCGCCAGAGCTGACGGAGCGCCCGGTCCCGCTGCTCTTTGGAAGGCATGAGCACCATGAAAAAAGGCCATGTCCCGTCCGCCCCCTGACGATCGCCAATGACCGAGACGCCGGGCAGCGCGGCCAGTTGGCAGTACCTTGGCGCCGCCCGCTTCCGCCCCTGTTCCAGATAGGCGGGCAGGCGCGCCAGACCATTGGCTGCCACGCGCAGCCGCAAGACATCCAGGCTGTGCAGGGGGATATCCGCCAGAGTGAAGCAATCGCCCACTGCCGCGGCCTCATCGCCCGCAGCCAGCTTTCTCCGCAGGTTGCGGCCGTAGGCCAGCTTAAGACCAGAAGGGGTGTACAGCAGCCTGTACCCCAACAGTTCGAGGTTGCGGCGCAGGGTCCAGCCCAGATCGGGTTGCAGGGTTTCCTGGGCCGTGGCCGCCAGTTCCGTCCGCAACTGGGCATCACGGCTGACCAGGACGCCGCCTTCATAGGTGGTCAGGCCTTTCCCGGCCGCCAGGCTGAAAAAGCCGATATCGCCCGCCAAGCCAACGCTCCACCCCACCGAGGTGAACGCCCCCAGGGCCTGGGCCGCGTCTTCGATAATCAGGGCGCCATATCGCGCGGCAATCGCCTTCACCGCCTCCACATCGGCCACCCGGCCGCCCAGATGGGTGGGGATGACAGCCAGGGTGCGTTGATCGCACAGCTTATCTAATTGTTGCGGGTCAAGATCGATCCCGCCGGCAACGGTATCGCAAATAATGGCGCGCAAGCCAGGAACCAGGCAGGTGGCCAGGGGCACCAGGGGACAATTGTAGGCGGGCATAATCACGGCGTTTTTGTCCGGATAACGCCGGTGCAGGGTCTTGAGGGCAACCACCAGGGCAGCGGTGCCGGAGCAGGTCATCAGTGGTTCCGGCAGGCCGGGCCACTGCGCAAGGCTGGCGGCAAAGGACTGCCTGGGCTTACGCCAATAATCGTCCCAAGCCAGGGGCAGCCCGGCCGTGGGCGGCAGTTCATACCGTTTTCTCTTGCCAATGCAGCTTGTCATGTTGACAACAAACTGAATTTTAACAAAAAGATAAATATATTTTTCGCAGCAAAAGTATAAAGCGATCTCACGCCCGGTTCACTCTCTGGGCGCCATCATGGGCCTGTTCTTCTCCGGAGGCAGCGCTTTCATCCCTGGCAAGACAGAGCACTCCAAGCACAATCAACAGGCCGCCCACAACCTTGGGCAGGGTGAGCGGTTCATGAAAAATCCAGACCGAAAGGATGGTCACAGTGACCAACTCCAGATGCGAGGCGGCAAAGGCCGGACCAATGGGAGCATAGCGTAGCAAGGTCATCCAGGAGATAAAGGAACAGAGGTACCCGAGCAGCGCGCCGTATGACCAGGGGTTGGCCATAATCCTTAGAACCCAGTTCATGCCGAATTCCAACGGCTCAGCGGCCATGCCGGCAAACTTGAAGCTGATCTGCGCCAGGCTGTCCGAGGCCATCAAACACAAAAAACCGATCAGATAGAACCGCTTCATACCCCAAGCCCCACCAGGGCAACACCGCCGGTAATCAGCAAAATGCCCGCCACTCGCCAGGGGGTGAGACGCTCCCTGAACATCAACCGGCCAGCGAGCATCAGGACCACGATGTTGATTGAGCCGAGCATGACCCCGGCGGCCAGAGGCACCTGGGACAAGAACGCTGCCCAGACAAAAAATTCGCAGAAGTAGCAGACAACTCCCGCCCACAGCCAGGGGCTACGGGCCAGGTGTTTCCAGTGGCTGAAGGTATCCAGGTCAAGGCCATGACCGGCAGCGGCCTTGAAGGCCAGGTGGCCGAAGGTGTCCATCGACATGTTCAACAGCCAGAGGAGAACAGCCAGAGCGGTCATGCCGGCTCCGCCAGGGCCATGTTTTCACGCCGGCTCACCTCTTGTTCTTTTTCCTTTGGCTCTGGAATCGGCTCCTTGGCGGTCCCGGCCAGCTCAGCGCGCTCCGCCGTATTCAGACGGCTTTGAAAAAAGCGGGCGGTGGCATCGGCCACCAGATGCCGCTCCTGATCCACGGTGATCATGTGGTAGCTGTCGTACAGCCGGAGCAGTTCCGTGGGACCGGCCAGGCGGTTTTGCATATACAGGGCGTTTTTGCGCAGGCCGGCGATATCGTCATTGTTGGCGTGCACAATCAAGGCCGGGGTGTTGATGGACGGGAATTTCTTTTTCACCGCATCCACCATGCGCCAGAGTTCGCGGACAATGACCCCCGGGGTGTGGGTATGTCCAGCGGTGGCGGTGTCGCCGCTCTTCATTTTTGCCACGATCCGCCGGCGCAAATGCTCATTTTTTATGCCATAGGGGAAGGCCTCCACAAAATGGTAACGCTTGCCGATGTACGGCAGACGCAACACCAGGGGAAGCAGAAAGCTGAGTTTGGGAATACTCCATCCATCCCAGGTCAAGGTGGTTGAATACAGGGCCATGCCCCGCACCAGGGAAGGGTGATGGTCCGCCAGGTACAGGCTGAGCACGGCCCCGGCGGACAGCCCGCCCACAAAGATCACGTCCGCGTGGTCCCGCAGCCGTAAGAGCGCCTGTTCGACGCTGGCTGCCCAGTCATGCCAGCAGGTGGCCAAGAGATCTTCTTCGGTGCTGCAATGGCCGGCCAGTACGGGGCAATATACGGTGAATCCGTATTTATTCAGCCGTTTGCCCACACTGATCATTTCCGTGGGCGTACCGGTCAGGCCGTGCACCAGCAGAACGCCCACCCGGCTGCCGGGAAAAAAGTGATCGCCTTCTTGCATGTGCTGCTCTGTTGTCTTCATATTGGGGCACTCATCCCCGTTTGCTGGCAGGGAAGCACCTGGAGCCGGCAAGGGCATAAAACCCTTGCCGGAATCAAGCGCGCACCCTGGCGGATTTTTTGAGGACTTTTTTATTTATCCAAAACAACCGCTACCGCGCCACCCGGCGCAGGATTTCGTCGAGCAGGCGCATGGCCAAATCGATTTCCGCCCGCGTGATGTGCAGCGATGGGGCAAAGGTGATGACGTTCTTGTAATAGCCCCCCACGTCCAGCACCAACCCATATTTTTTACCGTCAACCTCGATATCACCCTTGATGCCTTCGTCCACCATGCGGTCCAGCATGGCCTTGTCAGGGGTGAAGCCATCAGGGGCGCAGATCTCAGCGCGCAGCGCCAAGCCCAACCCATCCACATCGCCGATGATGGAATACCGGGACTTGAGTTCCTGAAGGCCGGCCAGGAAATAGGCGCCAAGTTCGTTGACGCTTTGTTCATAGTCGGCCTCGGCCAGCATCTGCATGGTTTCCAGAGCCACGGCCGTGCCCAGCGGATTGCTGGCAAAGGTGGAGTGGGTGGAACCGCAGGGAAATGCCTGGGGATTGATCAGTTCCTCACGCGCCCAGATGCCGGCCAGCGGGTTGAGCCCGTTGGTCATGGCCTTGCCGAAGACCACCACGTCCGGCTTGATCCCAAAGTGTTCCAGCCCCCAGAGCTTGCCGGTCCGATAAAAGCCCATCTGGATTTCATCGTCCACCAGCAGGATTTTGTGTTCCTCCAATATTCGCTTGAACTTGGGGTAATAGTCCTTGGGGGGCACCACATAGCCGCCCGTGCCTTGGATACATTCGATATAAAAGGCAGCGTACTCGGCCTCGCCGCCGCCCGGCGCCTTGGGATCCCACAGGCCGTAATATTCGGTTTCGAAAAACCGCTCAAACTGGCTCAAGCAGTACAGTTCGCAGTCATCACGGCGTTTTTTGTAGGGGCAGCGGAAACAGTAAGGGAAGGGAATGAACATGCCCCGGTCACCGAATTGCCCGTAACGCCTGCGGTAACGGTAGGAAGAGGTGATGGCCGAAGCGCCCAGGGTACGGCCATGGTAACCGCCCTCAAAGGCCAACATCAGGCTTTTGCCCTTGCTGGCGTTGCGCACCAGTTTAAGGGAATCTTCGATGGCCTGGGAGCCGCCGACATTGAAATGGACCCGGCCGTCCTGATCCCAGATTGCCTTCATCGCCTGGCAGAGGCGGGCGGCCAGTTCCACCTTTTCCTTGTGCAGGTACTGCGAGGCGACCTGCGGCAGGGTGTCGATCTGGCGCTTCAGGGCGTTGTTTAAGCGCTGGTTGGCATAGCCGAAGTTCACGGCCGAATACCACATCTGCAGATCCAGATAGGG
>JGI24705J35276_12237187_pt1 | contig 10128 bp, 10 predicted proteins | sample TergutNt197P4_FD_35276 | JGI IMG/M metagenome (IMG submission 35276)
GGCGCTCGAACTTATCAAGGGGGCGGGATCCGTGGAAAGGTGTCTCGCGAAGGCGAAGGAAATAGCGGAGGAAGCGATCCCGTATCTCCGTCCGCTGAAAGATTCCGTTTACAAGGATTCGCTGATCGCTCTTGCCCGATACGTGGTGAGCAGGGACAGGTAGTCCTCATGGGAAAGATGAAGACGGACGTTCTCGTCGTGGGCGCCGGTCCCGCGGGCAGCGTGACCGCGCGTTACGCGGCAATGAAGGGCGCTGACGTCACCATCATCGAAAGAAGACCGGAAATAGGTGTACCGGTGAGATGCGGAGAGTTCTTGCCTTCGGTAGAAGAGATAGGCGGCATGTTCCCGAACGCCGGGGACATAGGATCTTTGTTCGAGATGCCGAAGGACCTGATATCCAGAGAGACCGAGGCGATCAGGCTGGTGGACCCGAAGATGAGAGCCACAGATATACCGTTCACGGGATACACAACGGACCGCGACAGGTTCGATAAACATCTGGCGTCCCTGGCCTCGGAGGCCGGAGCGTCCGTGATACGGAACTGTTCGTTCCAACGTATTGAAAAAGGTATGGCGATAACATCGGCAGGAGAGATCGAATATAAAGTGATCGTCGGTGCGGACGGACCCGGTTCCAGAGTATCCAGGGGCCTCGGCCTTCCCAGGCCGGAAGACCCGTATCCGGCGGTCACCGCTCAGGCAAAAGGTGATTTCGATCCCATGGTGGTGATGTTCTTCGGCGGTATCGCGCCCGGCGCTTACAGCTGGATAATACCCAAGGACGGACGGGCGAACATCGGTGTGGGGTTCTCACCCAGATTTGCGGACGGTACGCTGACCGAGTATTTCGACAAGTTCGTGAACATCCACAGATTCGATGTGATCAACAAGATACAAGGAAAATTCGTTCCCAGTCAGGGCCCGGTGAAAAGGACGTTCACCGACAACGGGATGACGGTAGGCGACGCCGCCGGTCATGTTATCTCGGTGAACGGCGGAGGGATCCCGCTGGCAATGATCGCCGGGCGGATATGCGGTAACATCGCCGCAGATAACATTATCGAGGGAACATCGCTGGAAAATTACCAGAAGGAGTGGTCCAGGGTGATGTTAAAACCGCTGAGGATAGCGGCAAGAGGGAAAAAACTGGCGGACATCTTCGCATTCGGTTCCGATCTGAGGACCGGGATATGCATGAGACTTCTCGGAAAAAGAAGGCTAAGTAACCTGATCCGCTGCAAACGTATCTTTCCGTGATCATTTTTTTCTGTAACCCTTCATTGATGATCCGCAGATTGGACAGTCGTTCATCTTCTCTTTGTACCACTTTCCGCATCCGACGCATCTGTAATTCCATTTCTCCACTTTCGTTATCCCTTTCGTTCCCACGGATCGGTATTCTATCCCCATTATCTTACAGACATTCTGTATCGAGAAATCGTCCGTAAGAACAATGCCGTCAAGATCGACGGCCAGCGCAATGACGGAGATATCGACGTCGGATAATCTTCCGGCATCGCCGCTCTTCGCCGCGGCATCTTTCACCTTTGCTACGGACGGATCCGTACATTCCGAGACGCGGAGGAGATCGCCCCATCTCTCCAGCCGGTGGTCCTTGTATCTCCTGAGTTCGTCGACAACACCCGAGGGTACCGCGATATCGCCGGACGGAAGATCTTCCATCGCGAACAGTGCGGAACTGTCAAGGATCAGGGTCATCGTATTATGATAAGCGCCTGCGTATTAATTAATTCTCCAAGGGTCCGCGGAACTAAGCGGTCATGAGGGTTCGTACGGTACGGCACGGTATACTTTCGGCAAGGGACGAAACAGCAACTGTTTTAACCGATGATATACTAAGGTAGCCGATGGAACTGATTGTTGACGATGCGGTCAAGGAATTCATACTTGCGGAAGGCACTGATTACAGGTTAAGCACAACATGCAGCGGTCCGGCGCTCGTTCCCACGCTTATCAAACCGGCAAAAGAATCGGATCTGAAGATACCCGTGGGGGATTATACGCTGTACATCTCGAGAGTACAGCTGAACTATGTCTCCCGGATAACGATAGACATGGTGTACGATGCGGAGAAGATATTCTCCTGTGCGGCGCTGAGCTCGGTCCGCGACATCTACTGAATGCGTTCCGCGGAATCGGCGGAGTTCATTATCATATCGCCGAATCGAAGCTGTGATTGCAGAGCGATCACTTTCGCGGGGTCCGCCTCGGTCACCGGCCTTGCCGGGAGAACACCGCAAGGTGTCTCCGGGAGTATCGACAGTTCGTAAGTTCCGATCCTTTTGGCGATATCCTCTATCTCCAGCTTATCCAGACCTATGAACGGCCTCACCACGGGAAACCCGAGGTCCGACGATTCGGCGCGTATGTTCCTCAGCGTCTGCGATGCGACCTGACCCAGCGAATCGCCCATCACGATGCCGGAGCATCCGTTCCTCACGCCTATCTCTTTTGCAACGGACATCATCAGCCTTTTGCAGAGTACGCATTGGTAACAGTTGTCGCATTCTTTTTTGATGATCGTCTGATTCGGACCGTGGTCCGCAACGAACAGCGGAAACTCCTTTCCAGTGACCTTTCTTAATTGGGACGCGATCATTCTCACTTTCTCTATACTTGCGCCGTCGGTATGCGGACGGTTGTCCATATGCAGCAATATGATATCGGCCCCGACCTCGGACATCTTATATGCGGCCGCCGGAGAATCGATGCCGCCGGAGATCAGCGCTATGAGTTTTAGATCAGAAGATGACATTTCCGTAGTCATCCGCCAGTTTTCTTGTCACAGAACGGTCGCATTTCTCGCAATATAATTGCGTTTTCCCTTTTCTTTTCATTTCCGTTTTGCATTTGAAGCATAACGCTTTCACCACTCCGAGATGTTCGTCCTTCGTGGTAAGCTGCAGGGACGGTTTTATGCCCATGACCTGCGCTCTGATATGGTCCCCCTTTCTCAGTTCCTTGGATACGTCGTCCGTATAACCGGGTGAGATCTTTGAAACATGTATCGTAGCATATGTCTCGCCGCCGATGTCCCTGAGCCTGCCGTCGCTGGCGACTACATCCGCCGTGGCCATGGTCGATCTGGTGTCGGCGACGATCGCGAACACGATATCCCCTTCCTTTAACACATTCGGCGGGTTCGGCGAGATCACACGCGCGGTCATCTCCTCCGAATCCAATTCCAATATCCCTATCTGCGACGCATAGATCACGCCGTCCACCGCAAAGGTACCGTCCGATGCCAGGTACTCCTCCTCCACGGCGACCTCGTCGCCCGGGAACACTTCCTTTCTCTCTTTCATCTGGGATTCACCTTATCATTATCATAACAATGTCAACGTCAACATTCGTTCTATTATGGAACGTGAACGTGTGAGGTATATTAAACTTATAGCTTTTTTTAAAACATATCTCCCTTCCCGCGTTCTTCACATATCCGTCCAGGAATTCCGTCGTCCTTTCCATATGCAGGGAATAGACGGAACCGCAGAGTTCCATCGCCTTGTCAAGGAACGGACGGTCCGCCCGCCTGCTCTGACAGCCGAACGGAGGGTTCATCAGCGCGGTGTCCGCACGTATCGCCACATCCGATATATCTCGAACATCCAGCGCTACATCGGCACCAAGGTCCTTCACGTTCTCCCTGGCCACGGATATCGCTTTCTCGGAAACATCGAAACCGCGGACGCTGTCCGCACCCAGCATCCATGCTCCGATGGAGAACATACCTGTGCCGCAGCCGAGGTCGAGGACGTTCTTACCGGCGATGTCATTCTCTCCGTAAGCAATGAAAAGAACGTCCGAGGCTATCGCCGCCGGCGTCATGTACTGCTCCAACGAAGGATCCGGATCTTCGAAACCCCTGAGTTTCTGCAGTCTCATCTCCAGGTCCTTCTTTTTCATGTTACCTCCGATAAATAAAAAATGAGAATGGGATTAAAAGGTTTTTCAGGGCCTTCAGAGAAGACCCTTCATCACTCTCGCCGCTCTGGCGTCGATCGTCTCTATACCGGTGACCTTGCTCGCATATTCGGTCAGACAGTTGATGTCCCCTCTTTCGATGCATTTCAGCTTGAACTTACGCGTACCGGCCATCAGTTGTTTGAGACCTTCTCCGATACGGTCGTGCCAATAGGTGTACAGACCGACCGCGCCCCATGGAATATCCGTTCCGAGTTTCGCTCCCGGTCTGAGATTCTGTACCGCGTTCGAGGAGATGAAGAACTTCTCCGGCCTGTCGCCGTACTGTTCCGAGAACGAGGACGGAAGTTTCCCTTCCTCCGCCATCTTCACGAAGTGATTGCTCTTCATTACCGAAAGTATCGGTGTTCTGGCCATCGCGATGGATCTGACGATCGGCCCTTCCCCGAGATCGGACATCGCCATCGCTTTATACATCTGCGTCTCGTTGACAAAACCGCCGGCGAACGCGATGTCCGGGACGAACCTGCCCTGTTCCTTCAGTATCCTGGCACATTCGACCACCTGCGCACATAAATGGACGGTGGGGGTGCTCATCTCGTTCATCATCGGGACAGGCGACATTCCCGTTCCGCCGCCGGCCCCGTCGAATGTAAGAAGATCGATCTTCGCCTCGGATGCGCATTTCATCGTGAATGCGACCACTTCCGGTCTGTACGCCCCCGTTTTAAGGAACACGTTCTTCACTCCCTTACCTCTCAGTTGATCTATGTCCTCAAGGAAAGATCCGATGGCAGGGAACCCTACGCGGCTGTGCCTCTCGAACGATCTGAAGAGACCGGCCCTGAACGCTTCCTGAACCTCTTTGTCCTCCGGGTCCGGAAGCACCAGATATCCTCTCGATTTCAGTTCGAGGGCGCGTTCGAGTGTCGTCAGCCGAACCTCTCCTCCGATCGCTTTCGCACCCTGTCCCCATTTTCTCTCGATGACGTCGACGCCCAGTTTCGAGATGACGTAATCATCCGCCCCGCCCCTCATATCCTCGACGTTCGTCTGCATGACTATGGCGCCGGTCTTTCCGTCCCATTGCTCTCTGAACGCGTTCACACGGAGATCCATCTCCGGGGACCTCTGTACTTTTCCGTTGGAATAGACGGCCTCGCTGTCCATTCCGCAGATGTTCTCTCCGATCACCTGACAGACACCCGTGATCGCGGAACCGACGGCCATGCCCTTCCAGTTCCTTTTCGCGACCGCCGTCGATCCCAGACCGGCGATATGCACGGGGATGTTCATCGGTATCGGTCTCTTGGATCTGGAACCGACCGACGTTCTTATATCGGCGTTCTCAAAGAAGGCAACGTCGGGATCGGCGGCGATGCCTTTCGCGCCGATCAGTTCCGCCATGATCTGGATATGCGACCAGTCAAGATAGAAATCCTTGTTCGCCGCGGCTGTACTCGTTCCGAAGTACTCCGGACTGGGGTATAGCACCTCCCTTCCCCTGAACGTCGCTTTACCCGCCTCACAGAGGACGTTGCAGTCTTCAATACATATAGGGCACATCCCGTTGAGAGGGCTTATGTCCGGGACACGTGTCTTAGTGCCGGTCGTCGATCTTGCGTTCTCGATACTGTTCATGAATGATCACCGTCGGAAATTTTTTCCCTTATCGTTTGAAAGCGTAGGATACGATATAAATCTAACGAATCCCGCCGGCACGCACATGAACATCCGCGGATCCTTATTCAAAAAAGAAATGCGACGGCGATTCCGGCTTCGGCGAGAAACAGGATTCCGATATCCTCTCTATCTTCACAGGATACAGGGACAGCGAATCGACCGTCCTTCTCATCGTCCTCTCAAGACGTTTGGGCGGCGATATCACACGTGCGTTCAAAATAAGTTTCCCGCTGCCCGTCATGAACCTGGACCCGTGTATATCGTCCACCTGTATCGATTCCTGCACAAGGGACATCTTTGCCGATGCGCCGGGCGACGATATTATCACCTTCACATGGACTATCGCTTTCGCGCCGTATTCTTTCGCAACGCTTTTCATTATGTCGGAAGCGACCGAATACATATCGATCTTCTCTTTCGTCGTCACGGAGAACGTTCCGGAATACCATCCCAGCTTGGCCTTCTCAAATTCGAATCCTTTATTGTTGTCGCGTTCCGCCGTTCTTGTACTGACGCGGTCGGAAAGTATCATTTCCGTTATCTTGTCGATATTCCTGAGGTCGGACGACGACGTTTCAATGATATCGGCGTCCGGCAGTATCTCGCGCAGACGTTCTTTTATCTCGCCGACCGTTTCTTTGCGTACCATATCCGATTTCGAAAGGACCACGACCTCCGCCTCCCTGATCTGATGCGCCGGTATCAGATCTACCGATTCCGCGCTTTTTTCTTTCTCTTTAGATAACACATCCATCGCTCTGATACAATCGATGACCACGGTGAACGGTGCGACGGCGAACTCGTCGGGATACATAGTTCTGAGGGGCGCGACAACGGAACCCATCAGGTTCGTGGATGTTCCTATCGGTTCAGCTATTATTATATCCGGCCTTCCCATCGACACAAGCGTTCTGGCGCTTGACACGAACTCATCGAAATTGGAGCAGAAACATCCGCCGAGGATCTCCCGCACGTCGAGACCGGCGTCCTTTGTGAACTCCGTATCGACGAGAACATCCCCCTGGTCGTTGGTTATTATCGCCACAGAGCGGTCGTTCTTCTCCCTCAGCGTTCTCGCCAGATTCACGGCAAGCGTCGTCTTACCGGCCCCGAGATATCCTCCGAGCACAAGGAAGCGGGTCTTGTGCCCCGTATCGTCGTTCCTTTTCATGAAGGCGCATCTGTCACACGGAATGGTAAGAACGCACCGGTCCCCGGTGACCAGTCCTTTCAATGTTTCTATGATGCCGATATCCAAAGGTCCGGGGGAGTTCCTGCTGTTCGCCGTAAGGACATCTCTCTCCGCGTCGCTGATGTTATCCGGGATCACCTTTTTTTTGACCAACGATATCATACATTCTTTTCTGTCCTCTTCGGAACACGAGTCGCATCGCAGTCCCGTGTCGGACAGCGGTCCGAAGAGTTCCGCCAGCGGATCTATGACGTATATCTTCCGATCCTTTCCGATGGCGATGTAGACGGCGTCCGGGTCGGAGGGGACGATGTACTCCACCCTCGCGCCGCGCATCTTCTTCTCTTCGGCGACCTTCCAGAATGACGACAGATGATCGCACATCTGATACGAGAGCTGCTGATACTTAAGTCCCAGACGGTCCGCGATATCCTGTTTTGTTATATTCGCATCCGTTCTGGCCATACGAAAAAGCGTTGTCAGTATGCGCTGCCGCATCTCATGGTCGTGTATCCCCATGTACGCGTCCGGATCGAGACACAGGATCTCCATCTTGCAATTTGTCACGTTCCCTTGATTGTCCCGTGTTTATTTAAATTAAAGGTACACTTATTTATTGGAAAGATAATGCATCGATAGGCGATCTCCAGATGGCAGACATAAAGGATTCCGTTATACAGGCGAAAAATTCCGCGATAGCCCTTTCGGCGGCTAACACAAGAACGAAGAACAAGGCGCTTACGGCTATGGCGGACGCTCTGAACAATTCCAGAAAGGCGATAACGGAAGCGAATGCCAAAGATATAGAGGCTGCGGAGGGAATGAGAGCGAAAGGCGAACTGACGGATGCGATGATCAAACGTCTGAAAGTGAATGACGAAAAGATAGACGGGATGATAGAAGGGATAAAGGACGTGAAGAAACTGAAGGACCCGGTGGGAGAGACGATATCCGCGACCGATCTGGATGACGATCTGACGTTATTCCAGATAAGGTGCCCGATAGGGCTTATCGGCGTGATCTTCGAATCAAGGCCGGACGTCGTCCCGCAGATCATGTCCTTATGTCTTAAGAGCGGCAACGCCGTCGTGTTCAAGGGCGGAAAAGAAGCGGCGAACACCAACCGCGTCCTGTTCGACATACTTTCGGAGGCCGCATATGCATCCGGTATACCGAAGGATGTCTTCTGTCTCATGGAAACAAGAGGTGACGTCTCCGCGATACTGAAGATGGACGGCCAGATAGACCTGCTGATCCCGAGGGGCTCCAACGAATTTGTAAGATATATACAAACGAACACCAAGATCCCGGTGCTCGGCCACTCGGCGGGGATATGTCACGTCTACGTGGATGCGGACGCGGATGAAGAGAAGGCGCTGTACGTGACGCTGGATTCGAAGATACAGTACCCGGCGGTATGCAATGCCGTCGAGACGCTGCTCGTTAACGCAAAAGTAGCGAGAACGTTCCTTCCGAAGATGGTCGAACTGTTCGTCAAGAACGGTGTGGAGGTGAGGGCGGACGCGGACATCAGAAGGATACTGGGAAAGAATGATAAGGTGACGGCGGCAAAGCCGTCCGATTGGGACACGGAGTACAACGACCTCATAATATCGATGAAATTAGTGAACACGCTGGACGAGGCCATAGATTTCATAAACAAACACGGATCGAAGCATACCGATACCATAGTGACGGAGAACAATAAGAGCGCGCAGAGGTTCGTCTCGCTGGTCGATTCGTCAAGCGTGATGGTCAACGCGTCGACAAGATTCTCCGACGGTTTCAGATATGGCAAGGGCGCCGAAGTAGGGATAAGCACCAACAAGATACACTCCAGAGGGCCGGTGGGTATGGAGGGACTGATGATATACAAATACGTCCTCATAGGTAACGGCCACGCCGTCAACAGCTATACCGGCAAGGCGGGAAAGAAGTTCAAACACACCGTATCGGAGAAAGAGTTCAAATTGTGATTAGAATGAGATCGGAGCATCTGAAGGAAACGCACAGGGTCGTAATAAAAGTGGGTACGTCATCGATAACCGGAGGAAGTTCCGGCGCATCCTCCGAATTCATGGATTCGGTCGCGAGACAGGTGAGATCGCTAAAAGAGAAAGGGATCGAGGTACTTATCGTGACGTCGGGCGCCATAGGTATCGGATTATCGACGATGGGCGCGAGACCGCGGTCCAGGGAGATACCGATAAGACAGGCCGCCGCATCCATCGGTCAGAGCGTACTGATGCAGAAATGGAACGACAGCTTCCAGAGATACGGGATATCGATAGCACAGATCCTGCTCACTTACGATTTCTACTCGGACCGCGAGAAATACCTCAATCTCAGGAACGCCGTCCAGACATTGCTGGAATACAGGGCGGTGCCGATATTCAACGAGAACGATGCGGTATGTGTGAAAGAGATAGATGCGATGTTCGGCGATAACGATACGCTTTCCGCGATGGTGTCGATAAAGATGGACGCCGACCTTCTGATAATACTGTCGGATGTGGACGGCCTTTACGACAAAGATCCGAAGATAACGAAGGACGCGGCACTCATCGCAACGGTCACGGACATCACGGACACGATAAAAATGTCGGCCGGCGATCCGTCGTCGAAGGTGGGTACCGGCGGTATGAGAACGAAGATCCGCGCGGCGGAGATATGTCACGAAGCGGGATGCAACATGGTGATCGCGAACAGTACCGTCCCGGACGTTATCGAAAGGATCGTCGCGGGAGAGGAGATAGGGACGATCTTCATCACAGACAAGAAAGAAAAGAAGAAGACCAGCTGGATACGGTACGCGAATCCGTCGGGCACGATCGAAGTGGACGAGGGAGCGAAGAACGCCCTTTCAAAACACGTCGGTCTGCTGGCGATAGGGATCAAAGGGGTCGCGGGAAGGTTCGACCGGGGGGATGTTGTGAATATAACATTCAACGGGAACACGATCGCAAAAGGGATCCCGGATTACAATTCCGACGACATATCAAAAATAAAAGGACTGCACAGCGACAAGATGTTCGAAGTTCTCGGCCATAAGAATTACGATAATGTGATAAGAAGCGAAAATATAGTGATAATGTGACGCGTCCGGAAGATATGACAGAGTTCAAAGGAGAATAAGGGACAATGAGCAAATACGATCCGTTATGGGAACACATCAGGAAGAACGGCGGCTCTTCACTGAAATTAACGTTCGACGAGATCAGAGAGATCATCGGGATAGAGATAGACCATTCTTTTCTCAATTACAAGAAAGAATTGATACAGTACGGATACAAGACCGGTAAGAT
>JGI24705J35276_12237184_pt1 | contig 10119 bp, 9 predicted proteins | sample TergutNt197P4_FD_35276 | JGI IMG/M metagenome (IMG submission 35276)
GCAGGCGGAGAATTAGCTACTGTTATTGCTTCCGATGCTTATGTGTCGAAATATTCAAACGTTGGTAAAGGAACCGTTGTTATGCACAAAGCCGTTATCAATGCCGATGCAAAAGTAGGGTTGGGATGCATCATTAACACAATGGCAAATATAGAACATGATACAAAAGTTGGGGATTATTGTCATGTTTCTACGGGAGTGATGATAAATGGCAACTGCTCCATAGGACATGAAACATTTGTAGGTAGCGGTGTTGTAGTTTCCAACGGAGTTTCCATTAAAGAGCTTTGTATTATTGCAGCAGGCTCTGTAGTTAGTAAAAGCATTTTGGAAAGTGGAATCTATATGGGGAATCCTACAATAAAGTACAAATGAATGTGAAGCGGACTATCATCATAGCCGAAGCAGGCGTTAATCATAATGGATCAATGGTATTGGCAAAACAACTCATTGATGTTGCGGCTTGTGCTGGTGTTGATTATGTGAAATTTCAAACATTCAGGGCAGAAAATATAGTAACCCAATCGGCAAAAAAAGCGGAATACCAACAAAAAAATATGTCCGATACTGATGATTCGCAATATCTAATGCTAAAAAAGTTAGAATTAAGCAAGGAACAGCATTACGAATTGGTAGATTATTGCAAACAACGCAGTGTAAAATTTCTCTCAACTGCTTTTGATTTAGAAAGTGTAGAACTTTTGTCATCTTTTCATTTGGGTTTGTGGAAAATTCCTTCGGGCGAAATTACAAATTATCCTTATTTGAAACGTATTGCCAAAGAAAAACAATCTGTCATTCTTTCGACAGGAATGAGTACGATAGAGGAAATTAAAAATGCAGTTAATGTTTTAGTAAATCATGGAATCGATAAAAAGCAAATAACCGTTTTGCATTGCAATACTCAGTATCCCACCCTTATGGAAGATGTAAATCTGCTGGCAATGCAAACCATTAGTCAAGAGTTAGGTGTAAAAACAGGATATTCCGACCATACATTAGGTATAGAAGTCCCCATTGCGGCAATTGCGCTAGGGGCGACAGTGATTGAAAAACATTTTACACTGGATAGAAACATGGAAGGTCCCGACCACAAGGCTTCGCTTGAACCCGATGAACTAAAAGAGATGGTAACAGCTATTCGTAATGTTGAAAAAGCACTGGGTTCTTCTGAAAAAACAATTTCTGCTTCCGAAAGTGAAAACAAAAACGTAGTACGTAAAAGTATAGTAGCAGCGAAATCTATAGCCAAAGGAGAATTTTTTACCGAAGAAAATTTAACGGTAAAGCGTCCCGGAAATGGCATATCACCAATGAAATGGGATGATATGCTCGGAAAAACTGCAATAAAAGATTTTAAAGAAGACGAGTTAATTGAGATATGAGAAAAATCTGTGTTATAACAGGTAGCCGTGCCGAATATGGTTTATTGAGTCGAGTGATGCGACTGATTAAAGGGGATGCGGATTTGCAATTACAGATTATTGCAACGAATATGCATTTGTCTGTTGAACATGGTGAAACTTACAAAGAAATAGAAACAGACGGATTTGTGATTGACAAAAAAATTCCTATTTTATCCTCATACGATACAGCAAATGCTACAGCAAAGTCTGTTGGAACGGGAATTATCGGTTTTGCCGATGCCTATGAAGAGCTACGACCAGATGTGATTATGGTTTTGGGAGATAGATATGAAATATTGGCAGCTGTTTCGACTGCATTATTTTATAAAATACCGGTAATTCATTTGCATGGCGGGGAAATAACAGAAGGCGCTTATGACGACGCAATTCGTCATGCCATTACCAAAATGTCACATTTGCATTTCACCTCTACGGAAGAATATCGTCAACGTGTTATTCAAATGGGTGAATATCCGGAAACCGTTTATTATGTTGGGGCCTTGGGATGTGAAAATATTCGACAGATTCCGTTAATGGGAAAAGAAAAATTAGAAGAATCGCTAAATTTTGTATTGGATAAAAATACCATTCTTGTAACGTTTCATCCGGTAACTATAGAAAACAACACTGCCGAAACACAATTTAAAGAATTACTTTCGGCTATTGATAATATTGATAATTTGCGAGTGATTTTTACCATGCCCAATTCGGATACGGATGGACAAATTATTATGGATTTAATAAAAGATTATGTTGCAAAAAATCCTAAAAAAGCAGTTTGGTTTACCTCTTTGGGAATGAGACGTTATCTGTCTACGTTGCAATATATTGGGGCTGTTGTGGGAAATTCTTCGAGTGGTATTATTGAAGTTCCTAGCTTTCATATTCCTACAATAAATATTGGTAACAGACAAAAAGGGCGCATTGAGGCATCGAGCGTGGTAAATTGTAAACCAGAAAGAGTAGATATTGAAGAAAAATTGGCAATGGTTATGCAGTCTGGTTATGTAGAATCTCTGAAAGATATTCGAAATCCTTATGATAAGCCGGATACGGCATCTGAAATTGTTCGTATCATAAAGAAACAAAAAATAGAACCTGTTAAAAAATTTTATAATCCGAATTAATGGATGTTACAAAATATATAATAGGTAAAGATGCAACCATAAAGGAGGCATTAGTGCAACTTGACAATCTTTCAGATAATGTGCTTACGTTGTTTGTTCTTGATGGGGAGCGAATGATAGGTACATTGACAGATGGAGATATTCGTCGGGCGTTAATTAGTAATATTTCATTGAATGCAAGCGTGGAACAGGTGATGAACAAATCTTTTAGATTTATTTGTCCAAAAGAAAAAAACGTTCAAAAAATACGCAAGATAAAAGCAAGTGGAGTACAATTGTTGCCGTGTTTAGGAGAAAAAGAGGAGTTATTAAGGATATATAATCTGAAAACTACAAAATCTATTTTGCCTATTGATGCTGTATTGATGGCAGGCGGAAAAGGAGAACGACTAAGACCATTGACTGAAAAAACTCCAAAACCATTACTAAAAGTTGGCGAAAAAGCTATTATAGATTACAATGTGGATAACTTGATAAATTATGGTGTTGAGAATATCCACGTTACTACTAACTATTTGGCGGAGCAGATAGAGCTACATTTTGTCGATGAAAGACAGGGAGTTAAAATAAATTGTGTACGTGAAAAGGAATATTTGGGAACCATCGCTTCTGTGAAATTAATTTCGGATATACAAAACGATGACGTATTGGTTATGAATTCCGATTTATTTACTAATATTGATTTTGAAGATTTTTATCAACACTTCAGAAAAAATGACGCGGATATGTCTGTTGCATCTATTCCTTATCCCGTCAATGTCCCTTATGGAATTTTTGAATTGGAAGGAAGAAACATACGGGGCATTAAAGAGAAGCCGACATATAATTACTATGCCAATGCCGGCATTTACCTTATCAAAAAAAGTTTGCTTGATTTAATTTCTGCCGGCATGTATTTTAATGCTACCGACTTTATGGATTTACTTATTTCACAAGGTAAAACAGTTATTCGTTATCCGCTGGTTGGTTATTGGATAGACATTGGTAAACCTGTGGATTATCAAAAGGCGCAGGATTTTGTAAAGCATATTAAATAAAGGTATATGTCGATATTGATAACTATATGCGCACGTGGTGGAAGCAAAGGCATTCCGGGCAAAAATATCAAATTGCTTAATGGAAAACCACTTATCGGATACACCATTGATGTTGCTAAGAAATTTAAGCAGCACGTAACAAATACCGATATCGTTCTCTCTACCGACTCCGAAGAAATTAAACAGGTTGCCGAAGATTGCGGATTGTCATCGACATACATTCGTCCTGATGTTTTGGCAGGAGATACGGTTGGGAAAATTGATGTAATAGTTGATGTTTTACAATACTATCAGCAAAATTTGGGAAAACAATACGATTATGTGTTGGATATGGATGTTACCTCGCCATTACGTAATCTGAGTGATTTACTTACGGCATTTGGAATCTTAAAAAATAATCCGGAAGCTGTCAACTTGTTTTCTGTAAGTCCTGCCTCGCGAAACCCTTATTTTAACATGGTAGAACAGAAATCAAATGGATTTTTTGCACAAGTGAAAAAGTCGGAAATAGGTGTTTTTACAAGGCAATCGGCTCCGGTGGTGTACGACATGAATGCATCGTTTTATTTTTATCGTCAATCGTGTTTTGAACAAGGCTACAAAGGAGCAATTACAGACAGATCATTGATATACGTTGTTCCTCATTTATGTTTTGATTTAGACCATCCGACGGATTTTGAATTTTTGTCTTATTTGATAATCAATCATAAACTGGATTTTGAATTATGAGAATATTAATAGTCGGTTTAGGATCAATTGCGGCAAAGCATATCAATGCGATTAAGCAGATAGATAAAAATGCTGAGATGTATGCCTTGCGAAGCGGTGCCGGAGCAAATACAAAAGATGATATAATTAATTTATATTCTTTTGACGAAACCAGAGACATCAAATTTGATTTTGCAGTTATTTCCAATCCAACTTCCAAACACAAAAAAACGATAGATACATTGCTTACTTTGAGATGTCCGCTTTTTATAGAAAAGCCTGTAAGCAATACGGTTGAAATGCAGGACACAATAGAAGAAATTAAACGATTGAATATATTGACGTATACAGCCTGCAATTTGCGTTTTTTGGATTCTTTGCGATATGTGAAAGATGAAATTTCTAAGAAACAAAAAAGGATTAATGAGGTAAATGTATATTGCGGTTCGTATCTTCTTGAATGGAGACCTAATGTGGATTTCCGCACATCATATAGTGCTCGTAAAGATTTGGGAGGTGGGGTTCAATTTGATCTGATCCATGAAATAGATTATATCTATTGGTTGTTCGGTATGCCTCAAAATGTTAAAAAAACTCTTCGGAGCGTTTCTTCACTACATATTGACGCCATAGATTATGGCAATTATTGTTTGGAATATATTGATTTTTGCGTGGAAATTACCTTGAACTATTACAGGAGAGATTATAAGCGAACCTTGGAAATAGTTTTTGATGATGAAACATGGTTAGTGGATTTAAAACAAAACAGAGTTGTTTCGGGCGAAAAGGAAATTTTTATATCATCACAACAACTAAATGATACCTATTGGGAACAAATGAAGTATTTCTATCGGTTAGTTCAAACTGACGTTAAATCTTCATTCAATTCAGTAGAGGAAGCGGTTGAAGTGCTTAAGATAGGAGTATAAATGAAATTAAAGGACAAGGTAGTTATAGTTACTGGTGGTTCCGGGTTAATTGGACGTGAGATTATCAAATATCTTTTGTCCGAAAAGGCAATTGCTATTAATGCTGAAATCAATGTTGAAACAAATATTGATAATGGTCTTATAAATTGTGATATTACATCTGAAACGTCAATCGAATCTTGTATAAATATTGTAATGAAAAAATATGGTCGTATTGACGGTTTGGTAAACAATGCTTATCCGCGGACCATAGATTGGGGAAATAAGTTTGAAGACGTCACTCTTGAATCGTGGCGAAAAAATGTGGATATGCAAATGAACAGCACTTTCTTTTTTTGTCAAAAAGTGTTGGAAATAATGACGAATCAGCAATCGGGATCAATTGTTAACATAAGTTCTATTTATGGGATCGTGGGCAATGATTTTACTTTATACGAGGATTATGGTGGCACGTCTCCTGCTGCATATTCTGCAATTAAGGGCGGGATTGTGAATTTTACTCGATATTTGGCATCATATTATGGACGCAAGGGTATTCGCATTAATTGCGTATCTCCTGGTGGTATTTTTGATGGACAACATCCGTCTTTTGTTAAAAAATATGAAGCAAAAGTGCCCATGAGAAGAATGGGGACTTCGGATGATATAGCTCCAGCTGTTTCGTTTCTACTTTCTGACGGAGCTCAATATATAACCGGACAAAATTTGGTTGTGGATGGCGGTTGGACAATTATATAATTTTACGAAACTAATACGATACATAAATGATATTTTCATTAGAAAAAAACAGATACTCGTTCAACTCAGAAAACAATTAGATTCTTTATTTCTCTTGTCTGATGAGCAGATGAAAGTTTTAGAAAAACACTTCGATAATGTTTTGATGCGTTGCGAGAACTGTTTCAAACAAACTCCCAACAAGTATTATTTACAAAACGGAGAAGCATTTTTTAATCCGTATATATCAACTCAATACACTATATTTTTATACTATTTCGCAAATACAATATACAAATCTGAGCTGGAACAAAGTGAATTGTGTGACAAACTGTATTATCTAAATAAATCGCTCAATGCGCTTGATATACTTTATGCAGTTGATTTGCCGGATTTTTTTATGTGCGAGCATCCTGTCGGGTCAGTAATGGGGCGAGCGCTTTATGGAAACGATTTTTTATTTTATCAAAATTGTGTTGTTGGAGGATTTCATCTTAAAGATGGTAGTATTGTTTATCCTCGGATAGGAGAAAATGTTAAATTATTTGCTAATTCAATGATTCTTGGCGATTGTGAAATTGTCGATAATGTAAACATCGGAGCTGGAGCCATTGTAAAAAATCAGAATATTCTATCAAACTCGAATGTGTTTGGAGAGTCTCCAAATCTCATTATTAAACCAAAAGAACGTGCAAAAATCGTACTCTAAAAACTTTTTGAAGATATACTTTTTCCAACTCATATCAGTCTTGTTGGGATTTGTATCAATGTTCGTGGTTGTTCCGTACCTAAGTTCCAACCAGACTATATATGGAATTTATTCGATATGCATATCTATTACCGTATTTCTGGCCTATGCCGATTTGGGCTTCCTTGGTGCCGGACAGAAATATGCTGCTGAATGTTATGCAAAAGGCGATTTGGAAAAAGAAATAGAATATGTGGGTTTTTCTCACTTTATTCTACTGATCATGGTATTGTTGATAAGCGGTATATTTCTATACCTCAGCTTCAATCCGGATAAGCTTATATCTGAACTTTCTGATCCAGAACAACGAAATATTGCAAGTAAATTGTTGTTAATTTTAGCGATTTTTACTCCTGTAATTGTTGTCCAAAGAATGTTGCAGATGTTATTCGGAATTAGGCTTAAAGAATACAATTTACAAAAAATTAACATCGTCGGAAGTATCCTGAAAATTATGTCTGTCTTTTATTTCTTTTACAATGGAAAATACAATATTATAGGATATTATCTATTTTTTCAGTCTGTTTCTTTATTTGTTGCTATTGCTGGAGTATGGATGGCAAAACGGTGTTTCAATTACAATTTCGCTCTCTTATTTAGAAGGTTCAGGTTCTCGAAAGAAATATTTCACAAAACTAAATCGTTGGCGTTTTCTGTTCTATTTATCACTCTCACATGGGTGTTGTATTACGAACTTGATTCAATAGCTATCGGTAAAATGCTGGGTGCTAACATGGTAGCGGTATATGCCATAGGTTTGACCATATTGGGATTCGTAAGGTCGTTATTAGGTGTATTTTTTGCACCTTTCGCTGCACGTTTCAATCATTTCATAGGGCTTGAACAAGAAGAAAACTTAAAAAATTTTTATAAACATGTAATTACAATTACTTTTCCTTTGGTAGTTTTTTCTATTACCGCCATAACTATTATGGCCAAAGGAATCGTAATATCTTGGGTTGGCAATGGCTATGAACAATCAATAGAAATAGTTAGATGGCTTATGTTGTGTAATATCTTAGGATCTATAAGTTATCCTGCTGGAATTTTGCTCGTTGCAAAAAAACGAGTGAAACAGATGTATTTTGTTAATGCAATTATGCCTGTAATTTTTTGGAGTGGAATAATTGTTACCGTTTCATCCTGGGGAGTAACGTCTTTTGCAATATTTAAATTCGCTGCATTTACCATAAGTGGAATGGTGTATTTATATTTATCTCTGCGTTTCCTTGATATGACATTGTGGAGATTAGTCAAAGAAATTATTTTGCCTTATTTGCCGGGCGTTATTATATTGGCGATAGCCTTGTTATTAATGGCAGACACTTTCACAGGTGAAAAAAACAAGATAAATTTGTTAATCAACGGTATGGTTATTATCGGAGGTATTTCAATGGCATTATTGATCAGCTTTTTTATAAGTTCGGCAATGAAAAACTATGTCATAAATCTTCTACACAAAATAAAACAAAATGAATTATAATAAGGTAGTCTATTTTAGATACATTCCACTAACTCTAAAAATATTTTGTGATTTTTACATGAAAGAACTATTGTGTAATGGAATAGATGTTGAATACTGGGATATGACTGATTTATTTTTTAAAGACAGCTATTTACAGGAAGATTCATCGTATTTGACTAAAACGATAAAATTCCGTAACTATCAGGATGTAGAAACAGTTATACGTCAACAAAATTTAGACAAGACTCTTTTTATTTCAATCGTTACTTATGAGGGACGTGTAATACGATTATATAAACTTTTTACCAAGTACAATTGTAAATTGGCTGTATTTGGGCGAAGCATGATTCCTATTGCTACTGGAAAAAAGCTCTTTTTTCAGCGATTAAAAAAAATCACTCCCAAAATGATTATTAATTATATTGACAGACAGAAAGCAATAAAGTTAAAACTTAACGGTAAAATCAAGAAATATGATATTCTTTTTCTTGGAGGGAATAATGGATGGCGGAGACTTGGTGCGACTTACCCAGGAGAAATAAATTCAGCCCAAAAAATTAATGTTAACAATGAAGATTATGACAACGCATTGGAGCAAAGGGATTCTCCACGAATAATTAATGGCGATTATGTTCTTTTCCTTGATCAATATCTTCCACTACATCCAGATACAAGGATTTTAGGACAAAAAAGTGTAGACTGTGTGCAATATTATTCTCAACTTAATAGTTATTTCGACAAAGTTGAAAAACAATTCGGTATTCCGGTTATTATTGCTGCACATCCCAAAGCGCTTAAATACAAAGAAATAGACTATTTCAATTGCCGTAAGGTTTATTTTGGACAGTCAGCGATATTAAGCCGTGACGCGAAATTTGTATTGGCTCATCATTCAACATCAGTAGATTATCCTATCGCATTCAACGTTCAACTTCATTTTATAACCTCTCGGAGTATTGAAAAAGATATGTATCTTATACATCGTAGCGTCATTCATTTTGCAAAATACCTAAAATGCAATTGGCAATATTTCGATAACGAAAATGAACCTGTAAATTTGGTAAAGACTTTCTCGTCTAACGCATATTTGAATTATAAATATGATTTCATGTGTTCTAAAGAAACTGAAAATAAGCTGACAAAAAATATATTTATAGATTTTATAACCTCTTGAATCAAGAATTTTGGTTATTGGTAGGATTTTGTACTTGCAGACTTCATTTTAAATATTAATTGTAATAAATGAAACAGCGATTTATATATATATTATTATTTTATTGGGTGTTTCATTTTATAATTCCAATTTTAGGCTATTTATATTATGGTGAATTCATCAATCTATATTCCGATATTATAGGCTATGATGGAATGATTATCAATACAATTGTAGTTACAATAACAATATGTATAGTATATTTCTTACCTTCAAAAAAATATGCAACATTTGTACCATTTAATCATGCCAAAAGTTTTTTTATCATTTCTTTAAGTTTAGCCATTTACAAATTTTTTATAGGAGGCAAATATGCAGGGGCCTTGGAAGGGTCAACAAACGGAATGTTCATATCTTATTTGTCGATGTTTTTTCGTAAAGATGTAGCTTTTTTTCTGCTATTTTGTCTTCAAAAAAATTTTAAAAGTCTTTTCGTATATATTTTGTTATATGTTGTTTTAGTGACTATAACTGGTAGTCGTTCTGCTGTAATTGCTGTTTTTTTTCTTTATTTGTATTTGCCTTTTTTTTCATACAGAAAACAAATGGTTAGCAGATTAAAAAAAATAGTTTTATTTGTTGCATTAATTTCGCCATTATTATTTTTTTACGGAACATCGGTTCGAGGCGATATTGACAAAGATTTATTAGGTAAAATTATCATAGGTCGAATTTCATTGATAGAAGTTTCAACTATTCCTATAAAGCAAAAGGAAGACCGAAGTATGGATATGACTGTATATAATGAAAAATATTCATTGAGTAACCA
>JGI24705J35276_12237179_pt1 | contig 10110 bp, 8 predicted proteins | sample TergutNt197P4_FD_35276 | JGI IMG/M metagenome (IMG submission 35276)
GAGCCATTCTGTATCAGTCTGGAGGATGCGGCGATATCCGATATGTCAAGGCTTTCGAAAGAATGCGGTATCAACATCGTTTTCGGGTTCATCGAAAGAAACGGGGGATCTTTGCATGTAACTCAAGCACTCTCGGACATTAGCGGGAAGATGCACATCTACCGAAAGACACATCTCGGCCGACAGGAGCGCAAAAGATTCGTCCCCGGGGATACGATACCCACCTTTGAACTGCCTGAGGCGACTTTAGGAATTCAATTGTGTTGGGAGTCCCACTTTCCCGGCATTTCCGCAAAAATGAGAGAGAAAGGGGCAGACATAACCTTGATCTCATACGCCTCCCCATTATCGCCAAGTAATAGAAGGGAAATATGGATGAAACATCTTCCAGCAAGAGCATACGACAATGGCATATTCGTTGCTGCGGTAAACGCGACCGGCGATAATGGTAACGGAATGGTTTTCGGAGGCGGCATAATGGTCTTTGATCCCAAGGGCAATGTGATCTGCGAACATTTCGGTAAGGATGATTTTGTGGCGACCGTGAAGCTGTCGTCTTCCCTCCGCAACAGCCTCGGTTCAGATGATGAGATGGGAAGAACAGATTATTTCATATATCGGCGGAACGACCTTTATTGAACATTATGCGCCCTATACAACAAACTCTTTCCTCATCTTGGATGTATATGCCAAAGTATAATATTCTGTATGTACATTGACCGTCTGGTACATGCATGAAAGGAAAACTATATGGGGTCAGCGTAGGCCCCGGCGACCCAGAACTTCTGACCCTTAAAGCAAAAAGAACAATCGAGGAATGTGATGTGATCGCATATCCCGTCAGGGTACGAGGCGAACGCAGCGTTGCGTTAAACATTGTTAAAGGAGTCGTTGACGTATCGAAAAAGCGGATCTCCGAACTACTCTTCCAAATGTCCTCCGATAAAACGGTGAGGGCATCTAATTACGAAGATGCTTTGGCCGAATTGATATCCTTGCTAGAAAACGGAGATAACGTCTGCATGATAACTCTCGGTGACGCCACTGTGTACAGCACGTTCATGCGCATCGGCAAAGACATCGAAAAGAAAGGCTACGAGATGGAGGTCATCCCGGGGGTGCCGTCGTTCTGCGACGGTGCCTCAAGGGCAAAGATACCGTTGATGATGGGTACTGAGGGTCTTGCGGTAGTCTCTGCATCAGAAGGCTCAGACCTTTTCCTTACCGCGATGGATGTTTTTGATAACGTGGTGATAATGAAAGCTTACAGTTCAATAGAGAGAATATCGAAAAAAATAGAGAGTTTCGACAAGGCCCCGGACGTTTATGCGGTCAGCAACGTAGGTCTCGAGGACCAGTACATCGGGCCTCTGGATAAGAACAGGAAATACGGTTATTTCACCACGATCATTGTGAAGAAACAAAAGGAGGCCAAAGAATGATGCTCGATGCATCAGGCGTGCGTAAGGGAGATCATATAATGCCAGGAAAACTATTTGTCGTGGGGTTCGGCCCCGGAAGCAAAGAAGACATGACCTTGAGGGCTGTCCGTGCGATAGAGGATGCGGATCTGATAATCGGCTATACAGCATACACAGACATTCTCAGGGAGTATTTCCCAGATAAAGAATACAAAGCGACCGGTATGATGAAAGAGATCGAACGCTGCAGAATGGCCATAGAAGATGCCGAAAGAGGACACATCGTTGCTATGGTCAGCAGCGGAGACTCCGGGATATATGGTATGTCCGGAATAATCTATCAGACAGCAGACGAAATGGGATCCAAGATAGAGATAGAGACCATCCCCGGCGTGACGGCAGCATCGTCGGCAGCATCAATACTTGGAGCACCTCTGATGCACGACCTTGCGATCATCAGCTTATCAGACCTCATGACGCCATTCGATCTCATTATGAAGCGCATCGACCGAGCGAGTGACGGGGATATGATAATCGCTCTGTATAATCCAAAAAGCAAAAAACGTGCCGATCATCTTCAAAATGCAATGGAGATAATAGGCAGATACCGTCCCCCGGAGACCCCGGTGGGCATCGTGAGGAACGCCGGCAGGAAAGACGAAAGCAGGACGATAACAGAGATAGGCAATATCAACTATGACGAGATCGATATGTTCTGCATTGTGATAATTGGCAATAGCCAGACCTATCTTTCTAACGGACGGATGATCACTCCGAGAGGTTATGATATTTGAGGTGTTTGTAAATGGGGTCAAAATCAATTGCAAAGGAAGAAAGGAAGGACATATCGCCGGAGAACACGTTCGTGTTGCTGATAGGACACGGGTCCAGGTTGCCCTACAATAAAGAGATGGTGGATATGCATGCGAGGTTGCTTAGAGAGAAGAGATACACTGTCTATACATCATTCAATGAAATGTCCGATCCGACGATAGAGGAAGCAATGAAAACTATGATCGAAGACGGAGCTCAAGAGGTCGTGGCGTTACCTCTCTTTGTTGCATCGGGAAGGCATACGGAACAGGACATACCTCTTAAACTTGGGATCCCGGAGGGATATGGGACCAATACCTCAACTGCGTATGGCAGGAAGGTCACGATACACTATAACGAACCTTTTGGTGATGATCCCGGCGTCACACACATCCTCCTACGTAAACTGAAGGTTCTCGGCTATTCCGACAACTCAGGGGTGTTGCTTGTTGCACACGGCTCCCCTCTAAAACATAACTCCGGTCTTGTGAACAAGACCGCCGACCGTCTCAAAGCGTCTGGCATCAACAATATCTTTGTAGGATTCAACGAATATGATGAACCCAGCATAGAGGAGTCATACGCAAAAATGATCGATGCGGGGTTTGACAGGATAATCGTGCTTCCTATGTTCCTTGCCTCCGGTGCTCACATAGGTGAAGAGATACCTGAGAAGCTCGGCATACCCATGGGGTCCAGCGGAGGGACTGTAAAAAAGGGGGACAGGATAATTACCGTATCATATGCAGAGACACTCGGGATCAACCCGGATATGAACGGCATACTCGTCAAAAAGATAGAGGGCTCGACCAGATCCTAAAAAATACTGCATTATATCTAAAAAACTGATTTATGACAGGGGTCTTTACCCCTCCTCACATTCTTTATCTTTACCAACAAGGAGGACGTCGATCCCAAACCTGTCATCATATCCGACCTCCGTCTCGATCATGAAAACATTCTTAAGATTCTCGGGCAGCATTATCTTCACTGTCTCCCCCACCCTATGGATCTCTTTATTCTGCATTATCACTATCCTGTCGCAGTATCTGGCAGCGAGCACTATGTCGTGTGTGACTATCAAGACCAATAATCTCTTCTCGCTCGCAAGTCTTTTTATCAGTTCCAGCAGATCGAACTGATGATTGATGTCAAGATGCAATGTGGGCTCATCCAAAAGAAGGATCTCCGGTTCCTGCGCAAGTGCTCTTGCGATCATGACCCTTCTCCTCTCTCCTCCGCTTAGTTCGTTCACTGAACGGTCGGCGAACTTCAAGGTGCCCGTGTCCTTCATTGCTTGGAACACTGCGGTGACATCATTATCCTTTCTTTTTCCACCGCTATCTGTTCTGGAATATCTACCCATCATTATGGTCTCGTATACTGTGAAAGGGAAGGTGACGTAAGTGGATTGCGTGACAAAAGCCATCTTCCTTGCGATGTCTTTTTTTGACATTGATGACACCGGAATACCATCCACCATTACGGAACCGTTGCCCGGCATCAGAGACGAGTTGATGCATCTGAGAAGCGTAGTTTTTCCACACCCATTCTGACCTATTATCCCGACGACCTCTCCTCTCTCAGCGGTAAGCTCTATTCTCCTTAGAACCTCGTGTTTATCATAGGAAAAATCCAAATCATTTACTTCTAGTATCATCAGTCCCATATCTCCCTTTTTCTTGTACGCATAACATATATGAAGAACGGTGCGCCGATAAGAGCCGTCAGGATTCCCACCGGAAGTGACATGGCAAACGCCGACTTTGCTATAGTATCCATGACGATCATGAATATGCCGCCGCCGAGTATGCAAAGAGGTATCAGCAGGGCATGGTTCGGGCCGACGATCATCCTGAAGATGTGCGGAACAATGAGTCCGACAAATCCAATCACTCCGCTTATGGCAACAGACCCCCCCACCATGAGGGAAGTTGCTATCATCATCGTTATCCTTACGTTCTTTACGTTCACGCCCATGTCGGCAGCCTGCTCCTCCCCTGCAGAGATGAGGTTCAACTCCTTGACGCTCAGCGCAACGATCAAAAGGCCCACGAAAACAGGGATGATCACCAACTGGAAGGACTGCCATCCGCAATTGGCGAAACTTCCCATGGTCCAATATACGATGTTCGTGAGAACATCAGTGTTCACAACATACTGAAGCAGGGAAACGAGACCGCTGAAGAAGGCCCCTATCGCAATGCCGGAAAGAAGCAATGTCGTCTTCGCGACACCATACTTGGTCCTTGCCAGCATATAAACGGTGAACATAGTTATGAAACAGAATATGAACGCCATCCCGGGGATCATAACGCTGCCTAAGAATCCGCCGACCCCAAATGCCATGGCAAGCGCAGCGCCGAAGGCTGCGCCCGATGACAGGCCGAGCACGGACGGCGATGCCATAGGATTCTTGAAAAGGCTCTGCATCACAAGACCTGACGTTGAAAGTGCGGCACCGACGACTATGCAGCAGAGAAGCCTCGGTATCCTGACATCTATCACAATGTAGTTCTTGGTACTGTCGTCAACCATCCCGAACAGTATGCGGAATATCTCAGCAACGGAAAGGTCATAGTTCCCCATCATCATTGTCAGAAAAAAAGTTAGGATGAGGCCAAGGAACGCCGTGAGCATCACGAGCGAAGATATCCTTTTCTTTTTCTTTTGATATCTGTTCAGGTCTTCGAGTGTTTTGATATCTTCCATGACATAGCCCCTCGGAAGTGTGTCTTATTCTCAGGTGTTGATCCTCATCTTTTCATCGACAGAACGGGCGTCGTTTGTGTAAAAAACAAGGTATGAAGGGTTGTTTTTCAACAGGGATTCAGTATCCTGCTCCGCGCCGTTGAGCAACGACCCGTCAAACCCGAGGAATTCGATTATGGTCTTGGCCATTGATGCATCCACGGCCTTTCCCGCATATGTCTCCCAGTATGCCTTCGCCGGCGTTTTTCCCGATGTCAGCTCATGCACCGAGTGATAGACGTTGTAAAGTCTCAGCTGAATGTTCTCAATGACCTCTTTCACCGTCTCGTGGCTGAACCCCAGGATAAGGCCTATGCATTCGACCGATGCAAAGACGTCCTGGAACGTCGATGGGCTGAAGAACGCATAGTAAGAGCCGGTCACCTTACAGGGTTTTGTGGCGTTGTTATATGTGTCAATTGTGTTTATTTTTGTTCCAGACCCGAAATAGACAGTCGGCCCGTATCCTTTGCCTTTAGTATTTTCAAGAGCCTTTGTCAATTTTTCACTGTCGGCGGTGGAAACGGAGTTGGTCCCGAGATCGAAATATTTGCTCTTGTCGACGCAATTCAGAATATATTCCACATCATATTGTTCATAATAGGAGTATTGCATTCCGCCTGTTATTGTGTTCTGCAGGTAATTTTTTACATTTTCATTTGTGAAACTCTCTGCGGAGTACGGCTCCACGCCTTCATCCGCGCATATTAGAAAATAGATCGTTTCCGAATACATTGTTCCAATCGTGACCGCGGCGCCGCAGACGGGCATGTTCACAGTTTCATTACCTTTCACGGCGGTGGTTATGGTCACGTCAAATGTTCCGTCGCTTTTTTCAGTGATAAAGGAGGTCCATATGCCATAAGTTTGCCAAAAGGCCAAATCCGCTTTGGCATCTTCGATGGTAAGGTCATCTCTTGTCAGTTCCCCATAATAATCCGAATACATCTGTTCTATGGCCATGATGACGCCCGGTGTAGCGGAACATTGCCCCATGACAACATTGCTGACCTTTGCATCAAGTTGATACAGCCCCTTCTCGGAATTGTCGGGACTGAGCATCACGGACACACCCACAGCGCTAACGACTAGGACGACTGCAATGACCGCAACAATGATCCTGTTATTGATATTCATCACCTTTGGATTATACATCCAACAAACGCTCACTTCTTATTTTAATGTATTGGATGAATAATCCAACATATAGATCACAATACACATACACTGGGTCATTTTCACTTGGATGCAGGTTATGGCCAGCCCAATGGTGATCTTCCTTCTCTTTGAGAGGGGATGGTCTGTTTTTTTAATTCTTTATGCCGTAGCACACGCCGATGTAAATCGGATTATGGGCGGCCATAAGATGATACCTTCCCGCCTTTTTTGACTTCGAAATGTTCACGGAAGTTATCTCCTCCTCTCTGACATCCAGTTCGTCAAAGCATCTCATCATTTCAGACACAGTTTCCAATGTTATCGCATTTATCACGAACCTTACTTCCGGGTTCTTTTTAATGCAAATGTCCATTATCCCTTTCAGGTCACCGGATGACCCCCCTATGAACACGTGTGTGGGGGCGGGAAGGTCCTCAAGCGCCCCCGGCGCATACCCTTCGATCACTTCCAAATTCGAAACTTTGAATTTTTTCTTATTCTGTCTGATCAGGTCCGCCGCATCCTTTTCTTTCTCTATAGCGTATATCTTGCCGTTGGGGGCCACAAGCGCAGACTCTATCGCGACTGAACCTGTCCCCGCGCCGACATCAAAGAGTACTGAGTCATCTTCTAACTTGAGTTTTATGACCGATAAGGACCTTATTTCCTCTTTGGTCATCGGCGCATCGCCTCTGATAAAAAGTTCATCCTTGATCCCCAGGGGGTTCTTTCTGCAGGCATCTCTATTCTCTATCATTGCTATGCAGAGTGTTCCGAACTCTTTTCCCATAAGTTCTGACGGTCTTCCCTTTGCTATCCTTTCGTCATCCTGTCCGAGATCCTGGCCTACTGTAACCTCCACATCATCCAGACCATATTCGGCAAGCTCCCTGCACATGGATCTTACGCCTTTTCCGCCTTCAAGAAGGACAATGACCTTGTTGTGCCTGCATACCGCCCCCGTAATGTTGGCTTCGCGGCCGTGTGCGCTCATGAGGAACGCATCGTCCCACGAGGTGCCTATCCGCGAACACAGGTACGCTACCGACGAGACTCCGCATTTTAGGTCCAGTTCGAATACGGATGTGTCTATTCTTTCTATGAGTTTCTTTGCTGCGCTTTGGAAACCCACATCGCCCGATACAAGTACGGCGATCCTCTCATACTCGGGGTGTTCGTTAATGAACGAGATGATAGGCTCCGCCCTATATTCGATGAGGTAATCCTGCCCAATAGACATAGACCTTACCATTCTTTCGGCGCCGATGATGAGGTGGGCTTCATCGACAGCCTTTCTTGCTCCGAGAGTGATGGTATCTTCGTTGCCCATGCCTATGCCGATGATGGAGACCCTGCGCCTGTATGGTGATTCACTTGGGACAAGGCCTATCTCGAACCTTTTGTTGAGCATATCTATAATTTCTTTCAGAGTACGCCCCTCTCCTTCTTCTGGTCGTGAGATGAGTATTATCTTTGCACCGGCCCTCCGGGCGGCACTGACCTTTTCCTCGAACCCGCCGGGTTCTCCAGAATCCTTTGTTACAATGAATTTTGCATTCACTTGTCTCAGGAGACCATAATTCAGTTCTTCGCAGAACGGCCCCTGCATGCAGAACAGGTTCTTTCCCTGGAATCCCACCTCGGCGCATGATTGTGATGCCGTAGGCGCGGAAAGCACCCTGGCGAAAACTCTGCTCTTGTAATCTTCTATCGCGGTGTATTTTTCAAGTTCTTTGCTGCCTGTAGTGACCAGTATGTTTCCCTCGGTCATTTTCAGATACTCTACAGCGGACGCTACGTCTGGAACAGCGATAATGTCGTCATCGCCGTGACTTTCCGGTCTGATCAGGCGAAAATAATCGGTCCCGGTATCTTCGCATGCCGATCTTATTTTTCCCGTGATTATTGTAGCGTAAGGGTGGGTCGCATCGATCACGCAGGAGCAGTCATCATTCATTATGCGTCTCATCCCTTCTTCGCCGAGTCTTTCCGACGATATTGCGATGTGCTCGCTTTCTTTGATGAATTGTCTTCCGAACTCGGTCGCCACGCATGCAAGCACTTCTACGCCAAAGTTCCCGAGATACTGTGCGAGCTGTCTCCCTTCCGTTGTACCTGCGAATATTATCACTCTGCCCCTTTTCTGCATATCATCCCTCCATAGGTCCCAAACGCACAGGCTCCCTCACCAACGCAAGAGTGACCCCGTCCTTGGAAGTCTTCTTTATCACAAGCTCTCCGTTCTTTGACGCCGCTATAGCCGCTCTCTCGCAGACATTGTCCACTCCGGTCACTGCCTTAACTCTCTCCGAAGAAGTGAATCCTATGTCCGGCAGGGACGCCAGAGCATCAGAGGGGAAGAAAACGGGGTCTGCAGTTATTTCTTTGGAGAACTCCAGTAATCCCATCTCGTCGATCTTCATATCAATACTTGCAACCGCCCTTACGCTGTCTATCGATATGTCCGCTCCCTCCAGAACTTCGTTCACAAAAGTTCTTATTTTCTCTGCAGTCGTGCCTCTTCTGCACCCTATGCCGAGTATGTGGCATCTCGGGGTCAGCTTCAGCGTTTTTCTGAACGGGCCTTCAGATCTGCCGTATGAGATGAATATTCCCGCATCCCTATCTCCCACCAGGTCCAACTCGGGCGGTATGTTCTCCGGCAAAGGTATCTCAGATGCCAGCCCCACCTTTTCATCATTCACTATCCGCGACAAGATATCTGCCGCAGCCGAAAAGTTCCCGATATGAAGACCGTTCTTTACGGCATATGAGTCAACGGAGAATTTCCCATGAATGTCAGTTGCGGTCGTTATGACGGGGATCGCGCCTATGCCATCTGCGATCCTTTTTGTGAGAGCATTTGCCCCGCCGATATGCCCCGATAGTAAAGAAATGACGAACTGCCCCCTGTCATCCATGCACACAACGGCCGGGTCAGTGACCTTACTTTTCACAAACGGCGCGATATACCTTACGGCGATGCCTACGGCCCCTATGAAAACTATTGCGTCAGACACTTCAAAGGACTCTCTTGTCCAGTCTGTCGACGGCCCTTCCACTTTTCTCGTCTCTGTCGTGTCCGCAGCTGTCTTCGAGTATATTTCACAATCATGTTCTGTCAATGCTTTGCGGACATCATTTGCCAAATCACAACCTCTTTTGGAGAAAGCGATGATCCTTATTTTCATAAGCGCACCTGTCTCTTAAGTCTCTTGGAAAGTTCTTCTGCCCCGGATGTTTCGCCGAGTTTCCCGTATTTTGAGGAGAAGACAACGCATTCAGCCTGCATCCCGTTGCTTCTGTGGTTGAGATGGAAGGATATCCTGTCCATTATTTTCTTCATCGTTTCTTCCATAATGCCGGCCTCATTCAGCACATCAAGCGCATCATCAGTCGATATGCATGATGTTATCCTTTTTGCTGTGCCAGTATCGGCCCCGGCCAATATCGAATTGGCCGACAATATCTCCATCCTGCAGTCGGCCCATTTGGAGTGGGTGTTCATAATTCCGCCTGCCAGTTTGACCATTTTCCCCAGATTCCCCACCAACATGAAGCCTTTGAAACCCAGTTCCTTCGCGTGATCGATCGTCTCTCCGATGAAGTTGCTGCATTTGACGGCCTGTTCTCCGTCCAGCCCCTCCATCTCGCCGGAGAAGTCCTTGCCGTAATTGCCTGGTACTACAAGAACGACATCACTGCCGGCAGCCTTTCTGACGTTCAATTCCACTTTGATCGTATCTACCAAAGCCGTCTCACTCATCGGCTCGACAATGCCCGTTGTTCCGAGTATTGAAATGCCATCTACTATGCCCAGCCTTCCGTTGAAGGTTTTTTTAGAGACCTCCACCCCTTCCGGCGAGGATATTACCGCTGTCAGACCATCTTTGAAAAGGAAATTTTCGCAAACGTCTTCCAAAGCTTCTATTATCATATTCCTGGGCACTCTGTTGATCGCAGCGTT
>JGI24705J35276_12237180_pt1 | contig 10110 bp, 10 predicted proteins | sample TergutNt197P4_FD_35276 | JGI IMG/M metagenome (IMG submission 35276)
CTGCCACAGGGGACACGTCTGCCACGAGAACCGTCCCTACTGGCAACCCACTTTTCTCCGTCCCCAGGTGTTCATTGGCACGCACTTTTCTCCTCTATTTTTGAAAAAAATTACGAAAATATTTGAAAAATTTAATTTTTATGGTTATAATAGTATATAATAATTTAGAAATTTAAGAAGCAAAGGAGATATAATTATGGGAAGAAAAATATCGCCAGTTATACTAATTGTAATAATTGTAGTTATTGCAGCATTAGCATTTCTGGTTGTAAGTCTATTTGCACCAGATGGAATAATGGGGTCTAATGCCAATAATGGAAAAAGTGGAAATTCTGCACCAGTTTTAGAATTAAGCTTAAATACTGAAGAAGAGGATCAGGAAAAAGTTATAATAAAAGCAGTAGCTGTAACAGAAGATGAAGCAGGAATAGAGGCTATTACTTTACCAGGTGGAACGGATGTACCGGGAGATATAGCTGAATTTGAAGTAACAAAAAATGGAGTATATACATTTAGAGTTAAAGGAGCAAACGGACAATCTGCAACTTTAAATATAGAAGTTACCAATATTTTGGTAGGTTCTGCCAGCAGACCATATTTACCAACTGGATTTAAACATACTGTAGGAGAGCCTGAAACAGGCTACACAATAGAAGATTCTTTTGGAAATCAATATATATGGGTTCCGGTGGAAAATGGACAATTAACTAGAAAAACAATGTTAGATGGAGATTATGATGAAAGAGGGACAACAGCTACAGAACTGGTAAACAGTGTAGCAAAATATTACGGATTTTACATTGGAAAATATGAAGCATCTGAATATGATTATAATGGAAAAAAAGTGGCAGCTTCAAGAGCAGGGAAAATGCCATGGGTTAATATTACATACGAAGAGGCAGCCAGTTATTCAGAAAAATCGGCAACCGATTTTGGATATGATAACTACAGGACATCAATAATAAATAGTTATGCATGGGATACAGTAATAGGCTGGATAGATAAAATAGAAGAGAATTATTCTTCAAGAACAAGTTTTGGTAATTATTCTGGACAAATATTGCCAACAGGAGCTACTAGCGCAGATATTTTCTATAATATTTGTGATTTAGCAGGAAATGTTAGAGAGTGGACTACCGAAATATATACAGGTGCTGGAACTGAAAGCACAAATAAAACTGCAAGTAACAGAACGCAACAAGCAGAAAAAGAAATATATAGAGTGGTTAGAGGAGGTAGTGCTAATTTAAGCAGAACTCCTATTAGCCATACAGGAAACCCAGAAACTACATCTGATCCTTATTGGGGATTTAGATTAATATTGTATAAATAAGGATTAGAAAATAGAAACAGGAGGGAAGTTATGAAGAACGTTAAAAAAGTAGTTTTGATTATTATAGTAGTTTTGTGTGTTTTAATAAATTCTGTTTTTGCCAATACAGGAACAGTAAATATAGAAGCTGCTAGAGTTAGAAAAGAAGCAACAACAAATTCTGAAATATTAACAGTTATATATGAAGATGATGTGGTAGAAATAATAGACGAAACTGAAGAATGGTATAAAATAAAATATGAAAATTACACAGGGTTTGTAAAAAAAGAATTTTTAAAAGTTGCCAAAACAGACACTACAAATACTAACACTAATACTAATACAGATGTAAATACTAATACTAATGCAGATGCAGATGCAGATACAAATACTAATACAGATGCAGATACAAATACTAATATTGATACAGATACAGATACAGATATAAATACTAATACTAATACAGACACAAATACTAACAACACCGGCGACCAAATTGTAGAAAATACAGATGAAGATGTAGATAGAGTAGGAAATAGAAATTATAGTGCAAATGACTTAATAAATTTAAACTTAATAAATACAGAAGTTATTTTGAAAGAAGATGTGAACTTAAAAATAACACCAAGCTTGTTGTCAATAGGCTTATATAATATTGATTCAGGCGTGGAATTAAGAGTAACTGCTGAACGCAATGCATGGATACAAGTAACAAACGGTGAAATAATTGGTTGGATTTTAAAAACAAAAGTATTGGGAACAGAAGAATTGGAAACAAAAGATGAAAAAACAGAAGATGAAAATACAGATAATGGCTCTGCAAAAACAGGATATGTAAACACTGAAGCTGCTAATGTAAGAGCTTCAGCTAGCCCAACAGCCAGAGTGCTGGATACAGTAAGCAGAAATGATGTTGTTACTATATTAGAAGATGAAGGTGATTGGTACAAAATAAAGAGTGAGCAAATAGACGAAGGATATATAAGCAAATTATTAATAACAATTGATAATGTATAATTATTAAGAAGGAGAGAAATAAAATTAAAAAGTTAATATTGATTTTGGTAATATTGTGGGGGCTATATTATAATATAGCTCTTTTTTTGTCTTTTGAAAACACATACAAAGAAAAAGAAAATATGTCTGGTATATGTGAAGTAGTTGGAATAAAAGAAGAAAAGCAATATTACGATAAATATATTGTGAAAGTGAAGAATACCCCTACAAGCAAGAACAATACAAAACTAATTATATATTTAAAAAAACGAAGTGAATATAAAATTGGTGATATATTGTATTTTGAAGGTGAGTTTAGAAAAGCAGATGGCAGAAGGAATTACAATGGATTTAATTATAGAAATTATTTAAAACAAAACAAGATCTATGGAATATTGATAGCAGAAGAGGTAGAAAAAGTAGATCATACATTTAATATAATTGGAAACATTAAGCAAACTGCACATCTCAAAATAGAAGAACTTTATAAAGATGAAGCTAAAAATTTTTTAAAGGGAATATTATTTGGAGACAGCGGGAATTTAAGTGAAGATATAAAAGAAGATTTTAGAAGTAGCAATATATCACATATTTTGGCTATATCTGGAATGCATGTTTCATATGTTGTATTTGGAATTGAGTTAATTATGAAAAACATAATTGGAAACAAAAAAACAAGAAATTTTATAGAAATACTTATATTAATGTTTTATGCTATTTTAACAGGACTCTCGCCATCTTGTGTAAGAGCATGCATTATGACTGGAATGTTAATATTAAGCAGTAATATTAAAAGAAAAAACAATGTTTATATAAGTATGGTTATTGCATTTATAATAATTATAATGTCAAACATATATAATTTAACAAATATAGGAATGTGGCTTTCGTTTTTTAGTACTTTAGGAATAGTTGTATTTTACAGTTTTTTCAAAAATTTAATAAAATTCAAAATAAAAAAGTTGAAATTTGAAAAATTGATTGATGTTTTTCTGCTGAGTGTTTCTGCTCAAATTCTAATTTTCCCACTTATAGTATTCACATTTAACACATTATCATTTACATTTTTTATAGCAAATATTTTTATATATTTTTTAATAGGGCCAATTATTGCAATTGGCTATATAAGTATATTTGTAGTGGCGTTTTCGCTTGAATTGGCAAGGGGGTTAGCACTAATTGAAACATTTTTAATAAATGTAATATTTAAAATTGCAGAGATTTGTGGCAAAATTCCATTTTCAAAAATATATGTTCCAACACCAAGCATTTTGGTTATAATTATATATTATTTAATCATGTTTTATCTCATGTGCTATTTCAATAAAAACAAGATAATGCCATTTAGAATAATATTTCTTAAACGGATACATGGAAAATAAAATAAAAAAATATAAAAGTACAATAAAGAAAATGACAATAGCCTTATTGTGCATTATTTTAATCATAAACATGGTTAATCTTTTTCCGCACGATTTAAAAATATATTTTGTTGATGTAGGGCAACGGAGATTGCACATTAATTATAACTCCAACAGGTAAGAAGATAATGATAGATGGAGGAGGAACAAGAGAGAATACATATGATGTAGGGAAAAATGTTGTGCTACCATATTTGTTAGATAGAGGTATAAAAACTATAGACTATGTAATTATATCGCATTTTGATGCAGACCATTGTAATGGATTAATTGCTATATTAGAAAATTTAAACGTAAAAAAAGTCGTTTTTTCAAAACAGTTTGAAATGACATCTGAACATGAAAACATTATAGAAATCATAAAGAGAAAAAATATAAAAGTGCAGATTGTACAAAGCGGAGATAGAATAGTTATAGATAAATATACATATTTAGATATATTATATCCAGATTTTCAAATCCCAGAAAAAGACTTAAATAATAATTCCATTGTAGCAAGATTTGTATATGGTAATTTTTCGATGTTATTCACACGGTGATATAGAAAAACAGGCAGAACAATATCTTGTAGGTGCGGACCCTGTGTCCACCCAGTTACAATCTACAATTCTAAAAATTCCGCATCACCGGATCTAAAACATCATCAGCACAAGAATTTTTAAATGTCGTAAAACCTAAAATTGCTCTTATTGGAGTGGGAGAGAGCAATACCTTTCGGACATCCGAACCCAGGAATAATAGAACGATTAGAAAATTTACGGTGTACAAATATACAGAACAGATTTAAATGGTGAAATCTCAATACGAGTCAATAAAAAGGGGAGGATTTGGATAAATAAGATGCTAAATTGAAATAGTTTTTCATAAAATTATGAAAAACTAAAATATAAAAAGTGTAGTGGGCAGGTTTTCATACCTGCCCAAGAAAAGGAGAAATTTTATTATGAATCATAAAATAATTGAGAATGAGTTAATCCAAATTTACGAAAATGAGAAAAAAGAAAGAACAGTAAATGCAAGAGAATTACATGCTAAATTAGAAAGTAAGCAAGAGTTTGCGAACTGGATAAAAAATAGAATAAAAAAGTATGAATTCCTAGAGAATGAAGATTATTTCCGCTTTGATAAATTTATCAAAGGGGATGAAAAAGGTTATGGAAATAAAAAAATGTTAGATTATCTCTTGACAATAGATACAGCAAAAGAATTAGCAATGATTGAACATAATCAAATAGGAAGAAAAATTAGAAGATATTTTATCGAGGTTGAAAAAAGATATCAAAACATAGTATCTAATCCTACAAATATATTTGATTGCATAAGACTTGCATTAGACCAAATTGAAGCAAATGCAAATGAAATTCAAAACGTTAAAGTATTATCGGAGACTAATACTAAACAAATTGAAGAAATACAAGCTAAAATAGATGTAAAAATCAAAAAGGATTATTGTTTAGCATGTGATATAGCAGAACAGCTACAGATATATTCAGAAAGTGGACTACCACATTCAAACTTGATAGGAGCAATAGCGAGACAACTGGGTTATAAAACTTCATATAAGCATTACTATGAAGATGAATATATAGCAATTATAAAAGATTTAAGTAAAGGAAATGACTTCTGGCAAATATACTATAAACCACTAGCAGTAAAGCAAATTATAAATTGGTTTAATGAAAATAAAGAAAAAATTGAATATGCGATTGTGTATCAGAAAAATACAAAAAATGGAGCTAAAGGAGAAATTAAAGAAAAAGGCTTTAAAATTGATGGGGTTTGTTATAAAATAGAGGCATAGAATCAAAAAATATAACGAGAAAGGAATACTGAAAATTATGGGGGGAATTAAATGTTTAGTTATAGGCAGTGGGGGAAGAGAAGCAAGTATTGTTGAGAAGATAAAAGAAGATGGAGGTAGCATTATATATGCTTACATGGGACATGAAAACCCTGGAATAATTTCAGCAACAAAATTCACAGGTGGCAAATATATTGTTGGGGATACACTAAATGGAGAATTAATAAAAGATTTTGCAGTTAAAAATAATATAGAAATAACAATTATTAGTAATGATAATATCTTACAAGCAGGGGTAGTAGATGAATTAAAAAAAGCTAATATTCCTACTTTTGGAGCAACAAGAAAAGGAGCAATGATAGAATGGAGCAAAACATATGCTTTGGAAATAATAGATAAATTAGCTCCAGAGATGAATATTAAGAGCTTTTCAGTAAACAGTGAAGAACAGTTAATGGAGACCCTTTTAAGATATGAAGATTGTGAATTCGTTATAAAACCAGAAGGGTTAACAGCAGGTAAAGGAGTAAAGGTAGGAAAAGTACATTTTAAGACAAAAGATGAAGGAAATAAGTATGCAAAAAAATGTTTAATTGAAGATGGATTGGTAATTATACAAGATATTATAGAAGGAAAAGAATTTACTGTAATGGGTTTTACAGATGGAAAAACACTAGACTTAATGCCAATTACTTGTGATTATTCATATAGGTTTGATAATGACACTGGACCTGGAACTGGAGGAATGGGTTGCTTTAATTATAGTGATGGGAAACTTCCATACTTAACTAATAGCGATATAAAAGCCTGTAAAGATTTAATGGAAAAAGTATTGCATGAAATAAATAAAGATAATATTGAATTTACAGGTGTATTATATGGAGGTTTTTTCAAATCAAATTTAGGCATAAAAGTAATAGAATTTAATGCAAGATTTGGAGACCCAGAATGTATTAATATAATGGGGTTATTAGATAGTAAATTTATAGATGTAGCTAGAGCATGTATAGATGGAAATTTATCAGATAACATATGTAAATATAAAAAAGATACTGCATCTGTGCTTGTATATATTGTATCAAAAGGTTATGCATTAAACATAAAACAAGAGCCATTTGAATTTTATATTAATCAAGAAAATATTGAAAAAGAAGGAGCTAAAGTAATTTATAGCTCTTGTATAAAAAAAGGGAACAAGTTAATACCAACAGGAAGTTCAAGACTTGCAGGAATTATAAAGGTAGGGAATAATTTACAAGAAGTAAGAAATGATGTATATGAACTAATAAGCAAAAATGTTATTGGACCAATTGATTATAGAAAAGATATAGGATATGGAGAAAAGAGACTGGATTTTATGTAAAACAGCAGTGATTTCTTAGGGTATACCATAAAATAATTCCCTAAAAATTCATATGGACATAATCGAAAGTATAAGATATAATAATATATAAGGAAAGGGAGGTTGAATTTTATGGAACAAAATAAAGTAGAAACTAGTGAAAACAAGCAACTTCCTGACGTGTTTAAAGAACTAAAAAAAATGAGAAGTGAACAAATAATTGGACAAACCAATAATAACCAGACAGTATATGATAAGATGTCAAGCTCTAAAGCAAAAAGTTTTTTTAAAGACTTAAAGTCTAAATCGGTTGGGAAAACTATATTATACAGCTATTTTGGTTTTTTAGTAAAACTTGAAGATTTTACAAAAGTGGTAGGACAAAGAATTTCTACAACATTTAAAAATGGTATAGGCTTAATTAGAAAAGAGAAAACAAAAGAGAAAAGTAATACATATGAAGAATATATAAGAGGACAAGCAAAAACAAAACTTAATATAAAAGAATATATACCAAGTTTGGGCGGAATTAAATCAGAAAGAAAAACAATAAGCATAGCACTTATAATTTCAGTATTTATAGGTTTTTTTGCTATTACGGGTACATCAAATTTTATACTTGCTACAGATATTGACAAAAAAATAGAACCACAAATTCCAATAGGAAGTTTTGAACCAAATAATTCCAACATTGATTTAATGCAAGTAATTTCTGGGAACATAAGTGTAACAAAAAAGAAAGTAATTAGTGTAGAGGAAATTGAAATAGAACATGAGACCATATATCAGGAGAACAAAACAATGCCAAAAGATGAAATGGTGGTAATTCAAGAAGGTAATGTGGGTATAAAAGAGCTAACAATTATTAGAACTTTTGAAAATGAAGATGTAACTACGGAAAATATTATAAATGAAAATATTTTGGAAGAGCCAGTAACAAAAGTAATAGATGTTGGAACATCAGAATTTTTAGCTAAATATAAAATATATCTTGGAGATTTAATATATGCAACAAATGAAATTGGTTTAAAAATTTCTGCTAGAGAAGATGCAGATGAATTAATTGTAATAAATAAAAATCTAGATATGAAACTATTGGAAATTATTGGAGATAATGAAGAATGGTTAAGAGTAAATTTTGACCATTATAATGGATACATAAAAACAGAGAATCTAACCTCGGCATCAATAAGACCACAAATAGTAGAAGAGTGCAGATTAACAAAAATACTTATGAGAGTAGATTTTACTATGGATGTACATGTTCCAAGTGGGCTAACATTAAATGACTTTAAAAATGTTCTTTCAAATGAAAGCAGAGATATAAATAAAATATTTGAAAACAATGCAGAAGAATTTTATCGTATGGAAAGAAAATACAATATAAATGGTATATTCTTAGCATCAATAGGAATACATGAAAGTGCATGGGGAACATCAAATATAGCTAGGAGCAAGAAAAATTTATTTGGTTATGGAGCATACGACAACTCTCCATATGATTCTGCATTTACTTTCAGTACATATGAAGAAGGAATTGACCTGGTAGCAAGAGTACTTGTGAAAAATTATCTAAATATGCATGGAGTACGAATTTATGATGATGAACTTGCAACAGGAATATATTACAATGGACCAACTGTACCAGGCGTTAATGTTAGGTATGCTAGTGATGAATTCTGGTGTCAGAAAGTATATGAGATTATGAGGTATTTGTATGGAAAGCTAGAGGTTTAATATAATATGAAAATAATAAAAATTCTTATTATAATAATTTTAGCAATTATATTGAGTGCACTTGCATATGCTTATTATAGCAATGTGGCACTTATTAAAAGAGAAAGTAATATTTTTTCAAAAGAAGCAGTAAAAGTAGTAGAAGATAACAAACACCCAATTTTTAAAGTAGAGAAAATTATATTGTATAGTAGTGCATATGCTATAGATAACAGCGAAGATGAGGTGTTGCAGGATTTAGACTTGTATCAATATACAGACATAGCTATATATATAAATAACAATACATATCTTAATAAATTAACAGAAGAAAATACTATAAGTGAAATATATATTGACAATATAGAAATAATTATAAATCAAGAAAATGGAAATAGAGTTTTAAATTATAAAAATATTGAGGATTCTGGAAAGTTTAAAAACTTAAATCCAGTTGAAGAAGCAATAAAATTTAATGTTGTTCATTCGAATTTTGAAAATTTTGAACAAAATTACGATACACCTACATTTTATACGGATTGCTCTAATCCAATTACATTAGGATATGTAAATAAAAAGTTTCTAACTAACTGCAAAGTTTCTGGTTTGGGAGAAGTTTCTTTTGATGGTACTATTTTAAAGCAGGCAAATGTGGACTTAAAAGAACTTAATTGTGTAATTAAGCTTACCATACATTTGAAAAATAATTTTGGCGAAGAATATGTTTGCGATATAAGTATTGACAACAACCTAGAAAATGATGATGGCGGAATATATACAGGATATATTATGAGAATCCAAAACATTCCAGAATCAGGATATGAGTTTTTTAAGTTGCCGAAATAGTATATATAATTCATGAATAAAATATTGAAAACACATAATACTAACTGTAAGGTGAGAGAATGAGAAAAACGGGTTATTATGGGTTTTTAATATTTTTATTTTGCATTTTAATTGGTTTTATATATGCGAGATTATGGTATGGATTAAATAATAAAATAGCGATTAAAGAGGAAGAACTGAAAAATAATATTAATACAACAAACATTATTGAAACATTTGGAGCACAAGAAAAAATATCTCCAAATGCTAATTTTGCATTAAAGAAATATTATACAGAATGTGGACATTCCGATTTCCAATATGCAGAGCTTCCAATTGAATTGGTTAACCAAACAGAAGAACAGATTAAAAAAATATATGAAGATTGGGACATAGAAGAATTTAATAGTGATTTGGTAATATTGTATACAAAAGTAGAAGGACTATGTGATGAACACTATTTTATTAAACTTGGAGATGAATATATAGAAATATATAATTTAAATAGAGACGGTAGCCATAAATTATACAAACAAACAGATATAACTAGAGAATATTTAACAAAAGAAGATATAAAATCGTTAGAAGAAGGAGTAAATGTGGCAGGAAGAGAAAAAGTGAATTCCATAATTGAAGATTTTGAATGAAAGAATTGCCAGAAAAGATAGAGTTGGTTGCCAGTAGGGACGGTTCTCGT
>JGI24705J35276_12237181_pt1 | contig 10110 bp, 4 predicted proteins | sample TergutNt197P4_FD_35276 | JGI IMG/M metagenome (IMG submission 35276)
CGGATTCAAAGTCGAAAATCCGTACGCCAAGACCACCGTATTTCACTGCCGCGGGCATCCTCGGGACTTTCGATTGGCTTTACGTGTGCGCGCCATCGGAGCCACCCGGGAACGTTTTACAGTGCCGTTATCGCGCCTCGTGACACGCTCACGAGTCTCAGGTTCAACCCGAAACCCGCCCTATGTCACCTCTCGCGCCAGCGCTGTCCGCGTCCACCGCATCCCAAACCCGCATATCCAGACGATCGCGATACGCCCCTCTTGTCGAGTGGGATGAATTGCTTGTACCGCAAATCCGAATTTCGGAAAAGAAAAATATTTTCGCGATGGGGGCTTGACCAGCATTTGGGGTGATTTGTCCGACGGGTCGGCCGTTAATGCGTGGCCAGCCTTTTCTTGGGATATGTACAACAATTGCTACAGCTCTCTTGGCGGAGCGAGAGCGATGCCATAGGTGAGGTGCAGTTCCCTCCCCCCTTGTGGGGGAGGGCTAGGGAGGGGGGTAGCCACGGATGCTGCGCGCAGTCGTCAGCGATATGTCCAGCTGCAAGGTATCGTAGAGGCACGTCCGGGAACGACTTCTCCCTGAGCAAGCGGCTACCCCTCTCCCTAACCCTCCCCCACAAGGGGGGAGGGAACGGCTCGGTCCTAACCGGGTACATAGGTAACAGAATGGACCGGCGACATAGGCGACAGGTTTACTGATCGGCGAGCCAAAACGCGCCTTGCGTGTCAAGGCGACGAACATGGACGAGGTTTTCACAGGCCGTCGCGTTGGTAGGCGAGTTCTTATCGATAGTCTTGCTTCCAAGACTTAGTGGATGTGGTCGCACAAGGTGTCGCAACGAAGGATGTTGAAACCGAATCTCATTTGATCCGGAACGTCCGCACCCTGTGGAAACCGAAGATATCGAAATCGAATCTCATTTGATCCGGAACTTCCATTCCCTGCGCTGCGTCCGCCAGTTCTCCGGGGATATCCCACACGATCATTTTTCGTCTGCCTGCGCCTTCCGCTTTTCGAGCATAAATCCAGAGCTTGTCGCCCTGCCAGGAAAAGACCATTGTGTCGATCGCGTAATCTTTTGGCATGCGCAGTGTCGCCAGTGGCTTGCCCTCCTTCATGTCGAGCACGACTGCCAAGCCAGAGTTGTCACTGATCGCCAGCAGCCGGCCATGCGCGGAGCGTGCGACACTGCAGTCGTAAATGAGCGCACCAGTCTTCACATCGAGTCGGGGCTCTCCAGTCGCCAGATCCGTGATGCGAAAATTGCCGGTGTATGGCCAGAGGACTTCCGGCCTGTAGGGAATATCGTCGTCGGGCTGAACGATCTCGGTTGAAAAACCAAATCCCCAATTGGCCGAAAGACTCCCAAAGAAGATGCTCTGACGTGGCTTCGCGATTGTTCGAACGACGCGAACCGTCATTGGATCGATGCCATATCCATCGTGATCTGCCTGCCAGAATAAGCCATCGCCGAAGCGAATGAGAATGTGGCTGTCGTCCGAACGCGGCATGGCCCGATACAAAGCGTTTGATACAGTGCGGCGGAGCTTTTCGTCCCATGTGCGATGGGTCCATTTTCCTTCCTTGTCGTGCGCAAATAACTCGGCGTCGGAGCTGAATGCGATGCCTTGGCCGGGCCGCACGATCCAGTCATCGGGATGGCGGGGATCGCAGGTTCTGGACATCTGATCCAGGCTCAATCCCAACAGTAACACCGAAACGCGGTTAGAATCGCACACCTGATAGGTTGAGCCTGACGCTGAGGCCGGCGACCAGGATCTAAAGAAGCGGGCACCGTCGCTGGTCATGCCATGACCCCAAACAGTACCATCCGGATCGATTTTTAAATCTTCCACAGGGTACAAACCGGGCATTGCGTCAAGCCGCTCGATCTCTGCCTCATGTTGTACAAAACGATGGGAAGCCAACCCGGAGGCCATGACACTGCCATCCGGCAGAGCGAGCATCTGCCAGGTAAGGCGTTGACCGGGAGCGGGGCGAATCTGGTCCTCATCGACGGGCAGGTCGAAACCTCGAACATCGGTTGTCAGCGCTGTCGTCATATCGAAGGTTTCAGGAGCCGCTACCTCGCGCCTGAACGCGCCAACGGAATAGGCTCGCATCGCGTGCCGCGTATCGTTGTTCGACAGGACCGGCATCCGTTTTGCCATTTTCGCCATGTGGCGCATAAAGCCTTTTAGTCTCGGGTCGAGCCGTTTGGCTCCCTTCTTGATAGTCGGCAAATCACGGGACGAATCCAGCGACATGGATATCGGTAATGAAAGATTAAATCCCTGCTGATGGCGGTTGAACTTGGTCCGGGTGCCGCTAAACCCGCAAAACCAGACGAGCGTCACAGGCGCGTGGCCGAGCAGTGGCGAGATATCCATGATCTTGATGTAGTCGTCATTGTAGCGATGGGATCCGGTGCGATGGCGTTCGTATGACCATCGTGCGATGCGCTGAGAAAAGAAGGGGTGGCCATCCGTCGTATCTTTGTCGTAACTCTGTTGTTGCGCGATGGCTTGTTCAAATCTGGTCCGCTCTTCGGCGGTGATGACGCCGGCCGTCAGCGCGTCCGTGAAGGTGGCAGCAAGCTTTTTGTTGATTTGTCGACTCAGCGCTGCCTGCATCTCGGGATGATGACGCACGGCAGTATCTGCCCAGTGGGGCTCCATGTGAGACAATGGCGCGGACTCGTCATTCGCCCTGAATCCTTTCAGGGCAGGCTTCGCGGCGAGGCTTTTCTCCAGCTTGGCTTTGACTTGTGAAAATGGTTGGGAAACCAGAAAGTAGGTGCCATCGGCACTAACTCGGTCGCCAACGACCTCGAACCAGAGACGAGGCAGGCTCGATTTTGCGGCCGCAGAAACGGCCGGAAAGAAGACCATGCCGAGCAGCAGCGCCGCAGCAAAGCGATTCCGTCCGCTGCCATGGCTTGCCGGTCTCTCGCGAACTGTCGGCATGTCCGGCTTTTGGTTCTGAAAATTCATGAGCTGCCCCGGCCGCATGATGGAGCGGCTGCGATCTCGCGGTATGGAAGCAAATATCAACAGCATTCATGGGGGATCTTGACGAAATTGAATCTCAATTGGTCAGGCATGTCCGTTCCCTGTGCTGCGTCGGCCAGGCCGGCGGGGATGTCCCAGACGATCATTTTTCGTCTGCCTGAGTGCCCGGCTTTTCGCGCATAGAGCCAGAGCTTGTCGCCTCGCCAGGAAAAAGCCATTGCGTCGATCATGTAATGTTTGGGCATCTGCAGGGTTGCCAGCGGCTTACCTTTCTTCATGTCGAGCACGATTGCCCGGCCAAGCGAAGAACCGTCACTGATCGCCAACAGCCAGCCATGGGCCGAGCGTGCGACGCTGTAGGGGGTGACGCTGTAGATGGCGACGTCGAGGTCGTCGCCGGTCTTCACATCCAGCCGTGGATTTCCCGTCGTCAGGTCCACAATACGAAAGTCATGAGGTGGATTGGACTCTTCCCGGATCGAATGGCCGTACCAATCGAAGGACCGTGCTGAAGATTCCAAACCCCAACCGGTCGAAAGACTTCCGAAGAAAACATCTTTAAATGAGGACATCCTCACCGTTTGAGCCACGCGAGCCGTCCCGGGATCGACGCCATACCCGTATCCGCCGTAAACCCCCGCGTACTCCCAGCTCACTGGCCAGCGTTCGCTCTCACCCCGCCAGAATAACCCATCACCAAATCGAACAGGGGATAAACCAGTCCACCGCTCGAGACCCACACCTTCCCATATGGCGTCGCGGAGTGTTTTGCCCCATGTGCGATGGGTCCATTTACCATCCTTGTCCAGCGCAAATATTTCGGCTCCGGAGCGGAATGCGATGCCTTGGCCAGGTTGCACGACCCAGTCATCATCGGGATAGCGGGGATCGCAGGTTTGGGATATTTGATCCGCGCTCAGTTCCAGCGGCAAGGCAGAACCGCGTTTAGGATTGCACACTTGATAAGTTGAGCCTGACTCTGGGGTTTGTGACCAGGATTTGAAGAAGCGGGCGCCATCGCCGGTCACGCCATAACCCCAGACCGTCCCCGCCGGATCGATCTTCAACTCGTTCACAGCACTCAAGCGGGGCACGGCATCAAGTCGCTCGACGCGTGCGCCATGCTGCACGACACGGCGGGACACCAAACTTCGCTTCTTGTTCATTCGCAGGTGTTGTCCCGTCTCACGCTGTACGAAACGGTGTGATGTCAGGCCCGAAGCCAGGACACTGCCATCCGGAAGAGCCAGCATCTGCCAGATAGGGCTTGGATCGGAATCGGAATCGGAATCGGGAACGGGATCAGGGCGAATGTGATCCTCATCGGCGGGCAGGTAGGAGCCCTGAACATGGATGGTTGGCGTGCTCCTTAGATCGACGCTTTCAGGATCAGGAGCAGCTTTCTCGTCGCTAAATGTGCCGACAGGATAGGTTCGCATTGCGTCCCATCTCTCTTCCTTTGAAAGAACCGGCATCCGTTTTGCCATTTTCACCATAAAGCGCATAAAGCCGTTCGGCCTACGATCGGAGCGCTTCTCTGCTTTCGTCTTGCCCCCTACTAATGGCACCTGGTAATAGAATGTATCCGCGTGCCAGCGGGGCGTTGTGGCCCAGCCGCTGCTGAACCAGACGAGCGTTACAGGCTCACGGCCGAGTAGCGGCGACATATCCATGATCCTGATGTGGTCATCATTGTAGCGACGGGGTGTGTAGCCAACGGGTGTGGCGCGGCGACGATAGTATGACCAGCGTGTGATGAGCTGGGAAAAGAAGCGGACGTCATGCTTTGTATCAACGTCGTATATCCATCGCTTCGCGAGGAATTGTTCAAGTCTGGTCTGCTCTTCGGTGGTGATGATGCCGGCCGTCAACGCAGCCGTGACGGCGGGGGCGAGTTTTTGTTTGATTTGCTGGTTGAGCTCTGCCCGCAACTCGGGATGATGGCTCATGGCCATATCCGTCCAGCAAGCCTTCATGTGAGATAACGGCCCGGATTCATCACGCGCCTTGAATCCCCTCAGGGCAGGTCTTATGAATCCCTTCCGGGCAGGTCTTATGGCGAGGCTTTTCTCCAGCTCTGCCTTGACGTGTGAAAACGGCTTTGAGACCAGGAAATAGACGCCGTCGGCATAGCCATAATAATGAGGACCAAATGGGTGTGCCGCCTTCATCGAGAGATAAGATAGTCTCGATTCCGCGTGCTCGGACGCAGCGTGTGCGGACGCGGCTGGGAAAAAGATCATACCGAACAGCAGGACCGCCGCAGCGAAGCAATTCCGTCCGTTGCCATGGCTTGCCGATCTCTCGCGAACGACCGGCATATCCGGCTGTCGGTTCTGAAGATTCATTGCAGACCTGAGGTTTTCATAACTTGACTCTAGTAGTTACTTGCTCTGGGGTTTTAATACGAACACTCCATCAGTAAATGACTTTACAGCAGGCAGCTGATCATGATTCTAACGAGAGACTAGCCAGGAGTCATTCCCCTGAACGGGGGATTGCCCGGCGGATCGCGGATCACGGTTTTCTCGATCAGCCAACTCACGCCGTCGAGCCCGTCGACTTCGTACTTGCCCGCACGCTGCAGGCAGCGCGCGAAGGCGTGGACCGTCGAGTCGGTGAGCCGCAAGCTCGTCCGTCGCCGTGGCACGGTGGGTTGCACCTTTTGCCGTCGCTTGTTGAGCGACCACATGTGATCAGCGAACGCCGACGAGAGCTGGCCAGGCGTTGCACCCGCGTTATATTGGACGGCCTGTCTCTGGAGAGAGCGCATGTCGACGGCCATTTCGGTCCTGGGCGGTGTGGGCTTGTTCCTGCTCGGCATGAGCGTCATGACCGCCGGCCTCAAGGGACTCGCCGGATCGGGACTGCGGACAGTGCTGAGCAAGGCGGCGGCGACCTCGGTATCAGGTGCGTTCTGGGGCGCCATCGTCACGCTGATCGTGCAGTCCTCCAGCGCGACGACCATGACGACGATTGGTCTGGTGAGTGCGGGCGTGCTGACATTTCCGCAAGGATTGTCGCTTGTGTTCGGCGCCAATGTCGGCACGACAGGGACAGGCTGGCTCGTTGCGCTCATCGGCGTCCGCGTTTCGCTCACGGCCGCTGCGCTGCCGATGATCTTCGTGGGTGCGCTGATCAACTTGTTGGGCCGCGGACGTGTATCTGCGGCAGGCGCAGCGCTTGCTGGATTTGCGCTTCTGCTGTTTGGACTGACAACTCTGCAGCAGGGTATGGGAGGATTGGCCGAACAGTTGAAACCCGCCGACTTGCCGGCTGTGCTCGGTACGACATGGTGGTCAGGCTTGTACGGCGTGCTGGCCCTGGTCGTGGTCGGACTGGTGATGACGACGGTGATGCAGTCATCGACCGCAGCCATCGCGGTCACACTGTCCGCATACTTTGCCGGAGCCGTCGGACTGGATCAGGCTTGCGCGCTGATCATCGGGCAGAACATCGGAACGGCGACCAGTTCCGCCGTGGCCGCAATCGGTGCGAGCAGCACAGCCAAGCGATTGGCTCTTGCGTACATCCTGTTCAAGCTGATCGCGGCTGTGATCGCGCTGGTGCTGTTCCCTCTCACCATTACCTTCCTGGTTCGCGCCTCTGATACGATCGATGGCGTGACGCTGCTTGCCGCCTATCACACCGCCTACAACATTGTTGGCGTCCTGGTGCTGCTGCCGGTGATCAACGCCTTCACGCGACTGGTCGAACGTATTCTGCCCGAACGTGCCTCGCCACTGACGCGGAGCCTTGACCGGGCTGCGCTCGAGACTCCGATTGCGGCCGAGGAGGCCGTGCGGCGGACGGTTGCACGCGCGCTCAGAACGATGTGTGAATCCTTGACGCGAGCACAGACGGCGGGAAATCCGGGCGCATCCATTCGTCCCAAGAATGTATCAGTCGCGGAGATCGCGGACGCGCTGCGTCAGGCCCGGGAATTCATGTCGGAGGCAAGTGGCCCGCCCCAATCGGAGGATGAGCAAGAGCGGCTCACCAGCACGTTGCATGCGCTCGATCACGCCTCGCGCCTGGCAGAAACCGTGGGCGAGGAGGTCGAACTCAATATGCACCCAGGCGGGCCTGAGGATACGCGTGCCGCGGAGGTGTGTGCGGAGGCCTTGCGTGGCGCAGCGTCGCTCGCAGGTCAAGTCGCCGCTGTGCCGGCCTCCGCCGGTCAGACTGCGCCAATGGAGCGGGAAGGCGGGTCGAACGAGTCGGAAAAGGAACTGCTCGCCACCGAAGTGTCGACAGAGCAAACCCTTGCCCAACTGGAATCCTGCGCAATAGCGCTTGGCGACCTGCGCAAAGACCACCGCAGTGCGACACTCAGCTCGGTGGCAAGCGGAGCGTTGACTGCAGACGAAGCAATCTCTCGCGTTGATGCGGTGCGGCGCCTTGAAGCCCTCGCATATCACGCCTGGCGCTCCGCCGCGCATCTCGTTGGTCGCGGTGCATAGCAGGACATTTCCGCAGTCCCCTATTCATGAGGCGGTGGCGCGTCAAGAATTAGCCTCAATAGTGTGAGCGTTGCAGTTGGTAGATTTGTGGTGTTCGATCGGCGAGTTTTCTTTTGCGTTTCGTTCTCACTTTGATGTCTGCCGTCATGGCGCTGTGTTTCGGCTTGGTGTCGGCCCATGCCGAGAAGCGCGTGGCGCTGGTGGTTGGCAACAACAGCTACACGAACCTGCCCGAGGCTCAGCAGCTGAAGACGGCAGTGAACGACGCCCGCGCGGTCGGTGACGCGCTGGGGCAGCTTGGCTTTGCGGTGATCCGGGGCGAGAACCTGTCGCGTGGCGCGTTCAGCACCAAGTTCGACGAACTGACGCGGCAGCTGTCGCCCGGCGATACGGCGCTGTTCTACTTTGCGGGCCATGGGGTGACGCTGGGCGGCGGCAACTACCTTTTGCCGAGTGACGTGCCGAGCGTGGGGAGCGGTCAGGAAAGCTTGCTGGCGCGGACCTCTTTGAGCGAGGACGACATTGTGGCCGACATCCAGGCGCGCGGCGTGCGGGTGGCGATAGTGGTGCTGGACGCGTGCCGCAACAACCCCTTCAAGCGAACCGGGCAGCGGTCGATTGGAGGGGAGCGAGGGCTGGGCCAGACGGAGGCGGCGCGCGGAGTGTTCAAGCTGTATTCTGCCGGCATCGGTCAGGCTGCGCTTGACGGGTTGGGCAGCGACGATCCGAATCCGAACTCGGTATTCACGCGGGTTCTGGTACCGGAATTGGTGAAGCCCGGGCTTGATCTGACCGCGATGGCGAAGGAAGTGGGGAAGGAGGTGCTGCGGCTGGCGTTAACAATCGGTCAAGAGCAGCAGCCTGCCTATTACGATCAGATTCTCGATAGCGTGTACCTCGCCGGAGCGCCGTCGAGCGACCAGAAGTCTCCAAAGCCGAACGATGCGACGTCCTATGGCGAAGCGGAGCGGGCCTGGTTGGTTACCAAGGACACGACGGACCAGACGGTGCTGGAGGAATTCATTCGGCGGTTTGGCGACAGCTACCATGCGAGTCTCGCGCGCGCCCGGCTGCGGGAGCTGCAGAAGGACCGGGTTGCAGCGATGGTGCCACCCGTTGTCCAACCAGTGCCGGCGACGAGTCCCTGTGGGACCGGGGTGGTGACGGCGTCGTTTTCCTCACGGGAACCGTGTCCGCTATCGGCCGCGGAGGAACACTCGCTGAAGCCGAAGGACGCATTCAAGGAGTGCGACGAGTGTCCGGAGATGGTGGTGGTCCCGGCGGGGTCGTTCGTGATGGGCTCGCCGGCGGACGAGAAAGATCGGAATAGCGACGAAGGCCCGCAACATAGCGTGACGATCGGGAAACCGTTTGCGGTCGGTCGTTTTGCCGTCACCTTCGATGAATGGGATGCGTGCGTTACGGATGAAGCCTGCCACAGGCCGCCCGATGGAGGGTTTGGCCGCAATCGGCGCCCGGTGATTGACGTGTCGTGGCGGGGTGCAAAAACCTATTTGGAGTGGCTGTCGAAGAAGACCGGGAAAAACTATCGTTTGTTGAGCGAAGCGGAGTGGGAATATGTGGCCCGGGCCGGGACGACGACGCCGTTCTGGTGGGGCTCGAGCATCACGCCGCAGCAGGCGAACTATAAAGAGAAGGGCAAGGACGCAGGGACAGAGCCGGTTGATTCATTCGAGGCCAATCCGTTTGGCTTATATCAGGTGCACGGGAATGTTAGGGAATGGGTGGAGGATTGCTACGGCCACGACGACTACCAGGGTGCGCCGACGAACGGGAAGCCGTGGACGTCAGGAGATTGCAGTCGCCGGGTGCTGCGCGGCGGCTCGGCGGAGGATGATCCGAAGGAACTCCGCGCCGCGGCCCGCTACGCGGTCGTCAGCGATCCCCGGAAGTGGGGTTTCCGGGGCTACATGCTTTTCAGTCTTCGGGTGGCCAGGACTCTTGGACCTTGAAGGACTCTTGGACCTTGAATCTTACATGCTCGGGAGTGTCAGAAGAGAACCATCAGTAATTTTGTCAGGCGCTCCTCTGGAGGCGATAGAGTCGCGCAAGTGCGCAACGGAGAATGACAGGAGTAAACCAAGCAGGTGCGCAACACTGATGTTGTAGATGTGTGAGCGGATTGTGCTCGGTCGGCGAGGGTTTCGATGCGTTTCTTTCTGACTCTGATGTCTGCCATCATGGCACTGTGTTTCGGTTTGGTGTCGGCTCATGCCGAGAGGCGTTTGGCGCTGGTGGTTGGCAATAACAGCTACACGAACCTGCCGGAGGCTCAGCAGCTGAAGACGGCAGTGAACGACGCCCGTGCGGTCGGTGACGCGCTGGGTCAGCTTGGCTTTGAGGTGATCCGGGGTGAGAACCTGTCGCGCAGCGATTTCAGCACCAGGTTCGACGAACTGACGCGGCAGTTGTCGCCCGGCGATACGGCGCTGTTCTACTTTGCGGGCCATGGGGTGACGTTGGGCGGCGGCAACTATCTTTTGCCGAGTGACGTGCCGAGCGTGGCGAGCGGTCAGGAAAGCTTGCTGGCGCGGACATCTTTGAGCGAGGACGACATTGTGGCCGACATCCAGGCACGCGGCGTGCGGGTGGCGGTGGTGGTGCTGGA
>JGI24705J35276_12237178_pt1 | contig 10107 bp, 7 predicted proteins | sample TergutNt197P4_FD_35276 | JGI IMG/M metagenome (IMG submission 35276)
TGCTGGCAGTCGCGGCCGTGGCAGCACTGACAGCCGGCTGTTTTCACCCGATGTATGCCGAGCACAGCGACGGCACGCCCGGCCTCCGCGAAAAGTTGATGGGCGTCGAGATCCCGCCGGTTGACAAGCCCAACGCGTCACGCGAGGCCCGGGTCCAGGTGGAAATCCGTAACGCGCTGGCCTTCAAGTTGTATGGCAACGCCACCGGCATGCCGCCGACCCATCGTCTGGTGCTGCGGTTTACGAGCAGCCGCTCCTCGTTGATGGTCGATGCCAGTACCGGCCTGCCAACCAGCGAAAACTATGGAATCGACGCGCAGTACAACCTGATCGATAACGCGACCGACAAGTCGGTGATGACCGGCACAACGTTCGCGCGTGTGTCCTATGACATGCCGGGCTCCTATCAACGCTTCGCCCGTAATCGCGCACTTCGCGATGCCGAGGATCGCGCCGCCAACCAGATCGCTGAGCATATTTCGACCAGGCTCGCCTCGTTCTTTACCGCGGGCACCTGACGTTCTTGGTCGCGCTCCGCGGAAGGGAAATCGATGCTTTCCTCGCCCGGCCCGATCCGGCCCGTCCGATCATCCTGCTCTACGGTCCGGATACGGGATTGGTGCACGAGCGCGCCGATGCGCTGATCGCGTCGGCGATCGACGATCCCAACGACCCCTTTTCACTCGTGAAGCTCGACGGCGATGATCTCGCCGCCGAGCCATCGCGCCTGGTCGATGAGGCCATGACAGTGCCGCTGTTTGGCGGCCGGCGCGCAATCCGCGTTCGCGCCGGCTCCCGCAGTTTTGCCAGCGGCGTCGAGACACTGTCCGAGATGTCAGTGAAAGACTGTCGCATCGTCATTGAGGCCGGCGAACTGCGCGCCGAATCGCCACTGCGCAAGGCCTGCGAACGCGCCAAGACTGCCGTCGCGATCGGCTGTTATCCCGACACAGAACGGGATTTGGCAAAACTGATGGACGATGAGTTCCGGCTGGCGAACTTGCGAATTGCGTCGGACGCGCGCGCTGCGCTGATGTCGTTCCTCGGGGGCGACCGCCAAGCATCGCGCAACGAGCTTCGCAAGTTGACGCTCTACGCGCACGGCAAGGGCGAGATCACCCTGGATGACGTAATGGCGGTCATCTCAGACGCCTCGGAGTTGAAGCTCGATCCGATCGTCGACGGCGCATTCGCCGGCAAGCCTGAAATCGTCGAGAGCGAATTTGCCAAGGCTATGATCAGCGGCACGTATCCCGGCGTGATCCTTTCGGCGGCGCAGCGCCAGGCCGCATGGCTGCATAAGTCGGCGCTGGCAGTGTCCGACGGCACGCCGATCTCGGCTGTGCTCGAAGGTGGTTTTCCGCGGCTGCATTTTTCCAGGAAACCAGCAGTGGAAGTGGCGCTTCGCAATTTCAGCCCGGCCCGTCTGGCCGGGATCATCGAGCAGCTTGCGGCGGCCGCGCTCGACACCCGCAAGCGGCCTGCGCTTGCAGCGGCGATCGCCCAGCGTGCATTGATGTCAATCGCAGCAAACGCAAAACGGCGCAGCTGAGGCACGATCCGACCCAGACAGCGCTAAATTGCGATTCAGTCTTTTAGCGGAGACCGCCCATTTGCAAGGATCAGGACGTTACCGAGCAGCACGAACGTGAGCCCGACACCAGCGAGCGGTGTGGCGCGATAGCCCTCGAAGAGTATGGATATAGTCAGAGCGACCGCAGGAAAGAGCACTGTCATATAGGCTGCCTTCTCTGGCCCCAGCCTATGCACCACGGTCAGATAGGTGGTGAAGCCAATGACGGAGCCAGGAATGGCGAGATAGAGCAACGAGCCGATATAGACCAGCGATGGGTCGAAGGCGAACGGGATGCCGCGCGCAAATGCGAAAAGGGTAACAATCCCCGCCCCGTAGAGCATCGCCCACGCGTTCACCGACGCCACAGGCAAACCTTGCTTCTGATTGCGCGCGGAGACCAAGTTGCCGACCGAGAAGAACCACGTCCCGAGGAGAGCCAGCGCCAGCCCGATGGCTGTGTTGTGGTCTAATGCGGCGCCCGCCATCGTCTCCCAGGACAGGCAGATGATGCCAGCTACGCCGAAAGCGGCCCCCATCAGAATCCTTGGGGATGGCCGCCGGCCGTGGAAAAGGAATGCATTAGCAAGATTGAAGATCGTAGCCGCCGAGAAGGCGACGGAGACGACCCCGCTCGGAACGTATCGGGTCGCGGTGTAAAAGCAGATGAAGTTGCATGAGAAGAGGCAAAGCGCCTGTAGGACGACAAAGGGCTGATGGCGGGCGGCAATGAAATGAAGCTTGCGCGTCATCAGCAACATGAGGAGTAGCACCGATCCAGCGAGCGCGAAGCGGTAGGCGATCGACGCTTCAATTGGAACGACGCCAAGTTGGTTCTTGATGGCGATCCAAGTTGTTCCCCAGATGAAGACGGTCAATACGTAGTAGGCTGCTATCATGGATGATCGTCCGGCGATGGCGTACGACCAACTACCTCTCAAGCCACAGCCTGATCAGTCTTTCTCAGCCTTGGGCAGACATTGCATATTCTTGGGCTTTTGGAAGCCGGGGCGTTGCGCGATCCGCGAGGCGCCGCCAGATTTCAGGTTGAAGCTCATGTTGGAAAAGAATGGAACAGCACAGCCAAAGCGTCAGTGAAACCCTTGCCAGCACTGGCGCGCGCCTTGAGCGCGCCGGCGCGATCGGTCGTGGCCTGTCTCTGGCCGAATGGAGCAACTGCAATAACCACGCGCGCTATGATCGCCCGGCCCACCACACACTCAGCATCTATCTGGCCGGAGGAGATAAGGTGGTGCGCGAGGACCGGAAACTTTCGGGCGGAGCGCCAGACAAGCTCTGTCTGATGCCGGCGGGGCACGAAAGCCGATGGCATATCGGCGGCCCGCTCAGGATGTTCCACCTCTACATCAACCCGGAAATTCTCGCCTATCGGGCACTGACGGCTTTCGACATCGACCCCCGGCATATCGATCTCATGGACCTCACCTTCTCGGACGATCCCGCCATCGCGATGATCGTGCGGGGTGGCGTGATGCCTCTTGACTGGGGGGATAGCAGCGACCGCATTGCGCTCGACGCAGGCTGTCATCTCCTGATCCACCACATGCTCAAACGCCATAACAAGCGGGCGGAACGGGAGACTGTGCGCGGCGGACTGTCGCCCTCAACTTGCCGTCGAACCATCGATTACGTCGAGGCGCATCTCGACCAAGCCTTGACGCTCGATCATCTGGCGGCAGAGGCGAGGCTGAGCACCTTTCATTTCGCCAAGATGTTCCGTGTCAGCGTCGGGATGCCGCCGCATCGCTACGTAGCAGAGCGCCGCATCGCGAGAGCAAAGCGTCTTTTGCGCGACGAGCGCATCACCCTTACCCAGGTGGCACTGGCATGTGGCTATGGCTCGCAGAGCCATTTCACGACGGCGTTCAGGGCAGCAGCGGGGATTACACCCGGTGAATGGAGAAATATGCAATAGCTGACGGTCGTGTCCCGATGCAGTGGCGAGGCCGGTTACGAAGCGATCCGAAGTAGCGCCGCAGCGAGCAGGCCGCATGAAAGTGATGCGGCCGACTATTCTATGGATTCTCTTATCACCTTTGCTCAGCCGTGCTTCTCGAGCCGCCGCACCACCTCGTCGAGCTGATCCAGGTTGCGATAGCTGACCTGTACCGTGCCACCGGGATCGCGGTGATTGACGGTGACCTTGAGGCCAAGCGCATCGCTGACCCGCTTCTCCAGATCAATCGTATCGGGGTCTTTCTCTTTGCCCCCCCTCGCCTTCTGAGGCTTGCGTTCGGGCACGCCTTCCTCATGTGCGAGCGCTTCCGCCTGCCGCACATTGAGGCCTTCTTCGACAATGCGCTTGGCGGCCGCTAGCGGATCAGGCACGCCGATCAATGCGCGCGCATGCCCCGCCGATAATTGGCCTTGCTGGATATAGGCTTGGACTTCGGCCGGCAGCTTGGTCAACCGCATCATGTTGGCGACATGGCTGCGGCTCTTGCCGACGACCTTGGCAATGTCTTCCTGGTTTCGTTTGAACTCGTTGGCGAGCGCGTGATAGCCTAGCGCCTCTTCCATCGGATTCAGATCTTCGCGCTGCACATTCTCGATGATCGCAAGTTCCAGCGCATCACTGTCACTTACGTCGACGGGCACGATCGGAACATCATGCAGGCCAGCCAGCTGAGCTGCGCGCCAACGCCGCTCACCGGCGATGATCTCGTAGCGATCCTGCGCACCCTTCACCGCGCGCACAATGATCGGCTGGATCACGCCGTGCTGCTTGATCGAGTCGCTGAGCTCCTTGAGCTCAACCTCTGAAAAATTGCGGCGCGGGTTGCGCGGATTGGGCTTGATGAATTCGATCGGCACCTTGCGCTGGTTCCGCGGACGTTCGACATGCGCGGCCTCACCGCCGACGTCGCCGATCAGACTCGCAAGACCCCGGCCCAATCGCGAACGCGCTTCGTCGGCCATCGCCAGCTCCCTTGGATTCACTCGCAACACTCCAGACCAGAAATCCATTACTCATGTTGAGTACACAGTTGGACAGGTTGCGCCCTTGCGAACCTATCACCCAACACACCGGCACCGATGGGCTTTGCCTTCGCGCTGCCCATCGTACGAACTGTGAAGCGCCGACCTAATGCATCGGGCGCAGTTCGCGCTCACGCTGGATCACTTCGGTTGCGAGCCGCAGATATGCTTCGCTGCCGACGCATTTGAGATCATAGACCAGCACCGGCTTGCCGTAGGAAGGCGCTTCCGAGATGCGGACGTTACGCGGGATCATGGTCTTGTAGACCTTCTCACCCATGAACTGCCTGACGTCGGCGACGACCTGGTTCGACAGGTTGTTGCGTGCGTCGAACATGGTCAGCAGGATGCCGTGGATCGACAGATTGGGATTGAGGGTCGAGCGCACCTGCTCGACCGTCTGCAGCAATTGCGACAGACCTTCGAGCGCGAAGAACTCACATTGCAGTGGCACCAGGATCGCGTCCGATGCAGCCATCGCGTTCACGGTCAGCAGGTTGAGCGACGGCGGACAGTCGACCAAGACGTAGGTGTAGTCGGCCTCCGGCGAGACGTTGTTGTTGAGAGAGGCGATGGCATCGCGCAGGCGGAAAGCACGGCCGGGCGTGGTGCCAAGCTCGAGTTCAAGCCCCGACAAGTCCATGGTGGAGGGTGCGATGTGCAAACGCGGCACCGCGGTCGCGACGACAGCTTCACGCAAGCTGGCCTCGCCGATCAGCACGTCATAGGTCGAGCAGCTTCGATTGCGACGATCAATGCCGAGACCGGTCGAGGCATTGCCCTGTGGATCGAGATCGACAATCAAAACGCGCTCGCCAATCGCAGCGAGTGCAGTACCAAGATTGATCGCTGTGGTTGTTTTCCCGACTCCGCCCTTCTGGTTTGCGAGAGCGAGAATCCGCGGATGCCCTGGCGGGACCGCTTCGGTCTGTTCATGCTGCGGTTCGTCAATCACGGTCATGCCCTTACCCCAACTCGGCCCCTTGCAACCCTTCACGCTTCGTCGCGGCGCCCGATGGCGGAGAGCTCCACGATCCAGCCATCTCCCGTTCGGCTCTGGTAGAGCTGAGGCTCAATATTCCAATATCTAGTAGCCTCAGTCAATTCTGACTCTACATCTTGACCCTTCAAAAACAGCGCTTTTGCGCCGTTCCGCACCAGCGGTTCCGCAAAGCCGATGAGTTGATGTAGCGGAGCGAGTGCTCGGGCGGTGACACAATCGACGGAGCCGGTGATTCTATCCACAGTATCCCCAATCTCCGTGAGATGCACGACTCCCGGTGAGGCCGTAACCCGGACCGCCTCGCGCAGAAACGCGGCCTTCTTGGCATTGCGTTCGACGAGATGCACAACCGCGCCCGGCATGCCAGCGAGGGCGCAAGCCACGACGATGCCCGGGAAACCTCCTCCGCTCCCGAGGTCGACCCAACGCTTTGCGGTGGGCGCTATCGCCACAAGCTGCAACGAGTCGGCGATGTGCCGAGTCCAGATATGCGGCAAGGTAGACGGTGCAACCAGGTTGGTCTTGGCCTGCCACTCCAGTAGCAAAGCGATGTAGCGGTCGAGGCGCGCTTCTGTTTCACGTGAAACAGGCACAAGCTCAAGCGCCTCGGCTTTATCTGCTTTCAGAACTGCGTCGAGGGAAGCCGGGTCGCGAGACGCTGTCCTGTGTTGCTGGCTCGGCCGCGACAGCCGCCGCCCTTCTTTCCAGTCCGTCGCATTAGTCGACGATTGGGACGCTCTGTCTTTGGCGGGTCCGCGGTGTTTCATGTGAAACGGCACTACGTAGGTTTTGAAAAAGTGTTCAACGGTTTTCCGACAAAACCGAGGACAAGACAACAGAGCCCATGAAGCTAAACTATTGCCTGCCGTGCTCTACTCTACTCTGCTCTGCAAACCAGCAACTTGATCACTCCCGACCGCTGGCAAGATGTTTCGGCTTGAGTCGTTGCGAACCGGCGAAGGCCGAGCGGCCATGAAACCACTCACCCCACTCTCCTTGTCGTTTTACTACGCTCAATGTCAGGCAGAATAAGACGAACGAAGTTTCGTATTAGAGATCTACAAAGTTCGTGGCGGGGGCCTGCAGGCAAGCGTCTCAGGAATGAGATCACCGCCCGGACCTCATGGTCAGAGGCGCCACTAACGCCGTCACCATCATGATGGCCTAGCTAGCCGATTGCCTTCGAGCTCTTTCGCCGGGCTTCACGGCGAAGATAGGCTGCGAGAATGCCGAGCGCGGCCGGGGTCATTCCGTCGATCCGACCAGCCTGACCTACTGTCCACGGCCGTGTCGCCTCAAGCTTGGCACGCACCTCATTCGATAGCCCAGGCACCAGCTTGTAATCGACGTCTGCCAACACCAAGCCCTCATCCCGCCTGAAGGCTTCAACGTCCGCACTCTGCCGCTCCAGATAGACGTCATATTTCGCGTCGATCTCCAGATGGCTCGCGATCATGGCGTCAACAGCTGACAGCTCCGGCCAGATGGATCGAACCTGGCCCCAACCAACCTCTGGATAGGCTAACAACTCAAAAGCCGAGCGGCGTTGGCCGTCCCGGTTCAACGAGAGTCCGTGCCGCGCAGCTTCGTTCGGGGTCACCGTCAGGGACTTGGCGAGCATTTTGGCCGCTTGCAGCGCCGCTATCTTGGCCCGATGGAACTGCGTCCGAGCGCTGCCGACGCAACCAAGCGCAATACCCTTCTCCGTCAAGCGTTGGTCAGCATTATCAGCCCGCAGTGTCAGCCTATATTCAGCGCGTGAGGTGAACATCCGGTAGGGCTCTCTGATGCCGCGGGTGACGAGATCATCGATCATCACACCAAGATAGCCATCGGCGCGGTCAAAGACCGTCAACGCGGTGCCACTCGCGGCAAGCGCCGCATTCAGACCGGCAACGATGCCCTGTGCCGCGGCCTCCTCATATCCGGTCGTGCCATTGATCTGCCCAGCCAGAAAAAGCCCGGCGAGACGCTTGGTCTCTAGGGTGGGATCGAGCTCGCGTGGATCAACATGGTCATATTCGATGGCATAGCCGGGCCGAACCATCTTGACCCGCTCCAGGCCCGGAATACTGGCCACGATCGCCAGCTGGACCTCCTCAGGTAGCGAAGTTGAGATACCATTGGGGTAAACCGTGGTGTCGTCGAGCCCTTCCGGCTCGAGAAAGATCTGGTGTCCATCCCGATCGCCGAAACGAACAATCTTGTCCTCAATCGATGGGCAATAGCGCGGCCCCGTGCTCTTGATCTGGCCCGAATACATTGGCGAGCGATGCACGTTGGCCCGGATGACCTCGTGAGTCACCGCCGTGGTCCGGGTAATGCCACATTGGATCTGCGGGGTCGTGATCCGCTCCGTCAGCACCGAAAATGGCTCCGGTGGATCATCGCCAGGCTGCATTTCCACCGCGGACCAGTCAATTGTCGTGCCGTCGAGCCGCGGTGGCGTACCCGTCTTCAAACGTCCCAAGGTGAAACCAGCCTGCTCGAAGGACTTTGAAAGTCCCAAAGCCGGAGCTTCACCTACCCGGCCCGCAGGCCAGTTCTTCTCACCGAGATGAATCAGGCCGCGCAAAAAGGTGCCGGTCGTAATGACAACCGCCCCCGACCGCAGCACCCGGCCGCTGGCCAAGCGAACACCCGTGACGCGCTTATCGGTCACGGTCAATTCGTCAGCTTCGCCTTCGATCACGCTCAGACCTTCGGTCTCACGGATCGCGGTCTGCATCGCGGCGGCATAGAGCTTGCGATCGGCCTGCGCGCGAGGACCGCGAACCGCGGGGCCCTTGCGACGATTGAGTACACGAAACTGGATCCCGCCGGCGTCCGTGACGCGGCCCATCAGACCATCAAGCGCATCAACCTCCCGCACCAGATGGCCCTTGCCAAGCCCGCCGATGGCCGGATTGCAGGACATTGCCCCGACGGTGGCAAAGCGGTGCGTCACCAACGCCGTTTTCGCTCCCATACGGGCAGCAGCGGCCGCGGCTTCGCACCCCGCATGACCGCCGCCGATAACGATGACGTCGAAGGTATCTCGCTCTGTTGGCATGGTTCGCACTATTAACTCAGCCCACAATGGCCCGGAAGGAAAAAACTGGCCAAGACAGCTTGCTGAAAGAGTTCTGCCACCGGCAGAACCTCGATGCGCACGTGTTTCACGTGAAACAAGTTCAGCGCTCTCGCGAGCTACCGAAGCTTCGGTGCTGTTTCACGTGAAACAAAGGACCGCGCCGAACAGACGTTCAACGCCCAGATCAGCACTCAGGGTTACTTCCCAATACAGAACTTCTGAAAAATCGCCCCGAGGACGTCTTCCACGTCAACCCGGCCCAGCAGCCGTCCAAGGGCATACGCGGCGGTCCGCAGCTCCTCCGCCGCCAACTCCTCGCCTTCCCCGACGAGATTGATGCTCTGACGCAAAGATTCCGCCGTCTGGGTTAATAACTCCCGCTGGCGAGCTCGGGTCACCAGGGCGCCTTCGGTACCCCCAAAGAACTCGCTGGCAAATTCGACCAACGCCTCAATCAGCTCCGCAACCCCGTCGCCACGCCGAGCCGAGATTGCAAAGGCCTTATCTCCCCCTACAACCACGTCGACCTTCCCACCCCGAGTTGCCAGATCGACCTTATTTCGCACCGTCCAGACCGGAGTTGTCCCGGCTGCCCGACCTTCACTCCCAGGCACATCCGTCAGCCAAAGCACGAGATCCGCTTCCGCCGCCCGGGCCAACGCCCGCCGTACCCCCTCCTGTTCAACGGGATCGTCGGTGTCTCTGATGCCGGCCGTATCAATCACCGTAACCGGAAAGCCGTGGAGATCGAGCTGCACCTCGATCACATCGCGTGTGGTGCCGGCGTGAGGTGAGACGATCGCAACCTCACGGCGCGCAAGCTGATTAAGCAGTGTCGACTTGCCAACGTTAGGCGGACCAGCAATCGCGACCACGATGCCATCGCGCAAGCGTTCCGCCTTGCCCTCTGCCGCAAGGACCGCCGCAATTTCACCATGCAGCTCTTCGATTTTTTTCAGCGCGAGAGCGTTCAGCTCCATGGGCACGTCGCCCTCGTCTGAGAAATCAATACCCGCCTCAATCAAAGCGGATGCTTCAATGATCCGCTCGCGCCAGTCACGCGCCCTGTCGCCCAGCAGCCCGCGCAACTGCCGCAACGCCTGTTGACGTTGTCGATCGGTATCAGCGTGGATGAGATCGTCCAGGCCTTCGGCCTCCGTGAGATCGAGCTTTCCGTTCTCAAACGCGCGCCGCGTGAACTCGCCGGGCTCGGCCGCCCGCACATCCGGAATCGCAGAAATTGCGGCAAAGAGTGCCGCCAGCACCGCCCGACTGCCATGAACATGAAATTCAGCGATATCTTCCCCGGTCGCGCTCGCCGGTCCGGAAAACCACAGCACAACCGCATCGTCGATCGCCTGCCCGGCTCCGTCCCGAAGCAACGCCCGCGTCGCGAGCCGTGGCTTGAGCAGCTTGCCCGTGAGCTTGGCTAATACCTGGCCGGCTTGCGAACCGGAT
>JGI24705J35276_12237176_pt1 | contig 10088 bp, 5 predicted proteins | sample TergutNt197P4_FD_35276 | JGI IMG/M metagenome (IMG submission 35276)
GGTTTTTGAGCAAAGCGCCCCCGCCGGTGAGGACAATACCCTGGTCAACGATGTCAGCAGACAGTTCGGGGGGGGTTTGCTCCAGGGCCACTCGCACCGCATCGACAATCACGTCGACCTGCTCGGCTATGGCCGCCTGAATCTCCTTGGAGGTGATGGTCAGGGTCTTGGGAATGCCGGCCACCAGGTCACGTCCCTTGATGTCCATGGTCTCGTAGGGCTCCTCGGGCAGGACGTTGCCGATGGTGGTCTTGATCTCCTCGGCCGTGCGCTCGCCGATGGCCAGATTGTGCTTTCTCTTGATGTACTGGAGAATGGCATCGTCCATCTTGTCGCCGGCAACTCGGACCGACTTGGCATAGACTATACCGGCCAGCGAGATGACCGCCACCTCAGTTGTGCCGCCGCCGATATCGACGATCATGTTGGCGGTCGGTTCGGTGATCGGCAAATCGGCGCCGATGGCGGCGGCCATTGGTTCCTCGATCAGGTAGACTTCGCGGGCGCCGGCCGATTCGGCGGTATCGCGGACCGCCCGCTTCTCCACCTGGGTGATGCCCGAGGGCACGGAAATAATGATCCGGGGATAGACCAAGGTGCGGCGTTTGTGCACCTTGTTGATGAAATAACGGATCATGGCCTCGGTGACTTCGAAATCGGCGATGACGCCGTCTTTCATGGGCCGGATGGCCACGATGTTGCCGGGGGTACGGCCCAACATCTCCTTGGCCTCTCTGCCCACGGCCAGTACCCGGCTGCCGCGTCCGTCCTTGCGGACCGCAACCACTGAAGGCTCCCGCAGCACGATCCCCTTGCCCTTGACGTACAGCACCGTGTTCGCGGTTCCTAAATCAATAGCCAAATCATTGGAAAGCCAACCAAAAAGAAAATTGAACGGAGAAAACATCCGATATCACCTATATTGAATTCTGTATGTTATCTGCGCGGGCACGGTTCGCGGAAGGATTGGGTAACTGGGTTGTTAACGCATTGATATCGCCGCAACGAGAAATCGGGCTACATTACCAGCAGAGGCAACTCTTGGCAATCGATATGGCAAAGAGCTGAAAAAGAATTGAGAAAAACTTGACAGCCGCCTCCAAAGCATGGTAAGTGCCACCGTAAATTTTGGGGCTATAGCTCAGCTGGGAGAGCGCTTGAATGGCATTCAAGAGGTCACCGGTTCGATCCCGGTTAGCTCCACCAATAAAATCAGGGCCTTACGGATAACACCGCAAGGCCCTTTTTGTTTGGGCCGCCCCAGGGCCGATATAAGAAGAACTCATATGATGATGCAATTGAGCGTGGCGATCCATGTGCTGGCCGGGGTGATGTTCGCCTACCTGCTGGTCAGGCTGATCCTCCCTTGGCCAGTAGCCGGAAAAATCAAACTGCTGGCGGCAATCCCGCTGTTGCTGGTGTCACAGCAACATCTTTTTTTTCGCTACGCCTTTGGCAGCTTGTCTTCACCGGAACTGCCAGTACCGGTGTTACTGGGGTTGGATTGGGGTTTTGTCTCCCTGCTTTTTTGGTGTGTACTGCTAGTGATCAAAGATGGGTTCTGGTGGCTGCTGCGGCTGATCCAAGGGATGAAGCAACAGGTTGCTCCTCCCTTTTCGCATACCAGACGGCAGGCCATGATCGCCGCCGCGGCGATGATTCCGGCGGCTTACGGCCTGCGGCAGGGGCAGGCTTCACCGGGCGTGCGCCATATGGAGGTGCGGTTAGCGAGATTGCCAAAGGAATTGGATGGGTTGCGCCTGGTCCAGATCAGTGATCTGCACATCGGTCCGCTATTGGAAGCACAGAAGATCAGGGCAGTGGTAGATGTGGTTAATGGACTTTCGCCGGACCTGATTCTATGCACCGGCGACCTGGTGGATGGCATGCCGGAGTACAGGGCGACGAGTATCGCCCCGCTCAAGGATCTGCGGGCTCGGTACGGGGTATTTGGCTGTCCGGGCAACCATGAATATTACAGCGACTATGCGGCCTGGATGCGGACCTTCCCCTTACTGGGTCTGACCATGCTGCCCAACAGTCATGCGGTGCTCAAGATACGCGGCCAGGAGCTGGTGTTGGCCGGGGTGACCGATGTGGTGGCCGAGCGCTTCTTCCTGCCCGGACCGGACCTTACCCAGGCACTGGCCGGAGCGCCCGAGGGTGCGGTGCGCATTCTCCTGGACCATCGTCCCCGCAACGCGCCTAAAAACGCCAGGGCTGGGGTGGACTTGCAGCTCTCCGGCCACACCCACGGCGGCCAGATTCTAGGCCTGAACCAACTGGTAGCCCTAATGAACCAAGGCTTTTTGTCCGGCTGGTACCAAGTGGACAAGATGCGGCTGTATGTCAGTCCCGGTGCCGGCTCGTGGCTTGCGTGCCCGGTACGCTTGGGCGTTCCGACGGAAATCACTCACCTTGTCCTGCGCTGTCCGGTGTAATGTGTTTTTGTACTTGAGGGAGGCGCTGCCAATCAGCAGCCTTCCGGTTTTATGGGTCATTCTCTCGCCATCACCGGAGATTTCCCGCCAAGCGAAATGCCGTTTTGCCCAAACCAAGTCCAACGGCACAAATCCCCTCTTGCTTGACAGGCAAACGGCATTATGTTCCTCTGCCAGCCACTCGCATATCGCCCGCGCCTCCTTTGGGCCTTATGCCCTTTCCAGGTAAACCGCCCCAAGGAGGGCAAGCTACAATCCATCATCACCCTTGAAACAGAATAATAAAATTTTGGCCGGCCTGGCGCTGATCGTGCTGGCACTGATCTGGAGCTACAATTGGGTGGTGACCAAATCGGTGCTACGATACGTGGGAGCGCTCGATTTCACGGCCCTGCGTTGTGCGCTGGGCACGCTGCTGCTGGTAGCGCTGTTGCCGTTGCTCGGTCGCCCGCTGCAACCGCCGCCGTGGCGTCCGGTGCTGTGGATCAGTCTATTCCAGACCGTGGGCATGACCGTGCTGTCGCAACTGGCGCTGGTATCGGGCGATGTCGGTAAAACCGCGGTGTTGGTCTATACCATGCCCTTCTGGATGATCCTGCTGACGATCTTGTTTCTGCACGAAAAACCGACCGTGCCCCAGTACCTCGCCGCGATGGTGGCGGCATTCGGCCTAGTGCTGGTGGTGCAACCGTGGCAATGGCATGGTTCGTTGTCGAGTTCGTTGTTGGCAACGGCCTCGGGCCTGTCATGGGCGGCATCGGCGGTCATCGCCAAGCGGGCCTTCCGCCACCAGACCGTCGATTTGCTGAGTCTGGTGACCTGGCAGATGCTGCTCGGTACGCTGATGTTGTCGATCCTGGCCATCGCCACCCACCACACCCCGATCGTCTGGTCGTCGTACATGCTGCTGGCCCTGGCCTATAACGCGGTTCTGGCCACAGCGCTGGGCTGGACCTTGTGGCTGTTCATCCTGCGCACCTTACCGGCCGGCATAGCAGGGATTTCAACCTTGATGATTCCGGTGATGAGTGTACTGTGGGCCTGGTGGTTGCTGAACGAAAGACCCAACCATGCCGAAGGCGGCGGCATTGCTTTGATCCTGCTGGCCCTGGCCCTGCTTGGCATGCCGGGCCCAAGGAACAGGAAATAGAGAGCGGGAGATTGAAATCAGGGCGACAGGACTGCCACCTTGTCGGATACCCCATTGTCCTCGCCCCTGATATCCTACGAACCGACTAGGACTTATTGACAAAAGAAACAGAAAGGGTTAGCGTAGACTCTCATAGTTCAACCTTGGAGGTTCCTGCCATGTTCTCAGGTCTTTTTCAACCCATGCATCTTCTGGTTATCCTGGTCATCGTCATGATTATCTGGGGACCGGGAAAACTGCCCGAACTCGGTGAGGGCCTGGCCAAGAGCATCAAGGCCTTCAAGAAATCGATGAGCGACGATCCTGCGCCCACCACCATTGAGCATCAGGAAGAAAAAAAGGACTGATCGCTTCTTACCAATCAGCAAGATAAAAGGCAGGGCCAAATGGCCCTGCCTTTTTGTTTTTCCCCCTGTGCAGATTTCTTCCAGCGGTTCGAAATGACGCAGTCATTGTTACAATGCTCCAGCAGAATGCTACCCGCCTGAAAGGCGGGGATTTGAACCTTTTCTGCGGACGAATAAAATACTCAAATTTATGTGGACCGAGAAATTCGTTCTATCACCCTTGCTGGCCGGGTCAAGCCATTGCAACAAAACGCGCCCACCAACCTTATCTGCCGGTGTCGAAATAATTTTATAAAACATCGAGGGAAAGGGTGATTGCCGGCTGCTCTCCTTCGGCCAGCGGTTCCGGCTCTCTGCTGCCGACCCGCTCCTTGGGAATCCGCTTCTGACTCTCCAAAAAGGCGATGGCTGTTGCGGCGCGTTGTTGCGCCAAGCGGCGCAGTGCCTCGTCACTCACCTGCTCCTGCTCAACCAGGCGCATATACAGCTCTCCGGCCCGGAGCGCTGCTTGTTCGGGACTCCTGCCGCCGGGGATCACCTTGTAGAGGCTCAGGCCACCGATCATTTTCGCGGCTATGCCGGCTTGCTTACGAGGGCTATCCGCTGACCATGCCGGCATCCTGGGCGTGATCTCTCCGGTTTCGATCTGCTTGTCCAGCGCAGCCAGGGTATCCTTGCCCAACCGTTTTCCATACAGTTTTTCCAATCCATCTTGGGTGGCACCATCAGAAAAATCGAGCAATTCCGGGGCATCTTCCGGACCGGGCTTGTCGCCTTGGGCAACAATCACCGCCCGGCGGACACTCCTTTCCCGCAGCTCCAGACCATCGATTTCAGGACTGTAGCGCCCCTGGACAACCAGTTTGAGGTCTGGCCGTTGGTCAAGGGCCGAAGCCAGCTTGAGCAGCCGGTCCTGTTCGACCGGCGCCAGGTCATGGCTTCCGGGCGTGAATGCCACCACCTCGAACTGCTCCTCATTGCCACCGAGCAGGCTTCCCAAGGCCAAAAATGGCGATGCCACCGCTTTGGTGATCACATTGGTCAACACCTTCCAGACCAGCGCGCCGATGCTGAACTGCGGGTCGTTCAGGTCGCCGGTCACCGGCAGACCGATATCAATCCGGCCGTTGGCATCCCTGAGCAGGGCAATCGCCAGGTCTAGGGGCAGGTTAGCCGCATCAGGGGTTTCCACCTTGTCGCCCAGGACCAGGTTGTCGATCATGATCTTGTTGTTCCCGGTCATTTTGTGGTCCTGGAGCGTATAACCGAGATCAGCGGAGATCTTGCCGCTCTTGATCAGCCGCCCGGCAAATCTGCCAGAATAGGGCGACAGGTTTTTCATCTCCAGATTGCGAAAGACCAGGTTCAACTCCGAGGCCTTGGCAAAATTATTGGGATCAAGCACGCCGTTGATCTTCGCGGTCCCCAGCTCATCGATCCGCCCATCCAGTTGCACCTTGGCCTGCTTATCCTCCGCCGAAGCGAGCCCGAGCACCGTGCCGCCGAGGTCGTGAATGCGGGTCTTGAACTGGGGCTGCAGGCTGAAATCGGCAAAGACCAAGTCGCCGCCCTCGATCCGAATCTTGTCGATTCGATAGCTCAACCCCTCCTGGTTTGATGCCGACCCGGCTCTCTTCGGGGCCGGCCGCGCTGGTTCGTTGGGGTTGCCGGCAGGCTGCTCCTTGATCACCTGGGCCAGGTTGAGGCTCTTGTCCTGGTTGATGATGATGGTGCTGACCGGCTTGACGATTGTAATTTCCTGCGTTTCCAGCCGGGTGGGTTCCAGGGTCAGCCGGAATTTCGGTACCTTGAGCGCCTCCCAGCCCAGGTAGGGTTTATCCGTGGCCGCATCGACCAAGCGCAGCTTGTCGACAACGAAGCTCCCCTCATAGCTGGCCTGGGCCGCCATGTTCGGCAGCCCGTAACCCAGGCGACCGCGGGCCGACACCAGGGCCGACGGCATTTTCAGCCGCACGAACGGTTCAAGATAGGGCTGCAGTGACATCAGCGCCAAGGCGCGGATATCGATCTCGACCTCCACCGCCGGTATCATTGGATGCACCGTGCCATTGAAGGTCGCGCTCCCGCCCTGCTCCGCCTGAAACCCGACGGCAAAGCCCATGGGCGAGCTGCCGTCGATCCCGGTCAGTTTGACCTTGACATCGCGGATATTGACCACCGGCTTATCCGCCCCGGTGGTCAAATCGGTGAACCGGATCCGGAACTGTTCAACTTCAAAGGACTTGACCAGCGCCTTCCAGGCCGATGCCGGTTCAGCGGCGGCCTTCTTGGTGGCTGGTGGCTCGGCGGCGGCTTGCTTCGCGATTGCCGGATCAACGGCTGCCTTCTCCTCGGTTGCCGGCTCAACAATGGCTTGCTTCTCGGATTCGGGCTTCTGTCCTTTGGCCAACTTGGCAGCAGCTTTCTTTGCCGACGCGGGCTTCTGTCCTTTGGCCGACTTGGCGGCGGCCTTCTTCGCGACCGCCGGCCCAGCAGCTTTCTTCGCCGTCCCGGGCTTCTGGACTTTGGGCGGCTCCCCGGTCTTGCCCTCCTGGCCGAGCCGCTGCCAGCCGAAGCTGCCGTCGGCCTCGCGGACCACATCGGCCTGGCCGCCCAAAAGCACGATCCGGTCGACGCTTACTTTCTGCCCCTGCAGGTCAAAGCCTCCGCCTTCAATCGCCAGGCTGTCCGTGGCGAACAGCGGCTCCTTGGCATCAATGCCGGCCACCTTGAGACCCTTGGCCTGAGCCGTCATCTTCGTCAGCGACACCGCGGGCGCCTCCTTGCCCAGTTCAAGCTGCGCCTGCAGGCGAAAATCAAGGCTATTCATCGCCACCTGGGCAGGCACCAAACGATCTTGCCCTTCGGCCGCACCGGCCCCCTTCCCTGCCTCCGAAAACTTCAAGGCCAGACCGGCAGCCGCCAGATGCACATCGGTCAAGGCCAGACGAGTTGCCGAACTCGCGTCCACCTCATAGGCCAGGGCCAGATCGACGCTGCCGTCCAGCCGGCTCTTGTTCAAGTTGTCCGGGGCAAACCGCCACAGATTGGCCAGGTCGATGGCTTTGAAGGTCAGGTTGCCCTGTGAACGCAGGGTAAGGAGCGAAAATTCTCCCTCGGCCTGCACCGTGCCTTGATCCGCAATGGTGGCGGCCAACTTGTAGGTGGCGGCCTGGTCCGGCAGGGTGGAGCAATTGCGGAGGTCGAGGTTGAGGTCGGCAAGGGTGAAAACAGCCGGGGTGGCGGGCCGTTTATCGGTCAGGTGCAGCGCCGCCTCCTGAATGTCGAGCTGGTACAGGAGAAATGGCAGGGGTGGGGAGGAGGGCGAAGGGGCAGGCGGGGCGGCTTCCGGTGGATTGGCAGGGGCAAGCCGCATGAGACTCAAGGTACCGTCGGGCTCGATTTCCAGATCAACCACCGGCTTGACCAGGGTCACTTCCCGGAGCACGATCGCCCTTCGCCACACGCTTTCTAGTTCCAGGTCAACAAAAAAGCGGGCAAAGGACAGCAGGGGTTGTCCATTCTCCTGCCGCAGACTCAAGCCGTTGATTTCAACGGTCAGGAGGAAAGGATTGAGGTGGATCGACTCCACCTCTGCCTGGAGGTGCCAGGTCTGCTCCGCATAATGGGGCAGGTACCGGCTCAGCACCAAGGGCAGGGCAAAGAAACCTGCCAGCGCATAGAGCGACACCAGAACCATCGCAACCACAAACCATTTGCCGATCAATACCTTGCGCAGCGCCTTGAGCATGTTTCACCCGTTCGAAAAGCGGGGCGGCCCCCGCCATGGTAACGAACCCCCGCATGGGTCAACAACCCATGACCTTCGGTCTCCCAACCAGCCGGCCGGTTGCATCGCTCACGGGGAGCGATCTGACGCGTCCTTGGATGCTGCAGGGGAAAATACTTAGACAAATCGATGAATAGCATATTTAACCCGGCTTGCCAACTGCGGCAAACCGGTATCTTTGGCAAAGGCCCGGCCCACGACACCCCCGTTCATGGTCACGGGACCGGGAGGAGCACCCCTTCTTCAAGCAGCCGGGCCAGAAGGAGGTCATGCTGTTCCGGATCGATGTGCGTCAACTGGCCGACAGCCCGGCGGTAGGCCTCAAGGGTGGAGGGCTGCTCAAACCGCCGCAAGCTGTCCCGGTACACGGCGTGGGGCATGGTCACGATCTCGCGCGCCAAAAAAAGGCAGACCGTGCGTTGATAGGGTGGATGACAATTGCACTCCGCAAGGCGTTGCAAAAAAGCGGGCAAATCAAGGTAGTCATGCTCGTGGATGGTAATCCGCTCCTGGTCGAGCTTCAGACAGGCTTGGACGGGGTCCCCAGGGGAAGGGGGCACGTCGGCGGGACGGCTGGACCAAGCCAATTTTTTTACGCCAAAGCGGATCAAATCGGCCAAAAACGGCGGCCCCGGCGGATCGCTTGCGGCCAGACGCCGCCCCAGGCCCTCCAGCACTGCCGCCAGCGGCGGTTCGGCGAAAAAGGCCGCCGCCTGATCCGTAAGCAAAGGCTCGATCACCGCTGCCAGGTGGTCCAGCCATTGGTCGCCCTGGCAGGCCAGAAGGATATGCAACGGTTCGCGGCACCAATACAAAAGCCGCGAAAGCACCAGCAGCAGGGCCTCATGCCGGACCAGAAACCTTGGGTCCAGATGGTCGGGGATCAGCAGGCAGAGATTGTCCACTGGAAAGGGATAGAGCCGACCCTGGTCCAACAGGGTTTTACGTGCCATGAACTCTGAAAAATCACGGGATTGAGACCGGCTCTCCTCCCAATAGCGGCTGGCGACATCGGTGGAGAGATGGTCATTGCCCACCTGAACCGGCAGCCCCTGCCGCACCATCTGGTGGACGAATAAAAAAACGGCCCCGGCTTCCTGCGAAAGGTCCGCTGCGCTGAGCAGGGGATGGTAGCGGCTAAAAAAGACCTCGATTCGTACCTGGCCGTCAAAGGCCTTGGCGATGGTGCGGATGTTGGCGGAAAGCTCTGCAAGGTTGTAGGTTACGCCCCGCTTGATGGCTGCCCGCTGGCGATCATCGGTCACTTCCGGTGAAAACTCGATGATCGGCGAAGCCAGGTCGCTGGCAAAGGCCTGGCGATACAGTGCCAAAAATTCGGCGTCGAGCAGGTGCCAGGCCCCGTAGTGCAGGACAAAATGACCCCGCAGGCGAGGATCGCCGGCAATGGCCTTAAACAGGTGTTTGACCAAGGCCAGATCGTTTTCGTAACAGATATAGAGCATCCTGGTCCAGGGCGCCAGCCGATGCAGATCGGCGAGGATGGCCGCAATCGAGCGGGTGACCGGCCGGGTGCGCCCGGAATGGAGCCGAAAGGCATGGCGGCTGCCTCCGCAGTAGGCACAGTCAAAGGCGCAGCCCCGGCCGAGCAGAAGCGGAAACCCCAGTTTGGTGTTGATTTTTTCAATATACAGCTCAGCATCAATCAAATAGGAGCAATCACCAAAGGCCAATTGATCAAGCTGCTGTTGCCCGATCAGCCAGGTGCGCTCGCTGCGCCGGATCACGCCTTGCTCGCGCCGGACCAGGTTGGCGATTTCTGCCGGCGTCCGCCCTTGAAGTAGCTGGGCCACCGGCTGTTCCGGATCGCCGGTCACCACCCAATCAAGCGCCGGGACAGCACGCAGCAGATCCTCGGCAAAATAGGAGGCGGTGAAACCGCCAGCCAGGGTTGGTATAGTGGGATTCCATTCCCGGACCATGGTCAGGGCCGCCAGCAGACCGTGGACCGTCTCCTGCCAATGGCAGGCAAACCCGACATGGGTGGGGGCAAACTCGGTAAGTACCGCCTGCAGCCGTTTTGGCACTTCAGCTTCCGGATACAGGGCGGGATTAAAAATCCTGGCAACAATGCCCTGCCGCGAAAGCGCATCGCACAGGCCGAAACAGCCCATGGGGATATAGAAAAAATAGGGGCTGGCACAGTTGATCAGGAGAAAGCGGGCGGCTGGATACATTTCAGGCGGGGTGGCCGTCATTGGTGTCGGCCCAAAAACGATCCTCGGCAATTTCGACAAACTGGTCTCGGAGCAAATCCTGCAAGGCCACCGTCGCTTCTTCCAGCTCGCCCTGGTGCCCGCTGCCCACAGCCTGGAAGAAACGAGCGCAGACCGCCCGTTGCT
>JGI24705J35276_12237174_pt1 | contig 10064 bp, 6 predicted proteins | sample TergutNt197P4_FD_35276 | JGI IMG/M metagenome (IMG submission 35276)
ATTTCGTAGAACATTGTGAATCAAGGTCGTTTTTCCGGTCTGTCGAGGCCCTGTCAATACAATGACCTTTCCGGTAAACAATTTACTGCTGATTACTTCTTCTAATCTACGAACAATCATAATTGGGATTTTATGTAAAAATAGACTATTTTTGTGACGCTGCAAAATTTCTACGGATGGATTCTTTTTTGGATAGAGTAAGCCGCGATTTATACGATAAATACGGTTCAGATATTTCTAAACTTTGTTTGGTTTTTCCGGGGAGGAGGGCCGGACTTTTTTTTGCCGAGTCGTTGTCCAAGCAGATCAGGCAGCCATTGTGGATGCCCGAATTTTGCTCCATTGCCGATTTAATCTTTTCATGGGCCGGTCGTCGCCCCTCCGACAACCTGCGGCTGCTGGTCGAATTGTATAAAGCGTATCGGTCGCTTGAATCGGTCGCAGCCGTTGACCGGCTTGATTCTTTTGACCGCTTTTACTTTTGGGGCGAGATGCTGTTGAGGGATTTTGATCAGGTAGACAAATATTTGGTTAACGCCGATGCCCTTTTTCAAAACCTCTCCGACCAAAAAATAATCGAAGGGGATTATACGTTCCTTACGCCAGAACAGGTGGCGGCGGTACGGATGTTCTGGAGCAGTTTTCAACCTCAAAAAACCGAATTGCAGCAATCTTTTTCCCAAATGTGGAAGATGATGTTTCCCTTGTATTCCCGATTCAGGAGCGCTTTGTCAGATCAGGGATTGGCCTACGAGGGAATGTTGTACCGGCAGGTGGCGGAGCAGGAGGATCTGCCCGATCTCAACCCGGCGATTTTGTCCTACGTTTTTATAGGATTTAACGCCTTGAACCGTTGCGAGCGTATACTCTTTGGGCGGCTACAGGCGGTAGGATTAGCTCAATTTTATTGGGATAGAGATAATTATTATATCAACGACACGCGTCAGGAGGCCGGAAAGTTTCTAAGAGAAAACATAACGGCATTTCCTCCTGCAGACCCAAAGGCCTCCTATACCGATTTTTCGCAACCCAAAGAAATCGAAGCTTGGGCGTTACCCTCAGAAGTTATGCAAGCCAAAATCGTCCCCCAAATCATCCAAAACAACCGGCTCCATACCGATAAGAGCGCCGCCGTGGTACTATGCGATGAATCCCTTTTGATTCCCCTCCTCTCGGCTCTGCCCCAAGTTGCCTCCGACGTTAACGTTACCATGGGCTATCCTTTGGCCAAAACTTCCTTATATACCTTTGTCGATGCGCTGCTGATGCTCTATCAAAGTGCCCGTGTGCGGGATAAATCGTGTTCCTATTATCATGTAGAGGTATCCCGACTCTTGAGTCACCCCTTTATGGCATTTCTGTGCCCGAAGGGGGCGGAAGATATGAAAAGACGGATAATTAATGAAAATCTGCTCTTTGTACCCGCCGATGCTTTGGATAGCGATCCATGGCTGCAGCGTATGGCCTGTTATCCGAACGATCACGGGGAGTGGCTGACTTTTTTGGCGGAATTGTTTGCCTTTGTTGAGGCAGAGGCTGCACAGTCAGAAAAGGGCGATCCCCTCTTGCTGCCCGTATTGCGTTTAGCGTGTATGGAACTCAACAAATGGAGCAATACTTTGCAAACGTGTGGGTTACATATCACAATGCCTTTGTTCTTTAACCTGCTGCGCCAAATGCTCCGGGGTATTTCTGTGCCTTTTAGCGGCGAGCCTTTGCAAGGCATTCAGGTGATGGGTATTTTAGAGACGCGAACCTTAGATTTTGAACATATTGTACTGCTCTCGACTCAGGAGGGTTTTTTACCCGGATCTAAAGAGGCCCCCTCCTTTATTCCCTATAACCTAAAATCCGGGTTTGGATTACCGACTACCCAGGATCATGAGGCGATCTATGCCTATTATTTTTACCGGTTGATCCAGCGCGCCCAAAAAGTATCGCTGCTTTATGCTACCGGAGGAGATGGGGTGCAAAATGGGGAGCAAAGCCGCTACCTCCTCCAATTGGAAGCCGAATCTCCCCACCGTATTGTGCGAAAAACCCTCTCGCTTCCCCTTGTTTTGCCGGCCCCTCCACCCGAAATTCAAAAAGAAAAAATGGGTATTTGTAAAGAGATGTTAATGAGTTATTTAGATCAATATGCCGACCAATATTTAACCCCAACCGCCTTCAACGCCTACTTGCAGTGCCCTTTGCAGTTTTACTTTAGATTTATAGAGCAAATCAAAGAAGAGGGGGCGGTACAGGAAGAGGCAGACGGAAGGAGCTTGGGTATTCTGTTGCATCGGGTCATGGAACTCCTCTACAAACCCTTTTCAGGAAGTTTGATCACGGCGAGAGATTTGGAGGGAGTCCTTAAAGATAAAGAACGGATTCGGAGGGGTGTGGAAGAGGCTATTTTGGATGTTTATGCCCCCAAACATACCGCTGCCCCTCTCTTTGAGCAAGGGCGCTGGCTGATTTTGGCCGACGTACTCATGCTGTATATTGTGCAGCTTATCCGTTATGACAAGGAACATACACCTTTTAAACTCAATGAAATAGAGAAAAAAATAACGATGAGGTTCACCTTTGCTCCGCAACGTTCTCTTGTTCTAAGCGGACGTATTGATCGGATTCAGGAAGAGAGGGGCCAGATTTATGTGGTGGACTACAAGACGGGCAAAGATCAGCGCTCGTTTGCTTCGTGCTCCGCACTCTTTGCTCCAGAACGCGACCTTCAAAACAGCGCTGTTTTTCAAATATTTTGGTATGTAATGCTTTACTCGGCAGAGCACCCGATGGCACAAGCCGTGCCTTCGCTCTACTATATCTCCAAGCTGTTTGATGCAACTGCCTCTTGCCTCTTGTTCGACAAGTCTGTTAAACAAGAAGTAACGGATTTTACTCCTTATATGGAGGAGTACCGGATGCTGTTGGGCCAAAGCCTGACCGAGCTCTTTGACCTAAACCGTCCTTTTGTCCAAACGCAGGAGAGGGCACATTGTAAATATTGTAGTTATAACCCTATATGCCGTAGAGGAGAAGAATAATGAAATACTCATGGAATAAAAAAGGCGCTATTTTGTTGGCCTTTTTGGGTGCAGCGATCCTGCTATCCCTGCTTTTGCCTACCAAAGGCAAGTTTAAATACGAATACCAAAAAGGAGAAATCTGGGGCTATGAAAACGTAACGGCTCCTTTTGATTTTCCCATCCTCAAGTCTCAAGAGGAGTTAAAAAAGGAGCAGGAAGCCATGGCTTCCCACATTCGTCCATATTATGTATTTATGAATCAAGTAGAAGCAGATCGACTCCGTAGCCTTATTCAACGGATCAAACCGGATGCCGATTCTGTTATTCTGTTTGAACGTGTGTTAGCCATCATGGACGAAATATACCGCAAAGGCATCATGAACAGAGAGGAGCAGGAGGGGATGGCGCCCGATGGCATAGTCGTTTTAGTCGATGGAATGGAATCTTTCGAGCGTCCCGCATGGGAGTTGTTTAATCCTGCAACTGCCGCGGACTATTTGGCAGAGATGCTTGGTCCTGTGGTTGGAAGAGGTCTGTCGCCCCTCCTGATGGAGCAATGGAGTCTAAGCGATTATTTGGCTCCCAACCTCAGGTTTGACGAAAAAACCACCTTGTCGGTACAACAAAACCGATTGACCGATATAGCGGTGGCCAAAGGGAGGGTATACAGCGGACAACTGTTGGTGGCTCGGGGCGCAGTTTTAGACGATGACGCGGTACAGATTTTGGACTCTTTTCAGGCAGAATATTATAGGGCGTATGGTTTTTTGGGCAACCGCCATCTGCTGCAATTGGGACAACTTATAGCTATGTTGTTGTGTATGGCGGCCTTGTATATTACCCTGACTTTTCTTTATCCGGCATCTTTAACAAACAAATCATACCTTGGCTTTATCCTTGTACAGCCTCCCGTCATGCTCTTGACGGCGGTCTTGTTGGGCCATATCAACGCCGGAGGGCTTTTCATGATTCCATTTCCCGTTTTTGCCCTCTATACAGCCGCTTTTTTTCCTTCGAGACTTGCCCTTCCCCTCTATTGGATAGGCTTATTGCCGATAACGTTGATGGCTCCCCACGGCATGGAGTGGCTCTTTTTGAATGCAGGAGCGGGAGCCGTGGCGGTTTTTGTCTTTCATTTTTGGAATCGGGGCTGGATGCAGTTTTTTTCGGCATTTATTGTATTTATCTGCTATACATTTGGTTATATTGCTTTTCGCCTGATTGAAAACGGCTCTTTTGTGGCTATGGAGTGGCGCTTTTGCCGTTATTTTTTGGGGAACGCCCTGTTAATCATAGCCGCCTATCCGGTGGTGTACCTTTGGGAACACCTCTTTGGCTTTGTATCGGAATCACGACTCAAAGAGCTCTCCGATACCACTACGCCCTTGATGCAATTGTTTGCACAAAAAGCTCCGGGCAGTATGCAGCACGCGTTGCAGGTAGCCAACTTAGCCGATGCTGCGGCTCGAGAGGTAGGAGCCAATGCGCTATTGGCCAGAGTGGGAGCTCTTTATCACGATATTGGCAAGATGGGCAAACCCGCCTATTTTATCGAAAATCAAAGAGGTCTTAATCCACATCAGGAGCTGAGCCCCGAAGAAAGCGCTAAAATTATTATCAATCATGTGGATCAGGGGATAGAATTGGCCAAACAATACAGAGTGCCTCCCTTAGTTTCTGATTTTATCCGCAGCCACCACGGCACCACCATGACCGCTTATTTTTACCGAATTTTTTGCGACAGAGGAGGAGACCCCGCCCAAACAGCTCCCTTTTGTTACCGGGGCAAGTTACCCGTAAGCAAAGAAGAAGCTATTGTTATGATGGCCGATGTGGCAGAAGCCGGCGCACGCAGCCTGACGGATTATTCGCCCGAGCGTTTGGACGAGATGATAGATCGTATGGTATGGGAGCGCATTTCGGGCCGACAGTTTGATCAAGCCAATATAAGTATGAAAGAAATTGTTAGCGTTAAAGAGGTCTTAAAAAAGAGGCTGCTCGAGATCTATCATCAACGCATTGCCTATCCGGTTTAAGCTATGGCTTTGTGGGCTCCTCTACCGTTTCAATTTTTTCTGCAGGCATTAATTCTCTAAAGAAGAACGCGTTTAACAGCAAGCGCATAGAGCCGAACCAATGCCCCCTAAAGCAGGGGTCGTCGGCAAAAAAGAGCACGTTTCGGCTGGCTAAAACGCCGGGCGTTTCGGCCAATTTTTCCAAGTTTTTTGTGGTAATACAACCGCTTAACAGAGGGGTTTTTGTGTAATGAACGGGACTCATATATTTTCCCTTTGGTTTGGAAAAAATGTTGGCGTTATACTTTAGGGTATTGACGGTATTGGCGCCTATTCCGTAGGCAACAGGGTGCGAAGGATCAAGGTAACTTTCTAAAATGACGCCGCTGATGGAGGCGTTGGGATCGACATCGGATCTGGTAGAAAAGTCAAGATAGGTAGCCTTATTGTCTGCCTCTACTTTTTTCAGCGTGTTGATCTTTGCGAGTTCAAGCTCATTCAACATCCTGTATGCCTGTCCAATGCCAATAATTGTATTGTTCCTCTGTCCCGCCCATGCCTTAAGTTTTTCCATGGCCAAAGGGTCAAACCTAAAGTTACCGCAAACAACAATCAGGTTATAGGGCATGAGGTCAATGCTTGCATTGCCCACTAAGGAGTATTCTAAAAGGGTGGCGGGTATATTCATACGGTAGTCAAGCAGATGCCAGATGGCGCCAATCCCGTCCGAGGATCCGCCCTGTCCCCAAATGATGGCAATTTGTGGCAGGCTAATCTCCTTAAAATGAGGGCTTCCCAAGTCAATCGGATCGGCCCAACCGCCGTTTACGGCCAATATTTCTACCGGAACATCTTTACCGGCTTGGACAACTATGCTGTGCAACGCCTCCCTATCGTACTGCTGCAAACTTACGGGAATCATGATCGTTCCGTAACCAAAATCGCGTAGCTTACCATAAACCTCCATCTTAAACGGAAGGTCTCCGACCCTCAGTTTTATATTCTTTTCCAAAAGGCGGTAAAGGAATTTATAGGAGTAAAAATCTTTGATTTCAAATAGATAGGCAAAATCCGATGCGGGAGGCGCTTCAAAGTCCGATGGGGTTATTTCTTCCACTTTTTCGCCAATGAGTCCCGTGGTTGTATTTATTTCGCCCCAGTGCATACTAAAGGCCAAAGGGATCGTCCAGGTAGTGACGTCGTAAAAGATACTGTCTACAAAGTGGTGATTCGCTTCAAAAATGGTACGTATCATCCGGTATTCCTGTTGATCGCACGGCACTATATAGGAATCCGAACTTGGAAAAATTTTCCCTGAAACGGTCACATTTTTGTTCAACCGGTAAACATGGATGTTATTTGCTTTTAAAATTCTGAAAAACTCCACATCATACGATTTATTTTCTTTATTTCCAAATACATAACCTTTAACGGTTGCTTTTGCAGACTCTTGTTTGGCCTCTTTGTAGGCGGTACGTTGGTAGTTGAGCAGTTCGTCTTTCTTATCTACGCCTGCAAAGAGGGTTGAGTATGACCCGTAGGCCTGATTCCGGATCGCGTCGGCAAAGCGAATGGTAACTCCGTTGCGCTCCTGAATATGTCCGCGTGCGCTGGTCTGTTCAAAAAGAAAACTGACGCCGCCAAACAAACTGGGCACCACGTCTCCTGTTCCGGGAAACCAGGTGTCAAAGGTCTCCTTGGTAAAACTTAGCGTTCCAATGTCGCTTATATACCGGGTGTGGTATTGTTCGGCAATCTTGCGCATCATCTCAAAATTTTCTTTGGGAATAAATGGGTTTTGACTCGTCTCGATTCCGGGCGAAAAAAAGAGGCCGTTGGTAGCGCCCTGTTCGTGAAAATCGGAAAAAAGGGTAGGATGCCATTCGTTTAATACCTGAGCTCGGTAAAAACTTTCGGGATGTTGCACGGTGATCCAATCTCTGTTGAGATCAAACCAGTAGTGGTTGGTTCGGCTGCCCGGAGCAGGTTCTCTAAACTCCCGCGAATTGGGATCTGTTACGGGCGTAAAGCTGCGGGCGTTATTTACCCAGGTGGCAAAACGCTGAATCCCATCGGGATTGGCTCCGGGTTGCAGGATGATTACGGCATTGTTCAGGAGTCGATCGATTTCAGGCCCCTGAGCCGCCGCCAAAAAGTACGCCACGGCGAGCGATGCATTTACCCCGCTGGCCTCGTTACCGTGAATGCTGTAACTCAGCCAGGTAACAATAGGCATATCGGAGGGATCCAATTCGCCAGACTTCTGAGGGTCGCACAATTTGAGGTGAGTTTTCCGAATCGCTTCAAGGTTGTTCAGATTTTCCGGGGTACTGATGTAGAGAAAAAGGATGGGACGGTACTGATAGGTACGGCCCCGTTCTTCGGTCACGATTCTGTCCGATTTTTGGGCCAGCAATTGCATATAAGCAGCCGCCAGGTCGTATGTTACGTGTTGTTGCCCCAATTCATGACCCAAAAATTCTTTGGGAGTGGGTATTTTGGGGTTGTAGCCAAAGTCACCCTTGGGTAGAAAGTAGGAGAGATCTTGTGCGCATACGCTCCAAAAGCAGCATACCGACAAGGCAGTCAGGAAATTTTTTTTCATGGTATTTTATTTTTTGGCAGCAGCAAGACGAGCCATTACAGGATTCAAAGCTTCTATCCAGTTTTTTAGAGAGTTATGTTCTTCAAGATGCCTTTTTACCATGGCATTAATGCCGCCGGGGGTCATCTCGCCGGCCAACTCGTGGAGCCTTTCGGCAGTCGCCTGTGCTGCCTGTTTACATAGAGCGCCAAAGAAGGAAGTCGCATAAGCTTTGGCCGATAGCTCTTCCACTCCCTGATCTCCGGCCCAATGCACAATATAGTCCAAGAGGGTGTCAAAGGAAGCCATAAGTCCGGTGATAGATTGAAAAACATGTACTTGTAGAGGACTGCCAGCTACAATTATCTCCCCAAGAGGGGCCATCAACCGTATCAACTCCTGGGATCGCGGGTAAACGACAATGGGCCCAAAATGTTGGGATACAAAGGACAAGGGAACCATATGAGCCAAAAGAGCTGTAGGCCCAATCCATTCGGCAATTTGTTCCAAACTTTTATCTGCCAGAAGGTTAATCACCTTATGATCCGGGCGGAAACGCAACGACCGCAGGATCGATTCGCTTTGTGCTGGAGGAATGGCTAAAATTACCCAATCGGCCCTGTCCAGCATTTGCTGATTATCGGTCGCAAGGGTAATACGTTCCGGAAAAGAGGAGGCCAATGCGGTCATATTTCTCTTATCTAGCGACGAAAGGAGAAGTGGATAGGGAGGATCAGCCGTGGCGAAACCATGCGCCAAGGCAGAGCCGATTACCCCGATGCCTAAGATACCGATGACGGGTAACTTTGTCATGCGACAAAGGTAAAGAATTTTTTAAATTTGCGCTATTTTCCCTTTACGGCAATGACTTCGACCTCGATTAAAGCTCCAGCCCTTGGCAACCTGCTTATTTCTACGCAAGTCCTTGCAGGATACGGGGCTTGAAAAAGGGTTAGGTAGGCTTCATTCATGGCAGCATAGTTTTGCATATCGGTCAAAAAAACAGTAGCCTTAACAACATCTTTAAGGGAAGATCCCGCCTCCTCAAGAATTTGGGAAATGTTTTTCACAATTTGAGTTAATTGAGACACCACGTCGTCTCCGGCAAGCATACCGGTAGTTGCTTCGACGCCTAAGGTGCCCGATATAAACAGGAATCCGTTTGCTTCAATCCCCTGACTAAAGGGTGCTGTGTTAGAAGCGGTTGCAGTTCTAACCTCTTTGCGTACCCCTGTTGTCTCAGGAGTAGAACTGCAACAGGCGCCCGTTAAAAAAAGGGCTGTGCACAAGGCAGTAGTAAAAATTTTCATAGGTATAAGGTTGTGGAGATGGGCGGACTCGAACCGCCGTCCAAACAGACTATCCAAAAGCTTTCTACATGTTTATCCTGTTGTTGATTGTCGGGAGCAGACTGCCTGCAGGAAAGCTATCCATTCCTTATCCGCTGATTTCTTGCTGCGCGGTAACGGAGTCGGCGCAACCAGCCATTTGTAACGATACCCCATAATGCCGCCGCCCAATAGGCAAAAGCGGGGCGGGATACTCGTCTTCCCCAACCTTGTTGAGGAGGATTAAGCCGTTAACCTGAGGTTAATTCTAGGCTGCGAGTGCATAAGTGTTGTTGCCAGTTATGGCGTGTATCCTGATATTTACGAGCAAAGACACCACGCTCGACATGCTTACTTTCCGACACGATCTGCTGTCAAAACCAAAACATCCCCGGAAATTTGGGACAAAGGTAATACTATTTTTGAAAATAATTCAGAAAAGGGGTGATAAACATCCAAATCCCTTTTAAAGTGGTGATCATCCCCAGGGCCATTATCACAATGCCCGAAATCCGGTTGATCATCCACAATTGTTTTAATCGAAACCTATTGCGAAATATGCTAATGGTAGTACTCAAGCCGTACCACCACAACCCTGCGCCAACAAAAACGCCCCATAATACGGTAGAGATGGTAAAGGAGCCTGCTGTAGCGTTGATATTGAGGCCGACTAAGGCAAAAAGCCATAAAAATAAAAGCAGGGCTCCGGGGTTGGAAATAGTCAGCAGGGCTACCGACAAAAAATCTTCTAACCGGCGCTTTTTGGGATTGGCCTGCCGAATCTGTTTTACCGGATTGCTGAGGTAGATTTTTAGACCGATAAAAACCACCAACAGGCCGCCAAGGCAAAGAAAATAAGATTCATGAGATTTTATAAATAGCTGAATATAAGCAAGTCCCAATACGGCGAGCGCGGCAAAAAAAGTATCTACCAAAGCGGCGCCCATGCCAGATATAAAACCCGAATACCTCCCTTTGCTTAGGGTGCGTTGTACACACAGCACACCTACCGGCCCCAAGGGGATAGATGCTCCCAAGCCCACCAGAACTCCCTGAAAAAAGGTTATCACTACCTCGTTCATGCGCTTATTATTTATAAAAGGTTGCAATGTTACAAAAAAAA
>JGI24705J35276_12237173_pt1 | contig 10063 bp, 5 predicted proteins | sample TergutNt197P4_FD_35276 | JGI IMG/M metagenome (IMG submission 35276)
GAAAACGGCTGGCCAGCGTCACGTCGCCAACCTGCCAGACATCGGCCTGGCCCGTGGGCGCGGCGGCGGTGGCGGACATGGGGGGAACTCCGTTCAAGGAATGGTCAAAATGAATAGCTGGCCGCGCCTGTTACGCAAGGATTTACGATTGTTTTGTATCTGAAATCGTTGTAGGACAGGCACGGACAGCTATCAAATAGATGAATTCTTGCTGTTTTGGCCACCGCTTTCCCGATACAACAACTTGCAAGATTTCTTTGGCTGCTCTGGAAGCTAGTGAAAAGCCGCGATGAAGCGGGTGAATGGATCAAAAACAAAGTCTATCGTTTTGATTGTCAAAGGCTTTTCTCCTTCGGAAAGGAGCCATTGTATCACATTATGCCATCCTACCGTCACGCAAAGATTAAGGAAGGTCGGCCACTCTGAGCGGCACGTTTAGGCTCGACCTCCCACAGGATGACGCTCAACAACGAAGGAAGAACCAACCCTAAACATGAAACATATCCACCTTTGTTTCTAGGCATTTTCGCATACAGAGATCGTTTGCACCCACCTCGAACAAACCACTAGGCTTCTGGTAGAAATCGAGGCCGCGGCCGATCTTGATGACCCAACCGTTATCCAGACGGATTTCACGATCATGGATATTTGGGTTGAGCTTTACTTCCAACTCAACATCAAACTCCAAAAGGCTTTCCTTGAGTTCGTCGAGTTTTTCGGCGATATCAGCCAACTGGGTCTTGTCGTCGTAGCCGGTGATTAAGCTGATCTTCTTTATCGTGTCAGCTTTCAGAGCCATCTCGCAAAAACGAACGAAATTCTGAATCTGATGCTGTAGCCGAACGTAGGGGTCTTCGATCACGATGGACTTGGCGCCTTGCAGATAAGGCCCAACGATCGACTCATAGCTGTAGCCGGTATCGCCATAGTGGATGGTGAAGTGCTGCTCCTTGAGTTCGACTGAAGATGGAGCAACCGGCGTCGGTGATTCCGATGCTGGCGCCCGAGGCGTCTGTTCAGCAGGCGCTGGCTGTACGGCAGACCGCGCTTCAACGCCTTCGGCAGGTTGACCCTTCGCCTGATTCAAACGACGGCGGGCTGGCTCTTGTGTCGCCGACGCATCCTTCGATTCGGGGCAAAAAACCACCACTTCTTCGCCGCTGGTCTTGAAATAGGAAAGGTTGATGCGCGCAAACTCGTCATCCGGCTTGCGCTTGTTCATCTGCTCCTTGACGCGGCGGCGGCACTCCGTGGCGTAGGCCACGTATTCCTCAAACTCCTCGTCGGTCGGCGGGCCGTCAGGATGCAGCACCTTCAAGAACGCGCAAACAGTCTTCTTGATGCCCTTTTCGTCCCGTCCCTCAATGGCCTTGCCAAGCCGAATGCGCTTGCTCACTTCCTCATACCGGTTCGTGTGCTTGAACTGGTAGTGGAAAGCCTCGGCCAGATAGTCGGTGATGAAACCGTACTTGCTGGTCAGAAATTCGCTGCTGTTCTTGGGCATCTCCCAGCCAGGGATGTACGCAGCGAAGCGGTCCATCACGGCCAAATCCAGTTCTGACGGAAGCGGCTGAAACAGATCATGCTCATTGGAGTTGACCACCTGCTGCACCGACACGTCGATGTTGCCGACAAAGCTCAGGCTGGCATCCGCGATCACTTCCGCCCCGCGCGAAAAGCGCCCGTTGGCCATGAAGTCCTTCATGATCTGAATGGTGTCCGGGTCTTTGACCTTGATGCCGCCCACCTCGTCAAAAGCTACCGTATCCCAAAAGCCGACCAAACCCACCTTGCGCCGCGCGTTGTTGTAGAACAGCGTGGCCTTGGTTGCCTGGCCGCCCGAAATCAAGGTGGCATAGGGTGAGAACTCGCTGAAGAAGTAGGACTTGCCCGTGCCGCGCGGGCCGAGTTCGATGTAGTTGTAGTTAGGCTCCACCAGCGCCGCCAGCCTGGCGATGAAATGCAACTGAACACGCTTGGAGAGCTTGCCTGGTTCCAACCCCACCGAGCGCAGCACCGCAGCCAGCCATTCATCGCGCGTGAACGCTGCCCGCCCCTGCGCGTACCGGTCAAAGTCAAGGCGCGTCAGTTGGATGGGGCGCAGATCCTCGACAGAAAAGGCGTAATCGTCATCGTCAATATCGTTGTGCGTCAGGGTGACTTCCGCCCAAATGCCGCCTTCCAGCAGACGGTCGTTGTCGCGGTAGAACTTCTCGGCAATGGCGATGCGCTGCGAATTGAAGTTCTCCAGAGAGGCCCAGTGCCGTTTTTCCTTCTCGACGTAGCGAACATGAACCTTGTCGATGAAGCGATGCTTGCCCTTGGTCGCCACCTTCGATTGCGCGGCATTGGCCTCATCAGGTCGCACATAGTTTTCCTGCAAGGATGAAAGCACCGCCTCCATGCCGGCATCCATCTCTGCCTGGTTATTGCTGGCGCAGTATTTGGCAAGCAAAAACTCCAGAACGAAGGTCGGAACGTTGGTGCCTTTCTTGATCCGATGCAGCAAGTCCTTGCGCAGTACCTTGCCATCAAAAGTGGCGTTCAGTTTTTGGTCGAGTTCGTCCATGGCGTTCATTCCGTGTAGTCGGTTTCCAGCGCCAGATTGCAGTAAGCCGCCAGGGTCGTTGGGTTCAGCGCCAGCACCTTGAATTTGCCTCTGAATTCATCGTCCATCCGCAGCGCAATCTGTTTGCGCTGGTTGGGCATCAATGTCACGGTGCGCGTCGCGGGGTTCACATCGCCGCCAGGGCGCGCCTCACCCACGACATTGCCTTTGCTGTTCTGCGCTTCCAGCAGAATTTCCACGCTCATGTCCTGCGTGAACATGTCGTCAGACACCAGGGTCACTTCAATCACCGGCAGCCGCGTCGTGATACGTTGTGCGCCGTTCTTGTAATTCATCTCCACAAAAATCTTGCGCGGCTCGGCGTTCGCGCCGTGATCCAGGCGCGCAATCAGCACGGGGACGATGGCTTCGGCCAGCGACGCGCCGCCGTGAAAATACAGATGCCCAGCACGATACGGCGCCATGCTGAGCGGCAGCGCCGTTTGAGCGAAGTCACCGCGAATGCCGACCTTCTCCGCGCCGATGACCAAACTGTAGCTGTCCGCCGTGCCGTTGCCGAGCATCATGCGGTCATGGGCATTGACCGGCCATGTCCCTTGCGGCTTCACGCACACGTCGCCCGCTTCAGCCTGTGCATTGAGGAAGAAGCCGTGATCGGTAACGATGACCGCCTCCTTGAAGCCCATGCCCCGCAGCTTGTGCAGCGCCACACGGATCAGTTTGAACGTGTTCGGAATCAGCCCCAGCGTTGTTTCGGGGTTGCTCTCCAACTGACTGTCGATCTCCGTGGAACGCAGCACCAGCAAGTCCACGGTCCCGGCAATCTTCGGTTTGCCGCGCACGAAATCGCCCAACGGCATTTCCTCGAAGCGGTCGCCATACCGCTTGCTCAAGACCCCCATGCGCTGCGCGACATTGCTCACCGTCACGCCATCCAGCTTAGGCGCAAGCGATTCATTCTCCAGCGTTAACGCCAAACCCGTTCGAGCGCCAGGCAGCAAACTGGCCATGCCCACCGGCGTGATCGTGGGCAACTGCGCATACGCCGCTTGCAGTTCTACCGGCCCGTCTTCTGTCAGCAATTTTTCAAGGGCCACGCCCAATTCATAGCGCAGGGCGTCCACCATCAGGTAGGCCACCTTGCGTCCTCTTTCCTTGAGGCGATCAGCCACCAGGCGGTCAAAAACATCGGCATTGGCCAAGCGCCCGGCGGGCGGCCACCCTGCCGTCTCGATGTGTTTGATAAACACGCCCTGCACCTTTTCAGCCAGGCGGCGATAACGCGTCCGCGCCTCGCTAACCACCTCGTGCATCAGACCATGTGGGTCAAGAAAATCGCCAGCGGCTTGTTCAAACTCGCGTTGCAAGCGATCAGCTTCGCGCAAGCTGCCCAAATAGAAATCAATCAGGCCCGGTTGTGAGCGGGCATGGTCGGGCAACTGCCGCTCAAAGTCTGCACAAGCCTCGGCTACACTCAGCCCCGCGCGCACCAGTTCCCATTGGGCCAGACTTTCACCCTTGCCAAGCCAGACCGAGTTCTGACGGCGTGCAAGCGCCCGGCGCGTGGCATCCGTATCGCCAGAGACGATGCCCTTGATCGCTGCGTGAAGAAATGTCCGTTCTTCGAAGGGGAAGGTGTCTCGCTCGCCAAGGTCGTCCAGCGCGGCGCACTGTTTGGCTAGATGGAGTTCTTCTTCGACGGCTTCGGCGCGCTCGATATATGTCGGTCGCGTCTTGGGGTCGCTGCGCAAACGGTCGCACACATCCTCGATGACGGGCCGGGCTTCGACCGGCGCGTGCGGCACCCCTTTCAGGGTCTCCGGCAGCGCCACCGGCAGATCAAACACAAAATCGCTGAAAAGAACGTAGCGCCACAACTCATCGGCCAGCGCGGCCCAGGTCTTCCCACGGGTTTTGACGTTGAGACCCACGGTGGCGCGAAGGAAGTCCCGCGCTTCCTGATTCCAGCCCTCCTGCTCCTTGAGCGCGTCAGCCTGAACAGCGCTTGGCGCCAACAGCGCGGCCAGGGCCAGGATTTCCCGGCCAGACTCCACTATCAAGCTTGCGCGCAGTTGCGGCCACTTGACCCCGCCGCCGATGGCATCGATCACCGCGAAAGCCGGACCGGACGGCGCTCTGGCAAACACCTGACGGATTTCGGTCGCGTGATCTGGTCGGGCGCGCAGGCACAGGCTCAAATATTCGTCGCCATCGTCTTGGGGAAACACCGCGCCGCATTCGGCGTACAGAGCGAACGGATCGGCCTGCTTCTGTTCATCGCTTACCGGGCGCTTGCCTGGCACATAGATCAACACCCCTTCGAGCGGAGCTTTCGGCTGCCCCACCTCGCGCAGCGCGGCAAGCGCGGCTGCGCGGCTTTCGATGCTGCTTTCCGAGGCGTCGACCACCCGAACCTTGTCGGCGGCCAGATCGAAGCACTGTTCGCGGTAACGCTTGTCGGCGTCATACACCACCAGCGCCCCCGCCTGTTTCAAGCGGGAGCGAAGCACGCTTTCGCGGATGAATTCGGCAATGGTCACGGGGTTCTCCCCCGTGCTGCGGCTTTGTGGATCATGGACTCCCCTCTAATGGTTTAGTTGTGCATGAAACATTGGTTTATGAGCGACAAGGGCTTCTTTACGCCATCGCAGCTGTCACGGCGCCAGCGAAAGCCTGAAAACTGCGCGATCGATTCCGGTTGAGTTCCATGTGTGCAGCCACAGAACGCGCCAGTTCCACTTTGCGCAACCCTGTACTGAAGTACCCCGCTTTCTTCAACACGCGCTCCATCGCTTCCCAAGTGCCTCCGGCAACAGCATCCGGATCACGGAATCCTGCTTTTTGTGGGAGGTTGGCAGGCACCCGTGGATACGCTGTTTGAACTGCAGGCCAATCGCCAAAAAACCAAGCCTCCAACTCTTCAATGGCAATTCGGTTAACAACCTGAAAACGCTGGCCATACGCAACAGTGGTTTTTGTTCGCAAATCTGCCGCCCTGGCCATGTTTTCCAACGTGGCTTTCAAGACGGCACAATCATCATCGTCTCGATCAACCAAAACAAGAATCCGCCAGTTCTCAGGCAGCCACGATGAATAAGCATTCAGCCGCTGAGGCGTCTGCTTGAGCAAATCATCCTTGCACTGGAAGCGGATGATTTGAAAATCAATATTTCCCAGCAGCTTAGGCAAAAGACATGCCAATGCTGCCTCCATCGAGTATTCCTCGACAAAAACAATCAATTTTTCCAGCATCAGCGCCGCCCCCTCTTTGCGGCAGGTCCCCCTTGATTCACCAGCGGGTCGCCCAAGCCGAAGTGCCCCTCCATCCACAAATGCCCCAAGCTGCCGCCGGTTTTTATGAAGTTTGGAATGCCCTGAATGTCGCACGCCCTGACGGCCTGCGTGAACCCTGCTCCATCCCGATAGAGCACCCGAACCTCCTCGGCGCGCATGGCGTTGAGCAAAAAAGGAGAATGGCTGGTAATCAGCAATTGTGAACGTTCAGCGGCGGCGCGGCATTCTTCAGCCAGTTCAGGAAGCAAGCGTGGGTGCAGAAAATTTTCTGGCTCCTCGATGCCGATAAAACGCGGCGGCTCAGGATCGTAAAGCACGGCAAGATATGCCAACATTTTCATCGTGCCATCCGAAGCAAATTTTGAAAGCACGGGCTGATCAAACGGTGCATCCTTGATTTGCAGTAATAACCGGCCATCCGGCATGGGTTCAGCCTCTACGCGCTCAAGTCGAGGAATACGCGCTCGCAATACCGAAAAAATCTGTTCCAACCGATTTGGATACTGTTCCTTCAGGTATTGAATAACATTGGGAAGGTTTTCACCCCCTTTGCTCAATCGCTCTTGCGGCCCCGCCTCGGGCTGACTGCGTGTCTGATCGATTGAAAGATAAGATACATACCAATCGGTAATGAATTCGCGCAATGCGGCAACGCGCGGGTGTTCTGTAAATTGCCCTAGCGTATTGACTGCAATTAAATCAGAGGATCGTAGGTTGCTTTCAACCCGGACATCATCCGAATCTGGCGCGTCACCGCTGACGGCTCTGCCAACGCCACGCTTGAAGTCAAGAAATCGAAAAGGCTGCCCTTTTTGCCCTCGCCGCCATTGCAGCCATTCCTCAACCACTTCCGGACCTTTCGCCCCTTCATCTATGGCCAGGTGATAGGTAATGATTGGAGTCTTGGGGTGTTCCCGATACCTCAGTTCAAACACAATGGGGCCGGTCGTACCGCGCGTTTTCAGTTCTTTTCCTCGACCACGCCGATCCCACGCATGACGAAGCCCGAACTGAAAGCATTCGGACAAAAAATTGAATACGTCGAAAACTGTGGATTTGCCGCTGCCATTAGGCCCCAGCAACACCGTCATAGGCGTGAGGTTATCCAGTTCAACTTTCCTTAGCGCACGATAGTTTTCTACATGCAAAGATTCGATACGTGGAATACCACGTTTTTTAGCGGGTTTGATTTGCGTTCTCATCAGACTTCCTTCGATTTTTTCCTGCCACGTGTTTTCTTTGGCGCGGCCTCAGGCTCGATATACAAACCCTCTAGACCATGGGCGATGGCCAGTGATTTGTCGGTCTTGCATTTCTCACGCACCCGCCCCGGCCAGTAGTTCATGACCAGATGCGCCCAGTCATAGTCGCCATTTTGCAGCTTAGCCCAAGTGTCCTTGAGCACCTTCTGCCAAGGCTTGTGGCGAAACAGCGGCCACAGCGGCGCGGCGCTGATCTGCACGCCGTCGTCGTGGTTGGGTTTGTAGGCAGGGGCGAGTTTGAGCAGGGTGTCGTGTAGTTCGATCAGTTCCAGTTCGAAGGCTTGCAGGGTCTCAAACTGTTTTTCGTCGTCGCGGGTGCGGGCAGCGCCCTTGTTACGCAGTGCTGTTACATCACTGCCGACTTGTTTGAGTTTGGGCTCGACGAAGTCGTTGATCGCTGTATACAGCGCCTGACTGGTGAGGCTGGTGTAATCGACCCATAGGGTGTAACTGCCGGATATTGTGCTCAGCGGCCAATAGATGGGGGCCTTGCGGCGGCTCTTGGAGTAGCGCTGCAGATGGAAAGCGAAGAAGTCGCGCTGCAGCCAGCGGCGGACATCTTCAGGGACGGGTACGCCGACGCGAACGAAAATTTCCTCAATCAAACGCGCGAGGTCATGCGGGTGTCCTTGATCATCCACCAGGATGCCCGCATGTGCATGGAAAGATGCGGCACCGTCCGGGAGCATTCCAGGGCTCTTGGCGGGTAGCGGATCAAAGGGTTCCGGCTCAGCGGGCGCCACGCGCTCACCCGTGGCTAGGCGCCAGTCGAAACGACCCAATGCCACACCCACCGCCCAGGACAGCAGCGCATCAACAGGTGGCGCTTCAGCCTCAGCGTCTTCCGCGACATCGTCATCTATGTCGTCGTCAGCACCCAGCTCGTCAGCACCTTGGCCCATCGCAGCCCGTCGGTCCGCCTCAGAAAACCCATAAAGGGTGAAGGAAATTGAATCGATTTCGGCCTGAATATCCGCGAGTTCGGATTCGATTGCCCCAGTAGCAAAGGTTCCTATACGGTCGCGAATCAACAAAGGAAGCAAAAAGGCGTGCGACGTTTCATTAACGGTATCAAGACTGCGTTTTAGCGACCATGCGCGTTTTGAAAGTCTTTGCAGAGCCTCAGCATTGGCTGTAGTCGGTTCAACCCATGGCAACATCTGAAGCACGCCAACAATGAATTCTGGGTACCCAAACCTGCCGAGTGCGGTTTTGAATATGTAATCGAATGCTGCGCTGCTAAACAAAGCAAGCGTTGTCAACTCGCATCCCTCTGCTGGAAAAGCGGAGTAGCCACGCACAGAGAATACGCATCCTGCCGGCATCAGCTGCGGCGAAAAACGATGGGCGCGAAGGGGCCAGGTTATACCGGAGCGAAAGTAATAATCGGGATTGCGAATTACGCACGACGGAAATGCAATCAGCTCAGCTCCATCGTCCATCCAGTTGATAGACAGATGAACGTCAGCATAGAACGGAGAAAAAGCCCCCCCTTTTGCAAAAGGTCTCCATTTCGGGGTGACTTCATCGCAGTCAACTTCCCACCAGTCCCGCAGAAATCTGAAATCATCAGATGTTTGCAGTCCAACTCTCACCGTTCGCCCATCACCTTCGAATCGAGGCAAACTCTTAAAAATTTCTCTGATGTCGTCGGAAACCCAATAGGCAAAAGGTTTTCCAGGCACTGCACCGAACGACTCCGATGCAATCTCGAAATTCCTGTAATCCACTCCACCTTGACGAAGAGCTTGGCAGGCTGTAAGAAGAGCTGCTGATTTATCTTCTTCATTCAGGAGACGCAAAAAGTGGCTCATGTTTTTTTCTCCAACACATAGGCAGCAGCCTCGACCATTGCATCGTCCATTACGCCAAGACCAAAGTCCGCCATAACTTCTGGCCTAGCAATCCCCAGCACCACTTGCTCTCGCCATTTCTGAAAACTGGAGAGGAAGAAGCAGGTGCGCGAAGTGATCGCACCAATACGACCGCCGGGGCGTAGCAGTTCCAGTCCACGCTCCACCATAATGGCCAACAAGTCGTTCTTACTTCGCGGATAGGCTTTGGTGAGTTGATCCTTTGTGCCTGATGCCAGTGCGCCAAACGGTGGGTTCATTACCACGACGTCGAACACTTCACGGCATAGATCGATGAGCCGCAGTCCTTGCAGGGCATCCTGGGCAAACAGGCGTCCTTGGTAAGTGGATTTCGCAGCCTGGGCAAATTCGGTGAGCGCCTCACGCAGTCGTGCCTCTGCTTGCTGCCAGTTCTCCTGCTCCTGCGCCGAAAACAGGCCGGTGCCTTTGCCTACATAGACCTGGCGAATCAAGTGCGGCAACTCGCGCTCGACCTGGAGCAGTACACCCAGCTCCGGCAGTCCCTTCAGCAATTGCAAGGTCTTCTCGAACAGCTCGGCATCGTGCCAGTCAAGGTTGGCCGCAAACTGCTGACGCAACTCCCGCTCCGCTGGTGGCGCCACGGCAGCGACCACATTTCCGCGCCCAATCAGTGGCCGGTCTTTGGCCTTGACGCCCGCATCGTGCCAGGCGCGTTGCGCCCGCAGCCACAGCGCTAGCGAGGCGATTTGCGCGGCGCGCGGGTCGATGTCCACGCCGTGGATATTGTGTTCGACGATCAGGCGCGGCACGTCGCACAGAAAGGCGGCTTCGCCTTCCCAGGTCTGGCAAAGAGGCTTGAATGCCGCTTGGGGCTGGGTGGAAACGTCCAGCGAGCCGGGGCCGTTGTGTTGTTCCCAGGCCCATGCCTCGCGGTAAATCTCGGCGAACAGATCGAAGGCATACAGGCCAAAGTGCATGGAGCCGCAGGCCGGATCCAGCAGTTTCAAGGTACGCGGGTCGCGCAGTTTGATGACGGCTTGCGGCGCTTCGTCTGGTTTCACCAGCAGGTACTGGCAGCGATCGCGCAAGCCAGTCGCCCCGCC
>JGI24705J35276_12237172_pt1 | contig 10059 bp, 11 predicted proteins | sample TergutNt197P4_FD_35276 | JGI IMG/M metagenome (IMG submission 35276)
ACCATATCCAAGGACAAGCTGATATCGGAAGGCATAGTGGCGGTTTCCAACCCGGACCTGTGCGACGGCTGCGGCATCTGCGAAGGGTGCTGCGACTACAACGCGATAACGATCGTCTGCGGAGAGGACGGATCGCTGAGGAGCAACGTGAACCCCGGTCTCTGCAAGGGATGCGGGTCCTGCGTGGCTTCGTGCCCGGCGGCCGCCATGGAGCAGAGAGGATTCAGGAACAAGCAGATCATCGCCGAGATAGATGCGTTGTTCGACAATGCGGGAGCGTGAGAAAATGTCAGATTTTGAACCTAAGATAGTAGCGTTCTGCTGCAACTGGTGCTCCTACGCTGGAGCGGACGGAGCGGGTGTTGCAAGGTTGCAGATGCCCCCTAACTTCCGTATCATAAGAACAATGTGTACCGCAAGGGTGGACCCCGAGTTCATACTCAGGTCCATGGCGAAAGGAGCGGACGGAGTGATAGTGCTTGGCTGCCACCCGGCAGACTGCCACTATATCGGAGGGAACTACAGGGCCAGAAGGAGGATAGCGCTGATCAGGATGGTGCTTGAGCAGTACGGATTCGACCCGAAGAGGCTGAGACTCGAGTGGGTCTCCGCATCTGAAGGAGAGAAGTTCCAGAAGACCCTGACGGACTTCGTGAACACGATAAAAGAACTTGGACCGACACCCATAAAGGAGGAGAAGTAAATGGCATTCTTTGACAGATTCAGGAAGAAGGAAAAGGATGCGCCGAAGGCGGCACCCGCCAAGAAAGAGGCTAAGAAGGAGAGCAAACCCATGGCCTCTTCCAAGGGAGCCGAGTGCGTCATGAAGACCCCCGAGTCAGTGGCGGCGGCGCAGCTCAAGATGGCAGATCTCGGAGCACTCCTTCCAGGAGCGCCACCCAACGGCAAGATAAACCTTGCGATATACTGGGCGGCGGCGTGCGGAGGGTGCGACGTTTCCCTGCTGGACGTGAACGAGAGGATACTCACGATAGGCGACATGGCGAACATCGTCATGTGGCCGATCGCGGCTGACGGAAAAGAGCACGACATCGCGGAGATGGCGGACGGTTCGATCACGGTCTCGATCATATCGGGAGCGGTCAGGAACACTGAGAACGAGCACATGGTGAAACTTCTGAGAAAGAAGTCGGTCATCGTGGTATCTTACGGGGCATGTGCATGCCACGGAGGGTCCCCCGCGCTCGCGAACCTCATCCCCGGCGGAAAGGACGAGCTCCTCGAGTACGTGTACACGAAGACGCCCACCTCGGCGGACTTCCAGGCCGAATACAACAGCAGCGGTGCAGTGATACCGCAGTCGGAGTACGAGGCGCCCGAGGGCTTGCTCACGCTTCCGATGCTGTATGACACGGTCAAGACCCTCGACCAGGTGATCGATGTCGATTACTACGTGCCCGGATGCCCCCCGATGCAGGAGTCCATCTCCCATTTGCTGAAGGCGGTAGCCGATTTCGCGTACAACGGCGTCGCTCTGCCGCCAAAGGGAGCGACCGTAGGTGTTGTGTCAAAAACACTCTGCGATCAGTGCCCCAGGCGCAAAGAGTACAGAAGAATAACGAAGATCGTGGAGCCCCACCAGATAGATGTGGACCCCGACCTCTGCCTCATGGACCAGGGCATACTCTGCCTCGGGCCGGCAACGGTCGGAGGATGCAACGCGAGGTGCACAAGGATAGGACAGCCGTGCCGCGGATGCTACGGTCCTACCCCGGCGGTCCAGGAGCAGGGAGCGAGCGCCCTTACGGCGATCGCATCGCTGTTCCCAGTCTTGGATGACGACGCCACGATAGAAGAGGACGCTATCGCTGACATAATGTCAACGATCAAGGACCCGCTCGGGTACTTCTATGCGTTCACAATGGGCAAGTCTCTGCTAAAGAGACATGTTGTTGAAAAGGGAGGCAAGTAAGATGACAGGCCCCGTAATATGGGACGACAAAAAGAAGGCAACCTCTAACAAGGTTACCATTGACCCTATAACACGTCTTGAGGGTCACGGAAAGATAGAGATATTCCTCGACGACTCAGGAAACGTCAGCAGAGCATACTGGCAGGTCCCGGAGGTCAGGGGATTCGAGAGATTCTGCGTCGGAAGGAAGGTAGTGGAGCTCAACCAGATCACCGCAAGGCTTTGCGGTGTTTGTCCGGGAGCGCACCACATGGCTTCCACGAAAGCCATCGACGGCTGCTACAACACGAAGCCGACGGAGGCAGCATTCCGCATAAGGGATCTGTTCTACCACGCGCACTTCGTGCACAGCCACATAGCGCACTTCTACGCTCTGGCAGCCCCGGACTTCGTTTGCGGACCGGCCGCGCCGGCCGCAGAGAGGAACGTCTTGGGCGTCGTTGCGCGCGTCGGATTGGAGCTTGGGACCGCCGTTGTCACGGCACGCGCTCAGGCGCAAAGGATCCAAGCTATGATCGGCGGAAAAGCGACCCACCCCGCGATGGGCGTTCCCGGCGGTGTGAGCAAGGCGATCAACAAAGAGGAGATCAAGGAGATCCAGAAATATGCGGACAACCTCGTGGCGTTCGCGGAGACCTCTCTGGGAGTGTTCAAGAGTGTTGTTCTTGAGAACAAGGAGTACTTGGACATAATCACGAGCAGCGACCTGTACTACTCGGAGTTGTACAGCATGGGTCTTGTCAACTCCAAGAACCAGCTTGAGTTCCACGACGGAAAGGTGAGGGTCGTTGACCAGAAGGGCAAGGAGCACGACAAGTACGACCCGTACGACTACCTCGACCACATCGCAGAAGGTGTGGAGCCGTGGTCCTACGAGAAGTTCCCCTATCTGAAGAAACCCGGATACAAGGGAATGGTCGCAGGTATCGACAGCGGAATGTACCGCGCAACCCCGCTCGGAAGGCTGAATGTCTCCGAAAGCATCTCTACGCCGAAAGCGAATGCGGCGTTCGATGAGTTCAAGGCGACATTCAAGAGCCTGGGCGTGGAAGGGCCGGTGCACTTCAACTTGGCCACCCACTGGGCGAGGATCATCGAGATGCTCTACGGAGCGGAGAAGGTCCACCAGAATGCGTACGACCCCAACATCACCGACCCGAACATAAAGCAGAAGGACATCATCCCCGGAGGCCGCGGAGTCGGATGCGTGGAGGCGCCGAGAGGAACCCTCACGCACGAGTACTCCTGCGACGAGAACGGGATAGTCACGGCATGCAACCTGGTCGTCGGAACGACGAACAACAACGGTCCGATGAACATCGACACCATGAAGATCGCCTCGGCGCTTATCAAAGACAACATGATATCGCCCGGCCTCCTGAACATGGTGGAGATGGCGTTCAGGGTTTACGACCCGTGCAACTCCTGCGCGACCCACAGCCTGCCCGGACAGATGCCCATCAAGGCAGTGATAAGGAACGCCGACGGCTCTTTGCACGATACAGTGACCAAGAACCTTTAAACATAAACAAGAGGGGAAACCCCCTCTTTAATAAATTTTTTCGGCTTATTAGTGTCAAATTTAATATGATCTTTCTTATTAACGATTTTTACGTTTTTCGTTAATATAAATAGAAATGATCTATCTTCGTGCTATTTCTTTGTACGTACAAGTCAATGTATCTCATGCAACAATCGCTCTTTTTTGTTTTGTTACAAAGTACTGCACGTCACACTTTTCTTTTATTGGTCCTTTTTACTACTTTCCTTCGATCGATGTTTTCAGACACTATTGTTTTGGATAATCGTTGGGCACGCTCTCCCTCATGATACACGTGCCCAAACTGTTTTTAGAGCGTTTGCGTCCCCCGCCCGGCTGCCAACTCCGCCACCATGTCGTACCGGCATCGTCGCGGCTATCCCTAGCCAAAGAACGCCTCGTTCTTTGGCGGATATCCTAGAGACCTTGCCTCCGTATCCCCTTTTCGGCAGTCTAATATAACCACCCACCCTGGATATTTATATTGGATCTTCGGGTTATTTTGGGTCCGAAGGCGTACAATACGAATACTAATAGTAATGATATATATGTGTATATATATACTATACTATTAGTAATCGTAACCATATTTTTATTTTTAGACAGTATTATCAAACGTAATCGTGGACTTGGAGTATGACGGATTGGGATCGAAGGTCAAGATCCTGGTCCAGCTATTAAAGGAGAAAGAGATGAAGAGGAGCGATTTCACGAAGATCACTAACTATGATTCCGCGAAAAAGATACTTGAACGCCTGCAGTTCGCTGGATTGACAGAAAGCGAAGCGAAAGGTGACTATAGGGACACTGTTATATGGCGGCTTACGGAAAAAGGAAAAAAAGTCGCGGAAATGTTGGTGGAAGTAGAGAAAGTCATCGCATCCGATTCAAATGGTCTCTGATCCAAAGGTGATCATATCATAATAAATCATAAGAGGTATAGTGAATTTTTTTCATATCAATATATTATGATTTTATTTGTATGAAGTGCCTTTGCGAAAAGCGGCCGATTTGAACTCGGATCGTGAAGGCGGACCGCACTCCTGTGGATAGTGATAACTATGGCGGTCGGGGTTGGTGACCGGTACTTTGCATGGAGACTTTAACACGAGGCACATCGACGCGCCTCTTTCCCAAAAAAGATGAACGCCCTTTGTATGGTTTATTCGGTACTCTTTACTCTGATCCTTCTGCCCCAGCCGGGACGGCCGCTGCCCGCGATCATCAACCCTGAGAGTTTTCCCAGGTCGAGGCCGTCAAGGAGGTGTACGGTGGCATTCTCCAGATCGAGAAGGTCTCCGCCCATTATCGGGCCGAGCAACGGCTCCCCTGTGATATTCACGGGAGAACCTCCGAGCATCCTGTTGAAAGCCGGAACAATTATGAAATTCTTCGGAAGGATGTCGTATCTTTCCGATCCGCCGTCTTTGAACCTCCCCCTGACCCAGCACGGTTCGTTCACTTGCCTCCCCACGCCGTCCCTGAACATTACCGCAGGGTGATCGTGGGCCAGTACAAGCGTCTCGGAGGCCATGACCTCTTTGGAGGGCCATGTATGCCCGTGTGCGAATCCGATATCCTCGATCCTCATCCCCGATGCCGGACGGATCCTCACGTGACCGGGAAGGAATTCCTCGATGTTCGTATCATGGTTCCCTCTTACGACATCCACGCGGTCGAAGCGTTCGAGCAGCCTTTCAAAGAACACCGGTATCTCTTTGTACTCCTGTTTGGTCGAGCCCGGCACAGAGTCCTTGACATCCCCCAGAACGATAAGCCCGCTCGCCGAATCGTCCGCCGCCCGAATGATCGCATCGAACATTTCGTCGGTGCGCGAGGTAAGATGGAAACCCTTGGATCTCAGATGCGACTCTATCCCGATGTGCAGATCGCCTACGATGAGATACTCGTCAGCCCTCAGGGCGGGAATGCCGTGAACGGGCTGCAGATCCATTTCATCCCCTGAGGTATTCTTTTAGCACTTTCGGTATCGAGTCAATGACATCCGTGGCCGTCATGCCGTAGGACATGTCATCGAACGCGTGTTCTCCGGCCCTTCCGCAAATGAAAGCGCCCAGCGCGGCGGCGTCAAAACAGCTCATGCCTTTGGACAGAAGTCCTGCGACAATGCCGGACAGTACGTCCCCGGTACCGGCACTGGTCATGCCGGGGTTGCCTGTGGTATTATATCTGACCCTATTTCCATCCGATATCCTGTCCTCTCTGCCTTTGAGCAGGACTGTCGAGTTTGTGCTTTTCGCAAGCTTCAGCACGGCATCGCATGCGGCAAGAGGGTCCCCGCCGAGTTTTTCGAATTCTTTGATGTGGGGGGTGAGTATGGTCTTTCCGTTGGAAACGAACTCTTTTCCGAGCGCGGAAAGTCCGTCGGCATCGACAACGACCGGCACGTTGCACTTTTTGACGAACTGCCTCACAGTCTCGGCCGTTCCTTCGGATATGCCGACACCTGGCCCTATTAGGGCCGCATCATGCTGTTCCGACAACTTCAGCAGAAGATCGAGATGCTCCGGCCTCAGCGAATTCCCCGAAAGGCCGACCATCATCAGGACGGGGGAGAAAGATGCGATCACCGATGTGCAGTTCTCAGGAACAGCCAATCTCACAATGTCGGTCCCGACCCTCATGGCGGCGAGCGCCGACATCGCCGGCGCACCGTAATACGGCCCGCCGCCTATGATCAGCAGTCTTCCGTTGGACCCCTTGTGGCTGTCCGCTTTCGGTACGGGGTATCTCAGCATATCTCCCGGACCTACGTTCTCGTATGCCTCTTTCGGAATGCCTATGTCCTTCACGATAATCTCTCCTGAGTTCTCTCGATCCATCCCTTCCTTCACGTCGTGCAGCGTTATCGTTATGTCAGGTCTTAACGGCAGAGAGGTCCCCAGGCCCGACGGCACGTCGACCGACACTACGCACCCCTTGAATCCGTTTGCCATTCTAATAAATCCATCGTACGGAGGTCTGACCTCTCCCGACATCCCTGTGCCCAGAGCGCAATCGACGACCACATCGAAACAGTCCCCGTCGAAGTCTGAAAAATCCTATATCTGGCACATTAGTTCTGAAAGGATCTTTTTGATGTGGTCCGATCTGATCGATCCCTTTGGCCGGAGAAGGAAGACCGTTACTTTGCCGGGGTCCATCATTCCCGCAGCTGCGATCCCGTCGCCGCCGTTGTTGCCGCTGCCGCATATGAAAGCGAACCTTTTACTGGGGAACCTTTCCGAAAGCACGGAAGCTACCGCCTTGCCGGCATTGGCCATGAGAACGGGAACCCCCACCCCGAGGGCCTCAGAATTGGCGTCAATGACCGAGGAATCCAAAGACGTCATCATTTCTTCTGGTTCTTGATAAGTATCTCTGCGATCTTCGGCAGGAGCTCGGTCTTGGAGAACTTTCCCTTCTCGACCTTGACGCAGCCGCGTTTAGCTACCCAGTTAGACGGATATGATTTGTCCTCAAGCACCTCATACTCCAGATCCAATATCAGCGCGCCTTTCGCGATGATATCGATCTCGGGGTCCTTCACGCAGAGGTTCTTGGGAAGCCTTCTGCCATTCGCCCTGGTCCTGTCCACGTCGAAATATTCGGGCCACAGAGTGATCGCGGTGTCCGCATCGTACGTCATGTTATCACATTCAATAATACCGAAAAGGGTTAAAGAAGTTGCTGGAGAGAGGAACGAGGGAATGCGTTCAGCTCTCTACGAGAACGGCGTTTATCGCACCGTCCTGTCCGGGCCTGGAGGTGACAATGGCGTCTCCGAGCTCGGTCTTGATCCTGGCACCTTTGTTGATGATGTTACGCTGAACGTAGTTGGGGTCTGCAGGGTTGACCGTAACGTTGAGGATCTTTGATTTCTGGATCGTTTTGTTCTTTTTGTCCACCACATTGGCGTATTCGGCCATGAGCATACACGTCTTGGAGCTGGCTCCGCGTCCGCGGTAGTGTTTCAGGGATTGCCTTCCTATCTTCGTGAACTGTTTCTCCCTGCTGATCTCGAACTTCCTCTTGCCTCTGCTGGAGACAAGCCTGCCCCCGGTGGGCTTCCTTTTTGATTTTCCCTGCCACAATGCCATTGGTATCGGTCTGCCAATTACGGTTCCGTATATAAACCTTTTTTTCAAAAGTTTATTCTTTTTTGTCAGGTGTTAACGCGCAGCCCTTAAACCTTTGAATTGAAAAGCTTTGGGCGCTACAAAGGGAGATACCGAAATGGCACAAAGAACGAATAAGATTCAAAGCCATTTTGAGAATATAGAAGAATATCTGTATCATAAAAACCTAACGGGGCCAGCACGTACGGTGATAACTTTATGCCCGTCTCGGGGTTTTTGACACTATCGGCATCACTGCTTTTAAGCGCGCATGGGATTAGGGGGCACGTGGCCCAAAAGAACCGCAACTCATCAGCGATATTGAGAAAGATATTCTCCATCGCCCCTGACCCCGGGACGAAAGGCGGAAAACTCATGAGGTCGGTCAACCGCCTGAAGTACGTGGGGATATCGGTCATCTTTGCGGTGATCCTCGCTTTTGTGTTCGACAGGAACATATGGAAGCTTTACAATGGGGGCGGGGACCTTCAGAATGCTCTCGACGGCATGTTCTCTCTTCTGATGACCCTTACTTTTGCTATAATGGGCGTTTTCCTTGTCGTCCATGTTCTGCATCCCCATTTCGGGAAGAGGCCGGTACCGGCGTCCTTAAAGGACGCCGTGGGGGACCAGAGCGTCACGGAGAACATGTCAAGGGAAGAGCTTCTGGGTTTCATTAAGGAACTGGAGAGCGACGAGGAGATCAAGGCGTATATGGAGACGATCGGCGTGAAGAGCGATATCGCGCTGACATTGGGGATAGCACTCCTGGCGTTCTTCTTCGGGATGTACGGGTACATGACATCCTACACGATCGGGTTCGAAGGAAGCCCGAACCTCCTGCCGATATCCCTGTGCTTCTTTTACATAATATCATCGAACGTCTACATGATACTGAAGACGATGAATGTCGTCTGGGACGTTTGACCTTCAAGGCAGGCGCTTCGCCGTGAACAGTCCGGCGCTCACGGCACCCTCGTCAACCTCGACGATCGCATACATGCCGTCCTTCGCAGGCCCGGGGTTGATGAACGTAGTTCCGTCAATGTGCACCACGCCGTAATCCTCATGGATGTGGCCGCTCAGGACCAGTATTGGCTTGAATTCCTCTACTATCTTCAGGATCGAAGTGCTGCCGACGCTCAATCCAGATGGGATGTGATCGTTGATCCCGTGCGGGGGAGCATGGACCATCAGTATCATTCCCCTTTTTGATATCGGTCTCAGCATTTTGTAGATCGTATCCTCGTCCAGTTCAAAGGGGGTGTTGAAAATAGTGGGGTTCGACCCCCCAAGACCCGCAACGTGAAAACCTCCCAGGACCGTTGTCTTTCCGTGCATGTCCGTCGCAAACCCGGATACCGTTTCCGGAAAGTCGAGCGGGTCGCAGTTCCCGGGCAGCACATAGACATCCCTCTTGACAGGACCCAATATCCTCTCGGCGACCTCGTTCGGGCCGAAGTCGGTTATGTCGCCGATGGCCAATACGCAATCCACATCCTCTTTTTCCGCGACGGCCGTGATCCAATCCGCCGCTGCCGCATCTCCGTGGATATCAGACACTACAAGGAACTTCATCGTCCCTTCTAATAATGTAAGAATACATTAATTTTTCATCTGTGCCCGATCAGCACCCCAAGGCACCCTTCGCATCCTTGTAGAGCTTTTCAGTCGGAAACAGGTCCACCGACCCCGGTGCGGCGGTAACGAACTCAAGCCCCGTGACATCGGAGAATCTCTCGCACCCTTTTTCAAACTCCTCGCCTTTGATCCCGATGCCGGTATCGATCTTCACTGCCTTTTTGTAACCGAAGATCTCGAAGACCTCTTTGGTCGTGTGTATGCCCATTGTCTCGAAACCTTTTGTGAAATTCAGTTCTGCTGAATATTCGCCCCAGTTCCCCGCGATCGCTGGGGTGACGAAGAACATCCCGGTGTACTTCCGGACGAAGTCGCAGTACCTCGAGTGCCCGCCCACGGCGACCCCTATGCAATCGTCGCACACTTCGCCGTTCTTATCGCGGAAGACAAAGACCGGTATATCAAGAGAAGCGGAGGCCCATTTGGAGACGTCCCATCCCGCATTGCCGCACATGCCATAATACAAGGCGATGACGTCAAAGCGGCTCTGGAAGAACCGCAGCTGTTCTTCCAACGTGCTGCGGAGGACCTGAGGATAAACGTGGAGACCGAGCTTGTTCATTACCACGACGATATTGAATCCGTTGTCTCGATCTATCCCAGCATAACCGTTATTGAAATCCCATTCGTCTATCATGATGTAAGGGATGCCCCTCAGATCCAATTTCTTCCTCAGCGTAAGCGCGGGCTTTGTGTCCACAATGTAGATCTTCTTCTCGTCCCTTTCCTTTTCCAAAGAATATACGATCTCATCCTCTAGGATGGGACAGCCTATGATCCCCATTGTTCCTTTGACCATGGGCGGTAGTATCATTATGAAAGTATAA
>JGI24705J35276_12237170_pt1 | contig 10057 bp, 9 predicted proteins | sample TergutNt197P4_FD_35276 | JGI IMG/M metagenome (IMG submission 35276)
CGCCGGGTGTCCAACCCGGCTGCGGTTTGCGCCTTGCATCCACTGCCTTTGCGGGGCAACGGGCGCCATGAAAATAGTGTGAACAGGCCTTAATCCGCGGCGTCGTCCCTATAATCGCCACCTTGGACTGACCGAGGAGCGTTGCAGCGTCCGCCACGGACGCGAGGCTCGAAAGTCCATGCCGCCCCATGCAACGACGCTCACCCACTGGCCGGTGTGGTGAGTTTTTGCCGCTCTCGACGCATCCGCTCAGTGGTTTCTTTGACTGGCCCCCACGGGGCCGCAGGAGAAACTCGTGAACGCACGTCATCAATCCGCAGCCCCCGCCGGCAGCGCCATCGCCGACATCGCGCTGGCTGCTTGGGGCCGCAAGGAAATCGCCATCGCCGAAACCGAAATGCCCGGCCTGATGGCGATCCGCGAGGAATTTGCCGGGCAAAAGCCGCTCAAGGGCGCGCGCATTGCCGGCAGCCTGCACATGACGATCCAGACCGCGGTGCTGATCGAAACCTTGCAGGCCCTGGGCGCGCAAGTGCGCTGGGCCTCGTGCAACATTTTTTCCACCCAGGACCACGCCGCCGCCGCCATTGCCGCCGCCGGCACGCCGGTGTTCGCCGTCAAGGGCGAGACGCTGGCCGACTATTGGGACTACACGCACCGCATCTTCGAGTTCGGCTCCCAGGGCGGCAAGGGCGAAGGCCCGAACATGATTCTGGACGACGGCGGCGACGCCACGCTGCTGATGCACCTGGGCCGCCAGGCCGAGACCAACCCGAAAGTGCTGTCCAGCCCCGGCAGCGAGGAAGAGCGCGTGCTGTTCGCCGCCATCGAGGCCCGGCTCAAGCAAGACGGCGCCTGGTACAGTCGCAAGGGCGCGCAGATCATCGGCGTGACCGAGGAAACCACCACCGGCGTGCACCGCCTGAAGGAGATGAGCGCCGCCGGCACGCTGCTGTTTCGGGCCATCAACGTCAACGACTCGGTCACCAAATCGAAGTTCGACAACCTCTACGGCTGCCGCGAATCGCTGGTGGACGGCATCAAGCGCGCCACCGATGTGATGGTGGCCGGCAAGATCGCCGTGGTCTGCGGCTACGGTGACGTGGGCAAGGGCAGCGCGCAGGCGCTGCGCGCGCTGGCCGCCCAGGTGTGGGTGACCGAGATCGACCCCATCTGCGCGCTGCAAGCGGCGATGGAGGGCTTTCGCGTCGTCACCATGGAAGAAGCGGCGCCCGTGGCCGACATCTTCGTCACTGCCACCGGCAACCGCGGCGTCATCACCTACCAGCACATGGCGGCCATGAAGGACCAGGCCATCGTCTGCAACATCGGCCATTTCGACAACGAGATCGACGTCGCCGGCCTGGAGGCCAAGTGCCAGTGGGAAGAAATCAAGCCGCAGGTCGATCACGTCATCTTCAAGGACGGCAAGCGCATCATCCTGCTGGCCAAGGGCCGCCTGGTGAACCTGGGCTGTGCCACCGGCCACCCCAGCTACGTGATGTCGTCCAGCTTCGCCAACCAGACCATCGCGCAGATCGAGCTGTTCTCGCACCCCGACGCCTACGACGTCGGCAAGGTCTACGTGCTGCCCAAGCACCTGGACGAGAAAGTCGCGCGGCTGCAACTGGCCAAGCTCAATGCCCGGCTGACCCAGCTCACCGACGAGCAGGCGCGCTACATCGGAGTGCCCAAGGCCGGGCCTTACAAACCGGACGCCTACCGCTATTGATGGCCGGGTAAAGCGGTTTTGATTCATTTGTGCGTTGCCAGCCCCCATCCCAGCCTTCCCCCAGAGGGGGAAGGAGCCGCATGTCTTTCCCCCTGAGAGAAGAAGCCGCATCCCCTTCCTCTCTGGGGGAGGAAGCCGCATTCCCTTTCTCTCTGGGGGAAGAGGCCGCATTCCTTTGCCCCTCGGGGGAGGAAGCAGCCTTCCCTTTTCCCTCGGGGGAAGAAACTGCATTCCCTCCTCCCTCGGGTGGAAAAATCACATTCCCTCCCCCTTTGGGAGAAAAATCACATCCCCTCCCCCTTTGGGGGAGGGCAGGGTGGGGGCCGGCGCAACAATGCACCTGAACCCCAAACCGCTCCAGCCGCGCTCCCCTTGCCCATGACCGCCAACCTCAGCCTCGAATTTTTCCCGCCCAAAACGCCTGAGGGCGCCGACAAACTGCGCGCCACGCGCCAGCAGCTTTACGCGCTGGCGCCGGAGTTTTGCTCCGTCACCTTCGGCGCCGGCGGCTCCACGCAAGAAGGCACACTGCAAACCGTGTGCCAGATCGTCGCCGAAGGGCGCTCCGGCGTGCCGCACCTGTCGTGCATCGGCCAGACGCGCGCCAGCATCCGTGAGCGCCTGGCCGCTTACCGCGCCGCCGGCGTGCGGCGCATCGTCACCCTGCGCGGCGACCTGCCCAGCGGCTTTGGCCCGGGCGGCGAATTCCGTTACGCCAGCGACCTGGTTGCCTTCATCCGCGCCGAGGCCGGCAGCCACTTCAAGCTGGCGGTGGCGGCGTATCCCGAAGCGCACCCGCAGGCGCGCTCGCCCGAGGCCGATCTCGACGCCTTCCGCGCCAAGGTCGATGCCGGCGCCGACATCGGCATCACGCAATACTTCTTCAACGCCGACGCCTATTTCCGTTACGTCGACGAACTGCGCCGCCGCGGCGTCACGACCCCCATCGTGCCGGGCATCATGCCCATCACCAACTCCACCCAGTTGCTGCGCTTTTCCGACAGTTGCGGCGCCGAAGTGCCGCGCTGGATCCGCCTGCGCCTGCAAGCCTTCGGCGACGACGCGGCGTCCATCAAGGACTTCGGCGCCGACGTGGTGGCCGCCCTGTGCCAGCGCCTGCACGCTGGTGGCGCGCCCGGCGTTCACTTCTACACCCTGAACCAGGCCGCCGGCACGCTGGAAGTCTGCCGCAGAGCCGGGGTCTCCGCTCAGGGTTCTACTGCCCTGTAGAACACGGACAGGAATACCGCCGTTGCAGCAGCATCCCGGCTCGCTGAGATCATAAACAGGCTCTTACAGCAACAGGCTGGTGCGCGCCAGTTCCACCCACAGCCGCTCGGCGGCGTCGCGCGCCTGCACTTGGGCGGCCTGCTCTTGCAGGCGCGTGGCTTCGGCCAGGTGCGCCTGGCTGTCGAGCATGATGAGCGCGGCGGCAAAGTCCAGCAGCACGGCGGCCGAGTCGGGCGCCAGGCGCTGCGCCTGGCGCAGGTGCGCCAGCGCCGCGCTGGCGTTGGCGCCGTAGGTCATGGCAGCCACCAGCGGGCCGACTTTATCGATCACCTGGGCATGAAAGCCGCCCAGCGCGGCGTGCGCCAGGGCGTGGGCAGGGGCCAGTTCGAGCGCGGTTTCGAGCGCGCCGCGAACCTGGCTGCCGATGCCTTGCGCCAGCGCGCGGGCGATGTGGATGTCTTGTGCATAGCGCCACAGCGCGCAGCCCTGCCAGTACCAGGCGCTGGCTTCGCGCGGACGCTGGGCGGCGTGCGCGCGCGCCCGGGCGTGGATGCGCTGGTACAGATCCATGCGCGGCTTTTCGTGCGGTTCGAGCAGGGCGGCGTAGGCGGCGGCGGCGCGGTTGGCCACTGGCACGCCAGCCCAGCCCGCGGCAAGGCCGGCGGCTTCGGCGGCCTCGAATTGGCCGCCGTGAAACAGCGCCCAGGCTTGCAGCACGGCCTCGTCTTCGGGCAGCGGTTCGGCGTCGGGCGCGTGCAGCCGCGCCCATTGGGCGCGCACCCGCGCGGCGTCGAACGGGTAGTCGGCGGCGTAGGGGCAAGGCAGCCAGGCGCTCATTGCGTTACCTCGCGGCCGCGATCCGGGCGCGGGCCGTTTGCGGGATGGTAGGCGTCGATCAGCGCCAGCAGATGGGCGCGCGGCACCTGGTTCAGGTGCGGCGCCAGCAGGCCGAGCACGTGGTAGGCGCCGCGCAGCAGCGCGTCCTGCGCGTTTTCGGGCTCCATGGCGCTGCGCGGCTGCAAGACGTATTCGTAGCTCAGCCAGTAGGTCAGCACCACCACCATGCTGGCGGCCACGGCGTCGCGCGCGCGCTCGCCGCCGGCATCGGCACTCTGGCCGGCGCGCAGGTTGTCGAGCAACTGGCGCAGCGCGGCGCGCTTGCGCGTGAGGATGGCGGGAAAGTGCGTCTCCAGCCGCCGGTTGCGCGACAGCAGGTGATTCAAGTCGCGGTACAGAAAGCGCGAGCGCCAGATCAGCTCGAACAGGGAGTGCAGGAAGAACCAGGCGTCCTCGACATCGCCCACGTCCTGGCTGGCCTCCAGCAGCGTGTAAAGCCCGCTTTCGTACTGCTCGAACAAGGTGTTGATCAACTCGTCCTTGGACGGAAAGTGGTAGTACAGATTGCCGGGGCTGATGTTCAGCTCCGCCGAAATCATGGTGGTGGACACGTTGGGCTCGCCGAAGCGGTTGAACAGCTCCAGCGTGACGCCCAGAATGCGCTCGGCGGTGCGGCGGGGCGCTTTCCTGGTCATGGTCTCCTGGTTGTCTCGTTGGTTGAAACCGGGGCCGGCAGCGCCGCCGCAGGCGGCGTGCGCTGCAGATAGGCCGTCTGCATCGTGTGCTCTACTGTATCGCCATTGGGCTCGGTGATGCGCAGCCGCACCGGCAGGTAGTTGATGGTGCGGCCCAGCCAGACTTCGATGCGGGCGTCGCTGCCGTCCTCGGGCTGGTGCGTGAGCAGCAGCGTGGGCAATTCGCGCCCTTGCAGCGCGCTGATTTGTTCCTCGGCTTCCACGGTAAAACGCCAGGCGCCCGCGCCGTGCGGACGCACCGCCGGCAACTCGATGCGGCTGCCCACCGGGTAGCGCCCGGCATCGCCAGCCAGCAGGGCGCCCAGTTGCAGCAGCACGCTGAGCCGGTCCTGCGCGCCGGGGCGTAGCGGTGCGTCGCCGGCCGATGGCGGGCCGGCGTCGGGCGCGCCGAAATGCACTTGCCGCGCGGCGTAGTCGAAACGCATGGCCTGCACCTCGGGCGTGCGCAGCGTTGCTTCCACCGGCGTCAGACCCTGGGGCGAAAGCAGGCCCGCCGACGTGCGGGTGTGCTCGCCGATGAGCGGCGAGTAAAGCACCCAGTTGGCTTCGTAGAACTGGCCGTCCTGCCGCCAATTGAGCGTGGTACGGAAGTCGATGGCCTGCGCGCCGAACTGGCCGACGGTGCGGTACCTGATTTCCGCCCCCGGCGCGATGCGCACCGGCGCGTCGCCCGCGCCGCGCGCGAATTGCAGCGCGGCAGCCGCCGCGCTGGCGTCCAGCGGCGGCAGGATCGGCGCTGGCCCGCGCCTGCCGCCGCCAAAGCTGGCCAGCGGCGGCGGCGCCAGCAGGCTGGCGTCCGGATCATCGCCCGCGCCGCCCCTGGTTTCGGGCGGGGGCGTGCCGGGTTTCACGGGCGGCGTTGCCCGGCGGGGGCGGGGCGTTGGCCTGGGCGGCGCCTGCGGCTCGAAGGCGGCCGCCGGAGCAGGCGGGGTGGTTGCCGGTTCCGGCGCGGGCGGCGCCACCAGGCGCGTCACGAAAGCCGCGTCCGGGTCGCCAGCGCGAATTTTGGGCGCGGCAAGGTTCGGCGCTCCTGCCAGCAGCAGAACATGCGCGGCCAGCGCCAGCACGGTGGCCGCCAGCAATTGATACCACGGCGGCGCGGCGGCGAAAGGCCGGCGCTTCGACGGGCCCGGGCCGAACGGTTTTACGAATGCCAATTGGTGTCAGCGGCCAACACGGAACGTGTCAGCTCTTTTTGCGGGCAGCGGCGCGCGAAGCGGGCGGGCGCGCCGCTTCAGGCTGCGCCTGGCCAAGCGCGCGTTCCAGCGCCTCGACCCGGGCCGTGAGGGCCGCCAGCTCCTGCGCCGTGGGCATACCCAAGCCGGTCAGCGCTTGGGCGACCCGGTCCTCGAAGATGCCGCCAAGGCGGTTCCAGGTGGGCGCCACGGCGCCTGCGGCCTGGCGGGTGATGGACTCCATGCGCTGCGCGACTTCGGCCATGCGCTCCTTAGCCAGGCTCTGGGTTTTGCTTTGCATTTCGATGCCCTGCTGAACCAGCGCCTCGAAAACCTTGCTGCCCTCGGCTTGGGCGCTGGCCAGCGCCCCCAGCCCGGCCAGCCAGATGTTGTGGGCCGACGCGGGCGCGGCGTCGGCGTCGGCGCCGGACGCCGCGCCGGGAGCATCGGAAGTGTCGGGCGCTGCGGATTTGCGGGATTTGGCGGTCATCGCAAGAATTTCCTTTTCCTGGTGGTGCGCGCCGTGCCGGCGCCTGGGTTCGGCGAGGGCTGCAAATGCAGCGTCAACTCGTGCGTGGCGGGGTTGCCGGGCGTGGGCTGATCGACAAAGCCCAGCGTTTGCGCGATCTGGCGCATGCGGCTGTTCTCGGCCAGCACGGTGGCGGTGATGCGCTGGGTACCAGCGGCGCGCTGGTAGCGGATCAACTTGTCCATCAGGATGCGGCCCAGACCGCTGCCCTGCATGTCGGGCCGCACGATGATGCCGAACTCGGCGCCGACGTTGTCCGGGTCGGTCAGCGTGCGCGCCACGCCCAGCGTGCGCTCCTGGCCGTCCGCGCCGGGCGCGGTGGCGATGAAGGCCATTTCGCGCGTGTAGTCGATCTGTACCAGACGGGCCAATTCGCTGCGCTCCATGGTGCGGCGGCTGTAGAACAGGCGCAGGCGGACGCTTTCCGTGTCCAGGCTTTCCAGAAAGGCGCGGTGGCGCGCTTCGTCCTCGGGGCGAACCGGGCGCAGCGTCAGCGGCTGGCCGCGCCAGTCGATGGTTTCGATCAATTCGGACGGGTAGGGCTGGATGGCGAAGTTGGCCGCGCCCGCGGGCCGCTGGCTGCTGACGCGCACGCGGGCATCGAGGGCAATGGCGCCCTGGTGGTTGACGATCAGCGGGTTGATGTCGAGTTCGGCCACTTCGGGCACGTCGGCCAGCAGTTGCGACACCGCTTGCAGGGTGGCGGCCACGGCGCCGATGTCCGCTGGCGGCACGTCGCGGTAGCCGGCCAGCAGCCGCGCCACGCGCGTGCGCCCGATCAGCGCGCGCGCCAGCGGGTCGTTGAGCGGCGGCAGCGCCATGGCGCTGTCCTTGACCACCTCGACCGCCGTGCCGCCCTGGCCGAACAGAATCATCGGGCCGAACACGCGGTCGATACTGGCGCCGATGATCAGCTCGCAGGCCTGCGGGCGGCGCACCATGGCCTGCACGGTAAAGCCGTCGATGCGCGCCTGCGGCTGGGCCTGGCGCACGCGATCGAGCATGGCGCGGGCGGCTTCGCGCACCACGTTTTCGTTTTGCAGGTTCAGCACCACGCCGCCGACGTCGGACTTGTGGGAGATGTCTTCCGACAGGATTTTCAGTACCACCGGAAAGCCGATGCGCGCGCTTTCAGCCGCCGCCGCCTGCGGATCGGGCGGCACGGTGCTCGTGGCCACCACCGGAATATGGTAGGCCTCGCACACGGCCTTGGCTTCGGGTTCGGTCAGCATGTCGCGCCCGCTGTCCAGCGCCTGCTGGACGAGCGCGCGCACGCGCGCCACGTCGGGCGCGGCGCCATTGAACGGCAGCGTGGCCGGCGGCGCCTCGGTCAGCTCGGCCTGGTTGCGCGCGTAGCGTTGCAACATGCCGATGGCCGCCACCGCCTGCTCGGGCATGTCGTAGCAGGCAATGCCGGCCTGCATGAACAGCGCGCGCGCCTCGGCCACCGCCGGGCCGCCGACCCAGGCGCTGACCAGCGGCAGCGCCGGCTCGCCGGGCGGCTGGATGGCCGGGATCATGGCCCGCGCGATCTGGTTGGACGGCACGATGGCCGTCGGCGCGTGAATGAACAGCAGCGTGCCGGCGTTGCCGCTGTGGCGGCGCAGCGCGTGCAGCGAATCCACGTAACGCTGGGCGGGCGCGTCGCCGATGATGTCGATCGGGTTGCCGCCCGACCAGTTGGCGGGCAGCACCTGATCCAGATCGGCGGTCAGCGCCTGATCCAGCGCCGCCAGCGGCACGCCTTCGCTGGCGGCGGCATCGGCGGCCATCACGCCGGCGCCGCCGCCGTTGGTGAGAACGGTCAGCGCCTGACCAGCCGGGGCCTTGAAGCGGGTCAGGATTTCAGCCGCGTGGAACAGCTCTTCCAGACTGTTCACGCGCAACATGCCGGCGCGGGCGATGGCGGCGTCCACCACATCGTCGGCGGCGGCCAGCGCGCCGGTGTGCGAGGCGGCGGCCTTCTGGCCCTGGGCGCTGCGGCCGGCCTTGACCACGATCACCGGTTTGTTGCGCGCGGCCGAGCGCGCCGCCGACATGAATTTGCGCGCCTCGTCCACCGACTCCATGTACAGCAAAATGGCGCGCGTGCGCGCGTCGCTGGCCAGGTAGTCCAGCATGTCGCCGAAATCGACGTCGGCATGTTCGCCCAGCGACACGAAGTGCGAAAAACCGATCTGCCGCGCCTCGGCCCAGTCCAGCATGGCCGTGACCAGCGCGCCCGACTGCGAGATGAAGGCCAACTCGCCAGGCCGCGCCGCGATATGCGCGAAGCTGGCGTTCAGCCGCGCGTGCGGCGCCAGCAGGCCGACGCAGTTGGGGCCCAGTACGCGCATCAGCGTGGGACGCGCCGCGTCCAGCATGGCCTGCTTTTGCTGCGCCGTGAGGCCGGCGCTGATGACCACCGCCGCCCGCGTACCGAGCTGCGCCAGTTGCCGCGCCAGATCGGCCACGGTGGCCGGCGGCGTGCAAATCACGGCCAGTTCGGGCGCTTGCGGCAGGTCCGTCACGCGGGCGTAACAGCGCCGGCCCGACAGCGTCTTGTATTTGGGGTTGACCGGAAAGATGTCGCCGGCGAAACCGCTGCCGAGCATGTTGTGCCACAACGTGCCGCCGACGGAAAAGGGCCGCTCGGAAGCGCCGATGACGGCAACCGAACGCGGATCGAACAGGGAGTCGAGGTTACGGATGCTCATGGTGCCAGTGAAGCGCCAGCGCCAACGCGCCCGCCTTCGTTGTTAGAGAAAACCCGTAGATTACTCCAGTTCTCACCCAGAAAAAAACCCGCTTCGCGCGGGCTTTTTTCTGGCGCCGGCCCTGTCTGGCCGCAGGAGTGGCAAACGCTTATTTCAGCGACAGAATCCAGGCCACCAGTTTCTTGGCCTCTTCTTCTTTCACCGTGGTGTTGGGCGGCATCGGTACCGGGCCCCAGACGCCGGAGCTGCCTTTCAGAACCCGGCCTACCAGTTCGTCGGCGGCCTTGGCATCGCCCTCGAACTTCTTGGCCACGTCCTTGTAGGCCGGGCCGACGAGTTTTTTGTCCGTGGTATGGCAGGCAAAGCAGCCCTTGGCCTTGGCCAGGGCGGATTCATCGGCAGCCAGCACGGGCGAGGCGACACACGCGGTGGTCACGGCGGCAAGAGTCAACAAAAGACGCTTCATCTTCATTTCTCTCAATCAATGGGTATGAGGGGTTGAGGGGTTACGGGCGAGGAGTTACAGTCACTCAACGAATTGTAAGGCGTCGGGTTGACACGCGGCAGGCGCACAGCGGTTTTGCGCGCCGGATGTGTCCCGAATCTGTTCTATCTTAAGGAAAACCATGTATCTGCTCGGCTTGGGAAGCGTTCTCTTGGCGCTGAAGTGGTGGGAAATCGGCCCTGTCGCCACGTGGTCGTGGTGGTGGGTGCTGTCGCCGCTGGCCGGCGCCGTCGCGTGGTGGGCATGGGCCGACTGGTCGGGCTACACCAAGCGCAAGGCGATGCAGCGCGACGACGAACGCAAGGCCGCGCGCATTCAGCGCCAGCGCGAGTCCCTGGGCGTCAAGCTCCGCCGCTGAAAATCGACTGCGGCGAGAAAACAACGTCTGCCGCGCAACGCGCAACACGCTTGGCGCGGCAGGCATTGCGGTTGTTTGACCGTAAACCCGTACCAGGCCCCTGCCACCCAAAGTGCGCGGGGCCTGCTTTCCAGCAACACACTTCCGGTACTTCACCATGCCCGCCTACCGTTCCAAAACTTCCACCGCTGGCCGCAACATGGCCGGGGCGCGCTCGCTGTGGCGCGCTACCGGCATGAA
>JGI24705J35276_12237167_pt1 | contig 10050 bp, 9 predicted proteins | sample TergutNt197P4_FD_35276 | JGI IMG/M metagenome (IMG submission 35276)
GAGTGCTCAAAAGCGCCCATCGATCATTGCAGCTTGCTGGAAACAAGCTACGCTTTGGTGATGTCATCAGTTACGGAAACGTCAATAATTCGTGAGGCTATATTTGTGAATAGTTCAGTAAGTCTCAACTCAAGACGGTCTCTGGCGAAGAAACATGGAGCCTGCAAAGGGTAAAACTATTAAAGTTGATCATGGCAGAGCTGAGCTGGCACGTCGCTCATACGGTCGCGCAAAATGCCAAATCTGTAGATTCGTGGTCTCACTTGCTCAATGATGTTGAATGGACAAAAGGCGCGGCAAAGGAGCAATGGAAGAGTCTGCTTCTGCAGAGGTGGCTCATGGCGATCCTCTCCGATGCGTGCCTTCGAACAGCCGGTACGCGAGCTTATGCGTTGGATCAGACGAAAGAGCTTGAGCTGAAACTCTATTATGAATTCGACAAGGAGATTAAGTCGCTGGACGTCAATCTATTCGACCTAATGAATGTGGCAGTGCTTGAATATCGTGATGATGACGCTCATTTCATAGCAGATTTTAAGGACGATGTTGTCAATCCGATAATTAGAGAACAATATAGGGTTTTAGGACTATTGGGAGATGACATCGCGAATGGCAACGTGGACGTTGAGAGCATAAAGGTGCGAATCCGCACGTTGGATGAAAAGAAGGCGCACCTGGCTGAGAAGCTCCGATCTGCTGGGCAACTTCAGTGAAAGGGATGCGTTTCATAACCATCAGTCCTCGCAGGGTGGGCAAAGTGAAGCGTGCCCACTTTTCAGCATTTTGTGGGAGAGGCGGTGGGCACAGCGCGTTCCGCGCCTTTGCCCACCCTACGGCCTAAATGCTACTTGGCGCTGGTCACATTGCGGCATCACTTCTGGGTGCACCGTATACATGATCGGTGTAGCCCGACCAGCGCACCGGAAGTCTGCCCCGCGATAGCGGCTGGGTGGGTTACGAGGGCCTGCGCCTCACGGGTCCGCTGGCGCGGGGCTCTCGTGAGCTCTTGTGGCGGGACTTCTTCGCCGGAGCAGCGTTTCCTTCTCGAATGGCCTCCTTGGAAGGATTTGTTGCCCACGCCACAATCAGCTTCTCTTCAACTGCGGCAAAGATGTCGATGGCTGGCAATAGCTCGCGCCCAAGATCTGTCAGTATGTATTCTGCGGAAGGCGGCGAACTCTCAACAAGCGCACGCCGCGTCACCAGACCACGCTCTTCGAGTTCGTGAAGGCGCGAACTCAGCACGCGCGCGGATATGCCGGAATGTCTCGTCGCAGCTCGTCAAAACGGCGCGCCTGGTCTCGCAGTTGCCAGATTGAGTCCCAAGCTCCACGTAAGAAGCCGACGAGCTACGCAACACGACGTTCGGTGTTGCGCGTGACTACTGTTTCTACAACCTCGGCCAAACGCGAAATTCCTTGTGCTATTTCCCGCTCGGTTACTCCCGCATACCCCAAGACAATACCTGCACTGTCCTGACGAGAGGCATTGTTCGGCGAGGCGTAAAACGGACTGATCGGATAAATGCCAACCCCCGCTGACAACGCCTCCGCCACCAACTCACCTTCCCACGACGCAGGAATTTGCTTGAACCAGACGACGACATGTGAACCGGCAGCAGATCCCTCAATGTCTATCTTGTTTCCTAGCGCTGCAGAGAGATGTTCCAGCACCAACTGCCGCCGCTGTGCGACCCTGCGTCGAATGTGGACGATGTGGCGTTCATAGGCGCCACTCAAAATGAATTGAGCTAGCGCCTCTTGTTCCAAACAAGGCGATCCGCGATCCGCCAACCGTTTCGCATCTGTGAAGGCTCTGACGAGACTTGGTGGTGCTACCAGGTAACCAAGACGGAGCAGCGGCGACAGCGTCTTGGAAAAAGTGCCGAGATAGATGATATTATCGACAGACCCGAGCGTCCGCAGCGCCTGAATCGGCCTGGTATCAAGCCGGTACTCAAAGTCATAATCGTCTTCGATAACATAGGCGCCCGCTCGTTCGGACCAGGAAAGAAACTCTTTTCGCCGTGTCGCAGACATGATGCTGCCGAGCGGAAACTGGTGGGAAGGCGTCACGTAGGCAAGTTGCGCCTTATGGATGTCGGCCAGCAAACTCGTTTGCAATCCCTCATGATCGACGGGAATGGCACATAGCTCCGCGCCAACGGCAAGGAAGGTCTGCCGCGCAAGTGCGTAGCACGGGTCCTCAACCACCGCCTTCGACCCTTGATCCAGGAGCAGCCTGGCACATAAATCCAGACCCTGCTGCGAGCCGTTTACGATAATGATCTGATCAGACTTACAGCGTATACCGCGTGCGCGCCAAAGGTAACCCTGCAACGCCTGCCTGAGTGTGGAGCAACCTGCGGGATCGCCGTAACGCAGATGCTTTCGAGCCAACAAGACCGCATTAACGACTCGCTTCCAGTAGAGCGTGGGGAAATCGCACCACGCCATATCGCTATGTCGGAAATCGGCCACCAAAAAAGGATTCGCCGACAGGGCGGAGCCAGTCAGATGACGGCCGTATCGGGAGAGGCGTGGCTCCACATTGGTAGTTGGCGTCGCAGGGCAGGCCGGGCTTGGTACGGTAACGCTGCCGACGACACGCGCACGACTCCCCTGATGAGTTTTCAGGCATCCCTCGGCAATCAATCGATCGTAGGCTGCCAGCACTGTGGAGCGAGACACACCGAGCTCAGCAGCCAGGTATCGGGTAGATGGAAGGCTATTACCAGGCGCGTAAACACCCTCTTCGATCTGCGCTTTGATCGCCTCGTAGATTTGCAACGCAAGCGAGCGCCCGTCTGTACAATTAGGAGTTGCGTTCAACTGGTATGCTCATTCACCGCCAGACTGGATGTATGATCTCCTCCAATTCCGTGCCCTTATTGCCTCCGCACGAGTATGTCAGGCCCTTAGAGCTACTTGCATAGACCGACGGCGGTCGCATTGCGTTGTGTCAATCTCACAAAATTGGACGAGCTTGCGGCTTGCCATGAAGGAATAGGTTCCGCAGGTTGCTTCCAACAACGCACCTGCGGGATCTCAGGTCACATGAGAGCGCCTGAACATATTCAACCTACCACCAGAGATGGACACATCTTTGAGAGGAGAGTGAGATGTCATATCTCAAACCGATCATCTTGTCTGGAATAGCTCTTTCTTTTGCTGGGGCAATTGGAGCCCATGCAGACGCGCCGCTCGACGCACGTAAGCTGTTCATGGACAATTGCGCCGGCTGCCATCAGGCGGGCCGCGTGGGGACGCGGTTTGCCCCTCCTCTGACGAAGGTTCAGCTTGGTGCTCTGTCGAACGCTGCGGTCAGCACGATGATCATGACGGGCATTACTGGGACTTTGATGCCGCCGTGGGCAGGCAAGTTGTCTCAGGATCAGATCGGTGCGTTGGCAACGCTGGTCCGGACCGAGGATGCAGACCGTCTGGATTGGTCGCTGGATGAAGCCAAAAAGTCCACCAAAGTGCTGGTGGACGAAAAGACGCTGCCCGCGGCCCCAACATACAAAGCCGACGTAATGAACCTTATGGGGGTTATGCAGAGGGGGCGACATGCTCAAGAGCCCGAGTCGCGCGTGGTGTTTTTTGACGGTGCGACGAATGAACGGGTGGCCGAAGTGTTGGTCAGACGTGCTCCGCACATCTTGCGCTACCACCCGACCAATCCTCGGTGGGCGTATGTCAAGACCGACACATCCGAGATCTACAAGATCGACCTCTATTCGATGCAGGCTGTCCGGAGCGTCAAGACAGCTTTGTCAGGTCCTTTCATGGCTATTTCCTGGGACGGCAAATGGATTGCCGCAGGCTCCCTTGTTCCAGGTGCCGTCATGATCCTCAATGCGGACACGCTGGAACCGGTGAAGCAGATCAAATTGACCGACGTTGATTCGGCCGGGAAAGGCACTGATAGCTACTCGGCCAGCGTCACGTCGTCTGCGGTGGGCGGCAATGTATTCACAGTTGCGGCGAGAACGCTCGGTGAAGTGTGGATCATCGAGCCGAACAAGCCGGATATGCCGGTGACCAAGGTGAGCGTGCGGGAGTCCGGGGAAACGGCCTGGTGGCTGTACGATGGGTTCACATCGGAAGATCAGCGCTATCTGTACGTCACAGACCGCGCCCCGAACAACAAGATCAAGATCGTTGATCTTCTCGAAAAGAAATACGCAGGTTCCTTACCTGGTGGGTGTAATCCTCACATCGGCTCCGGCGCCATGCTGAAGACCAACAAAGGGAATCTGTATTTCTCGCCCAATGCGGCCAATTGCAGCAAGGGACCAATGGTTACGGTCTGGGATGACAAGGGGAAGCTGGTCAAGGAAATCAAGGTGGGTGGCATCGGCAGCGTTGGGATCGCGTCTCATCCTGACGCTCCGTATATCGTTGTCGATGCAAGAGCGAGCCGCGACGGCCATATTGAGCTGATCGACAAAAATACTTTGGAAGTCGTCAGGAAGGTCGATGTCGGCGGTACTACCGGCTACCCGGAATATACCCGTGACGGGCGCTTTCTATATGTCGGCGCAGGATACATGGGAGATCATCTTCGTATCTATGATTCGAAGACATTCGAAATGGTCGCGGAACCCAGGGTCATCGCGCCTGCTGGCACATTCGCGCATGCGCGTGTCTTGTGGGGTGGGGTGAAAGGAGCGCCTGAGCGTCCACTCGGTACGCCCTTTGACAAGCTTCGACCCGGTGGCTGATCGATGATCGATATGGGCCTGCAACTCTAAGGGATTCGTGGAGTGTCGCGATGAAAATGTCGATCTGCCTGTTTGTTGTTCTGGCGATGTCGATTTCCGGCGTCGCAGCAACCGAAAATAGCGACGCGCGTAGTAGGGCCAAGGATCTTGTCGGTACGCTGTGCATGACCTGTCACGGCAGTAATGGTGTTAGCGTGATGGAGGACTTTCCCAACCTTGCCGGACAAAAGCCAACCTACCTGAAAAAGCAGTTGAGGGATTTTCGCGATGGGAATCGCAAAGACCCCGTGATGACCAATATGGCCGCTCCTCTTGATGACGAGGTAATTGAAGCGCTGGCGGAATATTTCTCGACGGCGCCTCGAAATTAACAAGTATGCCTGCCTGGGGTCTGCTTCCGCAGTATGGCTGGTGCCACTGTCCTCCCCGGCATGTCTTGGGTTCGGGCACCTTTGTTGGATTGATCCGGGCGGATCAAAATGCATTTCGGCTGGCGATCCGGCCTATCCGGAAAGGCTGCGGTCGATATTTGGCGGCCTCCTTCCTCCCGACCAGTGGTTCATTGGCAATTTGCCCTTCTTGACTCGGAAGACGTAGCCCTTTTGTGGTTCGCGGAACGCCCGCGATGCTGCTCTGACTATTGCTGCCGACTGCGCGACGGTTGGGTGAGCGCAATCTCACGGTGATTTCTGGCTACGCCGAGGGCATCGAGCGGGCGGGTCGAGATCCGCCATGCGAGCCGCGTCTTGGTCTGCAGGGCGTGCACGTTGAGAGCCCGCTGACGGCACGCTTCTCTTTCATGCGCCTGCAAATCGTGCGGTGAACGGCTTGAGGTCGAGCAGTTCGCGGATGCCGGACGATTTCATTTTGTCTTTGATCTTGGTGCCGGGCGGTCGCCATGATCTTACGATTCATCGGCTGATCGCCGAAGCGGGCTGGCAAAGACAAACTGCTCGTCGCTGGTCAGGGCTTCTCGGATGATCTCTCGATCATCCGACGCTTCCTTCCCCGCCTGCTTCCAGATGCAAAAGGAAATCAATCATGTTGCCGTCCTTGCCGACGGCCCAATACAGATATTTCCATTCCTTGCAGATTGCCCAGAATTATATTGCATGCGAAGATGGTCGACCAGTTAAGCAAAATAGATTGACAATATTTATTGTTTAGTTGACCATTATAGGGTTGCTGTCTTGGCGGGAGGGGGATCTGGCACATGGACAAGCGAAAGCTCGGCAACTCAGGCCTTGAGATCGCACCTCTTGCCTTCGGCTGTAATGTATTTGGTTGGACGGCGGACGAGGCCATGTCGTTCAAGCTGCTCGACGCCTTCCTCGCTGGTGGCTTCAACTACATCGACACGGCCGACACCTATTCGCGCTGGGTTCCTGGCAACAGGGGAGGCGAGAGCGAGACGATCATCGGCAAGTGGTTGAAACAGCGCGGCGGTCGCGACAAAATCATTATCGGCAGCAAGGTCGGTCTGCCGATGCCTGGGGTCGGACAGGGACTGTCGAGAGCGTGGATCACCCGGGAAGTTGAGAATTCGCTGCGCCGTCTGCAGACCGATTACATAGATCTTTATATGGCGCATACGGATGACCCGGATGTGCCGCAGGCGGAACCGCTGGAGACATTTGCCGCTCTTATCAAGCAAGGAAAAGCTCGCGCGATTGGTGCCTCGAATTTTCAGGCAGCGCGGTTTCAGCAGGCGCTCGACACGAGCAAGAAGCTTGGCCTGCCGCGATATGAATCCCTGCAACCGCACTACAGCATAGCCGAGCGCAATGAATTTGAAGGTGACCTTGAGGCATTGTGTCTGCGCGAACAGGTAGGTGTGATCTGCTACTACTCGCTCGCCAACGGCTTTCTTACCGGCAAATACCGGTCGAAAGCCGACCTTGTAGGCAAGGCTCGCGGATCAAGCGTCGAAAAATACATGAATGAACGGGGAGATCGCATTCTCGCTGCGCTCGACGAAGTCGCAGCGCAATGCAATGCCAAGTTGAGCCAAGTCGCGCTCGCTTGGCTTATGGCTCGTCCGAGCATTACGGCACCAATCGCCAGCGCGAGATCTTTAGATCAGCTTGAAGAGATCATGCAGGCGGTACGTATCAAGCTTGATAAGGCGCAGATTGATCTTATCGATGTGGCAAGCAGGCAGTGACACGGGGAAAAACGAATCCGAGCAACTGTATGAATGGGGACATGATGCGGTTCGGCGGTTCGTTTAAAAAGGAGGCAAGATGTTTGGTTGGGTGCGCGAACTAAATCAACGAGAGCGCCGTACTCTGCTCGCCAGTTCAGGCGGATGGGCGCTTGATGCCTTGGATGTGCAAGTCTACTCGTTTGTCATTCCTGCACTTATTGTTGCGTGGGGCATCAGCAAAGGGGAAGCCGGATTGCTGGGTACCTCGGCGCTGCTATTTTCTGCGCTGGGCGGTTGGATCACCGGCGTCTTATGCGACCGCTACGGACGCGTCAGGATGTTGCAGATAACCATCGTGTGGTTTGCAGTCTTCACCTTCGCGAGTGGATTTACTAATAGCTTCAACCAACTATTCATTTGCCGCGCGTTGCAAGGTCTGGGCTTTGGCGGCGAATGGGCCGCTGGTTCTGTTTTGATGGGCGAAGTGATCCGTGCGAAATATCGCGGTCGCGCAGTTGGGACCGTGCAGGCGTCGTTGCACATAGGCTGGGGCGCGGCGGCACTGCTTTACACTCTGTTTTTCACGATCATGGAGCCGGAGGTCGCATGGCGCGCCATGTTTTGGATAGGGATTCTGCCTGCCCTCTTCGTAGTATACATCAGGCGCTCCATAGACGAACCAGAGATTTTCCATCAGACCCGAGCACAAACAGGTAACGGAAACTTACTCGCGAAGACCATCGAAATATTTTCTCCGGTCTATTTGTGGCGGACAACCCTTTGCGTGTTAGTCGCAACGGGTGTCCAAGGTGGTTACTACGCTCTGTCAATCTGGCTGCCTACATATCTCAAGACAGCCCGGGATCTTTCGGTCCTGTCGACGGGCGGTTACCTGCTCGTACTCATCGTAGGTGCCTGGTGTGGATGCATTCTAGGCGCGCACATGTCGGACGCGATCGGCCGTCGTAAGACGTTTTTCTTCTTTGCCGTGACGGCTTCGGCGATAGCCTACGTGTACACTCAATTGCCGCTTAACAATGCAATGATGCTCGTTCTGGGCTTTCCTCTCGGGTTTTGCTCGAACGGAATTTTTGCGCCGATGGGGCCGTTCCTCACTGAACTTTTCCCAACCCGGATCAGAGGTACGGCGCAGGGATTTTGCTTTAACGCTGGCCGGGCGGTCGGCGCGCTGTTCCCAACGCTTGTTGGCTACCTGAGCGACTCAATGGATCTAGGTCACGCCATCGGCGTCTTCGCGATATCAGCTTATGCGCTTGTCGTCGTCGCTGGCTTTTTGCTGCCAGAGACGAAGGGGCGGGACCTGACGGTCGAAGAGCCAAAGCATTCAGACGCGCCTGCGGCCTCTGTCCCTACTGAGACACAGGTACAGTAGCTGGTTCTGTTGCAAATCTGGGATTTTGGCCAGCGGTAGTAAAAGAGAGGTTGTACATACGCGACGTCAGTTCAACGTGACAATGGCGATACAACGTCGGGTGTTTTCGTAAGCCGAAGATCCAGATCGAACGTGAAGTTTTCGATGTGCTGGTCAGTGGCATGAATAGCCTCAAGGATGTCTCGCTTCTCGATTGCTCGTGCCATTCTTAGATGTGACTCCTCGAAGGATTCGGGCGTGTGGCCTTTGAAGACTTGCGGATACCAAAGAATAGAAAGGCGCGGCAGCAGGATACGCATGATTGCAATGAGCGTGGTATGGCCGGAGGCTTCGCAGATCCGTAAGTGGAATTTGAGGTCGAGGTCGATCAGTTTTTTTGCCTCTCTCGCTTTATAGGCTTCGCGCATCTGCACGGCGAGATCCTTCAGCTCCGCGACGACTTTCGGGTCGTTGGAGAGGGCTGCATTGCTAATTGCAAAATATTCGATCTGGCGTCGGAGCGTTACGATCTCAGTCATCTCAGTTTTGTCGAATCGGACGACCCGCGCACCAGAGTATGGCCGAATCTCGAGAAGGCCTTCGCGCTCAAGCTGGCGAATAGCTTCGCGCGTCGGCCCCCTGCTCACTCCGAGGAATTGAGCAAGGTCGCGTTCTTTCACGCGCTCACCAGCGGCTAGCTGTCCACTAAGTATTTGCAATCGCAACGACTCGGCAACGCGATCGGCGGCTGTCGAGGTTGTCATTGTCCTTCACTCGTTGATTTCTTCAAAATATACCTTGGTCATGTGAGGGGTGTGGCGACTTGTTCGCAGCTCAAACAGTCGAGTTGGTACGATTGTTTTTCAAAAGGTCGCCAGGACGAATCATGTCTCAAACACGAATCTATAACCCACTCGATGGCAACCCTTTGAGTCAGCCATAACAGAAGCCCGGGGTTGGTGTCAGTCGCTACTTTTGGTAGACCAAATAATAACAAAGGATTGACAATCTGGCATATATGGATGACCATTGCTGAGATTGCACTAGAGGAAGAGCTTCGTGCAGTACTCAAGTTTTGTCGGGGACCGGTGGGGCGCTTTCGCGGCGGGCTCGGAATTGAACTCGAACTCTTGCGCGGCGAGGCAGTCGCCTCGGTGCTTGCCGACCGCACCCGCCAGGGTCCGCGCGGCGCGCAAGGCGGTGGCGACGGCTGCGCTGCCAAATTCAGTTCTGTGTGTGGCGGCAAGCGTCACGAGCCGCCGTTCCGAGGCAAGGACCAGGACGTCAGGCTCCACCCAGGCGCCGCATTCTTTCCCACCCTGCCTGCATCACGGAGACCGCAATGACCGCATCATCTCAAGCCGCCGCCAAGGACCACGCCTTGGGCATCGCCTATCTGGACGGTCGTTACATGCCTGCGGCCGAAGCCACGGTGTCGGTCTTTGACCACAGCTTCCTCTATGGCGACGGCGCGTTCGAAAGCATCGTCTTCCGGAACCGGCGCTTCTACGCCTTCGAACCCCACTATAACCGCCTTGTCGACTCCTGCCGCTACATCAAGCTCGAGCTCACCGAGGACTACAATTCCCTGCTCAAGATCGCGAACGAACTGGTGGCGCGAAACAATGCCGACAGTGGCTACCTGCGCATCGTGGTCAGCCGCGGCGAGGGCTATCCGCTGTCCGACCCGCGCAAGGTCTTTGCGCCGAGCATCGTGGTGACGATCCAGAGCCAGCCGCCGAACAAGAAGTCGGCCAATGGCGTCCGCCTCATCGTGGCCGCGACGCGGCGCACCTCGCCGGACTC
>JGI24705J35276_12237168_pt1 | contig 10050 bp, 7 predicted proteins | sample TergutNt197P4_FD_35276 | JGI IMG/M metagenome (IMG submission 35276)
GCAGTTCTGTACTCTATGATCTGGTTGGCAAAATCGCCGAGGGAACAACGCTGACCCGCCGTACCGTAGCCGCCATCCTCAAGGGGCTTACCCAAGAAAAACTCTACATGTTCCGGCTCAACCCGGAGGAATTCATTCAGAAGGTTGTCGAGGAAATCGACCGGCAGAAAGCGGCGGTGGTCGTGGAGCATATCTCCTATCAGCCGAGCGCTGAGCAACCTTATGCGCAAGACATATTTAACATGAGCAAGTCTTCGCAAGAATACGCCAAGGCATTCAAGGCGAAAAAGGCTATTCAGGATTATGTGTTCACGGACGGTACGGCTGATGAAAGCGTGGAGCGAAGATTTGTAAAAGACGTGGATGCTGCCGACGAAGTGGTTGTATACGCCAAATTGCCGCGAGGTCCGAAGGGATTTTACATACCCACACCTGTGGGCAACTATTCGCCGGATTGGGCGATAGCGTTCAAGCGCGGCACGGTGAAGCACATTTTTTTTATAGCGGAAACAAAAGGCTCGCTGGACAGCATGGAGACACGCCCGATTGAACAGGCAAAAATCTCATGCGCCAAGAAGCTGTTTAATGAAATTTCTACCGCTGGTGTCAAATATCACGATGTAAAGAGTTATAAAAATTTGCTCGATATTATGCAGACATTGTAGGTCAAACACATTGTATTGAATAAACAGCCGCTCAATAAGAACAGGATTGACTCTCGTAATCATGCCCAGCCCGAATAAAAAAGTCCTGCATGCTTACCTGACGCCGGAAGAGTACGAGCGGATAGCGGCCATGGCCAAGCAGGCCGGGGTATCCCTATCGACTTTCGTCAAGCGGGTGTGCCTTGGTCAGGGCTTGCGCTCGAAAGCTGACCAGCAGGCGGTTATGGCCTTACTCAAAGCCCAGGCCGATTTGGGCAGGCTAGGCGGGTTATTCAAAATGGGGCTTTCAGACGGCAGCGCCGGGAGGATGTCCGCTGAATTTCGGTCTGTTTTACGGCAGATCGAAAAGAGCCAGGCCCAGGTGGTGGCAGACTGCCGGGACGTGGTGAGATCACTCAAGGGGAAATAATGCAAGCGCTCTGGAATGCTTGGTGCGTTTTCTGCTTTACCTACTTTTGGTTATTCATGGGCTGGTCTGCATTTAAACCTGCCGGGCTATCAGGGTATATGCTTGTTGAAGAGGGGAAAAGGTTTTGAATAACATCTGTGAGGCGCTACAAGAATCTTCTGGATTTGTCCACCAATGGCTCATTGCACAGCCCAGCGTCAAAGAGGAGTCTTTAACTGACTGGCTGCTATACGACATCTCCCGTAAGGTGCCATCAGTATTATATCACGCATTCACAAGACATCAGGAAGCCAAAGAGACCGGAGCCGACTGGGAATGGTGGATTCTTTTCAAACGAGTGTCTTTTTGTTTGCGAGTTCAGGCCAAAAAGGTTTCTCCATCTAAGGATAACTATCCGGAGTTAGCTCGAACGAATCGCTATGGTTTGCAGATTGACATGTTGCTTGATGGAGCCAACAAGGCAAACGCAATAGCGATGTATGCGTTGTATTCGTCGCAAGATTTACCCACTATGTGTGGAAAACCATCCTCTCGGCATGATGGCGTTTTTCTGGCAGGTGCATCCTGTCTCAATAAAGATTTCATCACGGGAACCCGACGACGGATAGATCCCACTGATTTACTTTCCCGCTCAGTTCCGTTCCCTTGCATTGCCTGTTGCCCGCTGGTGGAAGGGCTTGGCGTTGTTAGGATGTTAAATTTTTTTAAGAAATATTTTGCTTTTGAACTCGGAATCGATTCCGAACGTAGCGATACAATTGTAATACCTCGCGGACTTCATTCTCAACTTCCTGTTTATGTCTCGTCTCTTTTGGAGTTTAGAGAAAAAGGTATTCCCGACTGGTGGGAAGGAGAGTTCCAGTTTCGCATTCGAGAGTTCAACGCTATCCTTATTTATGATTTTCGCGATTGGCAGGATGCTGGGAAGAGGGGTTTATAGGTTTCGGCGGTTAGGGTGATGAAGGCGGCAACGAGGAAAGCAGGAAATTGGTAAGCCGGTCATGATTGCTAAACGAATTCTGAGGACATCCGGCCAGGACAATGCCAGGGCCTTGGGGCAATACATTGCCGACGCCAGCCATGAGGGCGAGAAATGCCTGCTATCCTGGCACGAGGGCTGCCTGGCTCCAGATTATGACCTGGCGCTTGCCGAGATTGAGGCGACCCAAGCCATGAACACGCGCTGCCAGCGCGACAAGACCTATCATCTCATGGTCAGTTTCCGGCCGGAAGACGAGGCCAAACTGACACCAGAAGCCTTTCAGGACATTGAACAGACCATGGCTGAGGCCCTGGGCCTGTCCGAACATCAGCGTGTTTGTGGTGTCCACAAGAACACCAACAACCTGCACCTGCACGTTGCCTACAATCTGATCCGGCCGGATCAATTCACCATCAACGAGCCGTATTATGATTTCTTCAAGCTTTCCAAGGCCTGCCGGGTCATGGAAGAAAAGTTTGGCCTGGAGATCGACAATGGCGTTGAGGTGGTGAAAGGCAAAAAGGTCAATCAGCGGGCCGCCGCGATGGAGGCTCATTCCGGCGAACAATCTTTCCAGTCTTTTGTTTTGGACCGGAGAGATCAGATCCTCACAGAGGTGACGAAGGCCGCAAGCTGGCAAGAGGCGCACCAGATTCTGTCCGGCTATGGTATCGGGATCAAGGAGCAGGGTAATGGCCTTGCCTTGGTAAATCTCCAGGGTAAAGAGACAATGAAGGCAAGCGCTTTGGACAGGTCGCTGTCCAAAGGTAAGCTGGTTGCCCGCTTTGGTAAGTATGTGAAGCCGGAGCCAGGTCAGCCTACCCAGGAAACCTATACCCGGAAGCCGATACAACCGAGGTCTCCGGAGCGGGACCAGCTCTATAAGAATTATCAGGCGGCTATCCAGGAGAAGATAGCCAAGGTTGACGCGGAAAAGGAGTACGGCCAGGCTGAGGTGACAAAAATATATGCGCAGTGGGATAAGGCCAAGGAGATACTGAGGAAGGAAACCTTTTCCCGGAGGAGTTTAGCCACGCGCCTTGACCTGTTGCGGATGCGACAGATGGAAGCCCTGACCCAGGCTAGGCTTGAACACCGGGAGCGGTTGACGGCCGTCAAAGCGGAATATCCCTGGCACAACTGGAATGGCTATCTGAAACACCAGGCGGAACAGTACGGCAACAAGACAGCCCTGGAGGTTTTGCGCTCCCGGCCGGAATCTGCACCGGCCAAGACCAGCCTGGACTTGGATACCTACCTTTTGGAGCAAGCACAGGAAAAACTGAAGGCAGCCAAACGGGAAAAAGAAATGGTGCAGGGTTCACTCAATGCTGGCCGCCGTAAAGCCATGACCGCCGTCAACCGTATGAACCTGTTGGCTATCCAAGAACAACTGCGGATCAAGGCGGGCATTGAGCAAAGCCCAATGTTTGCCGGATACCGTCAGGCCATCGATAACCGGGGCGTGGTGATCTTCACCTTGGCTGACGGCGGCACGATCCGGGATACCGGCAAGAAGCTGCATTTTTCACCAGATGGAGCCACACGGGAGGCGGCCATGCGCTATGCCCTGGCCAAATTCGGCAAGGCTCTGGCCGTGAAAAGCAATACCATAGAAAGGAAAAGAGATGGAAGAGGAGCGGAAGGAAGTAAGCCCCACCCTGGCATCCTTAGAGAATCCGCCAGATACGGCCTGCGCACGTTGTCAAAGCTCCCTCTGGCTTTTGGCCGGAAAGGAAGTGAAATGTTTTTGCCGGGTCATGCACACGCTGACCTGGAGCGATGAAGAACAAACCAGGGTGAAAGTCTGTGACGGCGAATTTTTTATGGCTGGAGAATAAAGAATACAATATGTGCTTAACAGATTTTTATATTTTCATTAGGATAATATATTAAATTACCAGTGATTGAAGCGAGAAATACTAATGATGAAGAAAATATAGAAAAAATACTCTCCATAATAATAAACAGGTACCCCCCCGGCAAAGCCGGGGGGGTACCTGTTTATTATTAGTCTAAAACCAGATAGGACTTTTTCTCATGAACAACAAGCATAAACTCGAGAAACGCGGATTCGATGTGGTTGTTTTTGTCGCCACAAATGGGGAGCTAGAAGCAGTTCTTAAGAACACAGAGAAATTAAATGAGGCAAAATGGAAAGTCGAGCACGACAACAATGGTGAAATAATACATACATTATTAGTAAAGAACAAAAGTGGGAGGATATTTCGCCTCGCGCTTCAAAAGCTGCCAACAATGGGGGCTGAGGCTTGCGTATATTACGTATCGCGTTTTCTTAGCGAGCATCCTTGCCCGCTAGTTACAATGGTTGGAATCTGTGCGGGCGAGAGCAAAAAAACAAAGAAAGGCGATATAATAATCCCTGGAAAGGTAGCCAGCATATTCAATGGCAAGGAATCGGAAACAAAGACAAAGATCAGAGAATTCAGGCCAAACAACAGATTTCACCCCATAAAAGAGAAATTACGAAAAGAGATATATACATTTGAGAAAACAGATTGGATATTATCTCAAAAAGAAATAGCATCTAATAAGAAAGTTTTTTGCATAAACGAAGAAATAGATATATCACTTAAGTTCGAAGAAACGCTTGTCATGGCACAAGTCGCGCATGTCAGAGCATACTCCAACTCTTTTGACGACTTAAAGAAATATGCGAGTAGGGAAGTGGTCGCCTTAGAAATGGAATCTGCCGCGCTTGCATATGTTGTCGAGAAATATGAAGAGGAAGCTTGTTGGTTAGTTATCAAAGGAGTTCAAGATTACGCCGACTCAAGGAAGGATCACAAATACAGAGAGTTTTGCTCTTGGGCTTCATTTACTACATTAATTAAGTTTCTTGAGAATACCACCCTAGACCTTTGGGAATACAAAGTACGACTCGGAAATGACATCGAAAGAGGACTATCCAGCAAGAGAAAAGAAGAGTGCGACGAGGCTTATAGAGAAGGAAATTACCCTAAAGCCATCACCATCGGTAAAGAAATATTCGAATCCAGGCCAGACGAGGCTTCAATATGGCGAACATATATTTTGGCATTGTTGCGCCAACAACAATATAAACAAGCTGCTGATGTTATTGGCATAGCAGATTACTATATTCAGGAGGGCAAGATAGAAGAGAAATTTGTCCCTGGCTATTTAATCGGAAAGACAGAATATTATCGGAGGCTAGGGGCATTTAAAGATGCCGAAGTCCAGATAGAATTGGTTCTTAAATACGAAAATAAATCAGAATTCAATGAGCAAGTTGCGGAAGCATACTACAACAAGGGCAGGATTTATCTTGACATATACCGACATGGCTCTGGACAGGCCATTGATATTGCGATTGGATGCTTTCAAGCTGCTATCAACTTGTGGGAAACAAAGTATTGGGCTGAAGTTTCTTTGCTGCTTGTCAAATATCTAAAGACGAAAAAGAATCCATTCTCAAACATTCAAATAGATAAACTCCAAAAATTAATATGCAGTCGCATTAGTGATACCAAAAATAGACCATCTCCTCATATTTATTATCTCAAATTGCACGCACTTCAAGCTGCAGTAGGGGAGATTACACTTGACGATCTTCAGAGAAATTTCGATTTAGATGTGAAATATTTGCGAGATCATAGAGAGGAGAAATGCCTGTCTCTACCAAATGATTTCTTCATGAATTTCGATAACGATTGTCGCATGATGTTCTCTAAAGAAGAGGATCGCTACCTGGTCTTATCTATGCTCTACAAATGGGCTGCTGAAGTAACGAAAAATCCCTCCACGCCAAAAAGCTAATCCATGAGACAGTCATGGTCTCACTAGTCAATCGTCTTCCTGAACCGAAAGAGTTTGATATGGTGTTTGTCATTGGCTTGCATAAGAGCGGGACTTCATTGTTGACAGAACACCTTGGTAATCGCTTTTATGATACGTCGAGGGAGACGAATCCAAATGAGCGGGGATATGGAACCACAGTGGCTAGATACTTGACTCGAGAGTGCAAAATAGTTCGACAGATCAATGAAGTGTATAGAACCCATTCGACTTTGTTGTTTTCTGCACAGAACCACAACAATTTGGACAGATCCAGAAAACGGAAAGAAATGACAACGTTCATAGAGTCCTGGCAAAATCCGATTGTGATTAAGTCCCCATTTTTTGCATATTCCCTTGATGATTGGTTGACTTCCGCCAAGACGCTGGGGCGGAAGTCATGCGTTTGCGTCACTCGGCGATCTCCGTCGGATGTAAAGGCGGAATGGAATGAGGCACCTTTCACTAAAGATTTACTGGCGCACGGCGAATTCGATCGTTTATGCGACGGCATAATGATACAGATTAATAAGGCCAAGGCGATCTCGGTCGATGTTCGCGAATTCCTGTATGAGGAAATCATAAGTCTTCAATTGATTGTATAGCCAAAAATGCTGCGCTGTAAGAACCTATGAATAAGAAGTTTTTCCCCTAGTCCGGAAAGTTAGTCGCAACTACTGCGACTCGCAGGACATCTATGCTCCCGTTGCTGAACAAACAAAAAAATCAGAACCCGCAAATCGATATCAGGTGGCCGAGGTGTACATGTGCTGTGCATTCATTCGCGCATTCTGACGGTTTGCCCTGTATGAGGCTGCGCCCGAGAAGATGCATCCTGGGCTGGAGGGGGCGCCATGTGTCGCCACCGAATCTCCTGATTCATTCAGCAGCATCCACAGAGGCATAAAATGCACGAGACAGATAAAAATGCTACCGTATCTCGGCTATTTTCAGCGCTTGGTGAACGGCGAGCTTCGCTCGTCCATAAAGAGATTTGCACGTTCCTCGCCGAGCAAAGTGTGTGTGCGGTATTCGTTCATGGTTCATTTAGCAGAGAGCAGGCCGACGAGTACTCCGACTTGGACATCGTGGTAATTACGGAGGACGATGCCATTAACAGCCAGATATCCGCTTTTCAAGAACGATTCGAACGAGAACGATTGAACGCTGTTCGCGGGCAGTCAGATCGCTTTCCGTGGTTCGGTCATTTGGAATCAGTGATGTACCCAGGCGAGATATGGTTTGTTTTTGAAGTAGGATTCGTAAAAAGAAGTAAGTTGAACGAGTTTTATGTTGAACCAGATGCTTGGGTCATCAAGGACATACATGGTGTAGTAGATAAACGGCGCGAGGAGTGCATCGCGGAGAGAGTTACGACTGCGCAAGTCGAGAAGAAGAGGCTTGGCTACGAAATCCTTAACCTCGCCATAAAATTCGAGAAAGCCATAAAGAGAAAACACCTGTGGAACGCGAGCAATTATTGTAGTATCGCGCGTCGATTGCTGTTCGATCTGATTCGGAGCGCGAAATTTGGCGACGAGAAGATATTCGTTGGCATTGTTGAACGTCGAATAGAGAGTGAACTTGGAATAGATGCCATTCGAGAGTTCAACTATACCACTCCAAGATACTGTTCAACTGAGTTGACAGAAATTTTTATTAAGTTGTTCGACGCAATTATTGCACGAGCAAGCCATTTCATTGATGAAGAGCTATTGAGTTGGCTTCATGTTTGGCGTTCACAACAACCAAAAGCTGACTGGTAGGTATGCGCTCACAGTTGAACTCATACATCCGAGACACTCGTGATATCAGGGTCGTTACGATTGCTGGGCGACTTCGATAGGTCCGTTGCATACACTCGGCCTATCTCATGATGCAATTCCTGTTGATGAAATCGATCCAAAACAACCATGGATGCATAGCCTGTGAACGCGAATACGCTTGTATTGAGTACGGCCCCTCATAATTTCGCTGGCGCCGGAGCATCACATGCGCGAGCTCTTGAGCATATGGCATCACTTGGGGCCAAAGTTCGATTTTGTGTGCCTGAGCTACCTTTCCGGGGAGCGAGCCTAGAGGATGTCGGCATCGAGATTGTTGTATCGAAGTGCAAATCAGATGCATATCCGGCGTCTGATTTCGTTATTTACGGCGCCATTTCAGAAGAGTTGGCTAAGTCGGCAACCACTTGGTTGGAGGCGGGTCACAATAATAAAGTCATCCTGTTTGCAACCTATCTATTCCCATTTTGTGCCGCCGCGGAGTTGGCGGCGCGCATGCTAAGTCGTTTCAAGGGAAGAGTTAGATACATAATCAATCCCGCGGGCTCAGACATCTGGCAAATAGGCAGACAAATGCAAAATGTCGCACGGGAATTGATTGATAGTCGGCATGTAACGGACGTAGTGACATACTCCAAGCGGTTTTCCGAAGAAATCAGAGTGATTACCGGAAGCGAACGGAGGATTGAAATCATTCCTCCATCAATCGATACATCGAAATTTAGGCCGATGACTCTGGAGTATCGTTTGCTCGCTAGACAAAAGATGAATATTACTGATGACACATTCGTAATCTCTCATTGCAGCAACAATCGCCCAGTGAAAGGTATTGTACACTCCATCGATATTGCTAGACAGTTTGTATCTGCCACAAACTCAGATACGAGGTTGCTGATAGTAGGCCCGATTACGCAGCATCTCCGCGACGCATTCGAGCTGCTGGGGCTTCCCTCGCCTAACGATGATCTCCCACACGACGTTAAAATTGGTAAATTGCACATCACTTGTGTTGGGTTGCAGAGAGAAGTAATGCACTATCATGTCCTTAGTGACGTCGCTTTGAATACGAGCCTTCACGACTCATTCAATATTAGTCTTGCGGAAGCCATGGCCTGCGAAGTGCCGGTCCTAACGTCTGACGTGGCAGGGATAGCGTCGATTATCGAGGATTATGCTTGCGGCTATGTCGTCCCGTTTGATTTCAATCCTATATATGACAACAATGCTGCGTCAGCTTCTGAGCCTTCTGTCATGCACTATGATTCTGCGGTCTGCTGGCTTGTCGAGATATTGAGGAATCGCGAAAAACGCATAGCGATGGGCAAGCGAGCACGTGCGGCTATCATTGAGCAGTGCTCCGACCAAGTGGTTGCAAATATGTGGGGCAAGCTGCTTGGATTTTCACCGTTTCGCGGTCGTCAACACAGCAATGCGATAGCCATGGAGCAAAGAAATGGCGAAAAGGATCAGACGGAAGTGGCAGGCTTTGGCTTGTCCTTCTTATCAAAGTCAGGAGTTCCGTCTTCCTTGGGATTGAACGACTCTTTACAGTCTGGATAACCTGAGCAAGCAAAGAAGTCATAGGTGGCCCTTCCCGCTTTGCTGGTTCCCCTCCGACGTATCAATGCTTTGCCGCATTTCGGGCAAAGGAAGCCTGACATTGCCTGTTTCGGCTTGCTATCCGTCCTTTCGCCCGGTATGCCGTTTGCGTCGGCAAAGGCGGCCGGGCAGTCCGGATACCCTGAGCAGGCCCAGAAGTTATAACCCTTCTTCTCTTTTGTTTCCTGCCGGACCATGTGCCGGAGTGCTTTGCCGCAGGCCGGACACTTGGGGGAGGTGGCGAAAACATAGACCTCAATCTCCCCGGTAATCCGGCCATGCTCCTCTGTCATCATGGCCAGGTACTGGCCCTTGCCTTCCGCGATCCGGTCCAGCTCATCCTCCATGCCTTTGGTAAAGCCATAGTCCATGAACTGAAAATGCCCGGAAAGTGAGTCCGCCACCTTTTCCCCGGTCTCCGTGGGGACCAGGAAGCGCTTTTCCAGTTTCAGGTATTCCCGGCTGGTGATGTTCTCCAAAATGGCGGCGTATGTGGAGGGCCTGCCAATGCCCCGGTTCTCAAGCTCTTTAATAAGCGCCGCTTCAGTAAACCGGGCCGGTGGCTTGGTCTTTTTGGTCAGGACCTTGCCATCCTGAGCCTTTATTGCCCTGCCCGGCTCCAGTTTCGGCACCTGGTTGTCCGGCTCATTTTCGCCTTCATCGGTCTGGTCTCTGGCCACCAGGGCCTTCCAGCCCGGCTGTATCAGGGTCCGGCCCTTGGCCTCAAATACGGCAGCCTTGCCTTCCGCTTCACCTTCCAGGCGGAGGGTACGCACGGCAAAGACCGCATCCTCA
>JGI24705J35276_12237166_pt1 | contig 10049 bp, 11 predicted proteins | sample TergutNt197P4_FD_35276 | JGI IMG/M metagenome (IMG submission 35276)
AGCATCCGGCTGGCCGACAACCGCCGCCTGGCCGTGGCCGCGCCGGCCTACCTGGCGCGGCGCGGCACGCCGCGCCACCCGCGCGATCTGCTCCAGCACGACTGCCTGGCGCTGTCCAGCGACGCCTCGCAAACGCGCGGCTGGGCCTTTACCGACGAGCAGGGGCAAGTGCAGTATCTGCGCCCCTCCGGCCCGCTGGACTGCTCCGACGGCCAGGTGCTGCACGACTGGTGCCTGGCCGGGCACGGCATCGCTTGGCGCAGCACTTGGGAAGTGGAGTCCGAAATCGCCGCCGGCCTGCTGACGCCGGTGTTGGAGGCGTTCGCCGCGCCGCCCAACGGCGTTTACGCCATCTTGCCGCACGCCAGCCGGCACGCGCCGCTGCGCGTGCGGCTGTGGGTGGATTTCCTCAGAACCCGCTTCGGCGACCCGGCATTCTGGAGCAGGTAAAAAATCGCCACATGACCGAAGCCCTGCTCGCCTATGTGCACATCAGCGCCGTTCTGGGCTGGGTGGTGTTCGCCTCCAGCCAGGCCGCGCTGTGCCGCCCGGACTGGTTCAACGCCGCCGTGCTGCGCCGCCTGCGCCGCCTGGACGCCATTTTGTGGACGGCAACGGCGCTGCTGCTGCTGACCGGGCTGGCGCGTACCGTCTGGGGCGCCAGGGGCGCTGCCTGGTACTGGAGCAACAGCTTGCTGCATCTCAAGCTCACGCTGTTCGTCGCGGTCATCGCCCTCATGGCCGGCCCCACGCGCCGCCTCGCCCGCTGGCAGGCGGCGCTGGATGCGGGCGGCGCGCTGCCCGGCACCGGCGACATCCGCGCCCTGCGCTGGCGCGTGATGCTCACCACCCACCTGGTGGCTTTGATCCCGCTGGCCGCCGTGTTTCTGGCGCGCGGCTACGGCCACTGATACGGCTTTGGCTTACGAAAGGCCGGACCTGCGGGGCAGCCGTGGCCGGATCTGCGCCGGCCACTGGCTGCTTCCCCCGCCCGGAGAGAGCGGGGGAAGCCGCGTCAGCGGCTCAAGGAGACGTTATTTATTGACGCACTTCTTCATGAACGCCTTGCGCTCGGCGCCCTTGAGTTTTTTGGTTTTGGCCTCGGCGCTACAGGTTTTCTTCTTGTTGTGCCGGGCGGCGGAATTCGCGCCCATGCATTGCTTGATGAACGCCTTGCGCTCGGCGCCCTGCCTGTCGCCGGCTTTCTTGGCGCAGGCGGCGCGCTGGCTGTGCGTGGAATTCGGGTTCTGGCTGGCCGCGTGCGCCGCGCCGAAACTCAGGCAAACGCCGATGGCGATGGCGGAAAGAAGTTTGTTGTTCATGATGGTGCGCCGGTTGTCAAAAAATCAGGCTCAGGCGGGCTTGGCGGCGGACAGGCATTCTTTCATGAAGGTCTTGCGCTCGGCGCCCTTCAGGTTCTTGGCCTTGGCGTCGGCGTTACAGGTTTTCATTTTCTCGCGCTGGGTCGGGGCCGCGGCGGGAGCAGGGGCGTCGGCGGTGTGCTTGGAGGACAGGCATTCCTTCATGAAAGCCTTGCGCTCGTCGCCTTTGAGTTGCTTGGCCTTGGCGTCGGCGTTGCAGGTTTTCATCTTCTGCTGCTGGGGCGTCAGGGGCTTGTCGGCCGCGTGCGCGGCGCCGAAGCTCAGGCAAAGGCCAATGGCCAGGGCGGAGAGGAGTTTGTTCATGGCGTGTCGTCTTTCAGAAAAGTGGGTGGTGGTGAAAGCCCATGCTCGGGGCCTGTCATGCAACGGTTGACCCGCACCGGCGGATGACCGCGCAAACCCTGACCCGCCCGCGCCCCGGTAAAATTTCACGATGCCATTGGTCAAACAGGAGTTGCTCGCGGCGCTCGCGGGTACGCTCGAATCTTTTTCGCCCGGCGCTGGCGGCAAGGCCGCGTTCGAATCGCCCAAGGTCGCCGCGCACGGCGATCTGGCCTGCACCGCCGCCATGCAACTGGCCAAACCCTTGAAGGCCAACCCGCGCCAGTTGGGCGAGCGGATCAAGGCCGCGCTGGAGGCCGCGCCCGCGTTTCAGCGCTGGGTCGATGCGATCAATATCGCCGGCCCCGGTTTTTTGAACATCCGCCTGAAAGCCGCCGCCAAGCAGCAGGTGGTGCGCGAGGTGTTGGAGCAGAAGGCGCGCTATGGCAGCCTGCCCGATCGCGGCGAGAAGATGATGGTCGAGTTCGTCAGCGCCAACCCCACTGGCCCGCTGCACGTGGGCCATGGCCGCCAGGCAGCGCTGGGTGACGCGCTGTGCAACTTGTTCGCTACCCAGGGCTGGCGGGTGCACCGCGAGTTTTATTACAACGACGCGGGCGTGCAGATCGAGACGCTGGCCAAAAGCGCGCAACTGCGTGCCCAGGGCTTCAAGCCCGGCGATGCCTGCTGGCCCGACGACCCCGAAAACCCCGAGTCGAAGAGTTTCTACAACGGCGAGTACATCCAGGACATCGCCGACGCCTTCCTGGCCGGGCAGACCGTCAAGGCGGGCGACCGCGAATTCACGGCCAATGGCGATGCCGGCGACCGGGACAATATTCGCCAGTTCGCCGTCGCCTGCCTGCGCAACGAGCAGGACAAGGACTTGCAGGCGTTTGGCCTGAAGTTCGACGAGTACTACCTGGAATCCAGCCTCTACGCCAGCGGCCGCGTCGAGGCCGCCGTGCAGCGCCTGATCGCCAACGGCAAGACGTTCGAGCAGGACGGCGCGCTGTGGCTGCGCACCACCAGCTATGGTGACGACAAGGACCGCGTGATGCGCAAGTCCGGCGGCGGCTACACCTACTTCGTGCCCGACGTGGCCTACCACATCACCAAATGGGAGCGCGGCTACGCCAGGGCCATCAACATCCAGGGCACCGACCACCACGGCACCATCGCCCGCGTGCGCGCCGGCCTGCAGGCGGCGGACGCGGGCATTCCGGCGGGCTACCCCGACTACGTGCTGCACACCATGGTGCGCGTGGTGCGCGGCGGCCAGGAGGTCAAGATCAGCAAGCGCGCCGGCAGCTACGTCACGCTGCGCGACCTGATCGAATGGACCAGCGCCGACGCGGTGCGTTTCTTCCTGCTCAGCCGCAAGCCCGACACCGAATACACCTTCGATGTCGATCTGGCCGTGCAAAAAAACAACGACAACCCGGTGTACTACGTGCAGTACGCCCACGCGCGCATCTGCTCGGTGCTGGCCGGCTGGGGGGGCGATGCGGCCCGCCTGGGCGGCGTCGATCTGACGCCGCTGGGCACGCCCGCCGCGCAGGCGCTGATGCTGCAACTGGCCAAATACCCCGACGTGCTGGCCGCCGCGGCCCAGGACTTCGCGCCGCACGATGTCACCTTCTACCTGCGCGATCTGGCCGCCAGCTACCACAGTTACTATGACGCCGAGCGCATTCTGGTGGACGACGAGCCGGTCAAGCTGGCGCGCCTGGCCTTGGTCGCCGCCGCCGCGCAGGTATTGCACAATGGCTTGCAAGTGCTGGGGGTGTCGGCCCCGGCCAGAATGTGAAGCGTTATTTCCTGCACCATGATGAAATCCAAACAACGCGGCGGCACCTTCCTGGGCATCATCCTCGGCGCGATGATCGGCTTGGCGGCGGCCTTGATCGTGGCCATTTACGTGGCGAAAGTGCCGTTGCCGTTCGTCAACAGGAACGCCTCGCGCACCAGCGGCCAAGACGCCGCCGAGGCCGAAAAGAACAAAGGCTGGGACCCGAACGCGCCGTTGCGCATCCGCAGCCAGCCCGCCGCCACGCCGGTATCCGAACCGTTCGCCATTCCGGCGCCGGCCGAAGCGGCCCGCCAGCCGGACAGCCGCCCGCCCGCCGCGCCAGCAACGGCAACGGCAGTGCCGCGTCCACAGTCCAGCGACCCCCTGGGCGACCTGGTTGCCGCGCGCACGGGCGGCGCGCAACCGCCGGCCACGGGGGACCCGTTCACTTATTTCGTGCAGGCCGGCGCGTTCCGCACGCCTGACGATGCCGAGGCGCAGCGCGCCCGCCTGTCGCTGATCGGCGTGCAGGCCAGCGTCAGCGAGCGCGAGCAGGCCGGGCATCAGGTGTACCGCGTGCGCGTCGGGCCGTTGCAGAACAGGGACGCCGCCGACCGCGTGAAAGAGCGCCTGGACGGCAATGGCTTCGAGGCCGCTCTGGTGCGCGTGCAAAGATGACCTCCCTGGATTGGCTGGCTCCGCGGCCTTTGGCGTCATGCGTCGCGGAAAGTGCAACGCGGGAACTATCGTGCTGGAATCAGGTTCCATTGGATAATTTTTTTGGAGAACATCACCATGAAACGTCGTGAATTCACGCTGGGCGCCGCCGCGCTGTCGGGGCTGCTGGCGCTGCCGATACGCGCCCAATCCGGCAAGGGCTACGTCGAGCTCAGGCAGCGCGTGCAGTCCGAAGCGCCCGCCGGACAGATCGAGGTGATCGAATTTTTCTCTTACGGCTGTTCGCATTGCCGCGACTTCGAGCCGATCTTCAGCAACTGGAAGAAGTCCGTGCCCAAGGATGTGCTGGTGCACCAGGTGCACGTGGGCTTCAACAAAAGCTTCGAGCCGCTGCAGCGCCTTTTTTACGCGCTGGAGGCGCTGGACCAGGTCGATGCCGTGCAGACCAAGGTGTACAGCGCGCTGCAAGCCGATGGCAAGCGCCTGGACAAACCCGAAGTGCTGCTGCCCTGGATCGCCGAGCAGGGCCTGGACCGCGCCAAGTTCGAAGAGGCCTACAAATCCTTCGGCGTCGCCACCAAGGTGCTCCGCGCGGTGCAGTTGCAGGAAGCCTACGGCGTCGAAGGCACGCCCGCGCTGGGCATCGCGGGCCGCTTTTATACCGATGGCGCCATGGCCGGCGGCTTCGACGCCATGCTCAAGCTGGCCGACCAACTGACCGCGCAGGCGCGCAAGGGCTGATGCGCCACACGCATCGCCAAGGCCCGCGCACGCGGGCCTTTTTCATGCCTGCGCGCCAAGGGCCGGCGCGTACAATTGTTTCGGATACAAGCAAGCAGCGTGCCTTCATGAAATTTCCTGCCGCGATGACCGCCGGAAGGCCCCTGTGGGCCGCGCCGCTGGTTTTGCTGCTGGCCGCGCCGGCCTGGGCCGAGCAGGCCGACCGCGACCAGCCGACGCACATCGAGTCCGACGCGCTGCGCTACGAAAACCAGCAGCAGTTGTCCACCTTTACTGGCCGCGTGGTGGTGACCAAGGGCAGCATCGTGATGCGCGGCGCGCAACTGCAAGTGAGGCAGGATGCCGATGGCAACCAGTTTGGCGTCATGCACGCCGAGTCCGGCCAGCGCGCCTTCTTCCGCCAGAAGCGCGAGGGCCTGAACGAGTTCATCGAGGGCGAGGGCGAAACCATCGAATACGACGGCAAGACCGGCACTGTGCGCCTGCTGCGCCGCGCCGAGATGCGCCGCCTGGCCGGCGCCACGCTGCAAGACCAGGTCAAGGGCTCGGTGATCGTCTATAACGACGTTACCGAGGTGTACACGGTCGATGGCTCGCAGCGCGCGTCCGGCGCGCCGTCGGCGGCGCAAAACGGGCGCGTGACGGCGACACTGGCCCCGCGCGCTCCGGCATCGGCGGCGTCGGCGCCGGCCATGCCGCTGCGGCCTTCCGGCAGTTTGTCCGCGCCGGGGCCAGGCCAGTGAGCGGCGCCGTGCCCGCAACGGACGCGCTTGAGCCGCCGCCCGAGGGCGGTCAGCGCCGCCAGCGCGGCTGCCTGGAGGTGCGCGGCCTGCGCAAGAACTATGGCGCGCGCTGCGTGGTGCAGGACGTGTCGCTGGACGTCCACGACGGCGAGGTGGTCGGCCTGCTGGGGCCCAACGGCGCGGGCAAGACCACTTCGTTTTACATGATCGTCGGCTTGGTGCGCGCCGATGCCGGCAGCATCGGCATCGACGGCCAGCCGATCGAGCAGATGCCGATCCACCGCCGCTCGCGCCTGGGGCTGTCGTACCTGCCGCAGGAAGCGTCGATCTTTCGCAAGCTCACCGTGGCCGAGAACGTGCGCGCCGTGCTGGAACTGCAACGCGGCGCCGATGACCGCCCGCTGCCGCGCGCCGAGATCGAGCGGCGCCTGACCGAATTGCTGGAGCAGTTGCACGTCAACCAACTGCGCGACGCGCCGGCGCCGGCGTTGTCGGGCGGCGAGCGCCGGCGCGTCGAAATCGCCCGCGCGCTGGCCACGCAGCCGCGCTTCATTTTGCTCGACGAGCCGTTTGCCGGCATCGACCCCATCGCCGTGATTGAAATCCAGCGCATCGTCGCCTTCCTGAAAGAGCGCGGCATCGGCGTGCTCATCACCGACCACAACGTGCGCGAAACGCTGGGCATCTGCGACCACGCCGTCATCATCAACGATGGCCGCGTGCTGGCGGCGGGCACGCCGGCGCACATCGTGGACAACCCCGAGGTGCGGCGCGTCTATCTCGGCGAGCATTTCCGGCTTTGAAACCTGGCTTGTCACTGCGGGTCTCGCAGCACCTTGCCCTGACGCCGCAATTGCAGCAGTCGATCCGGCTGCTGCAACTGTCCACGCTGGAACTGGCCAGCGAAACCGAGCAGATGCTGGAGGACAACCCCTTTCTCGAACGCGACGACGACAGCGCCCCGCGCGAGGAATTCGGCCTGGCGCGCGCCGACGCCCCGGTGAGCCAGGGCGATCGGCTCAGCGAGCGCGCCTCTGAAACCGCCGCCGGCAGCGCCGATGATGCAGGCGCGGACGCCGAAACCGATGCCAATGGCGATGGCCAGGACCCGCTGCAAGACGGTGGTTGGGAAGGCGACGGCAGCCTGGAACTCTCGCCCGACGACGGCGAATGGGGCGGCGAAGCGCCGGCGCGCGGCGCCAGCGCGCCGGACGAGGACGACGAACTCGACCCCGCCGACCGCGCCAGCGCCCCGCCATCGCTGGCCGAGCACCTGCGCCGCCAGGCGCTGACCCTGCGCCTGGCGCCCGAGGACGCGGCGGCGCTGCGCTTCTTGATCGAATCGCTGAACGACGACGGCTACCTGGAAGACTCGCTGGCCCAACTGGCCGCCACCCTGACCGACGAGGGCGACGAACTGGAGCAGTTGGAAGCGCTGGTGCATCGCTTCACGCTGGCGCTCAAGCTGCTGCAATCGCTCGATCCGCCCGGCGTCGGCGCGCGCAACCTGGCCGAATGCCTGACCCTGCAACTGCGCAGCCGCCAGTCGGCGCCCGGCCTGTGCGCCGGCGAGCAGGCGCTGCTGACCGCGGCGCTGAAAATCTGCGCCCAGCACCACGCCATCGACCTGCTGGCCGCGCGCAACGCCAAAAAACTCGCCCAGCTCACTGGCGAGAGCGAGGACGCCGTGCGCGCCGCCATGCGGATCATCGCGCGGCTCGAACCCAAGCCGGGCCGCCAGTTCGCCGACGTGCGGCACAACATCGTCGTGCCCGACGTCATCGTCAGCGTCGCTGGCAGCCGCGCCGCGCCGCGCTTTAGGGTGCAAATCAACGCCGACGCGGTGCCGCGCCTGCGCGTGCAGGATCTCTATGCCAAGGCCCTGCGCGGGCGCAAGGGCGGCGAAAACCACGAGGCGCTGGCGCAGCGCCTGAAGGAAGCGCGCTGGTTCGTCAAGAACATTCAGCAGCGCTTCGACACCATCCTGCTGGTGGCGCGGGCCATCGTCGAGCGGCAGCGCAATTTCTTCATCCACGGCGAGCTGGCCATGCGCCCGCTGCTGCAGCGCGAGTTGGCTCAGGAACTGGGCCTGAACGAATCCACCATCTCGCGCGTCACCACCGCCAAGTACATGGCAACGCCGCGCGGCACCTTCGAGTTGAAGCACTTCTTCGGCTCCGCGTTGGGCACCGAGGCCGGCGGCAACGCCTCCAGCACCGCGGTGCGCGCGCTCATCAAGCAGTTCATCGCCGCCGAAGACAATGCCAGGCCCCTGTCCGACGCCCAGATTGCCGGCATGCTGAAGGAGCAAGGCATCGACTGCGCCCGCCGCACCGTCGCCAAGTACCGCGAGGGCTTGCGCATTCCCGTGGCCAGCTTGAGAAAACAATGAACGCCGTGTTGCCTCTGCATCTGACGCTGGCCGGCCTGTGGGTGGGCTGCGTGCTGACCGAAGTGTTTTTTGAGCGCGCCCTGCTGGGACACGGGCATGAGCAGGAGCGCGTTCTGGCGCAACTGCACCGCAAGGTGGACTTATGGATCGAACTGCCGGCATTGATCGGTGTGTTTTTGACCGGCGGCACAATGCTTCATCGGGCGCAGCGGGATCCGTGGTTGATGGGCAAGGTTGCGTGCGGCTTGCTCGCGGTGCTGGCCAATCTGTACTGTGTGTATCTGGTATTGCAACGCGCCCGGTGCGCCCAGGCCGGGCAGTGGAAAGCGTTTGAACGCATCGACCACGCCCAGCACCGCTGGGGCGCCGTGGTGCTGATTGCCTTATTGTTGTCTCTGCTGCAAGGATTGATTCGTGTCAGTTGACATGCACCTGCCCCTGTTTTTGCCCTGCGCTGGCGGCGTCGAGGGTTTTCTGGCCGACGAGGTACATGGCCTCACGGGCCTGGCCGGCGGCGACCTGCTGGTGCTGCGCGGCGGCGTGCGCGTGCGCGGCGACTGGGCGCTGGCGCTGCGCCTGAATCTGCAAAGCCGCCTGGCCCAGCGCGTGCTGATCGAACTGGCCGACGCTCCCTACCGCGACGAGCACGACCTGTACCGCCTGGCCAGCGGCGTGGCGTGGGAAGACTGGTTCACCGAGCGCCAGAGCTTTCGCGTCGACGTCACCGTCCAGGCCAGCCCGCTGCGCAGCCTGAACTTCGCCACCTTGCGCATCAAGGACGCGGTGGCCGACCGCTTTCGTCAGATGGCGGGCGGCGTGCGCCCCAGCATCGATACCCGCGCGCCCGACGCGCGCGTGCAGGCGCACCTGGGCCCCGAGCGCGCGCTGCTGTACATAGACACCAGCGGTGAACCACTGTTCAAACGCGGCTGGCGGCAGGACAAGGGCGACGCGCCGCTGAAGGAAACCCTGGCCGCCGCCATGCTGGCCGCCTGCGGCTGGTGGCAGCCCGCCGAGCGGCGCGTGGCCCGCGCGCCGCTGTACGACCCCTGCTGCGGCTCCGGCACCATCGTCATCGAAGCCGCGCAACTGGCGCTCGGCCTGCCCGCCGGCGGGCAGCGCCGCTTCGCCTTCGAGCGCCTGCGCCCGTTCGACGCCGGGCAGTGGAACGCCATCAAAAAAGAAGCTGGCGGCGCGGGCCTGTTTTTGAAGCACGCTCCTGATTCACCGCCACAGGCCCCCACCCTGCCTTCCCCCAGAGGGGGAGGGGCTGTTGCTCCTTCCCCCTCTGGGGGAAGGCAGGGATGGGAGTTTGCGGCGCAAGACGCGCCAACCCCGCTGGTATTCGGCAGCGACGTGGCCCACCGCATGGTGGACTTTGCCCAGCGCAACGCCGAGCGCGCCGGCGTCGCCCGCGCCGTGCAACTGCGTGGCGGCGACGCGCTGCAACGCCTGCCGCCAACCCCCCACCCCGGCGTGCTGTTGATGAACCCGCCCTATGGCGAGCGCATCGCCGCCGCCGGCGTGGCGGGGCAGCGCGGGCGCGAAGCCTTTCAAAGCGGCATGCTGGCGCGCCAGCGCGCCGATGGCGCGGCGGCGGGCAGCGCCGCCGTCAACGCCGGCGACGAATTCTTCGCCCGCCTGGCCGCGCACTGGAAAACCCACTACGCCGGCTGGAGCGCCTGGCTGCTGACCCCCGACCTCAAACTGCCCGGACGCCTGCGCCTGAAGGAATCGCGCCGCGTGCCGCTGTGGAACGGGCCGATCGAATGCCGGCTGTTTCAGTTCACGATCACGCCAAGAGCCACTGATTCCAATTCGCGTTAGAAATTTTCATCACCGTTCAGCCTGAGCTTGGTCGTTGGCCGGCGCCGGCCAACGACCAAGCTCAGTCCGAACGGTTCTTTATTGAGTCCATCCTGAACAATTCTATTTTCAAGCGGCCGATGCCTGTTCCGAGCAGTCGAAAGCGATCAGCAGCCTGATAGCCTGCCCCAGCG
>JGI24705J35276_12237165_pt1 | contig 10045 bp, 6 predicted proteins | sample TergutNt197P4_FD_35276 | JGI IMG/M metagenome (IMG submission 35276)
GTCGATCTTTCGGTCCGTCTGGTGCAATCCGACCGGCGCGCGGCGCGCTATGCCGGCCTCGTCAACGCCGTGTTGCGGCGCTGTGCCCGCGAGGGCAAGGCGCTGGTCGAGGAGGTCGCCACCGAGCCGCTCGACGCGCCCCCTTGGCTGCTTGCGCGGTGGGCGGCGCATTACGGAGACACCACCGCCAGGGAAATAACGCTTGCCCTGGGGCACGAGCCATCCCTCGATTTCACGGTGAAGTCGGAGCCGGCGCAATGGGCGAGCCGCCTGCACGGCGAGGTACTGCCGACAGGAACCGTGCGGTCGCTGCTGCACGGCTCGGTAACCCTGCTGCCCGGATTCGCCGAGGGCGATTGGTGGGTGCAGGACGCCGCCGCAGCGCTACCGGCGCTTCTGTTCGGCGACGTTGCCGGCAAATCGATCGCCGATCTCTGCGCGGCACCAGGCGGCAAGACGGCGCAATTGGCCCATGCAGGCGCCGAGGTCACTGCGATCGACCGATCACCGGCACGGATGGCACGATTGCGGGAGAACCTCACGCGGCTTTCACTCACGGCGGAAACGGTGATTGCCGATGCTGTGGAATGGCAAGGCAAACCTGAAAGCTTTGATGGCATCCTGATCGATGCGCCCTGCACTTCGACGGGCACCATCCGGCGCCACCCGGACGTGGCTTGGCTGCGGCAGGAATCCGATATTGGGGCGCTTGCCGCGCACCAGCAGCGGCTGCTGCGAAGGTCCGTCTCGCTGCTCAAGCCAGGCGGACTGCTGGTCTACTGCACCTGCTCGTTGGAGCCCGAGGAAGGCGAGCAGGCCGTTGCTGCGCTGCTGGCGGCGGAGGCGACACTGCGCCGAGTGCCGATCGAGGCGCGCGAAGTGGCTGGCCTCAGTGAGATCATCACAGGAGATGGCGACCTTCGTACCCTGCCCTGCCATTTGCCGCATGCCGACCCAAGGCTTGGCGGACTCGACGGGTTTTTCGCTGCCCGGCTCGTTAAATCCTGATTTTTCACAGGATTTCGTCTCGAAGACACTGATTCTCACGTTTTCAAGATGTGTCAGGCGACCGAATTTGGGCGTAAGCTGTAAGGATTCGCCCAAATCCCCTCCCCCTTTCCCAAGGTAAGGCGTGTCGGTCGCTGAACGTAGACACATTTCAACGCTGGTTGTGAGCCGCTTCGCGCGGAGCGCGCTGGCGCGTGCGAGCCGTGGTCTGGTGGCCCTGTCGCGGTTCTCGCCGACCCGCGCCGACCGGCTCATCATCGCTCCGCACGACCTGCGCACAGCCGACGTCACCCGCGCCGCGGAGATCTATGCTGGGCGGTTCGTGTTCGCGGGCAAGATTGTCAATTGCCAGGGCCGCTCCATCTTCGAACTTGAGCCACCCTCGGAAGGCTGGGAGGTCGCACTACTCGGCTTCGGCTGGCTGCGCCATCTCCGGGCCGCCGATAACGCCCTGACAAAAGCAAACGCGCGCGCGCTGGTTGAGGACTGGATCTCGAATCCGGCTTGCAAGCGCCATCCCACCGCTCGCCGTGCGGACGTAGCGGCGCGGCGCGTGATCTCGCTGTTGTCACAGGCGCCTTTCGTGCTGAGCGATACCGATAACAAATTCTACCGCCGCTATCTGCGCGAGCTTGCATGCGAGATCCGCTATCTCCGACATGCGACGCTCGGCATCTCGGACGGAGTGGCTCGTCTACAGGTCGTTATCGCGCTGTGCTACGCCTCGCTGTGCCTGGCCAATCAGACGCGCCATATCCGCACCGCCTCACGCAAATTGTCGGAAGAACTGCAGCGCCAGATCCTGCCGGATGGCGGTCACATCTCCCGAAATCCCGGCGCGCTGATCGAACTCATGATCGACCTGTTGCCGCTCCGTCAAACCTTTGCCGCGCGCAACATTCCGCCGCCGGCGGCGTTGCTGAACGCGATCGACCGCATGATGCCGTTGCTGCGCTTCTTTCGGCACGGCGACGGCAATTTTGCGCTGTTCAACGGGATGAGCGCCACACCGTCGCATCTGCTCGCCACATTGCTCGCCTACGATGATGCCCGTGGCGAGCCCATGGCCCACCTGCCCTACACCGGCTACCATCGCCTCGATGCCGGTCCGCTGACGCTGATCATCGATACTGGTCCACCACCACCGCCTCATGTTGGCCGCGAGGCCCATGCCGGCTGCCTCTCGTTCGAATTGTCGTCAGGCATGAGCCGCATCGTGACCAATTGCGGCGTGCCTGCGATAGGCCCGGAGAATTGGCGGCCCTTCGCACGCAGCACCTCCGCCCATTCGACGCTGACCTATCACGACACCGCTTCCTGCCAATTCGTGGAACGGGCGGCGATCAAACGCTTGCTTGGCGGCGCGACCATCGTCCGCGGACCAGTCAGGGTCGAGAGCTATCGGGATGTCATGCAGGATGGCATTCTCCTTGCGACTTCGCATGACGGCTATCTCCCCCGTTTCCGCGCGATCCACCGGCGCGTCCTGTTGATCGCGCATGACGGGTCACGGCTCGACGGGGAGGACACTTTGGCGCCGCCGCAGAACGGCCGCATCAAAGGCGGTGGCGCCGACTTCGCGCTACGCTTCCACTTGCATCCAACGGTGAAAGCCAACCGGCTGTTGGACGCCCGCAGTGTCATGCTGGTGCTCCCCAATCACGACGTATGGGTTTTCGAGGCGCCTGATGACAAAGTCGATCTCGAGGAGAGCGTCTTCCTGGCGAGCAATGACGGCCCCCGGCGCACCGCTCAGATCGTGATTCGCGCCGACGCCCGCCAAACGTCCTCTGTCCGCTGGAGTTTTGTCCGTTCCACCGTCTCACCTGCGGCCACCAATGCCTCCCACAAGGCTCAGGGGGAGCCGGAACGGCCCCTGTAAATTGTGGCCAATGCCAGCGTTGCGGAGGGGCCGTGGTTTCATGCCCGCTAAAACCATGCTAACCCCGCTGAGCATCCTTTCCGAATAAGCAGCAGTTTCGGGAGATGCTTGGAGCGCGATCCGCAAAAGTGGGTTCTGCGAAACGAACACGCTCAAACAAGGAGATACGGGCGCGATCCCGAATCGGGTTGTGCTCGAGACGAGCCACGGATTTCAGCCATGACCAATACAAGCCGCCGCGTCTCCCGCGCCCTCCTCTCCGTTTCCGACAAGACCGGACTGGTAGACTTCGCCCGAAAACTTGCCGCCCGCGGTATCGAGCTGGTTTCGACCGGCGGCACCGCCAAGGCGATCGCCGCGACCGGGCTCAAGGTGAAGGACGTCTCGGACCTGACCGGCTTCCCGGAGATGATGGACGGACGCGTCAAGACGCTGCATCCAAAGGTCCATGGTGGGCTGCTCGCGATCCGCGACAATCCCGAACATGCCCAGGCGATGAGGGTGCACGGCATCGTGCCGATCGACCTGCTCGTCGTTAACCTCTATCCGTTCGAGGCGACCGTCGACAAGGGCGCGGGATATGATGAGTGCGTGGAAAACATCGACATCGGCGGACCCGCGATGATTCGCGCGGCTGCCAAGAACCATTATGACGTCACCGTTGTGGTCGAACCGCAGGACTATCAAGCTGTGCTCGACGAACTCGCCGCCAACGATGGCGGGACAACGCTGCCGATGCGGCGGAGGCTCGCCGCGAAAGCCTATGCGCGCACCGCGGCCTATGACGCCGCAATCTCGAACTGGTTCGCGCGACAGCTTGAGATCGACGCGCCCGACTTCCGCGCCTTCGGCGGAAGGCTGATCCAATCGCTGCGCTATGGCGAGAATCCGCATCAGGCGGCCGCATTCTATTCATTGCCTGACAAGCGGCCGGGCGTTTCGACCGCGCGCCAATTGCAGGGCAAGGAGCTCTCCTACAACAACATCAACGACACCGATGCGGCCTATGAATGCATCGGCGAGTTCGACCCCGGCCGCACTGCGGCTTGCGTGATTGTCAAGCACGCCAACCCCTGCGGCGTCGCGGAAGGACCTGATCTCGTCAGCGCCTATCGCAAGGCGCTGGCCTGCGATTCCACCTCCGCCTATGGGGGCATCATTGCGATGAACCGCACGCTGGACGCGGACACCGCGAAGGAGATCACCAAGATCTTCACCGAGGTGATCATCGCGCCCGATGCGAGCGAGGAGGCCATCGCCATCATCGCCGCAAAGAAGAACCTGCGCTTGCTGCTGGCAGGCGGCCTGCCCGACCCGCGCGCGTCAGGCCTCACCGCCAAGACGGTTGCCGGCGGCTTGTTGGTGCAGAGCCGCGACAATGCGGTGGTTGACGACATGAACTTCAAGGTCGTGACCAGGCGTGCACCTACCGAGGCGGAATTGCGTGATCTGAAATTCGCGTTCCGGGTCGCAAAGCACGTCAAATCCAACACCATCATCTACGCCAAGGATCTCGCGACCGTCGGCGTCGGCGCCGGTCAGATGAGCCGGGTGGATTCGGCAAGGATCGCCGCGCGCAAGGCGCAGGACGCAGCGAGGGAGCTGAACCTCGCCGAGCCGCTCACCAAGGGCTCGGTCGTCGCCTCCGATGCGTTCTTCCCGTTTGCCGACGGCATGCTGGCCTGCATCGAAGCCGGCGCCACCGCCGTGGTCCAGCCCGGCGGCTCCATGCGCGACGACGAGGTGATCAAGGCCGCCGACGAACACAGCATCGCCATGGTGTTCACCGGCATCAGGCATTTCAGGCATTGAGCGTCGTTTGCAAACGCGGCAGGTGAGTCACAGCGACGGCGCAGCGCGTTGCGCCGCACGTGAGCATTTGACTTGGGATGACAGCGCTTCCGCTGGCACCTCGGGTCACGCGCCTGCCCCGTATCAAGGCTCCGCCACTCTCGTCACCAACCTATTTCAGCCAGCATTTGGCCGATCGGCGCAACGCGCTGCGCTTGTTGCGCCCTACGCTCACACGACGGGCTGACGAGACCTTCCACGTCAACACCCAGCAGACGCAAAAAGCCCCGGCCAAGGCCGGGGCTTCAAATCGTTCACCGAGAAAGCGGCGATCAGTACCGAGCGACAACCGGGCCGCCGAACTTGTAGTTCAAGCGAACCAGGGCCATGTCGATGTCCTGGTTACCCAACAACGTATCGCTCCTGTCAAGGAAGATATGGTTGTACTCAATACCAGCCGACCAGTTCGGGGCGAAACCGACTTCAAGACCGGCTCCGACCGTGCCACCCCAAACCGTCTCGCTCGCGCCAGGATATTTATTGTCCACAACTGCCGCACCGCCTTTCACATAAAGCAGCACGTTATTCCAGGCATAACCTGCCTGTCCGGTGAGGAGGCCAAAGGACTCCACGCTCCACTTGGAGCCATAACCATTGTCCTTGGAAAAGTCAGCCCAGTTGCCCTGCGCTTCGAGGCCGAACACCCAGTTGGACGCCTGCCAGCGATAGCCAAACTGGCCGCCGATAGTGCCCCCGCTCCCGTTCTGAAGGTTGGTATCGCTCCAGTTGCTCTCACCGTAGCCACCGTTGATACCGACGTAGAAACCGCTCCAGTCGTAGATGGCGGCAGGCATCATCATCGGCGCCTTGGTGTAGACTGGCGCTGGTGCGCGCATATCAGCAGCCATCGCAGGTGCTGCAAAACTGAGAGCAACAAAACTTGCGGTAACAAGCAACAAACTCTTTTTCATCTCTAATTCCCGTTTTCTTTTTTGAGGCCCCTCGGGCCGCTCCCCTTCTCAATACCAAGAACAGACAAAAAAGCTGTAGCCACCCTGCAACACTTATTTTGCTGCGCTTTTGTTGCGCATTTAGGAAATTATCGCGCTGACTTTTTGTTGCCACAATCCTCGGGCTGATGCGATTCGCACCCCTGGTGCTGCGAGTTTACGAATATTCGCGCATCACAAGGCGCAAGGGCTGCCGCTTCTTCCCGTTGTAGGCAGCCCTTATTTATTTAGTTAATCTCTTTCTACTGTCCTTGGCGCAAGACTGCGGATTCCGACAATCGCGCGATTATTTCAATCTGATGTCGCGTAGCATTCCGATTTGATCGCGCAGGTGAGGCTCCCGAAAATCGAGCTGCTGCTATTGCGCACACTGAGTAGACGCTTATGAGCCCGTCGTTCTGCACTGGACAGTGTTGCGTATCGCCAAGAGCAAATTGATCTCTCGCCGTGGGCGCATCAGCGGGTCTGTGCAAAGCGCCGCCCGATGGCGGGTCCGTGACCGCGACTGCTACCGCTCACACACCGCCGCCGGATTCTGCCTATGGAATGTTAATTCCATCGTACTGGCACAAAGCTGTATAGAATCCCGACAGTGGTTTTGGATTGGCCTGAAAGCGCAAAGAAATTCTGATGATCCGGTTTATCCCGACACGACGAAGTTTTCTGGCCGCCATCGCGGTTCTGACCGTGAGCCTGCTGCCCGCGGCAGCGCAGGAGGCGCGGCACCCCTATTCGCCTCCTGCGGCAGGGACGATCCACCCTGTTGTTGCCCAACACGGCATGGTGGTGGCGCAGGAGAAGATTTCCGCGCGAGTGGGCGCCGAGATCCTGCGGCGCGGCGGCAATGCGGTGGACGCCGCGGTCGCAACCGGCTTTGCCATGGCAGTCACCTATCCGCGCGCCGGCAATATCGGTGGCGGCGGTTTCATGGTGATCCACCTGGCCGGACGCAATGAGGACATCGCGATCGACTATCGCGAGGCCGCGCCTGCCGCGACCACGCCTGAAATTTTTCTCGGGGCTGACGGCAAGCCCGATAACGCCAAATCGCGCGACTCGGCGCTCGGAATCGGCGTACCTGGCACTGTTGCCGGACTGGCGCTGGCGCTGGAGAAATACGGCTCTGGCCGGTTCACGCTCGCCCAGTTGCTGCAGCCGGCGATCGAGCTTGCCCGCGATGGCTTCGTGATTGACGACGACATCGCCGACACCTTGCCTGACTGGCATCCAAGGCTGGCGCATTGGCCTTCTTCGGCGAAGATTTTTTCGCGCCCCAACGGCACGTCGCTGCGCCAGGGCGACAGGCTCGTACAGAGCGACCTTGCCGAAACGCTGTCGACTGTCGCCGCGCAAGGCCCCCGCGGATTCTACGAAGGCCCGGTCGCCGAAAAGCTGGCCAAGGGCGTCACCGATGCCGGCGGCATCATGACGCCGAGTGATTTGAAATCCTATCAGGCCGTGATTCGTGAGCCGCTGCGCGGGACCTATCGCGGCTATGACGTCGTCTCGATGCCACTGCCATCATCCGGCGGCGTGGTGTTGCTGGAATCTCTCAATATCCTGGAAGGATTTCAGCTCGCGGACCTGAAGCAAGGTTCGGCGGCGTCGCTGCATCTCCTCATCGAGGCGATGAAGCGCGCCTATGCGGATCGCGCGCGCTATCTCGGCGACCCTGCCTTCGTCAACGCGCCGGTCCAAACCCTGAGCTCGAAAGACTATGCGGCCAAGCTGCGCGCGGGCATCAATCCCGATCGCGCCACACCTTCGAGCGAGTTGACCACGATCGCCAAGTCGCCGCATGAAGGCAGCAACACGACTCATTTCTCCGTCGTCGATAGCAGCGGCAATGCCGTGAGCAACACCACCACGCTGAATTTCAGCTATGGCGTCGGCCTCGTCGCCGATGGCACCGGCGTGCTGCTCAATAACGAGCTCGACGATTTCACCGCGGCGCCGGGGGCGTCAAACGCCTTTGGTCTCGTCGGTTTCGAAGCAAACCTGCCCGGACCCGGCAAGCGCCCGCTGTCCTCGATGACACCGACCATCGTGCTGAAGGACGGCAAGCCGATGCTGGTCACCGGCTCGCCCGGCGGCAGCCGCATCATTTCGGCGGTGCTGCAGGTGGTTGTCAACGTGCTCGACTACAAGATGGATGTGGCCGCCGCGGTGGCAGCACCCAGGCTGCATCATCAATGGCTGCCCGACGAGGTGCGGATCGAACGCGGCTTTTCCGATGAAACTCTCGCCGAACTCAAGGCAAAGGGGCACCACATCGTCGAGCCATTGGAACAGACGTCAGCCAATTCGATTGCGGTGACACCGAACGGTCCGCTCGGCGCGCCCGATCCACGCACCCGTGGGGCGGAAGCGGCGGGCGAGTAGGGTTTCGGGGTCGTTCGCTCCAAGGGAACGGGTGGTCTCTCCCGTTTCCGGGGGAACGCACCTGAACGGACAAACCCTTGGCCGGACGTGTTTTACCCTGGTATAAATGGCGAACAATTTTAATGGCGGCCTGAATGCGAGAGACCTTCACAGCTTTCCTCGGCCAACGCCACCTGGCCTCAGGACCGATCGCGGAGGTGGCGCTTGCGGTCAAACGGGCCGAGCGACAAACAAGCGGGCCGATCGCGATCTTCAATGATGAGACCGGGCGCGCAGTCGATTTCGACCTGCGCGGCGAGGAACGCGAGGTGCTGGAACGATTGGCCAGAAGCGACCCACACGAGACCGGCCTTCCGGATGCCACGCCGCCAACCGAGGCGCGCGGTCGCGGACGGCCGAAACTTGGCGTGGTGGCGCGCGAGGTGACGCTGTTGCCGCGGCACTGGGAATGGCTCAATGCACAGCCCGGCGGCGCATCGGTGGCGCTGCGCAAGCTCGTCGAGCAAGCTCGGCGAGCAGGCAGCGAGCAAGACCGCAGGCGGCTGGCGCGCGAAGCGGCCTACCACTTCATGTCGGCCATGGCGGGTAACCTCGCGCATTTCGAGGAAGCCTCGCGGGCCCTGTTCGCGGGAGATCGGCCGCGCTTCGCGGCATTGACCGCGGACTGGCCAGCCGACATCCGCGATCACATCATCAGACTCGCTTATGGAGTGCGTGAGCATCATTAGAGCGTGATCGCCGTGCAAGCGCTCCGCGTTTGGCGGAGATCACACTCAAGAGATATGGTGGAAGAGATATCGGCGCCGGACGCCCCACACCGCCGACAGTAAACCAGGGAGGACAATCTGACCCGCCAAGCCCCGCAATTCCTGTTCGATTTTGGCAGCCCCAATGCGTTCCTCAGCCACGAGGCGATCCCGGCGATCGAGAAGCGGATCGGCGTGAAGTTCGACTATGTCCCGATCCTGCTCGGCGGCATCTTCAAGGCGACCAACAACAAGTCGCCAGTCGAGACGCTCGCCGGCGTCAAAAACAAGCGCGAATTCCATGCCATCGAGACCGCGCGCTTCATCAAACGCTTCCATGTTCAGCCCTATGCCTGGAATCCCTCCTTTCCCGTCAACACGCTGAACCTGATGCGCGCAGCGATCGCCGCACAGTTCGAGGGCGTATTCAAAAAGTATGTCGAGGCGACCTTCCATCATATGTGGCGGGAGCCGAAGAAGATGGACGACCCTGATATCGCGATGAAAGCAATCGAATCCTCCGGACTCGATGCGCGAAGACTGTTCGCCCGGGCGCAAGACGCTGACGTGAAGGCGAAGCTGATCGAGAACACGCAAGAAGCTGTCGCACGCGGCGCGTTCGGCTCGCCGACCTTCTTCGTCGGCCAGGAAATGTTTTTCGGCAAAGAGCAGCTGCGCGAAGTCGAGGAAATGGTATTGGAGAGCGGCGAATAGCGGAGCATATCGATGCGCATTCTCGTAGTCGGCGCCGGCGCTACCGGCGGCTATTTTGGCGGCAGGCTGTTGCAGGCCGGGCGCAACGTCACCTTCCTGGTCCGGGAAAGGCGCGCCGCCGCGCTCGCGAGCGCGGGCCTCGTCATCAAGAGTCCTCATGGCGACGTGACATTGAAAGATCCTCCGACGGTGCAGGCGGACAAGCTCGCACAGAAATTCGACGTCGTGCTGTTGAGCTGCAAGGCGTTCGATCTCGACGATGCCATCACGTCGTTTGCGCCGGCCGTAGGCGCGAACACTTCGATCATCCCGCTCCTCAACGGCATGCGTCATCTCGACGTGCTCGATCGGAGATTCGGCGCGGAGCGCGCACTCGGCGGGCTCTGCCAGATTGCCGCCACGCTGAATGAGAAGCGCGAAGTGGTGCAACTGCAGCCCATGCAGGCGATCGCCTATGGCGAACGCGACGGCAAGCTGTCGGATCGGGTGCAGGCGATTGACGAGGTCTTCAA
>JGI24705J35276_12237164_pt1 | contig 10040 bp, 9 predicted proteins | sample TergutNt197P4_FD_35276 | JGI IMG/M metagenome (IMG submission 35276)
CTGCACAGTTCCAAAAAAGTAGGTTGAAAGCCCGCTTCCTTGTTGGAGATGTCAGCGGGTTATGCCCGCGTTTATTTTTATTGTGCAGGCGTGACGCCCGCGCTCCCGTGTCTGGAACTTTTATGTATGTCGCGCATCCTATGTTTTTTAGCAAACGCCGGCGCTACCATGTCTACATTTTTGGAAAACGCATTCCGCGCATCATACGAGGCAGGATTCCACGGCTCAGGTTTCGCATCATCTTTCGGGCTTCTACATACTGCTTTAATAATTGATTGATCTCTGAAACCGGGCGGCCGCTTCCGCGGGAAATGCGTTTTTTGCGGCTTCCGTTTAGTATCTGATGATTCTCGCGCTCGCGCGGCGTCATCGAGCCGATTATCGCATCAATGTGCAATAGTTCCTTTTCATCCACCTTAACCTGTCCCATGCCGCGCAAAGGACCCATATTCGGCAGCATTCCAAGAATCTGATCAATCGGTCCCATCTGTCTGACCTGATTTAACTGATCCCGGAAATCGTCTAGCGTGAACTCGTCATTGCGCAGTTTTTCCGCCATTTCCAGCGCCTGCTCTTTATCTACCGCTTCCTCGGCTTTTTCAATCAGAGACAGCACGTCGCCCATGCCGAGAATACGGCCTGCCAGGCGATCCGGAAAAAACGGTTCAAGCGCGTCGGCTTTTTCGCCCGTTCCGACAAATTTGATAGGTTGTCCTGTCACCGTCTTTATGGACAGGGCTGCGCCGCCGCGAGCGTCGCCGTCCATTTTTGTAAGAATTACGCCCGTCAGCCCTAGGCGTTCATGAAAGTCCTTAGCGCTGCGAACGGCGTCCTGTCCGGTCATGGCGTCGGTAACAAGCAGCGTTTCCACCGGAGGCGCTACTGCGCGGATGCGCTCAAGCTCTGTCATCATTTCGTTATCGATATGCAGGCGTCCGGCGGTATCGATAAGGAGCACGTCGTAACCGCCGTTGCGTGCGTATCGAAGCCCCTTCGCGGCGCGCGACACCGGATCCATATCATCGGCGTCGTCGAAATATTTCAGATTATTATCTGCGCACAGCACACGCAACTGTTCCATTGCCGCGGGACGATAAACGTCTACGGAAATAAGCAGAGGCGAATGATTGTTTTTTGATAGCCAGTAAGCAAGTTTCGCGGTACTTGTGGTTTTTCCAGACCCCTGCAGACCGACCATCAGGAAAACGCCAGGCGGCTGTTTTGCGAACCGCAATTCCGATTGCTCACCGCCGAGCAGTTCGACCAGTTCATCGCGCACCACGCGAATAACCTGCTGTCCAGGCGTCAGCGACTCCATGACTTCCTGCCCAAGCGCTTTCTTCTTAATGCGTTCGACGAACTCTTTGGCTATCTTGAAATGGACATCTGCGTCGAGTAGGGCGTTGCGAATTTCACGCGCCATTTCATCGACATGCCGTTCGGATACCCGTCCCTGTCCGCTCAGGTTGCGGAGAATCTTCTGCAGTTTGTTTGATAAATTGTCGAGCATCTCAATCCTTTTACCGATATCCCAACTTGAAAAACTAACATAATACCTGTTTTTTCAGGAAATTTCCTGAAAAAACATGGGGCATGGCGCGCTATTTAAACGCTCCGACCGGTATTCAGGAAATCCACTTAAGGCACTTCAATACGCCCTGCTTCAAAGCCGACCGGTGCATGCTGGCGCCCTGGCCAGCCTGTAATATGGCGAACCGGTTTTTGAGATACCAGTCATAGCTCTCGCATATCATTTCTTCATTGGAAAAGACAGGGACGAAATCAAGCTCTTTCTTCATTTTGGATGTATCAAAGTACATGCTTTCTCCATACATTAACCAATGGTAGTCGGCAAGCGGGGAGATCCCCAGCCGGTTTGTGACTTTCATTCCCAAGACAGTCAGGGCTTTGGGAATGGAACGTATGCGCGCGCCGGTATCGGCATGGTCGCATAGCGCCTGTAAAAGCTGCCGCATCGTACCATACTGCTCCGCGCCGCAATTATAGACGGCTGCGCCACTTCGCTCTCCTGCCCGGATACAGGTTTCCGCCAAATCATACGCATGGACGAACTGATACACGTTATCGCCACTGCCCATAACTGGAATACGGCGACCTTCCGCCACCCACTCAAAAAGAATTTGAAATATGCCCAAACGCCCGTGTCCTAAAATTGTTCTGGGACGAATTATGGTCACGTCAAGCCCGTTATCGGCATACGCGTGACATAGTTTTTCGGCGGAAGCTTTTGCCCTGCCATAGGCTTCCGCCGGATTGGGAGCTGTTTCTTCCGTTACGGGCAGCGATTTCGGTACGCCGAACACCGCGCTGGACGATGTGTATATGACTTTACGTACACCCTGACTTTTACTGCCGCGTAAAATGTTTTCCATGCCGCCGACATTCACGGATTCAAACTGATACGGATCTTTTGCCAGAGGAACCTGTGCCACATTATGGTGGACAACATCAACATCGGAACAAGCGTTCATAACGCCGCGCACATCGCGAATATCGCATCGAACGAATTCCGCGCCATCAGGCAGATCATCTGGAGTATTTATATCCAGCACCCTGCATTGATAGCCGCGCGCGCGCAGTTTTCGCGCAAGGAGTGACCCGAAATACCCCGCCCCTCCGGTGATAAGCGCTCTCATTATTTTCCCCGGAATGTTTTCATTAACGAAAAAGCCTGTTTTTTCCCTCAGGCTGATCCAAAAGCCATGTAACGCTGCGGCGAATGCCTTCACGCAGACTTACCGCCGGCCGGTAGCCAAGCTCATTTACTGCCTTTTCCACGGAACAGGCGATGGTTTTGTTCATTTCAGAAAGAACATGTATTTTCTGATTATATATTCCCGTCTTCTGCAACGCGTAATCAATTCCTTGCGCGATATACGCGGCTATAGAAGGCAATTTGAGTCGCGTTCCTTTACAGGGAATGGAAAAATCATCACGAAGGACGCTTTCAATCGTATCCAGAATTTCCGCCATCGAATACGTCTGCGCGTCGGCGATCCAGTAAGTTTCGCCGTCTATGCCCGCAACGCTCGCGGCAAGCAGAAGCCCTTGCGCCAGGTTGTCAATGTAGACCATGGAGCGGCGGTTTATACCTGAACCGATCAGCGGTCCTTTGCCGTTCCGGATCATACCGAAAAACTCCGTCTGTCTGGCGGGCTGGAATGGGCCGTAAAACCAGGGCGCTCTGATTATAACGGTTTCCGGAGCGTTTCCCCGACCATGTAGTTTCCAGACTGACTGTTCCATTAGCATTTTGGAATACCCGTAGGCCATATAGGGATTATACGGGGATTTTTCGTCAAAGAGATGGTCGGGATGTGGATTGTTGCCGCATGGCGAATTGGAAGATATGATAACCGCGCGGCGAACTTTGGCGCTTGCAGCCTTTGCATAGACGTTCGCCGTTCCCTGTGTGTTGATCGCGTAAAAATCCCGCACGCGTTTCGGGTGGATGACGCCGGCGCAATGGTAGAGGACGGATTCCCTGACATCGGTGAAAAAACGCGCCAGCGATTCCGGTTTTGTCACATCACCTTCAACAATCTCCAGGGAATCGCTAATACTCCGCAATTCGGCCGTGTTCTGACCGGGCGGCACAAGGCAGCGAATCGTTAATTTTTTTTGCGTCGCCGCTAAGTTCGGATAATCTGCCAAACCGTTTACCAGAGCGCCGACCAATCCCATGCCCAACCATCCCGTTGCGCCGGTGACGAGGGCAAACCGTTTTGTATCCGTCATACGCTTTTCCATTGTTCCAGCCAGTGCGTGACATTCCGTCGCACAACGGCCATGAGCGGGCCCTGCGGGTTGACTCCCGGAGCTGAACACAAAAGTCCGGCATCGGCTACATACAAATTCTCTTCTCCGTTGACTGCGCCCCATGCGTCTGTCACACCCAGTTCGGGGTCGTCGCTCATAGCGCATGAGGAAGTAAGATGAATGGTCATAAGTTCCGTTTCTTTTCGTGGAACGGCTTGCGGGATTACGTCCAAATCCGTTCCTGATCTGATTGGAGGCATCCCTTTAATGGAAGGATACAGGCTTACTGCGCCGGCAGCGAAAAGTATCTCGCACAAGCTTTTCAGGCCAACGGATAGCATGGTTCTATCCCTGCGGGTCAGCGGAAATGTAACCAGAGGGTCTTTAAAACCGGGAAGCGCCTGGACTCGCCCGCGTTTGTCCGGCGTAATCATGACGTAATAGCTGGCCATGCGCGGCCAAATATCCCGGACAAGGGACGCTCCGTCGGGCGAATCCTTAAAAGATGCCATAAGATAATGAGGAGAACTGATGGAACATCCCATGCTCATATCCGTACCAAAAGCCTTCACCTGGTGGACGGGAACGCCCATATCCAGAGTGTTGATTTCATCCGGAAAAACCGCCGTAACTTTCAGAGTGGGATGTAAATGCAGGAACCGTCCGGCTTTTTTTCCGAGGCGATTGCGTTGCAGCAGCGCCGGAGTCTGAATCGCACCGGCAGCCAGTATAAGTTTTTGCCCGATAAAAATTTCCCTCCTGGGTTCGCCGCTCCTTGTTCCGACCAACGCATCCAGACGCCAGCGGCCGCCGACATTAGTTATTTCACCCACTTTAACGTCAGCGCGAATAACAGCCCCGGCTTTTGCAGCCCTGGGCAGCATTGTTTCGCGCATCGTTTGGCGTCTTCCGCCCGGTTCAGGCACATCGTAACGTTGCCAACGCGGTGTTTCCACGCAGTAAAGCCCCAGAGCCGCCGCTCCTTCCGCCAATAGCGACGAAGGTTTAGGCGCTTCGCCGGGTAAAAGAGAAACGGAAAGTTCCTGTTCATTTACAAGGGAAAATGCTTCAAGAGAAGCGGCGTCAAGCCCCGTCACTTGCCACCGGTTCCGCCAGTACTCACGAACACTTTCAGGCAAGCGATGGTAAAGCCCGCTGTTCACTTCGCTGCCGCCGCCCAGACAGCAAGCCTCGACATACTGTATACGCGGGCTTCCGAAAGCCATGGTGATGCCGCCGTTGCGGTATTTTTCCTCCATTTCCGGAAGACTGAAAGGAGGAATGTGATTCCCTGCATACTCAATGCCTTCTTCAAGGATGAGTACATCTTCTCCAGTCTCGGCCAGAAGACACGCGGCAAGGCTGCCGCCAGGCCCGCTGCCCACAACAATACATCGGCTTTGCATGGCGCTCTTTGCCGAAGAACAGCTCACCGCAATTCCTCCCTGTTCATTACTGAAAAGAGATAAAAGGAAACGAGCGTATGGTAGAAAAGGAAAAAATCCTTACATGGACCGGGAAGCCGTTTAAAACGACGCAGCACAATCATTCTTTTTTCCGGCGTAATCGCGTAAAAACGTCCGCAGGCCACAAGACTGACAAGCATGAGACAGGTGGCAAGCAGATAAAAAGCCGGGCGCAGGTAATCGGGCATGCGCCGAACCTGGCCCAAAACAAAGGCGTCGCACTCATGTACGCTGCCTGCGCGCACCCGGATATCCGCTTGCAATTGTTCAAAAAGAGCATGGGCGATAGCCGAAGAAACCCTGTCCAAAAAGTACATTCACGCTCCTGTTGTCGCCAGTATATATAAAGCAAAACCAATCCCAAGGCAGACCATGCTTATTTTATCTCTCAAGGCGAACAACATCGGTTCATACGTCAATTTACCGCGCCAGGCGAGTATAATAAAACGCCCAAGCCAAAACAGCAGTACGGGACAGAAGAGCAGCAGATATAGCGGCTCGGCGTAACTCCGAATAGCCGAAGCATCGCCAACATACAAGGCAAGAGTCATTGTGGCCGCGCAAACGGCCGAAGCGCTTAACGCGCACAAAAAGGGAATATCCATATGTTGATAATCACGTTGTTTGTCAAAAGGCATGTCAGCTGACTCCAGCATACGCAGTTCCGCGATGCGTTTACACAACGCCAGCGCAAGGAAAAAAAAGAGGGAAAAAGTGAATATCCACTGGGACAATTGTATCGAAAGAGCGAACGTTCCCGCAGCTATCCGCAGCACATATAACAATGAAAGAGTTATGACATCCATAATGGCGACACGCTTCAGCCGCAGCGAATATAAAATAGATGTGACCACATAAATAATAAGCGCCGCGGTGAACATCGGCGGCAGTAGAAAAGCCCCCGCGATAAACGCCGCCGTTATAAGTCCGGAGGCAAGCAAAAAGCCGGTGGATATCTGTAAATTTCCGGCGGCAAAAGGGCGGAATCTTTTCCCCGGGTTTTTACGGTCAGCGTCAAGATCAAGCAAATCGTTAATCAGGTACCCTGAAGACGCGGCCATGTTGAAAAGGCAGAACCCCAAAATGCACAGCAGAAACGCGTTAAAGGTGAAGGCATGTCCAAGAAAAAAAGCTGTGAACAGCAACGCGTTTTTTGCCCAATGATGCGGCCTCAGCGCCTTGAGCGCGGCGGTTGCCGATTCGTCGCCCCGGGGAATATGCTTCAGGTTGGGATTTTTTTTTGCCGCCTTGGTCACAAGCTTTTTGTTATCGGTGACCACATACGCGACACGCGCTTTTTCCCAAATGGCGATATCGCAAAAGGCATCGCCGGCGTAGTCGTATCCACCCGGGCCGAACTTTTCCGCCAGGATAGACGCTTTAGCTTCGCCTTTCAAATTTTTTCGCCCGGTGTACAATACGCCTGAAAAAAAATCAAAATGTCCAACTGCCTTTTCGGACAGGACATCACAAGCAGCGGTTGCGAGCCAGACTTCCCTGCCATGATTGTTTGCCTCCCGCGCCAGAGAAACAATGTCTTCATTCCAGGGCAAAAACATCGGGGACAGATCTGCGCGCCCGGCCAGATTTTTATTAAATGTTCCTTTGCCGCTATAAAGCGCTTTAAAAAACTCGAATCTTCCGGCGTTCAGCTCCAGGCAAAACATCTCCCACCAGGAGTTCGTGCGAAGCAGCGTTCCGTCCAGGTCAAGAACCAATGGCGTTTCTTCGCTCATATTCGTAATCCTTACCGCACACAGTACCGACCATCGACCGCCATGATGCGATTCCCATCGAGTCTCAACGTTTTTCAAACGTAAACTGTTCTTGTATCATGGTTTTGAGGTTAGCAATAATCGTATTGATAATCAAGTATTTATTGCCAAATGAATTGTCCGAAAAGGGAATTAGTGGTATTTTTTATGAAAGCGCATATAGTAGTTGATAAGAAAAGCAGTCTGGCGCATACGGACGCAGACACAGTGTGGAACGCAACTTATTATGTCGCGGGCGCATTAGGAAAGCGCTGATTAATTGTCTGTGCGGGATGAAGCGCAAGGCGCACGGAGCGCAGGAACCGAGGCATATATAGAAAGAGGATGAGTCTGAGCAGAGGCAAAGGACTTTTTATTTTATGAAACGCAAAGTGAAAGTTTCAGATATGCAGGACAGCCTAAAAACATATATATGTTTGTATATGTGTGGCGGGACAGCAGTATTGTTAATATTTTGTTTTTTGTTGTATCTGTCAATAGGAGGGGGAGTGTCGGCATACACTCCGGAAAAATCAAATGATTATATGAAAGAAGCGAAATATTATATAGATCATATGGAAAAGGCAGGCAATCTCTTATCTCTTTCCGGATGGGCGTTTATCCCGGGAGAAAATATTGAGAGATATAAAACGCATATCCTTTTAAGGAATACGCGCAGCGGTAAATACATAAAGATACCCACGGCCATGCGTTTTCTTAAAAACGTTACGCAGCATTTTTTTAATCCTGATATTGAAACAAACTATAACTACGATATGAGCGGCTGGTATGCGGCAGTTAGGACAAACAGGCTGAATTCTTCGCCCGGACAATATGAAATAATTATTCTTTATCAAAACGATAATAACTATATGCTGATTGAAACCGGAAGAAAGTTTGAATTGGAATAGATATGATAAAAGTAATAATAGCTTATGTTAAAAATAACCATTTCATTATTCCCGGATCGACTTTTTTGTTTGCTGTAACATTGCTGCATTTATTGTTTCCTATACGTAATGATGACGCTCTTTTTATGCCGGCAGTTCAAAGCATGAGTTATATTAATTTCATAACGACCAGATATAAAATCTGGTCTTCACGGGTATTATCCGAGTCTGTTATATGGGTTTTAGGTCAAAACTGGTGGTTTTGGGTAGTATCGGACATATTAGTACTTATGCTGCTATACTATTATTTAATTAAAATGTTTGCAAATAAATCTGATATTAAAATGCATTGGATATGCATGTCTTTAGTTCTGGCATATCCTTTTGTTCACATGAGTACATCCGGCTATATGATAACAACGCTATTTTACCTGTGGCCCATGACTTTCGGACTTATAGCCGGCTATGGAATGAAAAAATCCTTACTTGATCAAAAAATTTTTATTTGGGAGCGCGTAATTTATACAGCCGCTTTATTATTTGCCGCAAACGTAGAACAAATGAACGTTTTTCTTTTAGGGCTATTAACAATATTATCGGGATATAGCGCGCTTGCAAAAAAAAGACTAAATTTTTACTTATTGTCGCAACTGGCTATTGTATCAGCTTTATCAATATTCATACTTAAAACTCCGGGAAATGCTATAAGAAGTTTTGTGGAAACGAGGTGGTTTCCCGATTATGCCATGTTTGGAATAATAGAAAAAATTCAATTCGGTTATGCATTTACTCTGTCAGTTTTTATTTTTAACCTTAATCTTGTGTTTATCATCTTTTGTATTTTGTTATATATTACGCTTCATCTGCAATATAAAGATAAATTGTACAGGATAATCGCAGCAATTCCCTTAACTGTAAGTATAGTATTTGGCGCTTCGCCCGGTATTTTCCCAAATACTGCAATTTCAAGAGTAAGTCAATTTGGACTGGGCGCTTCAAAGTTGGTAAATGTCTTTAACTTTCATGAAATTAATTATTACGTTCCATTGTTTTTTCTTGGTTTCATAACACTGTGTATTCCCGCAGCGCTGTATCTTTGTTTTAAAAACGAGAATTTGAAAGCATGGTTTTGTATTATGTTGATACTGCTTGGCTTTGCGACCGGGATGATTATGGGGTTTTCGCCTACAGTCTGGGCATCAAATACCAGAACGCTTTTGTTTACGTATTTTGCGTTTATTGTATGCGCGATACTAATCTACCAAAAGATAAGATCGCTTAACTTCAGGTGGGAGCCTATGCTTTTTGCACTTATATGTTTTCTTGGGGGCGCGTCTTATTTGAGATATTTAGCTCTGCTCCTGGGGTAAGCGAAGAATTTATTCTTGATACCTGAACAAACAATGAGAAACGAATGGCAACAGCAATGGATTAAAAATAAATGGACGGAATCGTATTTAATATCCAGCGGTACAGCATAGACGACGGGCCAGGCATACGTACCACAGTCTTCCTCAAGGGCTGCCCGATGCGCTGCCCCTGGTGTTCAAACCCCGAGTCGCTGCTGTCCGCGCCGCAGCTTTTGCACAGGTACACGGCATGTAAAATGTGCGGCGAGTGCGTATCTGCCTGTCCAAACGGAGCCATAACTTTCGGCCCTTCGACGGACGATCCATCCGCCATAGGACCGCGATTTGACCGCGCGAGGTGTGTCGCTTGCGGCGCGTGCGCGAGGGAGTGCCTTTCGCAGGCCATAAAGATATCCGGCGAGGCGATTAGCGTTGAAAAAGCGTGGGATACGATACGAAAAGACAGCGTGTATTACGAGGAATCCGGCGGCGGGATGACGTGCTCCGGCGGGGAATTGCTGACGCAGCCGGATTTTGTCGCGGAATTGTTCAAAAAATGCCGTGAGAACGGGGTGCATACATGCGCGGATACATCGGGATTCGGCTCGCCTGAGGCGTTGGATAAAGTGCTCAAGTACGCCGACCTTGTGTATTTCGATCTGAAGCATCTTGACCCAGCGCGCCATAAGGAGCTTACGGGCGTGCCTCTGGAACCCATCCTGCGGAACCTGAAAACGATTGCCGCGCGAAAAAATACCAAGCTTGTAATACGTGTGCCGCTTATACCGGGACACAATGACG
>JGI24705J35276_12237163_pt1 | contig 10037 bp, 4 predicted proteins | sample TergutNt197P4_FD_35276 | JGI IMG/M metagenome (IMG submission 35276)
AGCAGAATTTATTTTCTCTTTCAAAGATTTTGCTTTATTCATCAAGATTTCAATGTACTCTATATCAACCTTGATTTTTACTCTTTTGCCATTCATTGTTTCAATGTAAAGGTCAGGCATAAAATCTTGCCTTTCAAGAATTACTGCACAGTAAAGGGCAAGTTGTTGTTTGTAAACTTCTTTTAATTGAAATTTTTTGCCGGTTTTTTCATAAATATTGCCGGTTTTGAAATCAATTATTTGCTCGATTTTATTATTTTCTTTTACAATCAAATCAATTTTTCCTCCCACTATATCATTATTAATCCATTTCTCATAAAGATATTGAATCTGTGCAGTAGGTTCTTCTGCTCCCTTCTTTTCTCTTAAAATTATATTTTTACAAAGTAACTGCTTTTTTATGGCGTAATATTTTGAATTCCATTGAATTGGATAATAATTGCATTGTAATTTATCTGACTGATATTGCTTGTTTATTTTTGAGATTTCATAATTCCATTTTGAGTTAAAACTTTCGAGTGAATCAATATTCCATTCGTTTTGTTTTTCATAGAATTTATGAATTAACGAGCCTAAATCTGCATCCGGATGCTTTGGAAAAAATGAATTACCAGTTGGCTGTTTAGATAAAACTGATTGTAATGGACATTTTTCCCAATAATAAAATAAACTTGGTGAAATATATTGAATTTTATCCATTGACAATCTTTTTAATGATTTCACCATAACATAATCCCGGTCGTCTATGCAAATTAAATGTATCAATGAAATACAAATTTTCTAAACCTACTTGTGTTATTGCTTCGGTAAAAATATTAGCTTCTTCGCTTGGTTGATGGATAGAGCAATTCCAAAATGGGTGTGTTATTATTACATTGTAGTTGTCTGCAATACAAAAACCGTGCAAATTGCCGAATTGTTTATATTCAATATCTTCAAAGTCGTTAGCCATTTTTTTTGCCAACGATTTAGCAAATTCTAACCAATTTAGCAATTCAGGATAAATGAAATCACTATCTTTCAGTCCGGACAAATAATTTCCGTCTGCGAATATACGTAATAAACCAACTGCCAAACGCCAATCGAGTAATGGGTGGAAGTTCATGTTACGATAGTTTTTCAAATCACTGTAACTTGCATCAAAACATTGCTGATTAGAAATGATTAAGTGATTGTAAATATTTGTTATTTTTGGATTTATACATTGATTTATGTACTTGTCAAAATTACTGTAGAGTTGTTGAATGAAACCTGAACCGTTAGGCAATTCGTCCGAAAGTACAATACTTGCAGAATTTCGTCCTATTATATCATCTTTTTCTGGAAGGACAAAACTTTCTATTGCTGCAATTTCAATTTCTTCAGGGTCAACATCTAAATCATCGGCAAGCGTTCTCTGTAACAAAAAAGCAGCGGAATAAAATGCACCTTTTGAGGCGGCAGATTTGAATATATCAGAATCAAATGGTTATGTCTAATCCGAAATCCAATTGGCGTGGCTCAATCCTAAACACTTCCGTTATTTTACTTGACGCTAACGCAAGTTTTTCAACATTTCCACTTGGATTATTAAACTCGCTAATAAAATCATTTGCAATCCATTGGTGGTTAAATGTTGCACCGTATTTTTGCTGATTTACATATTGTCCTTCAAATAGATTTCCACCGTTGTTATTGATTTTCCAAGTTAATTCTTGTTGGGCGTATTTTATGTTGTAATTCTTTTCTTCAACACTTGCTGGTGTTGTTCTCGTTTCAGCAAAAGTTAGTGGCTTCGATAAATTAAATTCAAAATCTTCATTTGAATCTTTCGGATACTTAAAATCTGTTCTGAACGCAGCGGGAACTGCACCTACATAAACATTACAATCAGGATTATTGTTTATCATATCTTGTTCTTCCGAAATGCTATGATACAGTTCAGATTTTATGGATTTTGTTGCAATGTCTTGTATAAGCCATTTCCTTTCTGTAAAAGCATCTGCTTGTAAAATTTTAGGTTCATAAGAAATTCGACCTCTGTTGTAAATTTGTTCTATTCCTTGAATATCAGGCGTAAAACCAATCGCTTGAATTATGCCTTTATCTTTAGTTTTTTGTGCGCCCGGCGCAAATTCATATATGGCAATGCCTAAATCTCTGTCAATTTTCTGTGCTTCATATCCTGCAATTTGATTATTATCTCCTTTCACCGGTTTGAAACCGTGGATAAGGTTTCGTATTCTGGTTGGCATTCCGCCCATTGGCAACAAACCTGATTCTGCAAGTAATTCCGATAAATCTCCACTTATTGAATTTTGGGCTGAAATATGCTCGATTATTACTTGCGGCAGAGATTTAATCCACTCTTCAAAATTAGCAAAACCAAATTTGTTAAGTTGTCCGCTTGTGTAAATACCGATATTCAACGAATTGAAAATTCGTTTGATAACAGAATTTGTATTTTGCAAATCAGCGTCAATCAAATGCTGTAATGCAGATTGATTGTAACTTTCTATTGAGCCAAATTCTCCGTGAACAGAATTACCTCGAGTTTCAACAGAAAGTTGTTTAAAAACAAATCTCAAAATTGCTTTTGCCAACATCCTTTTGAAAATACGTTCTTGGTCAAGGCACAAGAACGGCTGTGGTGGTCTATCACCGGTTATGCTCAACGGATTTTCAAAGTAAAATTCGTCGTGGCTTCTTCCGCGAGCAAAAGTTAATGAATAGGAATACATTTGCCCACGTCTTCCGGTACGGCCAACACGCTGTTGATAGTTAAAACGTTGCGGTGGCATATTTGCAAGAAATATTGCTTGCAATGCACCAATATCAACACCGACCTCTAAAGTTGTTGTAACACTCAACAAATCAATTTGCTGTGTGAGTTTGTCATCTTTATTTAGAAAAATATTTTTGAATTGCCTTTGCCGTAAAAGTTGGTCATCAGTTTGTCCGGTAAGCTCTTCTGTATGCAATCGAAACGGTTTATATTCTTTTTTTATCAGATTTTTAGTCAAATAATTATCTTTCCACAAACTTTCAACAGTTGTCGTTTCGGGTTGTTGGTTTAACCTTTTTAAGCAGAATACACATATTCCACCTGATTTATGCAAATGTACAGTCCCGCAATGTGAGCATTTGTAATACGATTTTTGTTTATTTGCTATCTTTACATACAAGTTGTTTATTTCAATTACACCTCCTCTATGGTTATTGTTTTCGAGAATTGCAAAAACAGCATTTCCTAAATCGGTTTCATAGTTTTCATTATCCCAAATATGTTTTACAACAGCTTTAATATATCGTTTCTCTTTTCTTTTGTTAGAAATTCTATCATAAGATTCGCTTGGTGTTGGTGTATAGTCTGTGCGATTATGTTTATAATTATCGCCAATAATTCGCATAAAAGAATTGCATATTTCGAGCAATAAATCATGCGAAATGTTTAATTCTGTTGCTTTTTGACTCAGAAAATCATTTTTTTGAATTGTTGCGTAACCAAGACCAGATGCTTCAAAGCTGTAAAACAGCCGACCAAAAATCAGCCCTGCAATGTTTTGTTCAATTTGTTTTACAATATCTTGCTTTGCTCTCTCCCAACCATCTTCTGTTTCTTTGAATTTGCTGTTTCGAAAATCAAAGAAATGGTACCAAGGTTTGAATTCTCGTCCTTGTTTGAAGTTTTTAATAGAAACATACGGTCCGCCCGGATTTATTCCAAATCTCAACATTTCCCGGATTACAATATTAACGAAGTCGGTTGTTTTTTTGATATTGGCTTTAATTGCAGCAAATTCTTGTTTTTTTTCATCTGTTGCAAATTCTCCGTTCGCATTGCTTCTTAATTGCCCTAATTGATTGTATCTATTTGTATTTGTATTTTTTAATCTATCTTTTTCTATTTGGTTATTAGTTTCTAACGCTGTAATCACATCATTATCGAATTGCAAGTCATTTGTTAGATTGTGGATAATCACTTCTTTGAGTAAGGCGTTGTAATGTTCTTCTTCTATGTTTTTTGAAAGTTTGGCGGCATCTTCCCGGCTATCGGAAAAGGCAACCAGCTTTCTTGTATCATCACCCTGTGGCAATGAACTGAAAAGTTCTTTTGATAATATTTGGCTTACTTTTCCAAAACCGGTTCTAAATCCACGAAATGGCGATTTTCGTTTTCTGTTTGGATTTGAATAATCGGCTTCGCAGTGAGGACAAATGTGAGGCAGCGCTTCAAGTTTTCGTATAGCATCTTCTCTAATGTTGTAATTCACATTTGTAATATTATCATTGCCGTCTTGGGTGATATCGGCAACTCGTAACCATCTACCTCTGATATAATTAGCAGAATCATTTGGGTTATGAATGTCAATTTTACCTGAATTGACATTTAGCCAAGCATTGCACCAAACAAATTTTTTTCCGTTAGAATTTGAAATAGTAAATTCAGGTTCAAGGATATTTGTGTCTCTTTCGTCTTCTTCGCTGAATATTCCCGGACAGAAAATGCTAAAATCCTTGTATTTTCGTTTTTCAACAATAGTTGCAGGGGAAGTGTCAGGAACTCCTTCAATGTCAGGACTAACTGGCAGTAATTCTGTTATTGGATTATCATTTTCATCATTATATTCAATTCTGCTTCCACCATAAGCCAAAGTGCCGCAGTTTTCGCAATAGATAAGTTCTAATGTTCTGTGTCCGTTATGAGAGATTTTAGGGATGTTCAATAGTTCGCCAACGGGCATTCGTCTATTTTGAATTTCATTGTCAGGAATGAGCTCACCCCAAAGGCCCGGAATATTGCGATAAAATAAGTGGAAACGAACGCGTGAAAATTTGTGTTCTATTTTATATTTTTCCAGTAGTCCAAGCAAGAAAAAGAAACCTTTTACCGCCTCTTTGTTTTGTTTGTGGTCTGTCCCAAACAATACTTCTGCTATTGATTTTACATATTCAGGAGTATCATCATTATCACCATTGATAAAAGCAGGCACAGCCCTTGATCTGCCGTCAATATTGAACGCAGCATACATTGCACTTTTTATAGAATCTTGATGTTCTAATACGGTACTTATTATATTGTTGCCACTATCGAGAATTGTATTAATTTCTGCATTTAATGTATCTGCATTTGTAGTATTTATTATTTGATTTTCAATAGTTTCAGACATTTTCCCCAATTTTTCAAAGTCTGGAACAAGAAGTTGTAAAGGAGTTTGAGTTTCGCCTTGTGGCTTAAATTCAGTACCTTCAATAATTGTTATTTCTTTGTTTTCAACTCCAAAGAAACTTTTCAAAAAGTTTTTACCGTCTTCACCTTCAAGAGAAGCACTCGAAGCCAAAATTCGTAATTGGTCACTGTCGGGAGTTAAGCCGATTCTATCTAATAACATTCTAATAATATATGCTGTTTCAGAACCTGAACCACCACGATATAAATGTAATTCGTCAATGATAAGGTGAAAGATGCGTTCTTTGCGTTCTTGTTCTTTATATTCCTCCTCAACATCTTGACCTTCCAACCAATCCCTTGTTTGGTCAAAAATAGGATTTTCAACATCGCGCATCAACATAATGCTCAACATACTGAAGTTTGTAATCATTATGTCTGGTGGAGTAATTTGCATATCAAATCGAGTTCGCATTTCAGCCCCATCTAAGCGTTGAAAGTTTGCGAGTAAATCTGCTTTTTGGCTATCTGTTAAATTATCAGGATTTGAATTTATATATTGAGCAACGCTTGTATTGTTGTCTTCTATGGATTTCAATTCTTTTTTTAATTGATTAACTTTATACTCATCAGGGACAATGTTACCGTCTTTTTCTTTCCATAGTTTTCCGGGGACAGGTGAGGTGGAGTTGTATCTTCCAAAATAAATACGATTGTCGTTGTATTGTGCATGTAGTAAATTTCGTACAATATCAGAGTCCAATGCTTTACGTAATCTTGAAAGTTGGTCTTCGACCAGGGCATTCATAGGGTAAATAAGCATAGCACGAACAGCGGCAGGTCGATTTGTATTTGGACGTTGCTGAGCTATATCAGATAATGACTTGTTGCCATTGCCAACAATTCGTTTCTCACCATAGCCCCCATTCCACCATTTTACATTATTCAATGTGTTTGTATTGTTTTTCCATCTGTTAAGTTCTTTACTCAAATACGCAAATAATGGCAACAAAAAAGATTCTGTTTTACCAGAACCTGTACCGGAAGTAATAACACAATGATTACCTGCCATTGCTTTTTGCAACATTTCGTATTGGTGCTGGTGTAATTTGAAATTACCAACCAAACCACTTCCCGCCAATGCTTTGAATGTTGTGAGTTCTTCCGCGTTGAGGTTAGGAACTTTCGAAATCTCATTTATTGAAAAATCAGATGGTTTGTATTCGGGCAATGGCTCTACCCAGGGCGCACGAGCAAAAATTTTATCTTTGTTCAATAGTTCTTCGCGTTCTTTTTCAAACTGTGGATATCTTGTACCGAAAGCAGTTTTTACATAAAGGATAAAATTATCCTTTATTGTGTCGAAAACGTTGATTGGATTTATCATTGGAATATATACTGTTTTTTGTTATTGTTATCAAATTGTTGTTGCAATGTGGTTACAAGTGAATTGTTGCAAAACAAAAATGGAACATTCTTGTAAATCAAGTAAGTCCGATTATTAAACCATTGAATTTCAGGATTCATTCCTGATAAGAGGGTAAAAGCAATTGAGTAGTATTTCGGTAAAGCACAATTCAAAGGAACTCCTAACCAATTTTTTGATTCATCAAATAATAGTATATTTGTTAATTGTTTAATTGATAGCTCTTTAAATCTATACTCATAAGTATTCACTTCGCCTCTTTCTTTTTCTGCTTTATGTTGTTCCGTTTTTAATTGCCGATAAAGATACAAATACAAATATACACCATAATGTTGTTCTGCAATATGATATGCCTCATTTTTGTACCAAAGTCGGTATGCTGTCTTGTAGCCGTTTATATTTTGAAAACGTATGAAAGCAAGTCTTTTATCAAAATTATCCGGTTTCTCTTTGAATAGCAATGTTTCAATATCAAAAATTTCACCGCCTTCATAATCGCTTGCTAAATTCAAATCATTTGTTTTATTGACAAAATTCTGCCAATCAATAAGTTTGTGTGCATTAGCAAGAGCAAACTGTGTGAATAATTCTTCTTCGTGCTTGAATTGGAGTTTGAAATGTGTTGCAAAATCATTGACAATTGTATGATTACATTTTTTGAATATTATGAAAATCGTTTTAGGTAATAGGCCTCTTTGACTTTCTTGAATATCAATATAACAACTCCCTGTTTTTGCATATTCAATAATTTGATTTACAAATTTATTATCTCTTGCACCGGTTAGCATTAATGTTGTTCCTGATTCTGTTGGTTTTACAACTAAAGAAGATTTGTTTATGCAAATAATCCCTTGTTCGGAATCATAATCTACATAACCGAGATTTTGCAAATCGTAAAGTGAATAGCGTATAAATTTTTTCAAATTTTCTTGTTCCATTGAATTTTGTAGCAATCGAATGGTAGCACAATCGTATTCAGATTTTGAGATTTTGCCTTTCGCTGAAATGTAGTTTAGCAATATATTCCCTTTATGAGTTTTAACATAATCATCATTTTGATTGTAAGAGTTTGCATCTCTTGTGTTTTTGAAAACGTGAGTATTGTTTTCTAAAAGGGCTTGATAGGGCTTTAACTCATTTACTTTTTGTTGGCTAAAACAGTGTTCAATACCTTGAAAATAATTTGTAGAATTTTCAAATGACTTTATTGTATCCCCAATAAGATTGCGTTTAGGTTGCATTTGTTTTATTTCTTCGTTTGTTTTTCTCTTATCAAAATCAACAATTTTTATAAAACGAGGATATTCAATATTGCCATATTTGAGTTTGAATTCTTGATTTTTGTGCTTAAGATGTTCTTCCGTAAAGAGGAATGAATTTGAATCATCTATTCTTTGCAATGGAATAGGCAAATTCCCGTTGAATACAGCGAAAATTTGTCCATTTTTAATTTCACAATTTTCAACCCATACATTTGGTAATATGTCAGAATAGAAACATGCATCAGAATAAAATTCTTTGTCAAAGTTTATTTTCGGAATGATTTCGGGTCCAGTTTTTAATTCAAGCAAAGTAGGGTGTTGATATTGTGTAATGTGCTCTACTGTAAAAGCAAGCCATTCGTTAGGAAGATTTGTTTTTGAGTTGTCATCGTAAAGTTTTTTGTTATTTGCCGGAATAGTACCGTCTTCAAACCAAGTTTTTAGTTTCTCTTCAAAAAAATATTTTGTTACTATAATCAGAGTTTTTCCAACGTTAAATTCTATCTGTGGTATTTCTACCCAATCGTTCAATTGAGAATCTTTTTTAAACAAATAAAAATCTTTTGCTTTCCATGAATACTTTATTCTGTTTGCATTATCTTTTAGTTCAATACTTTGATTGAAGGTTTGAAAACAATCGGTGATAGGAGTAGAATATAATGAATTTTGATTACATTGTTCTATATTGTTGTATTTTTTATTTACTGAATCCGTAAGAGTAAATTCTTCCGGCAAGCCGTCAATTGAATAAATTCTGAAATGTTTAATCTCTATTTTTTGAGTTAACATACTGAAATTTAGACATAAAACGACTCTTTTTATTGAAAATCCTCTTTGTCTTGTTGTGTCACCTGAACTTTTAGAGTAATCATACCGATTTGTACCGTTCCAATTTTTGTAGTAGTTAAATGCACGTTTAACCAACTTGTCACCAATATATTCGTTATTGCGTATTTTAATGACGATGTCAGCTGTTAGACGAAGCTCTTTTGCGTTATCAATAAGCAGTTGTCTAATCCTTGCTTCATCAATTGGCTCGTTGGGCAAGACATTATTGTCATCGAAAATGAGAGAAAGTTTATCTTCTTGTTCTTTGCGGAAAATTATGTGATACTCGAATTTACTAACATATTTTCTATTGAGAGCAGGATTTTCAATTTTTTCTATGTAACCAAGTGTAATGTTATTTGTTTCAAATAACCAGTCAAAAAGTTTATTCCACAAATAGTCAATTTCATTTAGACGAAATTTTATTTGCCGTTCGTAATTTGTTGTCAGTTGTTTACCTTCAAAATATACTTTCACAATATCATGAAAATTTGTCATTCTAAAACCTTCGGGAAGTTGTCCTGAAGTAAATGGCAACATAAAAGCCAATAGATAAGAAAAATATGGAGGATAATTGAATGGAATGTTATCTATATGAAGTCCTTTTTGATAACGATTTTCTAAATCAAGTATCCGTTGAATGTAGTCGTTATTTTGAGTTCCGTAAACACCTGAACGCAAAGCACGGAAAAAGTCCTCTACATAGCCATCTTCGGATAAAGGAAAGTTTTCCTCACCAATTTCATTTATCACTTCTTCACTGAAATATAAAGTAACTTCTTGTTCTTCGTTTTCAGGGTTGAAGAAATGATTAATTATCGCATTATTCCATTCGAGATACTTCATAATCAATTATACATTGTTTTTTACTTCAAAAAAATGTTAATATAAGGTACAAATATACTGTTTTTTTACTGAATTTTTATTGTTTTTTCAAATACTTTTCCTCAAACTCCTTTGTCAATTCCTCTATTTTTTGATTCGTTGCAACCAATTCTTTCGTTGCTTTCTCCAATTTATATAAAAAAGCAAGTGCCATTTTCTCCGAAAAAGTCGCTTTCAAATGCTTTACGACTTGATTATAATTCACCCCGATTGCCCGATATTGAGAACGAAAAGTGGTCAGTCGCATATAATATTCCATTGCTGCCATATCATATTTCACATACTTGATTTCCTTTGTAAAAAGGACTGACTTGATGAATTTCGCCTTATCCGTCCAGCCTGTTTTATCAACCATCGCGAGAAAGCGGGCGTTATCGACATCATTCAATTTGATGGAATACCGATGCCGGCATGGGTCTGTCTTTGGCGGGCGACCGCCTTTGTTGTAATTTTTTTGTGCTGCCATAATTCTTGTTATTTACCATTT
>JGI24705J35276_12237162_pt1 | contig 10032 bp, 11 predicted proteins | sample TergutNt197P4_FD_35276 | JGI IMG/M metagenome (IMG submission 35276)
AATCACTTAGACATAAAATATCCTTAGAGTTTATACAGGGGCTTAAAGGAAAATCTCTATAAAACTTACCTGTAAATATATTATACGAGAGAATATGGAATATGTATATTATCCAGAGCTTGGCAAAAGCATGCTGGTTCCCATTCCGGAAGAATACACATTAGTTCAAAGGACTGAGAGTCAACAAATTGCGGCAACTGGAACAGAATTCCTTCCGTTTTCAGGGCTAGTAATTGACAATTTACAAAGGGGTTGTGGCGTTGCAGGTGGAACTTCAATGCGGAAGCCAAATGACATCACGGCGACCATTGATATGCTTGGCGCTGGAAAGACCGTTTTCTCTGTAAGGATTGCCCGTGGAGTTTCGAGAACAGATGGGATATCGGGAGATTTTAAGGTTGATGTGCTGGATAGCTACGCATTACCAATGTTTCAGGCAACCGGAACTTATTTGGCTTCTGTAAGGGTACAACACTTAGAAGGGATTGAATTAGCCGGGCACGAGTTTATTAAGCTGAACTACGATTATTTCACTAAAATAATTTGCGACGGCAAGAGTGCCTTTGATATGGGATCCGAAATTGGTAACTACTATGATCCCTAATTATTTTTTTCCACAGGCACAAGTTAATGGCAACCTGTGCCTGTGGTGTGGAGGCAGTTATGTTAATACTTCCTGAAAAAGACAGAGCGAAGTATGCTTTGCTGCATACTATTCTCTTAATCGTCGTTGTTCCTGTTTGCATTATAGCTGCATATTTATTGGATTTGGCTGGGATTGAATCAAGGAACTTGTTTGGAAGAGATTTTAATTGGGCGGTTACCATAGGCTATTGCGCGTGGTGCTTTATTGGTTCGAGTCCATATTACCCTAAATTTCAAGAAAGCTTGGCGTTTGAATTATTTTTGGGTCCATTGACTGCTGCATTATTTGCGCTAATATTCCCTTACCTCTATATCACTAACTTAATCCTTGTTGCCCGTGATGCGATCAAGCGCAGAAAAGGCATGATGAAGGAAATGAAATAATCCGTAATTCCCTAGTTTATTTTCTACCCACAATTAGACATGCGAAACGCAGGAGAACAACAACTCTCCAACAACTTTGAAAAATAAGGCTTTTATGATACAGACAACCGGGCAGAATTTTACAGCAAAGTTGACACATCTCAGAAAGCTGCGGCAGAAATAAAAAGCGACATAGAGCATTTACCGAAGATAATCTTTTGAAATGGAGGGCAAAGTGCGTGAAAAATGAAAAAAACAATGAAAACAGCGGCGATTGTGATAGCTGTGAAAAAAAAGCTGACGCTATTGCAACCAAAAGAAATCGCTCAGAAATTACCGGAGCCTTTTCAATTATTGTAATAGTCATAGTACCGCTAATTGCGCCATTGGGGGTAACAATCTGGGGCTTCGTTAGCGTTGTGCTCGGGGTTATCGCCATTGTGACGGGAATCCGATTAATAAAAGAATCGAGAAAGTTCGAATATGGCATCGCATTGGGAATTGTTGGAATTGCGCTTTCAGTGTATGTTACATATAAAATATGCTCGTTGCCTTGGTCTTAAACAAGAACAGCCGGTGCGACGGCGAAAAGCCATGAGTTTGTGAAGGCTTTGAGAAACGCGGAGAGCAAAAGCCCGTGCAGCTATGCTGAAAAGCGGAACAGTCAAAATAGAGCATGGCACGAACACTGGGAGCCAAGGAATATACATGACTGTAACTTCTACAGACGGTAAAATAATTACTCAGTATATGCACCTGTCAAGAACCATTGCATCTGACGGACAATATGTTGGCGCAGGAACGATAATTGCGGCAATGGGAAATACAGGAAACGTTTCCGGCAGCATTGGCCCTGACAAAGGTGCGCATTTACATTTCGGAGTAAAAATAAAAGAGGGCAAAGGCAATCATGAATTTGTGGACCCATTGCTTTTTTTAGGAACATGAGGTGAACCAAATGAAGAAACTTTTGATTTTTACGTTCGTGATTTTGATATTGTTTGGCTGCAGCAATGAAGCTGATAACGCTGATAACGCTGACAAGCTTACGGCAGCCGAGGAAACTATTGCAAGTTTGGAAGATCGGATTAGCAAAATGTCGGCAGAGCTTTTAGCAGCGGAAACCCGCGCAACGGAGGCTGAATTTGAGTTGTTCAGTACAATAAACGCCGGTTTCACCGATCCGGCAGTATTCAACCAAAATACAATTGTTCAGAACCCTCAAAAGAACCGTGTTACATTTGAGATTGATGAGCGGTTAGTCGGGAGGTATGTTTGTGGAGACGCCCCTGACGAATATGATCCAAAGTATGTTGAAGAGTATTTTGAAATCAGGCCAGATGCGACAGTGGAAATCGCCATCGCTACTTTTGAAGGAGCCGCAACATACTATTCAGACAATATTCAACTGACAGCGTTTTATTTTGATTCTGAATATGTAGACAGAGTCTACATAAATTTCAACCTTGTCAGCGGAAAATCGACCTTCCCGGCAAGTTGCGGGCTGTCAATTACCTTTTGTTGTAATTCCAAAAGCCTTGAATCTTTTGAGGCGACAACATATTTACCCAGATACCATATAACGTTTGTTAAGCAAAAAACATAGCGGAGTACGCAATGGATACACCTATTACATCGGTAAATAAATGTAGCTATTTATCCTGATCTGTGCTATACTATGAGTATGGATAAATTGGATTTGAGAAAGGTCACTGCAGAGCAGTTGTACTTTGTCCGCAAACAAGTTGTGCGGCTAAAGCAAAAAGGGGTGCCAGCCAAGGAGATTGAAGAGAACACAGGAGTCCTCGAAAATCAGGTTAGCAGGATATGGAGGGCTTACCAAAAAGGCGGCATGGCCAGCTTAAAGCCAAAAACACGTGGGCGGAAAGAGGGCGAACATCGGAAATTGAACGCCGGACAGGAAAAGCGGGTACGAAAAACAATCGTAGACAAGACGCCTGACCAGATGAAGTTCGCGTTCGCATTGTGGACGCTTGCCGCGATACGCCAGCTGGCCAAGCGGGAATACGGCATTGACCTGCCGGAGCGCAGCGTCCTGAACTATTTGAAGCGGTGGGGGTTCGCCTGCCAGCGCCCGACGGAAAAAGCGTACAGCCAAGACGACGTCGCAGTAAAGCGCTTCATGGAGGACGAATACCCCAAGATTGCAAAACGGGCAAAAACCGAGGGCGCCGAGATATGCTGGGGGGACGAAACCGGTGTGAACAACCAAGAATACTATGCAAGGGGGTATTCCCCGAAAGGGCAGGCGCCAGTCGCCCCGTCAATTTCAAAGCGCGAGAAGGTGAACATGATCTCCGCAGTCAACAACCAAGGCAAAACGCGGTTCATGGTTTACGATGACAACATGAACCAAGACAAGCTGATCCGGTTCATGCGCAGGCTGACGAAGGACGCCGGCAGGAAAGTGTTCCTGATTCTTGGCAACCTCGAGGTGCACCACGGCAAAAAGGTTCAGGAATGGCTCAAAAAGCACAGGGAAGAAATCGAAGTGTTCTTCCTGCCGCCGTACTCGCCGGAGCTCAATCCGGACGAATACTTGAACCACAACCTGAAGCGCAGCGTCCACAGCGGCACCCTTCCACGCACAAAAAAGGAAATACACCACAAAGTGGAAAGCTTCATGCGTAAGATGCAGCACAACAAAAGATCGATCGAAAACATATTCAAGCACAAAAAGTTGGGATATATCGCTTTGGCAGATTAGCTACATTAAATGGCAGAAGTAATAGCTATGCTGTAATACCTGCTCTTTTTACAAGCGAGTCTGGTTTTACAACCGCGTACAATTCAATGCCAGCAACAGTTGACATAGTAATCATAAATCAACACGGGAGTCTCACTTCTGTCACCTATGTGGACTTAAGCAAAATGGACATGACAAAAAGCATCGGTACTTTTATTTTACTATCGTGCAATGCGGGGCACCTATGGACTGGGTATGACAGTATTGCACTACAAACTGCAAATGCAAGCAATGGTAATATCGGCCAGCTTGTTTCTTCAGATGGAACACATTTCAGGGGCAGGGTTTGGAATCCTTTTAGAGGCGTAAAGGTTAAAGGCGATGATGAATGGAAAGGTTATATTAACGCTTCACTCACGAACATTGCGTCATCGCAGGGTTTTATAAGATACCAATGGAATGGTACATCTTATGATCAAACTTCAATAGGAAATTCATTCAGTTCAGTAAGAAGCTTGTTAAGCAAGGTAGGTGCGTGATGATGAGTATACCCAAAAACAATTTCCCTTTACCTCTAGTTCCCGACCTTTTTTCTAACCACGGGTGTGCATTTATGTTTGGCACAACCTAGAAACATCTTGAAAAACATGGTTTTTACCATCTTTCCGCTTGACTTTTGCCCGGGCCTCTGATACAATGTGGTTATAATACAAATAATTCTAACCACTAAAAAGGGGGGGGGGAAGGATGTACATCGCATACGACGTAAAAAACGGGGTCGAATACGCCAAGCTGTTCACGTCCAAAAGGGACGGCCACAGCACATTCAAGGACTACTGCAACTTGGGAAGGGTGCTGGACAAGGACCGCGGCATTTACCAGAACCGCGAGCGGAGCGTTTTCGCCTACGATTTGGAGTCAAACACGTACAAGGGGGCGCCTGCCGAGGTCAAGCCCTTTGAAAGGGGGAAGCGGAAGGCGCCCCTGATCCTTGACTTCGGCGACGCTTTTTTCCTTGACGCTTTCATCAGGAAAAACGGGCTTTTCGCTGCAATGGACGCAATTGGGCACAGCAACCCGGACACGCTGAAAGCCATGGTGTTTTTCTACGTCCTCTGCCCGCTGTCGAACCGGCACGCGCACGACTGGTGGGAAGGCAGCTACGCGAAGATACTCTATCCGAACGCCAGCCTGTCCAGCCAGCGGGTCAGCGATTTCCTCGCGGCGGCCGGCGACGAATACTCCCAGAGGGAGTTCTTCCGGGAATATTTCAACCTTCTGGAAAAATCGGGCAGCCGCACGGGGAACATACTTATTGACAGCACGGGCCTGCCCAACAGCATCCATTTCCCCTTGACCGCAATAAGCAACCACAACGGCGAGGTCAGCAGCGAAGTCAGGCTCATCTACGTCGTGCAGCAAAACACAGGGCTTCCAATATACTTCCGCTACTGCCCCGGCAACGCCGTTGACGCAACGACGCTGGTCAGGTGCCTTGCGGAGCTGAAGGAACAAGGGGTGAACACAAAGTTTGCCATCCTTGACGCCGGGCATTACATGGAAGAGAACATCAACGAGTTCTACGCCAGCAAGGTATCGTTCATAACTAGGCTGAAGGAGAACCTGAAGCTTTACAAAGAGCTTGTGGCCGAGCACCTGGGCGCACTGGAAAGCAGGGAAAACCTCGTCGAGTACAACGGCAGGCACGTTTACCTGAAACGCGTCGCCTGCCAGCTGGGCGGGAACAGCGCCTATGCTTACGTGGGGCTCGACATAGACAGGAAATCCAGCGAGGCGCGCAAAACGTTCCAGCGGGCAAAAGGCAGCAAGCTGACAAACAGCGAGGTGTTCGACGCCATCCAGAAGCAGGGGCTGTTCATCTTGGTTTCCTCTAGGCGCATCGCGCTGGAAAAAGTGCTGCCGCTGTACTACACGCGGCAGCAGATTGAGCAAGTGTTCGACATTGGGAAGAACTGCGCGGACATGCTCCCGTTGCGCGTCCATACGGAGGAAACGTTCAGGGGGCACCTGCTGGTCACTTTCATCGCGACAGTCATACTGAAGAAATTGCAGGACACCTTGAAAAACACGCCCATTACGCCAATGTCCCTGTTTTTAAATTTGCGCAACCAGAAGTGCAAGGTGTACCAAGACAAAGTAATCACGCAGGAGGCGTTTAAAAAAGCCAATGACTGCTACAAATTGCTCGGCGTGAAATGCCCGGTTTCCATTCCGTACAAACAGGTTTGTGGTTAGAAAATCTATCGGGAACTAGAGTTTAGTAATTACAGTATGTGCTTTAGCTGTTGTTATTATGGCTATTTTATTTTATGTTTTTATACTTGGCAGAACTCAAATACTTTGTAGTAGCCGAGCTAAATTGACTGAGCTAACCAAAATGGATTTCACGGATGTTAAGATCACCGACATTCAATTCAGGAACTCTAAGGATGGCATTCTGGATAATTACACCCGAATAATTGTGTTCTTGAAAGAATCCGGCGAATGGGAAACCAAAGAATACTATACCAGCTGTGAAGGTTGGTTTGATACAAATCCAGAGCATATGCTACCGGCAGAAATAGCGGCATTGAAAGCAATCGGTATCGAATTAAATAACATCAAAAAACGCGGAGTGGTTTTTAATCAAATCAGAGTAGGGTATGCGATTGGTGAGTTTGGTATTTATTGGTATCAAATTGATGAATCTTATGACGGCAAAAGCAATGTTGTTTTGCTTGCAGGTATTCCACGTAAAATATCAATGAACGTGGATAAAATTCTCCAAGAAAAATAAGTCTCAACTAATATCGCAACATTTGCCGACAGGACTATCCTCTCGGCGGATGTTGCGTTTACCGTTTATAAGTAGGGTACATGGAAGATAGGGGGCTGAAAGTCGATTGACGAACAGACAGAGTTGAACTTGGGATATGGCATATCATTCAGGACAGCGCAAGAGGTTTACAAACATAATTTCGTCCAAAATTTAGCATGCATGAGAGTTTATGCAGAAATAGCAACTGGAGAACCGGTGGATGGCTAGAATGCATATTATTCCTGATGGAGGCTCAATCATGTGCGAGGCGCGACAAGCTTGAAGAACGAACTAACGAATGACATTCATAAAAAGGGTAGCGGATAGCCTGCAAAAAAAAGGCTTTGCTACAGATCCTCACTATGCCAAGACGATTAATCAAGTTATTGCATATTGGAATTTATCCTAAACGTGTGAGGTGAAGTATTTGAAATACTATATTGTTTTGCTTACTTTTATAATTTTCTTAGTGATTGGCTGTACAAATAATACGAAAGACATTTCACAATCATCAGGCAGCTCAGACAGTACGCTTGTAAACTACACCGAGAGAATGGCTTATCCGGAAGGATTACCTGAAGGAAAACCCATTTCGATTTGGGAGACAATAGAATTTTTACAAGACACGCTTAAACCTATTGAAATCCAAAGGTTTGATTGTGATACTATTGATTTCATCAATGGTAGGGCTTACTATATTGTCCGAGAATATGAAGATTATGATGACCGTCAAGTTACAATTGGTTGGTATGCCGTAGATGCCTTTACAGGAGAAACGTTCGATACTAATGTACTAACTGATTTGGTTAAAATTTCAGTTGACTCCGATGTTGATTAATTGTCTGCCGCAACCGGTGGGTTGCAAAGTGTGTCCTGAACTGCCGAGGACAAGGAAGGAGAGTCAAGGAAAACAGATGTGCGTTAGATGAGGTGGCACGCCTGACGGCTTCGGAATGCCCGGCAGCCGAAGTCGCCGGGTTTCCTGTCGTCTCATGCCGGAAGCCCATTAAGTGCAGATGGTTGGACGGGCAAGTTGCTGGAAGCGCAGGTCATTTGAAAGTTGAAAAATGAACAATATGCCGTGCAATCACCAAAAAGCGAACAGTGGCTAGCATTCATTGTTTATGCAAGCCTCTATCCGTTGAATTTGCTTGATTCAGGTTGTTGGTCATTTTGACCTATAACCTCGAAGCATTCCCTTGGAACAACCCTTTGGTGGCACTGTCGGCAGGGAAGCTATTGGCGGTCAGGCTTGTCGAGGGGAAAGAGGACATGGGAAGTGTATATGTCGGGTTGGATTCAAGAAGGAGGTGGGCAATGACAGAGATGCAAAACGCTGTGTTGAAATGGAAGGAGTACAATGGTGTCGGTTATGATTCCTTCATAAAATATATATGTGGGGACCCGCAGAAAATCATCGATTTCTACCACGACGAGCGTACAGCGGCTCTGGAAATACTGGGAAGGGGCTTGCATTCGGTTCAGGACATTGATGCGCATCTGCAGTACAACGACGGAGACCCAAACAGAGCAACCATTTTTGTTGGCGCAAGGGGGTCAGGAAAGACCGTTTTGCTTGCAAAAATAGCCGATGAAGCGTCGGCGAACGGATGGATAGGCGCAAATGTGAATGCTGCCCAAGGCATGCTCGATGAAGTGTTGGTTCAGATAAGAGACAACGCAAAGGAATTTCTTACCCATGAATCATTATCGCACAATATCAAAGCCACATGGCGCTCGGAAATGACCTCAATGGTAAAGGAAATAAACGAAAAAAACATTGGGGTTTTTGTAACTGTTGATGAACTGGATGTCAAAATAGACGAATTGCGAACATTAGTCACAACATTTCAGCATTTCGTCCGCGAACGAAGGGACGTAGCCCTTATAATGGCGGGCTTGCCACCAAAGGTGTCCAATCTCTTGCGTGACGATTCCATATCCTTTCTCAGAAGGGCTTTTCAGCACCACTTGGAAGCCATTGATGAAAGCGAAGTGCGTTTTTCAATGAAGAGGACCATAGAACGCGCAGGGCGGACGATTGAAAAAGATGCGTTAAGTTTAGCGGCGGAAAACGCAAAAGGATTTCCATTTATGATCCAATTGATCGGATATCACATGTGGCGGCAGCATCCGGAAAAGAAAAGCATCTCGCTTGACGATGCAGCAGAAGGAATCGTTCTTGCCCAAAGCGGCCTTTTGCTTGCCGATGTTTCGCGAATACATTCAAAGCAGGGTATGATAATGGTTTGCAAAGTTGTTGAAAAGCAGGGATAATTATAGTAATATGGTAGTATGATTTTATGGCGGCTGGATAAGGCTTTGCACATGCATGGCCAGGCTTGTTAAAAGGAGGGTGAAATTTGAATACGAAACAATTAACGAAAGACTTATACTGGGTAGGGTGCCTTGACCCAGGCCTACGGGTGTTCGACATTATCATGTTCACCGAATTCGGCACGACTTACAATTCATACGTGCTGAAAGGGTCTGAAAAGACTGCCCTGTTTGAAACGTCAAAGGCAAAGTGCTTTGATGAGTACATCGAGAAAATCACAGAAATCACCCCTGTAGAAAAGATTGACTTCATTGTTTTAGACCACACCGAGCCCGACCACGCAGGGTCGGTCGAAAAGCTGCTGGAACTGAACCCAAAAATCAAGCTTGTGGGCTCCGCAACGGCAATAAGCTTCATGAAGGAAATCTGCAACAGGGATTTCAACGCAGTGCCGGTCAAGGAAGGGGACGTAATTTCCCTGGGGGACAAAACCATGCGCTTCATAGCGGCGCCAAACCTACACTGGCCGGACAGCATATTCACTTACATCATAGAAGAAAAAGCCTTGGTGACGTGCGACTCCTTCGGCTCGCACTACTCCTGCGAAGGAGTGACGAACGACAGGATAGAAAGCCAAGACAACTACATGAAAGCGCTCAAATACTATTTCGACTGCATAATGGGGCCGTTCAAGCCCTACATGATCAAGGCCATCAACAAGATATGCGACCTGGACATCCAAATCATTTGCCCCGGCCACGGGCCCGTCTTGACTGAAGACCCGAAAAAAATAGTCGAAATATGCAGGGGCTGGGCAATGCCGAAAAACCCCAACACGAAAAAAACTGTGGTGGTCCCATACGTTTCGGCGTACGGATTCACCGAGACGCTGGCGAACAAGATAGCAGGCGGGATAAGGGAGGCGGGCGACATCGACGTGAAGCTGTACGACATGGTGACAGCAGACGCCGAGCTTGTATTGGAGGAATTGGCTTACGCCGACGGCATCTTGTTTGGCACCCCCACGATCGTCGGAGAGGCGCTTAAGCCGATATGGGATTTGACCACGTCCATGTTCGCCGGCGTTCATGGAGGGAAAATCGCCTCAGCGTTTGGCTCTTACGGGTGGAGCGGTGAGGGCGTGCCCCATATCATGAAAAGGCTTGGGCAGCTGCGGCTAAAGCTTTACGGAGAAGGGCTGAGAGTGAGGTTCAAGCCGAG
>JGI24705J35276_12237161_pt1 | contig 10019 bp, 7 predicted proteins | sample TergutNt197P4_FD_35276 | JGI IMG/M metagenome (IMG submission 35276)
AGGCCGATGCGCGTCGTGTTCGACGGCAAGGATTGGGGGGCGAGCGGGATAGAGGACGCTCGTCTGCTCGCCGATACGCTGACCTTGTCCCGCTCTCGTCAAGCCGGGATTGATCACCGTTCAGTCGACAGCATGGTTGCGCAGCAATTTCCGCCCTATGTGCGCGTTGTGCGTACCTTGTTGCTGGGGCTGGATTTCAGCGTTGCCACCACGATTGAACGCATCTCGCCAGCCAGCGGCGGCTTCACGGTTGGAGTCCCCTTGCTTTCTGGTGAACATGTCTCGACCGCTGGCATCAAGGTGCAGACAGAGAATGGCCATGGCGCGGTCGCGATGGTCGCATTCGGCGACGACAGTCGCGCCGTAACTTTCGACAGCACACTCGACAAGGCCGAGGCATTGACACTGACGGCGCCGCCATTGACCGATTACGCCGAGGAATGGCGCGTGCAGATCAGCCCAATCTGGCACGTTGAATTCAACGGCGTGCCCATGTCTGCACAGAACATGGCTGCACAGAACTCTGGTGATGCCGAGCATATTGCCCAGTTTTACCCATTACCGGGCGAGGCGCTGACGTTGAAGATCTCGCGCCCCGAAGTGGTGCAGGGTCCGACACGCGCAGTCGATAGTGTGATGGTGTCGCATGAGCTCGGCAAGCGTGCCGCGATGCAAACGCTGACGTTGGACTTCCGCGCAAGCCAGGGCGGCGAGCAGACCATTACGCTGCCGGCCAATGCCGAAGTCATCTCCGTGTCGCGCGATGGCGAAACGCTCGGCCTGCGCGCGCAGGATGGCAAGCTCGGCCTGCCGCTCAAGCCTGGACGCCAGCGTTACGAGATCCGCTTCCGCAGCAACGATACGCCGGGTCTGCTGGCGCGCACGCCGGCGCTGGCACTGGGATTGCCGGCCGCGAACATCCATCTGAGTACGCACCTGCCAGGCAACCATTGGCTGCTTGCGGGCTTCGGCCCCGCGGTCGGTCCCGCCGTGCTGTACTGGGGCGAGTTGCTTGTCATGATTGTGGTCGCGTTTGTGCTGGCGCGCACCCGCCGCACGCAGTTGAAATTCCACGACTGGCTGTTGCTCGGGCTCGGCTTTTCGACGTTTTCTTGGGCGGCGCTGATGGTCGTGGTCGTTTGGCTGTTCGCGTTCTCATGGCGCGCCCGTGCCGACATGCCGGTTCAATGGGAGCGTTACAACGCGCTCCAGGTTGGTCTGGCTGCACTGACCATCCTGGCATTGGCGTGTCTGGTGTTGGTCGTTCCGTATTATGGGCTGCTCGGGAGGCCGGACATGCACGTCATGGGCAACGGTTCAACGGCCTCGACACTGCACTGGTTCACCGATCGCAGCACCGATGCGTTGCCGCAGGCCACGATCATCAGCGTGCCGCTTTGGGTGTACAAGACGCTCATGCTGCTGTGGGCGCTATGGCTGGCAACTGCGGTGGTCCGCTGGCTACGCGTTGCGTTCGCGGCGTGGATGCGTGGCGGCTACTGGATGGCGCGCACGCCTAAGCCTCCGCCTATCCCGACCTCTTCGTTCGAACAGCCAGGCTGATGCGAACTTTGCTCGTCCCGTCCCCCGCCTGCGCCGCAGACGGGGGAGGGGCAACGCCTGCGCTACTGCGCCGCCAGCGTCGGATAGTCCGTATATCCCTTGGCGCCGCCGCCATAGAAGGTGCTCATGTCCCAGTCGTTCAACTGCGCACCCTTCTTCAGGCGCTCGACCAGATCAGGGTTGGCGATGAATAGTTTGCCCAACGCGATCAGGTCGGCCGCGTCAGCGTCGAGCACCTTGTTCGCAAGCGGCAGGTCGTAGCCGTTGTTGGCGATATAGGTGCCGGAGAAACGCCTGCGCAACGACGCGTAGTCGAACGGCGGGTTGTCGCGCGGGCCGCCGGTTGCGCCCTCGACGACGTGGATATAGACGAGCTTCAGCGCACTGAGCTGGTCGACGATGTAGTCGAACAACGGCTGCGGATTTGAATCGGAGATGTCGTTCGCCGGCGACACCGGTGAAATACGGATGCCGGTGCGGTTGGCGCCAGCCTCGGCAGCAACCGCTTTCGCCACTTCCAACATCAGCCGCGCGCGGTTTTCGATCGAACCGCCGTAGGCGTCGGTTCGCTTGTTGGCGCCGTCCTTGATGAACTGGTCGAGCAGGTAGCCGTTGGCGCCGTGGATCTCGACGCCGTCAAAGCCCGCTTCCATCGCATTCTGTGTGGCGCGCTTGTAGTCGTCGATGATTCCAGGAATTTCCGAGAGCTCGAGCGCCCGCGGCTCGGAGGTATCGGCGAAGCTGCCGTTGACGAAGGTCTTCGTCTTGGCGCGGATCGCGGAGGGGGCCACCGGCGCGGCGCCATTGGCCTGCAATGCGGTGTGCGAGATGCGGCCGACATGCCACATCTGGATGAAGATGCGCCCGCCGCGCTCATGCACGCGATCGGTGATCTCGCGCCAGCCGGCCACTTGTTCTTTCGAGTAGATGCCGGGCGTGTCCTGATAACCCTGTCCTTGTTGCGAGATCTGGCTGGCTTCAGTGATCAGGAGTCCGGCGGAGGCGCGCTGCCCGTAATACTCCGCGGCAAGCGGGCCAGGCACGAAGCTCCCCGGGACCGCGCGGTTGCGGGTGAGCGGCGCCATCGCCAGGCGATTGGCAAGCGTGATCGCACCAAGCTGATATGGCTCAAACAATTTAGTCGGTTTGTTCATGGGGATGCTTTCATGAGTGGAGTAGGAAGCTTGTGCCTGCGTTGCTACGTGTCGCGCAAGGGAGAAGCCATTCCAAAAGCGCAGGCGAGATAAGCGCGATATGTCCACTGACTACCGCGCCATGCTCGTCGGCTGCGCCCGCGCGGTGCCGCCGCGCATGCGCACAAGCAGCTCTGCGGTCGGCCAGGAGTCCGCGGGCAGGCCGTATTTGATCTGCATGGCCTTGACCGCGCTGCGGCTCTGCTGCCCGAGCACGCCATCGACCTTGCCGACGTTGTAGCCCGCGCGCACCAGCAGTTGCTGCAGCTCCTTCAGCTCGTTGAAAGGCAGTTGCGCAACCGGTTTTGCAGGCTTGCGCATTGGCGCGGCGCCCGCGATGCGGGTGGCGAGATAGCCCGCGGTCGTCGAATAGATCAGCGAATTGTTCCATTCGGTGTAAGCCGCGAAATTCGGATAGGCCATGAATGCCGGCCCGGTCCGCCCCATCGGCAATAGCACCGATGCGGCAAGCTCATCGTTCGGCAGCGCGCGCCCGTCCGGATAGCTCACACCCAACTGTACCCATTTCGAGCGTGGTTGCTGGATGGTCAGGTCAGCCTGGTCCCATGGGAAATTCGCCGGCACGCGGATTTCTTCCAGCCAGGGCTCGCCGCGCCGCCATTTCAGGCCGGTGGCGATGTAGTTTGCGGTCGAGCCGATCACATCAGGCCCGCTGCGCAGCAGGTTGCGCCGTCCGTCGCCGTCAAAATCGACGGCGTAGTTGACGTAATGCGTCGGCAGAAACTGCGTCTGCCCGAGCTCGCCAGCCCAGGAGCCGATCATCTCATCAGGTGTGAGATCGCCGCGGTCGATCACTTTCAGTGCGGCGATGGTCTCGTTGACGAACATTTCCGAGCGCCGACAATCATAGGCGAGTGACACCAGCGATTTCAGCGTGGGCAGGTTGCCCATATTGGAGCCGAAATCACTCTCCAGTCCCCAGAATGCCGCGATCACCGCGGGCGGCACGCCATATTCCTTCTCGGCACGTGCGAACGCCGCCGCATAGGTCTTGATGTGTGCCTGGCCCTGCTGCATGCGATAGGGGGCGGCCATGCGGCCAGCAAATTCCGTGAAGATCTGACCGAACACACGCTGGCCGCGATCGCGGTTGACGATGCCCTGGTCGTAGACAAGGTAAGGCGAGGCTGCCGTAATCGCCCGCTGCGAGACACCGGCAGCGATCGCCTGCTGTTTCAGCTCGGCCAGAAAGCGCTCGAAGCTCGCGCCATTATGACATGCTGCCGCGCGCGGTGAGGGCGCTGCGGGTCTCGGCGGCGCAGGTGCTCTTTCCGGCGGTGGAAGCAACTGGGCGGATGCGGTTGCCGACAATGCAAGAAGGGCAACAGCGAAAATCGCAAATCGGGTCTGGACCATGGAATGGAGTTTCCGGCAGAGGGAAGGGCATTCAATCTGCCGAAACTTAGGTGAAGTGATGGCTTCAAGCCATCCCTTATGAGCGGTCCCCCGGAAAGCTTCGGGGCTCCAGAGAAAATAGCGCTCGGGCGCCCGTCGGGCGCCCGAGGTTTGCAAGAAATACCTCTCCTCAAGGTGAGAGGAAGCTCAGACCGCAACCTCCGGCAAATCGGCCATGGCCTTTGTCAGTTCGCCTTCGTCGTAGCTTATGTCCTCCAGCTTGCCGGCGAAGTAGTCGATATAGGCGCCCATATCGAAATGGCCATGACCGGAGAGGTTGAACAGGATCGTCTCGGCTTTTCCCTCGCGCTTGCAGCGTAGCGCTTCTTCCACCACGGCCTTGACGGCGTGTGTCGATTCCGGAGCCGGCACGATGCCCTCGCAGCGGGCGAACTCTACAGCCGCGTCGAAGCACCCCCGCTGCTGGTAGGCAACCGCCTCGATCTCGCCGAGCTCCTTGAGGTGCGACACCAGCGCCGACATGCCGTGGTAGCGCAGGCCGCCGGAGTGGAAGCCGGGTGGCGTGAAGGCGGAGCCGAGCGTGTACATCTTGACGAGTGGCGTCAGGTGGCCGGTATCACCGAAGTCGTAGGCATACTTGCCGCGCGTCAGCGTTGGACATGCGGCTGGCTCGACCGCGATGATGCGCGGCTTTTTCGCCTTGCCCTGCAGGCCCCTGCCGATGAAGGGGAAGGCGATGCCGGCAAAGTTCGATCCACCGCCGGCGCAACCGATGACAACGTCGGGCCAGGCGTCTGCCATGGCGAGCTGCTCCATCGCCTCCTGGCCGATGACGCTCTGATGCAGCATAACGTGATTGAGGACGGAGCCGAGTGCGTATTTGGTCTGGGGATCCTGGGCGGCAATCTCGACGGCTTCCGAGATGGCGATGCCGAGTGAGCCCGGATGATCCGGCCGTTCGGCAAGAACCTTGCGGCCGAATTCCGTCGTGTTGGATGGTGACGGCAGGCAGGTCGCGCCGTAGGTTTCCATCAGCGCACGCCGGTAGGGCTTCTGGTCGAATGAGACGCGCACCTGATAGACGATGACTTCCAGGTCGAACATTGAGCCTGCGAGCGCCAGCGAAGCGCCCCACTGGCCGGCGCCGGTCTCGGTGGTCAGCCGCTTTACGCCCGCTTCCTTGTTGTAAAAGGCCTGGGGAATGGCAGTGTTCGGCTTGTGCGAGCCAGCCGGGCTTACGCCCTCGTGCTTGTAGAAGATTTTTGCCGGCGTCCCGAGCCTCTTCTCCAGGGCTCGTGCGCGATAGAGCGGCGTCGGGCGCCACATGCGATAGATGTCGCGGACTGGCTTGGGGATTTCGATTTCCCGCTCCGTTGTCACCTCCTGCATGATCAGCGACATGGGGAACAGCGGCGAGAGATCGTCGGGACCGATCGGTTGTTTCGTACCCGGGTGCAGAACGGGCGGGGGCGGGGTCGGCATATCGGCCTGAATGTTGTACCAGACCTTGGGAATATGCTCTTCGTCCAGTTGATACTTGATGGTGTCGGTCATGCGCCCCTCTGGTCTGGTTGGCTATTGCCTCTGCCGTCTTCGTGGCCCCAAACCCTGTCAGGCCTGCGAAGCGGTTTTAATAATGGTTTCCTAACCCGTCTTGATGCCCCGAACAACCGCACGCTCCCGCGGGCAGGCCTCCGGGGTCTTGCGGTATCGAGGGGTGGCTTCCCACCTATGGGGAACCGGCCGATGGTTCCTCGAGCCGGCCGAGGAGACGACCATGAACTATCTTCGAACAGCCATCCTTCTCGCCGGCCTTACGGCTCTGTTCATGGCCGTCGGCTATCTGATCGGGGGCGCAAACGGCGCCCTGATCGCGCTCGTGGTTGCGGCAGCGACCAACGTGTTCACCTACTGGACGTCCGACCGCATGGTGCTCAGCATGTACGGCGCCCATCAGGTCGATCGCTCAACCGCGCCGGAGCTGGTCGGCCTGGTCGCCGAACTCGCTGGCCGCGCGGGGCTGCCGATGCCCCGTGTCTTTCTCATGGATGAGGCACAGCCGAATGCGTTCGCCACCGGCCGCAACCCGCAGAATGCCGCGGTCGCCGTCACCGTCGGGCTCGTGCGTCAGCTCAGCCGTGAGGAGCTCGCCGGCGTGATCTCGCATGAGCTCGCGCACATCAAGAACCACGACACGCTGCTGATGACCATCACCGCAACGATTGCCGGAGCGATCTCGATGTTGGCTCAGTTCGGCATGTTCTTCGGCGGGCGCCGTGACAACAACAGCGGTCTTGGCGTCATAGGCACGATCGCGATGATGATCCTGGCGCCGCTCGGTGCCATGCTCGTGCAGATGGCGATCAGCCGCACCCGTGAATATGCCGCCGACAATCTTGGTGCGCGCATCGCCGGCCAGCCGATGTGGCTCGCCTCGGCGCTGGTGAAAATTGAGAATGCCGCGCATCAGGTGCCGAACATGGAGGCGGAGCGCAATCCGGCCACGGCGCACATGTTCATCATCAATCCGTTGTCGGGGCATGGTGTGGACAATCTGTTTTCCACCCATCCCTCGACGCAAAACCGCATCGCGGCGCTGCGACAGCTTGCTGGAGAATTCGGTGGCCGTGCGGCTTTTCCACCGGGTGCCAATGAAAACGATCCGCCTCGCGGCAACTATCCGTCTGGTGGGCCCTGGGGCCGGTCCTCGCGCGGGCCATGGGGATAGCGCTTTCAGGTGCATATCGACAGCGAGCTCTCGTGAGCTCGCGCCCGCGAGGGTGTTCCCCGCAGGGCTGACAGCCGATGCAGGTTTGCAGTTGGGTGTCCGTCCGACAATGCGAGGAATAGCTGCAGCAACTCTCCTATCACGAGGGTTGCGCCAGCCAATTTCCGAAGAGATGCTTGACGGCATCGCCGTCGTATCGATCCTCACCTCGCCACGCTCCGGCATGATTCCAATCCCCCCTCCACGGCCGCTCCGCGCGAGCTTCGAGAACGCCGACGAACGCGAGAATTTCGATCAAAACTTGTCGCTCATTTTTTGAGGATTTGAGAACTGGGGCGAGTCTTTTCTCCAATGTTCCCGGAGGATCATTTGGTGCGCTGGCGGCGATGGTCGCCAGAATAGCTTCAAAAATGGCCAGGTCTTCGGAACAAGGCTCGGGAATATCCTCTTTCTCCAACTGCTGAAGATCGAACCAAGCGTAAATGAGATCGCCATGGCGCACGCCACCCCACTTGATGCGCTCGAAATTGAGGACGTTCAAATCGATATCAATTTCAAAGACCTTATCGCCGGGTACGTTTGAGCCGGAAAAGGGACGGCAAGACCGGCACGAATAGACCGTGTGTATGATGCGACCGTCCGGCCCATAGCCATGCCCCGTCACCTCGGGATCATATCGGTGGTCTTCCATTTCCAGAGCCACATCGAGCGAGGCTAAGCCGGAACGCCAATCCAGTCGCCGGCTCGAGAGGCTGCTGAGGAATCCGCGTGCTGCTTTCGCCAGGGGTATGCGTTCACGCAATGCCAGAAGGTCATTCACGCACTGGTCGTGATCAAGGTTGATCCGATCGAACATGACGCCTTTAGCTTTAGCGTAGGCGAAATCCGCGGGGGCGGTGGCTACGTTCGATTTCCATCCCTGCGCGTCCCAATAGGTCTTGAAAAGGATGTTCTTCGCCTTCTTGTCCATGCTCCTTCCGCCTTGGCCCGCGCGACAAAGCGCCTACTTGCTCTTCTTTCCTTTCTTGACCTGCTTCGTCTCAGCGGGCTTCTTCGTATCAGACTGTTTCTTCTCCGGCTTTTGCACAGCGGGTGCGGCTTCGGCGAGGCGGATGGATCGGGCATAGCTGTCGGCGACATTGTCAGCGGACATCTGCAGGCGCTTTGCGGCAGCAGTGGCCTGCTCCATGACGGTCTTCGCCATGTGCTTGTGGCGATCCCGGGCCTCCGTGTCCTTGGCCTTGGCCGCCAAGCTATTGTAATGATCCCGCCGCTCCTTGGCGCGGGCCATCAGGCTCTTGTGCTGTTGTTTGGCTAATTGCCGGATCACGACATCCAGGTCTGCGCCAGCCATGCTCTCTTCCTCTTCGCAAGTCCCATCACTCGATGCGCGCGACTATGCAGATGCCGCTGCGGCTTGGCAATCGGGGATGAGCAGCGATCACCAGCTGTTACTAAATCGTTAAGACGAGGCCGCTATCCCCACCGAGATGTCCATCCGCGATAGGCAGCCGGAGGGGCCTGCGCAACGAGCCGCTGATCGAACGGATCACGATGAATATCAGGCAGAGCTCCAGAAAGCCGCTGCCTTCGATAGTGGTGACCAGCTGATTCACTTCGCTCCCAGCGCGATCGTGGTTGCAGCTTCCCATGCGCTGGCGCTGCCGACGAACACACAATAGGCATCAGAGATCATCCTCCTTGCGGGGCTGAGCAGAGGTTGCCACATTGCCAGTGCAATTACATCCGGATAAAATTGCAGCAATATTGGCCACCGCGGAAAATGCAGACGCGCAATCGCGTGACGTCTTCCAGGTGCACTGGATCAGGAGCCGCATCACGCAGGCGCAAAGGGTTGACCTCCAATGCGGAGGTTCAGCGGAGCATCACTAAATCTTTGCGATCACCAAGTGTTGGTTTCGGTCGAAACCTGCCTTCCAACCTGATCGGATGCTGCTCCAAGTCGCCGCGCTGGTGACGTGATCAACCAGGAATCAAGGCGATTGAGGGAAGCTGGAATCGGGAAAAATTCTGCGGCCTCCCAAGGAATGGCGATGCGGCCTCGTCCTATCTCCCGAGTAATCATTGCTCTGGAGCGAGATTATGAGCGACATTCCCGGTTCGAAAGACATAAATCGCGGACACTGACGGCCGAATAGTTGCAGTCCGTCGAATGCGATCGCGCATCCAAGCCATGAATTCGGCCTAATGCGATCACATCGAGTCCCGTACTTTGTATAAAGAAGCCTAGAGTCTTAACCCAACGCCACGGAAATCCCCATGACCCATATTGCCCGCCTGCTTTGTCTTGCTTTTGTGCTACTGGCTGCGCCTTTCGCCCGTGCCCAGGAGCGTCCTCAAATGGCGGAATATGGCAAGGCTTACCGCGGTCCGGAACTACTTTATGTTTTTGTCGCCCACACCAAGGAAGATGGCCATGCTGTCATCAAAATTAGCGGCATCAACCATCCGCTGAACAACCACACTTTCTGGGCCAAGGTGACCTACTCCAACGGTCCATTCGGGAAAACTCGGGTTTCATATTCTGTCGAGTCGGCAAAAGAAGAAGACCGTCCTGGGCTGTTCATCGAGAACTCATCGAGGTCATCAGCCACACTGTATCTGCCCAACTACCGTGGCCAGGCACGCGTTGAAATCCCGCTATATTACGACGAGGATGAATCCCGCGAGACGCGACCTGAACACCTCCTCACTGAGTACAACGAACAGCAGAGCGGCGGGCGCGACTGAAGCTCCGACTGTGACTGCTGCTGTAGCGCAACAGGCTGCCTCAAAATTTACGGCTCTGTTGAAATGCGGGTGCTTGAGCGAGAAGGCGGTTCATACCGCAATTCGGCTTAAATGCGATCACATCGAGTTCCCGTGCTTTGTATAAAAGAGTCTAAAGTCTTAACCCAACACGACGGAAATCTCCATGGCCCATATTGCCCGCCTTCTTTGTCTTGGTCTTGTTCTGCTACTGGCTGCGCCTTTCGCCCGTGCCGAAATGCGTCCTGAAATGGCGGAATACGGTCAAGCCTACCGTGGTCCCGAAAACCTTTATGTCTTTGTCGCCCACACCAAGGAAGATGGCCATGCCGTCATCAAAATTAGCGGCATCAACCATCCGCTGGACAACCACACTTTCTGGGCCAAAG
>JGI24705J35276_12237159_pt1 | contig 10018 bp, 6 predicted proteins | sample TergutNt197P4_FD_35276 | JGI IMG/M metagenome (IMG submission 35276)
GCAGGGGCAGGATCATCATGAGCGCTCTTTTCATACTTTCTCCTTTGCGGTGGTTGCTTCGTCCCCTCAATCGCCAGGACAATCCTTGCATTGCTCTGGCGATTGACGGGTATCCCGTAATGGGCGCACGATGGCAACAGACATTGCCCGGTTCGTTCGGCATGACACAAGATAACGCGGCTCAATTCTGGAGGAAAAAGCCTAAGTCCTTGTCCAGTTCGGTGTGGTCTTTGAACTCGCAGCCAATGACATTCTGCCGCACCGTTCTGACCACAGCCTGCTTTTTCAGTACGGTCCGCTTCCGGTCGTTGAGCTGAAATTCGATCTGGATGTCCTGGTCCTTGGCGAGGTTGTGCATGCCGGACACCGTGAACCCCGCTCCACTCCGCGAGAGATTGTTCACCTGGATCATGCCGCCGCCCGAGTGTCCGGGGGTGATGATCAGGTAGGTGCCGGGAAGGTTGAGCTGCTTGCGGAAATTGCGGCGGAAGTTGAGCAGCACCGAAAACGATGCCCCGCAGCTGCACCGCACGGACATCGTGTGCCGGGCGGCAAGGTACGGCGTGGCCGAGAAGTGCTTGACCCGGTTGCAAGACGGGCAGGTCAGGGTGGCCGCGTTATCGGCGCGGACGTGAATGATCAGGGGGGAATCAGTCATAGATTATACAGGTAAACCGTTCCAATTCCGCCTCTGTTTCCTGGTCAAGCTCAGCGGCGACTTCATGAATTTGGTATTCCTTTCGGCAGCCGCCGCACTGTAACCGGACTTGACGGCATTTTCGCAGCACTTTGAGCGGCTGACCGCATTCCTTGCATTTCACTTTGGTTCCGCCTTGCCGATGAGCTGTTCGCGGGTAAAGACCGCTTTGAGGGGATACCCCTTGGCCGCAAGCTGTTCGGCGCCGCCTTCCTGGCGGTCGACGATGGTCGTCACCAGGCCGACCCTGAACCCCTCGTTTTCCACCCGTTCGATGACTTTCAGCAGGGTGCCGCCGGTGGTGACCACGTCTTCCACCAACGCAACCAAACCGCCCGGTTTGAGGTTGCTCTTGCCTTCGATGAAATTACCGGTGCCGTGGCCTTTGGCCTCCTTGCGGACGATGAAGGCCGGGATCGGCGCTTTTTCCAGATAACTCACCAGAGAGACCGCGGTGACCAGCGGATCGGCGCCCAGGGTCATGCCGCCTACGCCGGCAATGGGTTCCGGGTGTTGCCGGATCAGTTCGAAGATGAGGCGGCCGCACAGGTAACTGCCCTCGGCATCCAAGGTGGTTTGTTTGCCATCCACGTAAAAGTCGGATGTTTTCCCCGATGTCAGGGTAAAGGTGCCTTGCCGGTATGATTTGTTTAAAAGGAGTTCCCGCAGCCGTTGCCGTTCGTTCATGGTAGTGTTCCTTCTAGTTTTAATTACAAAAAGAATACCTTCTTTTGCAGTTTTCTCAAAACGAATTTTCCGCCAGTACATACCGACCGCGCTCTTGCGTGGCCGGCAAGTCAAATTGCGCGGGCCGCAATGTTGATTTGGCAATGGAAGCAGGGCGGCAGGGGCTGGCGAGGCGGGCGTTCCTGCACGGTCCATCGTCTTCCGGCTTGCATTTTGGCGTGGTGTCGTGGATACTGATCCCATATTGTGGTCCATGGTGCAACCCATTGATGAGGATGAATAAATGTGCGGAATAGTTGGTTATGTAGGGCCGAGAAGAGTTGTCCCCGTTCTGCTTGAAGGATTGCGGCGGCTTGAGTATCGCGGATACGATTCCGCCGGGCTGGTGTATTTCTTTAACAATCAACTGGTGCGGCACCGGGCGAAAGGCAAACTGACCAATCTCGAGGCCGTGGTCGATGAGCATATCGGCGTTGCCAGCGGCACAGGCCTGGGCCATACCCGGTGGGCAACCCATGGCGCCCCCACCGAAGGCAATGCCCATCCCCATACCGATTGCACCGGCGAGTTGGTGGTGGTCCATAACGGCATTATCGAAAATTACAGCGCCCTGAAAAAGGAATTGACCGACAAGGGCCATATCTTCACCTCGGAAACAGATACCGAGGTCATTGCCCACCTGATCGAGGATTGTCTTAAGGAAACAAAGGATCTGGCCGCCGCTGTCCGCGCCGCCCTGACCAGGGTGGAGGGTTCCTACGCCATTGGCGTACTCTGGGCCCGCGAGCCCGAGATGCTGGTCGCGGCCCGCAATCAAAGCCCTCTGGTCATGGGCGTTGCCGCCGATGCCTGCTATATCGCTTCGGATATTCCGGCCCTGCTGCCCTTTACCCGCGAGGTCATTTTTTTGAATGATCGGGAAATGGCGGTGCTGCGCAAGGGGAGCCATTCGATTGTGCAGGTTGACGACGGCTCCGAATTGGACAAATCCGTTTCTCAGATCGACTGGAACGCCTCGATGGCGGAAAAATCCGGGTATCGGCATTTCATGCTCAAGGAGATATTCGAGCAACCCCAGGCCATTCTCAATACGGTCAGCGGCCGGATTGTCCCTGATACGGGATTTGTCGATCTGCCTGAAATCGGGCTTGATCCGGCCACACTTGCCAAGATCAGGCGGATTGCCCTGGTCGCCTGCGGCACCTCCTGGCATGCGGCCCTGATCGGCAAGTACTGGATCGAGAAATGGGTCGGCATCCCGGTGGAAGTGGATATCGCTTCGGAATTCCGTTATCGGCGCCTGCTGGTCGATCAACATACCCTGACCATAGCCATTTCGCAGTCCGGAGAAACCGCCGATACCCTGGCGGGCATCCGCCGTGCCGCGCAACTGGGCTCCAAGGTGCTGACCATCTGCAACGTGGTGGGCTCCACCATGACCCGGGAAGCGGATGGGGTCATCTACACCCACGCCGGCCCGGAAATCGGCGTGGCTTCGACCAAGGCCTTTACCTGCCAGTTGGCGGCGCTTTTCCTCCTGACCCTGTATCTCGGCCAAACCCAAAAGACCATTGACCCGATCAGCCAGAAAAACTTGGGCTTGGCCCTGATCGACATCGCCGAGGTGATTGCCACCGAACTGCCCAGGTTGCAGAGCGAAATCAGCGAATTGATCGAGTCCTATTACGAGGCCAAGGATTTTTTGTTTGTCGGCCGGGGGCTCAACTTTCCCATCGCCCTCGAAGGGGCGCTGAAGCTCAAGGAAATTTCCTATATCCATGCCGAGGGCTATGCGGCCGGTGAATTGAAACATGGTCCCATTGCCCTGATTGATCGGGAAATGCCCGTGGTGGCTCTGGTGCCGCGGGATTCGGTGTATTTGAAGGTGCTTTCCAATGTCGAGGAGATCAAGGCCCGCCAGGGACGACTGGTGCTCTTCGGCACCAGCGGCGACAGCCACCTGTCAGCCTTGACCGATACCGTGTTGTATCTTCCCGAGGTGATGGAAGACCTCAATCCATTGCTCTATACGATCCCGGCCCAGTTGCTGGCCTATGAAATCGCTTATCGCCGTGGCTGCGACGTTGACCAGCCGCGCAACCTGGCCAAGAGCGTGACGGTGGAATAGGGGGAGAAAGGCGCGGCCCTGGCGGCCGTCCATTGCCACCTGTGGCCATTTTTGCCTGTGGGGGAGAACTTTTTCCCACAGGCTTTTTTGTGAGCGGGGGCGATCCCTCTGGGGATGAAAAAATGGAGCGGTCCGCCATTCTTAGCTTGTATACATACATGAATGTATGTTAAGCTCGCGGACGATTTTTCCTGCCAAAAGCAAGGGGTGCTGCTGGTTGTGGTTGGGAAGGGCGTTCAAAATAAATTCATTGTATTTTTACATGGTTACCAATGATGAATAGTGCAAGATCACTCAAGATGCTGGTGGTGTGCGGGTTGATGGCCGGAGTGCTCACCGCGGTTGGATGCAAACAGGCCGCCTCACCGGACAAGGCGGCTGGTGGCAAAGGGCCGCCTGAAGTCGGAGTTGTTACCGTCACGCCGGAATCGGTCACCTTGACCACCGTGCTCACCGGGCGGATATCGCCGCAGATGGTTGCGGAGGTCCGCCCCCAGGTTGGCGGCATCATCAAGAAACGGTTATTTGAGGAAGGCGGTCAGGTCAAGGCCGGCGATGTCCTCTATCAGATCGATCCCGCCACCTATCAGGCCGCGGTAGCCAGCGCCAAGGCCGCTTTGGCCAAGGCCGAGGCGAATGCCTTCTCCCTACGGAACAAAGCGGAACGGTATCGTCAACTGGTGAAGATCGATGCGGTCAGCCAGCAGGATTACGATGATACCGAAGCGGCCTTCAAGCAGGCGGAAGCGGACATTGAGAACGGCAAGGCGGTCCTGGAAACGGCAAAAATCAATCTCGCCTACACCCGCGTCACCGCGCCGATCGATGGGGTGATCGGCCGCTCGTCCGTCACTCCGGGCGCTTTGGTGACCGCGAACCAGACGCCGGCCCTGGCCATCATCCAACAGTTGGACCCGGTCTTCGTCGATGTCACGCAGTCCAGCGCTGAGCTGCTCCGGTTGAAAAGGAGCTTCGCCAGCGGCGAGCTGAAAGAGGGAGGGCAAGCCCAGGTCTGGCTCGTGCTTGAAGACGGCATTGCCTATCCGCGGGAGGGCACCCTCAAATTCAGCGAGGTGTCGGTGGAGCAGACCACCGGGTCCGTCACCCTGCGCGCCCTGTTTCCCAATCCTGAGCAGTATCTGCTGCCCGGCATGTTTGTCCGCGGCATCATCCAGGAAGGGGTGCGCGAACAGGCCATACTGGTGCCCCAGCGGGGTGTGGGCCGGAATAGCGTCGGCATGGCGACCGCTCTGGTGGTCGGAGCAAACGAGACGGTGGAGCTGCGCATGTTAGAAACTGAGCGGGCGGTGGGCGATGCCTGGCTGGTAACCGACGGTTTGAAACCCGGTGACCGGGTTATTGTCGAAGGGCTCCAGCGGGTCCGTCCGGGTGTGCCTGTCCGGGCGGTCCCTTTTGTGGCCAAGGACGCGGCCGCCAATAGTCATGCAACGGCGCCGAAACCGTAAGGAGTAGCTGACCATGGCTCGTTTTTTCATCAATCGGCCCATTTTTGCATGGGTCATCGCCATCATGATCATGCTGGCCGGCCTGTTGTCCCTGTATACGCTGCCGATCTCCCAGTATCCGGCGATCGCCCCGCCGCAGATCGCCATCAACGCCGTCTATCCCGGGGCCTCGGCGCAAACCGTTCAGGATACGGTGGTCCAGGTGATCGAGCAGAAGCTCAACGGCATCGATAACCTGATTTATATGGCCTCCACCAGCGATTCGTCGGGTGCGGCGTCCATTACTCTGACCTTCAAGGCCGGAACAGATCCCAACATCGCCCAGGTCCAGGTGCAGAATAAGCTGCAACTGGCGGTTCCCCTCTTGCCTTCCGTCGTCCAGCAACAGGGGATTGCGGTGGTCAAGTCGACCAGGAATTTTCTCTTGATTGTCGGTCTGGTGTCAGAAGACGGTTCTCTGGATCGCAACGGCCTCACCGATTATCTGGTGTCCAATGTCCAGGATATCGTCAGCCGTCTTGACGGCGTGGGCGAACTGGTCGCGTTCGGCACCCAGAACTCCATGCGGATCTGGGTGGATCCGCATAGGCTCAACAATTATCAGATTACCATCAACGATGTCATTACCGCCCTCCAGAATCAAAACGTGCAATTGTCCGTAGGCCAGCTCGGCGGTTTGCCCGCGTCCGAAGGACAGCAGTTGAATGCGACGATCACCGCCCGCACCCTGCTGCAGACCCCTGAACAATTCAGCGCCATTGTCCTGCGGACCAACGCCGACGGCTCCATCGTCCAACTCAAGGATGTGGCTGAATGTAAAATCGGTACGGAGAATTACGAGCTGCAGTCGTTCTACAATGGCAAGCCGATGGGTGGTCTGGCCATCCGGCTCGCCTCCGGCGCCAACGCCCTGGAGACAGGCGATCGGATCAAGGCCAAGATGATCGAGCTGTCGGAGTATTTCCCTCCGGGCATGAAGGTCGTCTATCCCTACGACACCACGCCCTTTGTCAAAATATCAATCAAAGAGGTGGTGCATACTCTCATCGAGGCGGTGATTTTGGTTTTCATCGTCATCTTTCTGTTCCTGCAGAACTTCAGGGCGACCTTCATCCCGACGATCGCCGTGCCGGTGGTGCTGCTCGGGACCATGGGGGTGCTGGCGGCGGCCGGTTTCTCGATCAACACCCTGACCATGTTTGCCTTGGTCATCGTCATCGGCCTGCTGGTCGACGACGCCATCGTGGTGGTGGAGAACGTGGAGCGGATTATGTCCGAGCAGGGTCTGTCACCCCATGACGCCACCATCAAATCCATGGGCCAGATCACCGGCGCCTTATGGGGGATCGTCACCGTGTTGACCGCGGTCTTTCTGCCCATGGCCTTCTTCGGCGGGTCCACCGGCGTCATTTACCGGCAGTTTTCCGTCACCATCATCTCGGCCATGATTCTCTCGGTCATGGTGGCGATGATTCTTACCCCGGCCTTGTGCACCACCCTGCTGGTTCCTGTCGACAAGAATCACTCTGGCGAGGGACGCGGCATATTGGGCCGTTTCTTCCGTTGGTTCAACCGATGCTTTAATCGGGGCCGGACCACTTATGAGGGCATCGTCAGCCGCTCCTTTGGAAGAAAATGGCGCTATCTGGCGTTCTACGTGGTCATCGTCCTGATCATGGCTAATTTCTTTCACCGTCTGCCCACCTCCTTTCTGCCCGACGAGGACCAGGGGTTCATCATCTGTCAGGTGCAGCTCCCTGCCGGAGCGACCCAGGAACGGACAATCGACGTGATTCGGCAGCTGGAGCGGCATTTTCTGGATCAGGAGGCCAACGTCGTGGAGAGCGTGATCACGGTGACCGGGTTCAGCTTCGCCGGTCGCGGCCAGAACATGGGCTTGGCGTTTGTCAAGCTCAAGGACTGGGGATTGCGCCAGAGCAAGGAGTTGAAGGCTGAGGCAATCGCCGGCCGGGCCATGAGGGCCTTCGCGGGATTCCGCGATGGTCTGGCCTTTGCTTTCTCGCCGCCGGCAGTGCTCGAATTGGGCGTTGCCAACGGGTTCGACCTCCAGTTGCAGGACCGGGCCGGTCTGGGGCATGAAAAGCTGATGGAGGCGCGGAACCAGTTGTTGGGCATGGCCATGAAAAACACGAAACTGGTGGCGGTCCGGCCGAACGGCCAGGATGATTCTCCGCAGTTCAAGTTGAACATCGACGATGTCCGTGCCGGCGCCCTCGGCGTTTCGCCCGATGCCATCAACCAGATGCTGTCCACGGCCTGGGGTGGCTTGTATATCAACAACTTCGTTCAAGATGGGCGGGTGAAGAGGGTCTATCTCCAGGCCGGCATCCCTTATCGCATGCAGCCGGAGGATCTGAACAACTGGTACGTCAACAATAATACGGGAGGAACGGTGCCGTTTTCCGCCTTTGCCACCACCGGGTGGCAGTACGGTTCGCCCCGGCTGGAACGCTATAACGGTATTCCGGCGGTGGAAATTCTTGGACAGGCCGCGCCGGGTGTCAGTACCGGCGAGGCTATGGCGGAAATGGAAGCGATGGTAGCCCAGTTGCCGACCGGCATCGGCTATGAATGGACCGGGCTTTCCTATGAGGAGAAAAAAGCCGGCGCGCAGGCTCCCGCCCTGTATGCCATTTCGCTTCTGGTGGTGTTCCTCGCCGTGGCCGCATTGTACGAGAGCTGGACGATTCCCTTTGTCAACATGCTGATGCTGCCGCTGGGACTGGTGGGCGCGGTCACGGCCGTGACGCTGCGGGTCCTGCCCAACGACGTGTATCTCCAGATCGGTCTGTTGACCACGGTTGGTTTGTCGACCAAGAACGCCATCCTGATCATCCAGTTCATCAAGAATCGGATGGGGCGGGGGCAGGGATTGGTCGATGCGACCCTGGCGGCGGTAAAAATTCGGCTCCGCCCGGTGATCATGACCTCTCTGGCCTTTTTCTTCGGCACCCTGCCGTTGGCTTTGACCAAGGGTGCGGGAGCGGGCGCGCAGAACGCCATCGGCACCGCCGTCACCGGCGGTCTGCTTTCGGCCACCTTCATCGACTTGCTCTTCATTCCCTTTTTCTTCGTCCTCATCTCACAGCTGTTCGGCAGGCAAGGCATGCAAGGGACCATACCGGGCAGCGAGTTTGACAATGGATTGGAGGAACAGTGACATGCAGCGAATGCAACGAATTGCGATCATCTTGTGTGTGTCGTGTGGCTTGGCCGCGGTCCTCTCCGGCTGCTCGACCCTGGCTCCTTCCTATACCAGGCCCGCCGCTCCGGTGCCAGCCTCCTGGCAGCGGGATGATGCCGCTTCCGATGGAGCGGCAGCGGGTCTTGAACAACGCGGTGTCGCTGAAATAGCCTGGCAGGAGTTCTACCGCGATCCTCGGCTCAGGGAGGTGATCGGCCTGGGCTTGGCACACAATCGGGATATGCGGGTGGCGGCGCTCAATGTCGAGCGGGCCCAAGCCCAATACCAGATCCAGTGGGCCGGGCTCGTTCCCGGTGTGGATGCGAATGGCTCCGCCGGTTTTCAACGGCAGCCGGCTGACTTTGCCGGTGCGGGAGGGGTGCGGGATATCCACCAATATACCGTTGGGCTTGGCGTCACTTCCTACGAGCTGGATCTGTTCGGCCGGGTGCGCAGTCTCAAGGATCAGGCCCTGGAGCAATACCTGGCCACGGAGCAGGCGCAACTGAGCGCACGGATCAGCCTGATCGCCCAGATTGCCGCCGGTTATCTGACCCTGGCCGCTGACCGGGAGCTGCTGCATCTTGCCCAGGAAACCCTGCAAGCACAGCAGGAGTCGTACCAGCTCATCCAGCGGCGATTCGAGGTCGGCGCCTCGTCGGAGTTGGACCTGCGGCAGGCGCAAACCCAGGTCGAATCGGCACGGGTCGATGTTGCCCGGTTCACCACTCAGGCGACTCAGGATGAAGACAGCCTGAACCTGTTGGTCGGCATTCAGGTTCCTGCCGAGCTGCAGCCGCAGGGCCTGACGGGTCAAGTGACTCCGCTTGAGGATATTACCCCTGGGCTGGCTTCCGATGTGTTGCTTAAGCGGCCCGATATTCTCCAGGCTGAAAATATGCTCAAGGGGTACAACGCCAATATCGGCGCGGCGCGGGCCGCCTATTTCCCACGGATTACCCTTGCGGGCGCCCTGGGCTCCGGCAGCAACGAGCTGTCCGGGCTCTTTTCCACCGGCTCCGGTTCCTGGAGCTTTGTGCCGCGTATCGATCTGCCGATCTTCGATGCCGGCATCCGGGCCGCCCAGCTTCAGATAGCGGAAGTTGACCGGGACATTGCCATCGCCCAGTATGAAAAGGCCATTCAGACCGCCTTTCGCGAAGTGGCCGATGGACTGGCCCAGCGCACCAATGTCGAGCGGCAGTTGATTGCCCAGCAGGCTTTGTGCGATGCCACGGAAAAACGGTATGTCCTTACCCGGGAACGCTATGCCAAAGGGGTGGACAGCCATCTCAGCGTGCTCGATGCCCAACGGTCGCTGTACAGCGCCCAGCAGGGCGTGATCGGCGTGCGCCTGACCCGGCTGACGAATCTGGTTTCCCTCTATAAGGCCCTGGGAGGCGGGGTGAAGACCGGGAGTTAAGACGATCTTTTGTGGTTGGAGTTGCGCTGGGCAAGGAGAGGAATGGCTCGGAAAACGAAACAGGAAGCCCAGGAGACACGGAACAGCATACTGGATGCGGCGGTGCGGGTTTTTGCCGTCAAGGGAGTAGGGCGGGCCTCGCTGGATGACATCGCCCGTGAGGCCGGAGTGACCCGGGGGGCCATCTATTGGCATTTCGCCAACAAGGCGGATCTGCTCAACACGCTGTGGGATCAGGTCTTGCAGTTTTACGCCCCCCTGACTCAGGCGAGCGAAGCGCCGGACGAGCCTGACCCGCTCGGCAAAATGAAAGAACTCTACCAGTCCTTTTTCAGCGGCATGGTGGAGGACCAGCGTCTGCAACAGTTGTTCCGGCTGCTGTTCGACGACAGCGACCGCAGCAAAGAGACCG
>JGI24705J35276_12237158_pt1 | contig 10015 bp, 12 predicted proteins | sample TergutNt197P4_FD_35276 | JGI IMG/M metagenome (IMG submission 35276)
TTTTCATTGCCGATGTGATTTTGCGCGTTGAGCCAACCGACTGAATGCGCGATTTTATTTCTTTTAACGAAGACATTATTTATTTTTTGGTTTGAGATTTCTTTTAAAATTATTGCCGCAAAGTTAATATTTTTTATTTTTATAGAAAAATTTAACAGAAAATGTATTAGTATTTTTTTATTACAAAAATACAACCTTATTCCCTGATTACCAAACATTTATAACAGCATACTTTTTAATACCCCACCAAAAAATTTATTATCTTTACGATCGGAAACAACACCGATTTAGGGGAAGATAATGCGCAACCAGTTGTGAATTGCTTACAAAATTTATTATCTTTGCGATCGGAAACAACTTCCGGTGCTGCATATTCTATCGCATTGCCGTTGTGAATTGCTTACAAAATTTATTATCTTTGCGATCGGAAACAACTGTTTGGCAAATAGCCATAATAGACAAGTAGTTGTGAATTGCTTACAAAATTTATTATCTTTGCGATCGGAAACAACGAAAACTGCGTTGGTAACTTTCCGCAGACAGTTGTGAATTGCTTACAAAATTTATTATCTTTGCGATCGGAAACAACTTTCAAGATATTTTACGCCCGCAACGGCAAGTTGTGAATTGCTTACAAAATTTATTATCTTTGCGATCGGAAACAACAATGTCTATTTTCAGATGAAATACAACATAGTTGTGAATTGCTTACAAAATTTATTATCTTTGCGATCGGAAACAACATAAATTGGCGGGAGTTAAAATTTATTCAAGTTGTGAATTGCTTACAAAATTTATTATCTTTGCGATCGGAAACAACCGGCACGCGGCACACACCGGACACCCAATTGTTGTGAATTGCTTACAAAATTTATTATCTTTGCGATCGGAAACAACCAATACCTCACCCGTCAGCGCGACAGTACGCAAAAGGTCATTTCTATTTTGGAAAAGACGAGCGAATATTACGAAAAGATGTTGAACAATGCCAGCGAAAAACTCGCTCAGAATAGTTGGTACAAAGAGTTTTACGAGAACGGGACATTAAAAATTGACAGCGGTACGGCAACGGAAAAGACCTCTCAAAAGGCAGCAGAACAAACTAATATTCAAACGGAGAATTACAAAGAAAAGTACCTTAACTTACTCTCCGACAGCGAAAAAGAACATTCGGCGCTGATTTCGTACAGTTACGAAAACGACTCTTTGCAGCAGGTAATTATGGCAAAAGAGAGCGTGATTAACAACCTTTCCACGACCGAAAAAAACGGTTTGAGTTGGTTTCAGAAGACACAAATAGCGGGGTTTTGGGTAATGGTGACGGTACTTGGAATAGTTTATTTTCTTAGGTACTTGAAGAAAACGGGACTTGGAATTCGGTTTTAAAGGGAAAATAAAGAAATGACTTTCAACAATACATACATTCTTGATTGTCTGTACGAGAGTGATAATGAATTTGAAATTCCCAATTTATTAATCGAAAAACAAGCAGGGAAATTGGAATTGCCTCTGGTTGAATATGGCAGTAGGAGACGACAGGCAAAAGCGGCAACTATTCATTTCTATGTTGATGATTATAGATTTGAAAATATATGGAAACGACCACATAGTATATTTTCTGGATGCTGCACTGCAATAATAGAACCTAATACATCAATAGCATATACTACTCCCATAGCATTTGGAATTCACCAGATATATAAGAAGCGTTGGATTGCCCGCTTTTGGCAAGAGTGCGGATTGTTAGTTTACGCAGACCTTTTTGTCAGTCCCAAATTCTATCAATACAATAAAATGGGCATTCCGAAAGGGTATAATGCCTTTGCTACTCGCGGGAATAAAGATGAGATAGATTGTTTGGAAGCCGAATTGGAAATTGCACAGGACATTTCAGGGAAAGAAATTCCAAATTTGATTGTTTATGGAGGAGGAAAGAATGTACAAGAATTTTGCAGGAAACACAGTTTACTTTACATTTTTGATTTAATGACTGAAAGAAATGGGGAGAAACGAGCAAGGAGTAAGGACGAGCGGTCAGAATAATACTTCTGGGAAAAGTGCTACAGCGTTATTAAAAGAGAGATACTTGGCAGCAATGTCTCCTCTACTTTCAGTAAAAATAGGGAAAACAACACACGATGGAGATATTATGGTAAGATTTACTAAATATGGAAATGAGCATTTATACAGCGATACTTTTGGGAGAGCAAAGGGTTTTAAAAAAGATGATTTGTTAACACTGGATAAGGCATTGAGCAAATCAGCATACGCAGATTCGGCAGCATTAAGTCATCCGCGCAAAGATAAAATTACAAAATTTTACTATTTCAAGGACAAAAATAAAAATCTGTATTATAATGTTGCAGAAGAAGTGAAAAAGGGGCATTATAAAAGATATTTGTATTCAGTAACCAATAAAATAAAACAAACGAGAAGCGCGTATTAGGTTCAAGACCAGCATCGACAGACCTTCTCGTTTAATTACTGCAAAATTACAAAAAAAACATCAAACAACAAAAACTAAAAAAACAATTGGCAGTGCGTTATGCTTATGCAAATACCATTCCAATCGTTTTTTTTAACGACCACAAAATTACAAAAAAAAATAACATACAAAATTTTACTATTTCAAGGACAAAAATAAAAATCTGTATTATAATGTTGGAGAGGTAAAGTATATAAGAAGTAGTGGAAAAATTAAGTATAGTAGATTTCTTTATTCGGTAACAAATAAAATAAAAAGCAATAAATGACTACTTATGGTCAAGCCAAGTTCAGCCCTTTCATTGCTTTTTAATACTGCAAAATTACAAAAAAATAACATACAAAAAAAATAAAGTAAATAAAATTATTACCTTTGCAGCGCAAAATTTCATAAAATAAAATTCATCATATAGGGGGTGTAAGTATTTTCACCTCTTATGAATTTTATTTAAAAGAGAAATTTTGCAAAATAGAAATACTTACACCTTTTTTATGGCAAAAAAAACTCTTGACGAAAAACTTTTGGAATATGCTCACAGCGGCAAACGCGATGGCTACAAAAATTATCAGTTGCATAAGCGTGAAAAGAACCTTAGTAAACTGATAGCGGAAAAATTCGGTATTGAATTTCAAGAGGACGAGTAAATTTTTACTTGTCCCTTTTTTTTGCCATAAATAATTGCAATTTTGCGCTGTGAAAATCATTACAGGCAAACAGGCAATAGATAAAATGCGTCTTTTTCGCGGACTGCCCAAAGAAACTTTTGGACTACTGTTTATTACTAATAGCCGCTCAAAAAGCGACAATCACACAGAATTCCGCAAGTACGAACACTGCCGATTACGTACTGCTGAAAATCGTGAGGGCTTGGAAGTTCAATCAGACCATTATCTATATTTTACCGATTGTGATAGTGATAGTTCGAAAATGTGTTGGAAAAAACTCATCCGTCAGGTCTGTTTTGGCAACATTTGGTATAAGATAAATTGGTTTGAATAAAAAAAATATTTTTTATGGCAAATTTGAAAAACGATATCGCCGAATTTGAATTCACAACTGCAAATAGCGGTTATTATGCCTATGATTCGGGAGTAGCAACTTTTGAAGTCGAAGGCGTGGAATTTAAAGAGGATTGGCAAAATGATACATTTCTTAATCTTTACAATCGTTTTCTTAATGAACAGAAAACGATGACAATCGGCGAATATTCGGTTCCACTCTGGGGCGAAAATCATAATCTTTATCCGCAGGAAGTATCAACTGTCATTTCCAATAATAAACTTTTGCCTTCCGTATTACAAAAACGTATTGATTTTCTTTTTGGCAAGGGTCCTTATCTTTTTCAAGTAGAAAATAAGGAAAATAAAACGCAGCGTATACCCTATTACGACTCCAATATTATGGAATGGCTGCAATCGTGGGAGAACAATGGTTATGATAATTACTGGACATATCTTTTCAATCTTATTAGCGATTTTTATTATTACAAAACCTGCATCTCTCAATACCATTTCAATCGTTCGCGGCGGCTCGGCAACGAAAAAAGCGTAATTGCACTTTCGTATATCGGCAGCGATGAGGCGCGACTTGCCGCTTATGGGAAATTTCATAATCGCAGAATAAAACAATCCGACTGCACGCACGTAATTGTTGGTGACTGGTTTTTGAAAAAAGGAGACGAATTTGCCGTTTTCCCTCGTTTCAATCCTGCACAGCCATTATCTGCCGCCGAAGCAATTGCTTTTAATATTGAAAAAACGCAAGGGGCGTGGATTTATGCTTACAACGATTGGTTTAAAGGTTTGTTCGAATGGATTAAAGGCAGCAATTTGACTCCGCGTTATTTGAACTCGTATCTAAAAAACGCCCTTAATTCTCATGTTCATATTAAAATTCCTGCTGTTTGGGTCAATCAGGAAAGAAATGTTTTGACCAATATTTGTAACGAAAATATACGCGAGATTAATGCCAATCGTATTACCAAAGATTACAATGGCGTAAGGTTGGTCGATAGCATTGGCAAACCATTCAGTTTTAGTGAAACAATGCTTCAAGACCGCATAAAGTTTGAGATAGGAAAAATTACAAATCTGATGGCAGGCGAAGGAAAAAATCAGGGGAAAGCGTATGCAAGTATTTCAATAGGGCAGGAAGGTTGGGTTTTTGAGGAAATGCCTCAAAAATTTAAGGAATATTTCGAAAGCGTAATTTCATACGACAAACGCAGCGACCAAGTAATAATTGCAGGTATAGGTATTAGTTCGAGTATTACCAATGTGGAAAATGACGGCGTTCTTTCCAAAAGTGGCTCCGATGTGTATTACAATTATATTATTTATCAACACACATTGACAAAGCCAGAAGAGTTTATTTGCCGTGAAATTAATCGTGCTATTGAAATGAATTTTCCGTATGTGAAAAAACTTGGAGTTAAACTCGGCTTCAATATTGAAATCCCTGCAAAAACCGAAGATGTTTCGGCGAAAAATCGACTTCCACAACAACAACCATTGTAAATACTAATGTTTAATTTCTAAAATTTAATTATGATATTAATACCTTTTGAGAGAGCAACTTTTTCCAAAGAGATGAAGCCCAAAATTTCGGGCAATAATCTTACTTTGGATTTTGATAACATGGAGTCGATGCTCGGTAAAGTTGCTGTTGAGTTTTACGACTATTTTTCGCGCACATTGTACGAAAAAATTATCAACAAAACGGCTACAATAAAACCCCAAAACTCACAAATTACAGACGAATTTATTGCGACAATTGGCGACGAAGCACTTGATTTTCTGCAACGTGCAATGTTGCATTTCGCTGTATATCAACATATTATTTATATTATTGCAAACATTGGTAACGATGGCATTACAATAAAAAAAACAGATAGCGAAACAACAATTTATAAATATCAGCAAGACCAATTAGAAAACAAATTGATTGCAGATGGATGGTTCTGGCTCAATCGTCTCATCGCATTATTGAATGAAAATTCAAAAATTTTTCCCGATTGGAACAATTCGGAACAGAAAAAAGAACTCGACCTGTTGCCTGTTGATATTTCCGATTTTGAAAAATGGGTTGGAGTCAAGGATGAAACTTTTATGCTTTTTGCCAGATGGATAATTCGTGAAGTGTGGGATGAATGTGTTCTCTCACGCATTGATTCGGAAATAATCCAAAATAAAGCAAAATTTGTTGTGTGCGATAATGCTGTGCGTGCCGTGTGTTACGATGTTATGGCTCGTGCCTGCGACCGTTTGGCATATCATTGTTTACCTGAGCCGATTCGTTTAGACATTAATAATGAAATGGGCAAAAATCACGCAGCACAAGCAGATAAGCAGATACGTGAAAAAGTAGCAGATATTTTCGCTGTCAAAGCACATAGTTATTGGACTGCGCTTGATGTAGAAATTTTCAACAGAAAAGATAAAATGTTAATGCAAAACGTATCAACGGAATATTATCGACCATTTTCGTTGAGTGAAAATGATAAATTTGTGGTATAAATAAATTTAATTTTAGTATGAAATTATTTCAAAAGAAAAAGAAGATAGAAAGCGTTTTATTGCTAACTGTCAATGATTTAAGCGAAAAACAGAAGCGTTTGGCTTTTCGTCTCCTGCTGCAATTGCTCGCTCAGAAAATTACCCCATTCGATTTTCAGACAACAATGCTGATAAAACTCGGTTACAAGCCCAAACGTAAAGACGAACTTGGAAGGCATTTTTTTATTATCGTTGCCGAAAATTTGAATTTGCTTTTCAAAATTATTGGAAATGAAATAATTATAGATTATGATTTTTCGGAAAATCCTTTTCCTCATCTTCCAGACGAAACTTTTGGACAACATATTCCTACTTTTACTCGCAATTTTACCATAGATACCAATATTACATCTCGGCAATTTGCTGATTGTCTGGATTATCTGTTTGAATTTACAAAAATAACAACAGATACTTCTTCTCCAGAGGATATGAAGCAGACATCGGAACTGCGTTTGCACCTGTTATCAAAAATAGCCGAAACGCTCTATAAAATTGATTACGATACGGCAAAAAAAATTCCTTTTGAAATACTTTTTGCCATTCAAATGTGGTTTACGGGAATCAATATTTTTTTTCACAGACATCCCATTTATAGCGTTCTTTTCCGCAATAATAAAGACGATGACAAAGAAAAAATTACGCTCGGAATGAGTGAAACGCTTTTACATTTGCAAAAAGAAGGATATTCAAATATCGAAGAAATGAATGTAATAGATTTTTTTAATGCGCAAATCAAATCGCTCAAAGATAACCTTAACCACGCCAAAGCCGAAGGAGCAAAGTTGGAAGATATTGCAAAACAAACGCACTTGGATTTTGATACTATAAATAAATTAACGTAAAATGCAGATAATCAATGCCCCATATATTCGCTCCTTTGCCGACAACCCGATACAATTTCTTTTTGAAGTCGGCAGTATGGACGAATCGGTACTTTTTGAACTCGTAACTTCGCTAAATGGGGAAACGGGTAGTACGCTGTCGCAATGGTTTGAATATTTTCCATACAAAGAAACTATTTTTGGTGTTGATAAATTTTATGTTCAATTTGATTTATCTAATTATTTGAGCCAACTTGTAAAACCTCTTCATCCATTAGATAATGCGCATAATATCGATGATAATGGGTGGCTGACGTATTCTTTGAATTTTTCACAAAATGAAATATCGTCAGTAAATATTCAAAAACGACAAAGAATGTTTGCCTGTCCGGGAGGAATTCCGTTGGAAATGTTTCAAAAATTGCAATCCGAAAATCAGAATTTTTTTCAACACGTACTCGAAAGCGACTATGCGCTTATTCCGCTCACAGTACGCAATTTCAAAAACAATCATTTGATTATCAGGCAGTCGGAACTTTGCGATTTGGTTTTGTTTTGGCACGCAACGGCAAACGTTTTTCCAAATTTATTAATCAATGGCAAAACGATTCCACAATTACAAGCGCAGGGATTTGAATTTAATCAGGATGCTCAAACGTCTCATTTTGTTTTTTTTGATATGAAACGATTGTTGGAGATTATTGCTCCAGTAGACAATATTATTATATTTTCGAATGAGAATTTTTCCTTTGAAGTTGAAATTTTACCCGACATTATTTCCGAAGAAAAATATGTTATAGAATTTCGTAATTCTTTTGGATTTATTGAAAAATTTCAAGTTACAGGTATTGCCGAAGATGAGAATGAGACCACCGAAGCCGAAAAATATCAGGATAATAGCGAAGGAGTTCTCCATAACCGATATTTACGTCCGAAATACAGTAAGATGCTCAACGTTTCGAGCGGCTACCGATTGCGTCAGGAACTAAATATTATTCAGGATATTTTGTTGAGTGATGAAGTGTATTTTATTGATACAGTAAAAGATACACATACTCGCTGCCTCGTTACCGCTGATAATATTAAGTTGGAACATCATCAGCGCACGCCGAAGGAAATTACACTTAAAATTGATTTTCTGTTCGAAGAATCGCGCACATTCGGAAATATTAACGAAAAAATATCTTATATGGAAAATTATTTACAAACGGAAAATTCGGAAACCTTACAATCCGAAGAAGGAGAATATTTTACAGTTTAATTCAATCATTAACAATTAATTATTAAAAAAAAATGAGTATAAAAATTAGTGAATTACCCAATGCTACATCACTTGGCAGCGCACATTTTTTTCCTGTTACGCAGGGGAGTTCCACACGCAAAGTTTCATTTGCGAGTATGCGCACAGCAATATTAGAAAATACTTCTACAGATGAAATAGTTTTGCCTGCGCTATCGCTTTTGCGCCGCAGTACAATAGAAGGCGCTGAAAATGAAGTGTGGATTCGGCATGCGCCGCTCTCCGATTATGTGCGCACGCTAAACCCCGTAATTGTGCTAATGCGAAAGCGTAGAGATAGCCGCAATAAGTTGCGTAAATGGGGGGCAGTAGGTCCCAAAACAAATAATAACGCAGGACATAGTTCTACCGCACCAAATAATACCTATTTATGTACCGAATATATAAATTTATCTACTGACAATATTTTTGTGTATTTTGCAGAACGCACTATGAACAGCAACGGTAGTTTAATTCAGAGATTGAACGGAGAACCATACCTGCTCACCAATCTTGCTGGGACAATTTTGGACGTGCCAAAGTTGATTAAGTCGTTTATACGTGTTGATGAACTTGGAAAGGTATTATATTTTTTTGGGAATACTACTCAAAAAATTCAATTCCCTTTGACAGTAAATTATGTTGGAATTCAGCGTTATGGTTTTTGTTTTAGGGTAAATAATCCTAATTTTCACTCTTCTACGCCAGTTCTTTATCAAAACGGTATTCCGAGATATTTGTATGGTACTGTTACGGAATGTGGTTTTTATATAAAAATTAACAAAGATGCTTCACTGCAAAATATTGTTAATAACGAAGGAATAGGTCAGGGAATGATTACTCCACCTGTTTTAGGTACTGAAACACATATTCCTTCTATTGAGTTTAGTTTAGTCAGATAAAAAAACAACTCTCAGAAAGGGAGTTGCTTACACTGAACTTCTCATATTATAGGAGCAGTCAACAATAGAAACTCCGAAAGGAGATTTCAACAGCACAAAAATATATGATTTTTTATTAAAAAAAAGGGACAAAATAATAAAAAAATATCAAACTTTTGCACGGTTTTTGATGTATAATAATTAATAAAATCTAAAAGAACTGGAGAGAAAAAATATGGAAATAATAATCATATTATTAATTGTGTTGTTAATATTGTCGTATATTATTGGTTGCGTATCTGTGGCTGTTTATTGCTATAATCATGGTGGAGATACAATGGATGTTTTTGGTGCTTTGATAATTAGTATATTTTTTACTCCAATAATAGGATATCTATTACGTAAATACTAAATATATGTAAAAATATTTTATATTGTCCCTTAATAGCACATGAGAATGTGCTATTTTTGTTTCAAAAAAAATTTTTGATTATGCCAATTTCAAAAGATACAATTTCGTTGAAATTAGAAATTCAACAAGCGTCTGAAAATCAGAAGAATATTTCTGATTTGAATAAACAAATCAATCAACTTGCAAAGGAAAATAAAAATCTCGCTGCTTCTAACAGAGAAACGGAAAAGGAGATGAAAGAGTTGGAAAAACAAATGGCAAAATTTGAAAAAGCAGGCAAGTCGTATTCAGATACTTACCATCAACTTGAAAATCAGTATAATGCAAGCAAGCAAAGCATAGTTGTGAATTGCTTACAAAATTTATTATCTTTGCGATCGGAAACAACCAAAGAACGCTTTTTTTATTCCTCCGAATTGTTGTGAATTGCTTACAAAATTTATTATCTTTGCGATCGGAAACAACAGATACACCGTGACTTTGATGGTTATGTAAGTTGTGAATTGCTTACAAAATTTATTATCTTTGCGATCGGAAACAACTGGAAAATTTTCGACCTAAATGCCAAAAATGTTGTGAATTG
>JGI24705J35276_12237157_pt1 | contig 10012 bp, 8 predicted proteins | sample TergutNt197P4_FD_35276 | JGI IMG/M metagenome (IMG submission 35276)
CCTCCAATGCCTCCTATGGGTGGCGGAATGGGTGGAATGATGTAATCACCGGCATTCATTTCTTAATAAATCAAAAAAACGGCTTTTCTATTACAGAAGAGCCGTTTTTTTTTATGGAATTATTTCATTGCGGACTTGATCTGCAATCGCCATTTTCAATTTTGATACTGCTTTTCCGCCCACGTAACTATCATTTTTGCCTGTTCTAAGCTATCTTGCACTATTTTATAACGAGGATTACCATCATATCCCAAAGTACCCCACTCCATGCGGTATTTCCTGCCAATTTCACATATTTACTGTCGTTATAGTAATCGCCTTCTTTTTCAGCTTTTTCTGACAATATTTGCCTTGCATTCAATAAATAACGTTCAGCTTCACGAATGGGATGTTGTAATTCTGCCATATAGCATTTAATAAAAAATTTCATCAGTACGCAACAAATTTACAATTTATTTTTTAACAAACAAATTTATTAAAAAATTTTTCTGAAAACACGACAGATTTGAATTGAATTATACTGAAATTGCTTACGGCTACTCTATTGACGAATCGGGACGCAAACATATTTACGTTGGAACCGGATCAAAACAAAGCAAAGTGGGATGGTATGAAGGATATTTTCCAACATCCAACGGCACGGTTCTTTCACTTATAGAGATAAAGGCAGTGGATCAGATATTTTTCAAAATCCTAAATTGTTTATCATTTCCGGTGCTAAAGCGCAGCGTGGATCGGGATAGTCCCAGTTCTCTTTTCCGTAGGCTTTGACAATATCCACCCAACAACGATTTCGTACATTAAAACAAGGTTCAAACAGTTTACATTTTTTGCATGGACTGTTCTCTTGAATATCTGTTCTTTGCAGGTTTATCAATTTTTGTGCAGCTAACGAATTCCACACTTCTGAAATTGAATTTTTTGAAACATCGCCAATGATGAATTGAGGCATCCAATACAGTTGTTCACAAATGGTTGCCTTGCCATCGGGCAATATAAATAAATGGTTATTCAATGCAGAACACTTTACACCTTTAAAATCTGCACTACCGGTAGTGCAATATTGAAATTCTCTGTTGATTGCCGGTCGATTTAAAAAAATAGGTATTTTAGACTGAGGTTTTATTTCTCTTTCAATAAACTCATACAGAGCTTCAACTTCTGTTTTATCCGGTTTTACTTTCTTGAATTGTTCATATTCGATCCAATTGGAATTAATTGCCGGCGTTATTCGCCAGTCGGCAATGTTATTCAAAGTCGAAATAAACTCAAAAAGTTTTTTTATAACGCCTTTTTTCGTATTGTACTTTGTAAGCACCGAATTCATGCGATATTTTAATCCGCTATCATCCAACAGTTTTATCCCTTCTAAAACTTTGGGCAAATAATTATTTTGTACCGATATTGTCTTCATTAAGATTTCGGATGAAAGGGCATCTAATGATAATTGTATCGGATTAACAAAACCGGTCATTTGAATGGTACAAATGATTTTATCAGTTAAGGGGTATTTCGTTGAAATATATTCGGGAGATAATTTGGCATCCATTAATTTTTTCAGTATTATCGACCAATCGGGATGTAGCAATATTTCACCACCCATCAAATTGATTAAGTGTACGGGCAAAGTATTCGCTTCTTCTATCAGTTCCAGAATACGATTAGTGGTTAATCTATTTTTTACTTTTGATTTTGTATCGGCATAACAGTAAATGCAATTTGATACACATGAGTTATTCAGCATAAAAGTCAGCATTTGCGGAGCCGTAAAGTTACGCTCATTCGTTATATCTATGTTCCAACAACTGAAAATATCGGGATTTAAATTCAAGAAGTCAACTTCTCCGGTAATTTGATTTCGATTAATGATTAAGTTTTTCGGAATCCGTACTTTGTCTTCATTGAACTTTGTATAAATTGACTGTTGATTTTCGATAAAGGGATAAACAATTTTCCTTATTGTTTGCTTATCCCTTTGAAAGAACCGACTCAATAATGAAATTGTTACATTCAACGGTCGATTGAATGTAAAAAAACTGAATATCTGAGCGTGCAGTGGATGCAGAAAACTTTCCCAATGGGACACGCTCAATGGGGAAGTTTTATCCCTTGAAAACAATACAACTCTATGCGAATCGTTTCGTATCACATAATCCGGATTGAGGATAAAAACACTGTTTTCATTGTATAACATTTTCTATACCGATTTAAAATTGATATTCAATTTTTAGCTTATCTTTTACGATTCCGTTTGAGTTGGTTCATCCGTGCCTGCACCCAAATAGCAACCCAAACCGCATGATGGTACCGGTTCTTCCTCTATGGCTTCAATTCCGCCCTGTACTTCAGTCAATTCTTCGATATTCAATTCCATAGATTCATTATCTATCTCATTGATTACTCCCTGCATTTTTTTCTTTTTCCGTTTCATAACTTTATTTTTTTAATATGTTAATAAATAATATTTTATGCCTTATTTGTTGCTACGTCATTGCGAGGGCAAGCCCTCGCAATGACGAAATCTTTTGCCCTGTTCCTTGTACTTTTCGCCTCATTTTTCCTGTTCGTTAAATAGACTAAAAATCGGACTAAATATTCGCGACAGAACGCTTCGGCTCGAAGTGATTATTTCTGCTCCTCCTCTTAATCCAAGCTCGTATTTTATTTTTTTTCCGGAAGTTGTAACTAAAGAATCAGGGAAATTAATATCAACTGCATATAGTTTGTTGTTTGGAGCAAAAGAAATTGAACCAACTTTGCCAATTAACATTCCGTAGGAATATTCAGGATATTTTGCCAATCGAATGTTTACAGGATCATCAATTTTCACTCCAGCTATTTGTTCCTGATTTAACTGTATTCGAGCAACAAATTCTTCCTTGTTACTTGAGATAATTGATCCAATGGTATCACCTCTGTTTAGAAACGGGGTCATTGATCTAACATCGCCAAGAACGATTCGTCCGGCACCGTGACTTCGAATCAGATATTTGGAATCCCATGTTCGCAAACTGTTGACCATAATTTCATAAGCCAGTCCCAACTGCTCTCTGTTTTTTTCTATTTCCGACTTATTTGAAATGGATAATTCAAAAATATCCCGTTTAAGCTGTAATATTGCCAATTCGTTTTTTTCGGGTTCCTTTTTCAATATGTTCAACTCCTTTTGAAGAAAGTCTTTTCGTTGTGGAAAATAATTATGTTCATCATAAATCAGACAATTTCTTACTGCTTTCGTGAAATTTTCATAAGCGTCAGACATTTCTCCCATCACCAAATCAAAGCGTATTATTTTTAATAAATCGGTATTATTTGTATCATAATATTTTTCCACATTGGATAATATCTGTAAAAATTTATTTACATCCTTTAATTGTGCCGGATTCTGTAAGATGGCAATCGTATCACCGCGTTTTACTAAAGAATCATTTTCTACAAAATATTTTTCTATTTGCCCACTCGAATTTGCTGTTATCCATTCGACATTGGCTAAATCGTCGATAATTACTGTTCCTCTCACAGCGTCAGGATAGCTGATTAAAGCTGTACCTGTGAGAAAAAGAATTAATACGCCATAAAGTATATAACTGCCCGAATGGATGAGCCAACTGGGGGCATCTCCAAACATATCCGTCACTTCCCTGTTATGTAATTCAACAGGATGTGAATCGTTTTCCGATTGTTGATTACTATTTACCATTTACTATTTACTATTTACCACGTCATTGCGAGCCGTTTGCGGCGAAGCAATCCATTTCATATTACTGGATTGCTTCCTGCTTCGTTCCTCGCAGTTCGCAATGACGTTCAATTACTAATTACTAAGCTCCAACTGGTTTTTGACTAAATTGTAATAATCGCCTTGCAAAGCAACAAGTTCAGTATGTGTCCCTTTTTCAACAATTTGCCCCTGTTTCAATACCACAATCTGGTTGGCATCTCTGACTGTACTTAAGCGGTGAGCAACTATAATTACCGTTTTACCACTGAAAAACTGTTTCATGTTTTCCTGAATGACACGCTCGTTATTGGTATCTAAGGCATTGGTTGCTTCATCAAAGAAAATGTATTCCGGATTACGATAAATTGCCCGTGCAATCAGGATACGTTGCTTTTGTCCCTGACTTAATCCCTGTCCGGCATTGCCTATTATAGTATTATAACGTAAGGGCAATCCTTCAATGTAATCCTGGATGTTTGCCATCTTAACGGAATACAGCAATCGTTCCTTATCTACTTCATCATATCCTTCCGCGATATTATTGGCTATCGTATCGTTAAAGATATATCCTTCCTGCATCACTACGCCGCAGTGCTTTCTCCATTCTCTGAAACTGATGTGTTTTAGAGAATGATTACCCAGCATGACATCCCCTTCGGTAGGCGGATAAAATCCAAGCATAAGTTTGATCATGGTCGTTTTTCCGCTACCGCTCAAGCCGACAATAGCTGTTGTTTTACCGAAAGGAATATCCAAGGAAAGGTCTTGAATCACTAATTTTGATTTTTTGGAGCCATAGGTAAAAGAAACATCCTTAAAGGCAAGAGACAGCTCCTTATCTACTTCAATAATATCATTCTGGTCGCTCTGTTCTTCATCCGTCTGCCCATGTATTTCTCCCAGACGTTCTAAACTCATTTGGGCATCTTGTTCTTGCTGCATGAAATAGACAAACTGTTCAATCGGTCCCTGCATCTGTCCGATAATGTATTGAATGGAAAGCATGACGCCAAGCGTGATGTGTCCATTGATTACGGCAACGGCAGAAAGTACGGTTATCAAAATATTTTTCATTTCATTAATCAGCACTGCTCCAACTTGTTGCCACTGTCCTAAATTCAATGATTTGATGCTGATCCGAAACAGTGCAGCCTGAATATTTTCCCATTCCCAGCGTTTCTGTTTTTCACAGCCTAACAGTTTGATGTCCTGCATCCCGTAAATCAACTGCATCAAATTGGTCTGATAAAGAGACATTTGTTGAAAATTCTTACGATTTAAATCAGCTCTTTTCTTCATGAACATTTTAACCCAGCCCACATACAAAATGCTGCAAACAAAGAAAACTAAAAAGATTTTGATATTATACACAGCCAATACAATACCAAAAATTAATACAGTAATGGCTGCAAAAAGAATATTTAATACGGATTGGGTAAGAAAGGATTCGATTTGTCTGTGGTCTTCAATCCTTCGGATTAAATCGCCGGAAAGTTTACTGTCGAAGAATCGCATCGGCAATTTCATCAGTTTAGTCAGGAAGTCGGAAATAAGAGATACATTGACGCGGGTACTGATGTGTAAGAGGATAGTCCGCCGGATTACGTCAATAAGAGTACGACTAATAACCAATACTAATTGAGCGATTAAAACCAATTGAATGAAACTCAGTTTACGGTGTCCGATACCCTGATCCACGATGGACTGTGTGAGAAATGGCAATACCAGCTGCAACAAACTTCCCAACAGCAAACCAATGAACAGTTGCCTTATCATTGACTGGTATGGTTTAATGTATTTCAACAAGAACCAGATAGACAGCCCTTCATATTTGATTGCTTCCGCTTCATAGAATTGGGGGGTAGTTTCCAGAAACATAACAACCCCTCTTTCAGTTCCTTCCTGTACAGTAGATACCCAGCATTTCTTAAATTCTTCCTCTTCGTATTTCAACAGACCGTGAGCAGGGTCAGCTATATGGAAATACCATTTATCCTTTTTCTTTGTTATCTTGTATAGCACTACAAAATGTTCCTGATTCCAGTGAATAATGCAGGGAAATCGGGCTTGGTCTTTCATTTTTTGAATGGTCGTGCGCACGCATAACGAACGAAAACCGATACTTTCGGCAGCTTCGCTTAATCCCAATAAGTTAACTCCATTCCTTAAAATATATGATTTTTCACGCAGTTGTTGTATTGAAAAGCTTCTTCCATAATATTTTGCTATCATCCGCAGGCAGGATGGTCCGCAGTCCATTCCATCCAATTGCATGTAAAAAGGGAATTTCATATATTAACTTTTTTATTTACTGCTATAAATAGACAGATAAAAATTCAACATATTTTCACGAAAAATGTTCTTGGAATATCTTTCTTCATATCGTTTTCTTGCATTATTCCCTAATTGATTTGCTTCTTCCCTATGTTCCAATAAATAGATTATTTTATCAGCCAATAAATTCGTATCTATTTCTACCTTGTCAGAATATTCAATTACAGGTATTTTTATTCCGCACTTTTCATCCACAACTTCATCCAAACCGGCGGTTGCTACAGCTATTATAGGTAATCTATGCATCATCATTTCAACCGAAACATAACCAAATGGCTCATATAGAGATGGAATAACACCAATATCGGCTATTTGATATAGTTCATGCAATTCTTTCTTACCTAATAATCCGGTAAAAGTGATTTTCGAACAAATATTTTTGCTTTCACGAAAATAGATGTCATATTCACCACTACCGGCAATCATCAACCGACAATTCGGTATCACCTCTAACACTTTATGAAAAGCTCTAATTAAAAAAAGGACTCCTTTATCAGGATCTAAGCGTCCAGCAAAAAGAATTAATAACTCTTTTTCAGCTAAACCCCATTTTCTTCGCAAAACATCATTATTGTTTTGAGGTATTGAAATCATATCACTTAACCCATTTGAAATAACGATTATCTTTTTCGGAGCAATTTGATATTCACTGCAAAGTGAATTTTTCATATCATGTGAAAGAGCAATCAAATGGTCTGTTTCTTTGAAAAGTTGTCTTTCGTATTCATCATTTTTATAAATAAATTGTTCAAGTTGATTTCTTTGATTTTTAAATTTTAATTTGATCGCATGTAGTTTTTGTAAATTACCTTGAAAATATAATGCCCATTTTAAATAATGTACTGTTGTAACTGTTGTGCAATTGAATTTAGCTTTTAATTCTTTTGCAAGTAACCAGCAGGTGTTATAGTTAAAATGAAAGACCAAATCTTCCGCATCTTTGATATGAAGTAGAAGAAGATAGATAACATTCTGCAAGTAACTTTCTACCTTTTGAACTGAACCAGAGAATGTATTATTATTTTGAACTTCAGGAATGTACCAATGTTCAACTTGATTTGTTATTACTGTTTCAAATTCTTTACGATCAGAATGTAAATGGATAATATGAACATGGATTGATGAGTCTTCCAATGCATTCGTTAACTCTTGTAGATAAGTGCCTATACCAAAAGTTGAAGCCCTATCATTATCATTAAACAGGTAGAGATTCATTTTTCAGGAGGTATTAAATCGTTAGTGAAAAGCGAATGCCATGAATTATCACCATCAAGCTCGGACATTAAAGAAAGACCCAAACCTACAAGCCCGTTTTGGAATCCTAATTCGAAGTTGTTATTCATAGTGGAATCATTATTAGTGAATTGCTCTAATAATTGCATATATGGTTTAGCGTCTAAATTATCCAGATAATATTCTTGACAAAATTGATGCCAATCTAAAATAATCGACCGATAGTATTGAGCGATACGATTCTTAGAAGATATTATATCCTTAATCAAGGAAACCATAGGATGCGTCATATTTTGGCGTGTTTCCCATTCAGTCATTGTATTTACTATTTGCGGTATAACTGAATTTATTATTGTACTCTTTAAGGAGCTGTTACCAGCAATCCTCCATAATGCATAATAACCAATATCTGCAATTTTCTCAATTGATAAATAAGACAGGTTGAAAGTGAAGAATATCCGTTTATCAAATTCTTCCAAAATAACATCTGTGTCGATTTTAAGATACTCATGTTGTGCCAAATATTCAATTGCTGAACCTATTCCAGTTAATCCTTGTTTATAGTTGAGAGGCGTATTCGGTTGAATATTATTTTTTACTTTTTCAAACAGATAAGAACTATATTCCAAGTAAATATCATTTTGTGTCAAACGAGCATACCGGCAGAAAAACAATACGATACCCATATCCCCAGTATATAGTCCAAGATTTGTTAAAAAACCTCCATTTATCAACAAAATATTGGCAATGCGATGGAGGTATGTATTAATAGAATGTTCGTTTTTATACATGATTTTACTTTTATGTTAACGTCCTAAATAACAAAGAAATCATTTAATTTCTGATTAATGATGGTATTAATTTTCTCCCACTCATTCCACAGACAACTTTGTGAAATTTTACAGTTCATGCAATCCGGGCAGGAAGGGAACGGCATTTCAGAAAATAGTTTAGTTGAACGTTCCTTAAAGTCTTCTAAAACTTTCAGTACTGTATTCTCTGGAAACAATTGAATTAATTTAAATCTAATATTATCATCTTCAATATTTTCTGATTTTAGTCGCAAGAATGCCATGATGCAGCGATAATAATTCAAATTAGAATAATTTATATCAGGTAAATTTCTCACGTATTCAGTAAAATAATTAGCTGCTAATTTGTCTTTACGCAATATATAAGCTAATAGAGCAACTAATAGTTTTATATCAATTTTTCCAAATTCATGTACTTTTCTTAGGTGCAAATTCGCTGATTTGAAATAAGGTGAATTTACAAGATAAATATTTTTCTGACTCTGACGGGAATAAGATTCCAATTCATTCAAAAGAAATTCTAATTCTTCTTTATTGCAAGATTCGATATTCAACAAATAATTTGCTATATGATTGGTTTTGATTCTTTCACTGATTTTATAGATGTCGTTAATAAAAACTTCAGACATTCCGGGTATATAGATTTTAAAGACAGGAAAATTTAAGAATGACAAATTTCGTATATATAATTTGAAATTATTATGTTTTAATAGCTTGAGCAGATGCTCATAACCTTGTTTGTTATTTCCCATTTCAACCAAAAAAGCATTTTTATAAATGTTGCTTGTATTTTCGTTATAAAATATAGTAGCAGGGAATTGTCCAGTGCCGTTTTTAGATATTTTCGATAAATTATCTCTGATAATTTTTTCATCTATATGGAAATTATATTCAACCGGAAGAAGCGAATCACGTACAAACAATTGTATATCGCGTCCTTGTAATATTTCTGTGAGGCATCGTTCCAAAGCAATTGAAAATATAGATTCGCTTCCGAGTCGAAATTGATAACGAGTTCTGGATTTATTCATCAACAAGACACCTACAACAGGATAAATTCCGCCCAAAGTACAATCCTTTATAAATACATCTAATCCGGCATTTTTCAACAAATCAATAATACTAATTATTTTTTGATCGCTAATGTCTTCTATTGAAATTTCAGGTAATGTTAATTGATTGTACAAGATTTGTTTTGAAACATACCGTTCCATAATTTCACAAATACCATGACACAAAGCCTCATACGGAGAATTACCAGCACACATACCGTTTGTTCCACATGCCATATTTATCAATGCAGAAGGTAGTTCTTGTTTTTCATCTTCGAAAACATCGTAAAATATTGAAAAATATGATAATTTAGGATAATTTCTTAATAATTCAAAGAATTTATGATCGTCATAATCCAGAACCAATGCTTTCATAATATCGGGATGCTCTTTGGAAAATTTTAACATGTCATCCTGCTTTTCATCAGGGAATGATTTGTCATTATACTTTAAGCCAAATGATTTATTGAATAATTTTTTATTTTGAAGTCTCTCCATAAGTTCTCCATAAGCGCTTGCCAAAGCAAAAAGACGAGTAGTTCCTTTGCCATTGGTTCCAACATCTGGGAAACCATCAACCTCTATCCTGACTGAGAAACATTTTGATGAAACATCTTCCCAATTTTGTTCATAAATTTCAATTCCTAAATTATACAATGTTTCTCTAATTCCTTTTATAGTATCATGTGGAATTGCATCTTTATATTTGTTTTGTAAATTGTCCATAATTATGTTTTTTAAACAAATTAGTTTATTGAAACAGTCCTCCGCCTTTCTTTATTGGTGCGGTTGTTTCGTTGTCAAGCGACGACTTCTTGATATTGATTTGCTTACCGGAATTAAAGTGATAGTTTATCTGC
>JGI24705J35276_12237156_pt1 | contig 9999 bp, 11 predicted proteins | sample TergutNt197P4_FD_35276 | JGI IMG/M metagenome (IMG submission 35276)
AAAATGCTCTTCGGCAGTCCCCGTAACAGTGACATTCTCACGGCTTTCCTGCAAGCCGCCCTCCCCTTGCCCGACGATGACTACTCCGAAATCACCCTGTTGAACCCGTTTTCCGAGAATGATTATCCCAGCGAGAAGATCAGCATCCTCGACATTCAGGCCAGGACGACTTCCGGCAGGCTGTTGGACATCGAAATACAGGTGAAAAACCACGCCGCCATGCGCGAGCGCATCGTGTACTATCTGGCGAAAATGCTCACCGGACAGATAAGCGAGGGCAATCCATACGCGCAACTCAAGCCCGCCATCTGTATCCTGATCACTGATTTCATTCTGATTGCGGAAAACCACGCTTACCACAACCGCTACCGGTTCCGGGATGCCCGGACGCAATCCGAATTCACCGATCTCGCGGAAATCAACACGCTGGAACTGCCAAAACTACCAAATGAAGCAGATGGTTCTAAACTATGGGCATGGCTGGAATTTCTGAAGACCGATAGCAAGGAGCGCATGGAAATGCTGGCAGAGAAAAATCCCGACGTAAAAAAAGCTGTGGTGCGCTTGGCAAAACTGTCTGCCGACGAAAAAGCGCGGATGCTGCATGAAGCACGACTGAAGGCAGAGATGGACGCCTATGCGTATCAGGAAGACGCCCGGAAGCTGGGCTTGGCGGAAGGTCGGGCGGAGGGTCGTGCGGAAGGCCGGACGGAAGGAAACAAAGAAGCGCGCCTGGACGTTGCCTGCAACATGGTAGAGATGGGGCTTTCCACGGAAGTCATTGCAGGCGCAACGGGCTTGCCCCTGGACGAAATACGCGCCTTGCAAACCTCGGGTTCGTCCCGATCCTGATTACTCCCCAAAACTTCCCATCGCCTCGCCCATCCTGACCGGCTTTCCCGGTAACCAGCCCGACGCGAAGCGTGTGTCCGGGCGGGCGAAGAGGGCCACCACGGTCGAGCCGAGTTTGAAGCGCCCCATCTCCGCCCCCTGCGCCAGCTCAATGGCGTGGTCGCCGCCTTCGTAATTCCAAAGGCCCACCCTGCGGCCATGCGGTGGCGTCACCACACCATGCCAGACAGTTTCCACGCTGCCGACGATTACCGCGCCAACAAGCACGAGCGCAAACGGCCCCTGCTCCGACTCGAACACGCACACCACCCGTTCGTTGCGGGCGAATAAACCCGGTATCTTGCGCGCCATCAGTGGATTGACCGAAAAAAGGCTCCCCGGCACATGAATCATGCGGACGAGCCGTCCGGCGCAAGGCATGTGAATGCGGTGATAGTCGCGCGGGCTCAAGTAGAGCGTGGCAAAGCCGCCGTTCTCGAATTTCTTCGCTGCCCCCTCATCGCCGCCAAGAAGAGCACGGATCGAATAGTGATGCCCCTTGGCCTGGAAAATCTGCTCGCCCGCAATGGCCCCGCACTCGCTGATTGCGCCATCGACCGGGCAAACGAGATCGGCATCGGCAAGCGGTCGGGCATCAGAGCGCAACGCGCGGGCGAAAAAATCGTTGAAATTCGCGTAAGCAAGCAAATTCGGTTCTGCCGCTTCGCTCATATCGACGCGATAACGATGCGCAAACGCAGCGATGGCCGCCGATGTGAACGCCCCCATCTTCCGGTTCGCAAACCAACCCGCCAGACGGCTCAACATCCGTTTGGGCAACAGATACTGGAGCAGGACAGCAAAAAACTCAGACATGAATCGACCTCGAACCCTGAAAATGAAACAAAGCAGTAATTATGCGCCACGATATGGTTACATAATGCGCAGCACCACCGCTTAAGGACTTTTGATCATGGCCGAAGTGCTTCTCGCCCTCACCACCTTGCCCGACCGAGCGAGCGCGGACATGCTGGCGGCGCAGCTCATCGAGGAACATCTCGCGGCCTGCGTGAATATCCTCGCGCCGTGTGGGTCGGTGTACCGCTGGCAGGGCATGGTCGAGACGGCCAGCGAGATACCCCTGCTCATCAAGACCACCCGCGACCGTTACCCGGCGCTTGAAGCGGCGGTACAGGCCATGCACCCATACGAAGTCCCGGAATTGATCGCGCTGCCCGTCGCATGCGGGCTGCCCGCTTATCTTGACTGGGTGGCCGCTTCGGTTACGATGCCGAACCTGCCGCCGTCCTCCACTGCTTGATCTTGCGCCTCGCCTCATGCCGATTTTCCGACGCCCGCCGTTTGCCGCTTTCGCTTTCTTCTTCATGTGTCTGCTGGCGCTTTGCGCGCCGTGCGCGCAAGCTGATGAGCCGCTCGCCGTAGAAAAAGCCTTCGCCATGCGCGCGCGCGCGATCAGTCCCGATACGGTGGAAGTCCTCTTTGAAATCGCGCCCAATTACTACCTTTATGGCGAACGTTTCGCGTTTGCGGCAATCCCTGCCGAGGTCACTCTCGGCCACGTCGACCGTCCGCCCGGCGAGCGCAAGAACGATCTCATTTTTGGAGAAGTCGAAACCTATCGCGGCCAACTGCGCATGCGCTTAGCCGTCAGCGCGCCCCAGGGGATCGAGCGCTTCACCCTGGCCGTAACGAGTCAGGGCTGTTGGGAGGGCGGCATATGCTATCCCCCCACGGTACAGCGCGCTGAAATCGATCTGACCGCATTTGCAGAAAATGCTGGTAACGACGGCGCGAATAGTTCAACGAACGACAACGGCAATGAAAGCGGGCGTCTGGCCGGCTTGCTTTCTTCTGCCAGCACGCCACTGGCATTGGCCATTTTCTTCGGCCTCGGCCTGTTGCTGGCATTTACACCTTGCGTCTTTCCGATGATTCCGATCTTGTCCGGCATCATCGTCGGATCGGGCGCTTCCGTCTCGCGTCCGCGCGCGTTGGCGCTCTCGATTGCCTACGTGCTCGGCATGGCTCTGGTCTACGCCCTGGCGGGCGTCGTTGCCGGACTGACCGGCTCCCTGTTTTCAGCCGCGTTGCAAAACACCTGGGTTCCATTGGTTTTCGCCCTGCTGTTCGTGCTGCTGGCGCTGTCGATGTTCGGCCTTTTTGAACTGCGGCTGCCGGTAGCGCTGCAAAACCGGCTCGCCCATGCCGCCAATCGCGAAAAGGGCGGCCATCTCGGTGGCGTAGCGCTGATGGGCGCAATCTCGGCGCTGATCGTCAGTCCCTGCGTTACGGCTCCCCTGGCGGGAGCGCTGCTTTACATCGGTAAAACCGGCGACGCAGTACTGGGCGGGCTGGCGCTCTTCGCGCTCGCGCTGGGCATGGGCGTGCCGCTCATCATCGTGGCGCTGGCGGCGCATTCATTGCTGCCCAAGGCCGGGCCGTGGATGGAGAGGGTCCGGAAAGCGGCGGGCGTACTGTTGCTGGCAGTCGCGCTATGGATAGCCTCGCCGGTGTTGCCGGGGCTTTTCTTCGCGCATCCTGACGCGGCATCCTTGCCCGCTTTCGAGAACATCAGCTCAGAAATCGAACTCGATGCCCGATTGAAAGCCCCCGACGACCGTCCGGTTCTTCTCGATTTTTATGCCGACTGGTGCGCGTCCTGCAAAGAGATGGAGCGCGATACCTTCAGCGATCCGGCAGTCGCCGCGCGGATGGCGCGCATGCGGCTGCTGCGGGTCGACGTCACCGCCTACAATGATTCACACAAGGCGCTGCTCGGGCGCTTTGGCCTCGTCGGCCCCCCTGGCATTGTGTTTTTCAGCATGGACGGCCAGCCGCGCGACGATCTGCGCGTGGTGGGATTCATGCCCGCCGCCAAATTTTCCGCACTGCTCGACCGTGCGCTGGCGTCGCTTTCGGGCTATAATTAATCATTTTTCATTCTTCCGTACTCTTATGTTCTCCGGTATCGTGGCTGCGGTCGGCCGTATCGAACAGATCGAGCCCTTGGGCAACGGGCTGCGTCTCACCGTAGAGACCGGCGGGCTTGACCTCGATGGCGTCGCCCTCGGCGACAGTATCGCCAACAGCGGCGTGTGCCTGACCGTGATCGCGCTTGACGGCAGCCGGGTGAAATTCGACGTTTCGCGCGAAACCCTCAACTGCTCGGTCGGGCTGGATCGTGTGGGCAGCGCGCTCAATCTTGAAAAGGCGCTCGCCTTGAACGGACTCATCGGCGGCCATCTGGTCACGGGGCATGTGGACGGTATCGGCGAAATCATGAATTTCGCGTCTCTGGCCGAGAGCTTTGAACTGGTCGTGCGCGCGCCGGACTCCATCGCGGGCTACATCGCGCGCAAGGGTTCCGTCACCGTCAACGGCGTGAGCCTGACGGTCAATGACGTCCACGGGCGCGATTTTTCGATCAACCTGATCCCGCATACGATTGCCGTCACCAATTTCAAGCATCTGAAAACGGGCGACAAGGTCAACCTCGAAATCGACCTCATTGCCCGTTACGTCGAGCGTATGATGGCTTGGCGCGAAGAACAGGATGCGGAAAACGCTGTCTGAGTTTCCCGTACCTGCCTCCTTCCCAAATTACGTTGAGCCAAAAAATGAGCGCGCAAATCCATAACATCCCGATGCAAGCCCCTGCGCACAAGAGCGCGCTGTCCCCCATTTCCGAGATCATCGCCGAGATCAAAGCCGGACGCGTCGTCGTGCTCGTCGACGAGGAAGAGCGCGAGAACGAAGGCGACCTGCTGATGGCCGCCGAATTCGTCACTCCGGAAGCCATCAATTTCATGGTCACGCATGGTCGCGGCCTCGTCTGCCTGACGCTCACCGCCGAGCGTTGCGAACAACTCGGCCTCGAGCAAATGGTCAAGGACAACCGCACCCAGTACGGCACGGCCTTTACCGCCTCCATCGAAGCCGCCTCCGGCGTGACGACAGGCATCTCGGCCTACGACCGCGCCCACACGATTCAGGTGGCCGTTGCCCGCCACGCCAAACCGGAAGACATCGTAACGCCCGGCCACATCTTTCCGCTCACCGCCCAGAAAGGCGGCGTGCTGATCCGCGCGGGTCACACCGAAGCCGGTTGCGACCTTGCCCAGCTTGCCGGGCTGGAACCGGCAGCGGTCATCTGCGAAGTGCTCAAGGAAGACGGTACGATGGCGCGGCTGCCCGATCTGGTCGAGTTCGCCAGCAGGCACGAACTCAAGATCGGAGCCATCCGCGATCTCATCGAGTACCGTGCCGCCAACGAACGCTTGATCGAGCATATCGCCGACAAGGAAATCGACACGCCTTACGGGCATTTCCACCTCGCGGCCTTCCGTGACAAAACTTCGGATGACGTACATTTCGCGGTCTACCACGGCGACATCCGTCCCGAGGTCGAAACCTTCGTTCGCGTACATGAGTCGGTTTCTTTCGTCGATTTTCTCGATTTTTCCCCCGGCAGCCATTCCTTTCCGCTTCACCAGGCGTTCACCGGGCTGGCCGAAGCCGAGGCAGGCGTCGTCGTGCTCCTGTACCGCCCACAAACCGGGCAGGAACTGCTCGACCACATCATTGGCTGCGGCGCGCCGCAACCACGCTGGGACGCAAGGCTCTTCGGCGTCGGCGCGCAAATCCTGCGCAGCCTCAACGTCGGCAAGATGCGCTTGCTGTCCAGCCCGCGCAAGATTCCCAACATGGCCGGTTTCGGGCTCGAAATCACGGGCTTTCTCACACATCCGGAGCCATGCGGCAACCGGGATGCCCTGCCCGCCCCCCATCCTGACGCTTCCTGCAAGCCTGACTGAACTCAAACCCTTTTTCGCTTTTCCTCCCTGCACGACATCATGTTCCGCTACGACGGCATTACTGAATACGATATTGACCTCGACGGCCAAGGGCTTCGCATTGGCATCGTCATGAGCCGCTTCAACCCGGATGTGGGCGAAGGGCTGCTTTCAGCCTGCATCGAGGAATTGCGCGCCCTCGGCGTCGCTCCTGCCGAAATCCGGATTGCCACCGTACCCGGCGCGCTCGAAATTCCGCTGGCGCTGCAACGCCTTGCCCGCAGCGGCCAGTTCGATGCGCTGGTGGCGCTGGGCGCGGTCATCCGTGGCGAGACTTACCACTTCGAGCTGGTTTCCAACGAAATGGGTGCGGGCATCTCCCAGGTCGCGCTTGACAGCGGCCTACCGATTGCCAACGGCGTACTGACCACTGAAGACGATGATCAGGCGCTGGCGCGAAACCATGACAAGGGCAGAGACTGCGCGCGCACGGCAGTCGAGATGGCCAAGTTGCTGAAGGCAATGCCATGAGCCGGGAAGGACGACGGGAAATCGCCGCGCGGCATCGGGCGCGCGAACTCGCGCTGCAAGGCCTCTACCAGTGGCTACTGAACCAGCCCAGGGAGACGCGCATGGAAGAAATACGAGCCCCATCCATCGGGCTTTCGTCATCGTCGCCGCAAGCGCAATTACACGCCATCGAAGAACTTCTCGCCAGCGCCGCGCGGGAAGGCAAACCCTCGGAAAGAAAAACCAGTTCGCGCACCCCGCCGGACGCCGAATTCTTCGCTGCCCTGCTGCAAGGCGCAGCGCGTGAAGCGCCCGAAGCGCGCAAAATCATCGAACCGCTACTCACGCGCGCCATCGCGGAACTCTCGCCGGTCGAACACGCGATCCTGTTGCTGAGCGTTTTCGAACTGCGCCACGACATTGGGACGCCCTACCGCGTCATCATCAACGAAGCCATCGAACTGGCAAAAAAATACGGCGCCGCAGACGGGCACAAATTCATCAACGGCGTACTCGACCGCGCAGTGGCCAGCCTGCGTCCCGAAGAAGTCGCCGCTACGCGCGCACAGGGGCCGGGCAAAAACGGGCGCGGCTGAAGCATTTCGGCCAGGGCGTCGTTCTTGCGGGGCAATCCCCGAAAGAGCTTCTTTGGCCTTTGAGCGTAGCGAATAAAAAAAACCGGCGGGACGATCGCCTCCGCCGGTTTTTTTATTCGACAATTTATCAAATCGGTTCAGCGCTTGCCTTTGCTGGCATTGACGGCAGCCTTGAGGGTCGCGCCAGCGGAAAACTTGGGCACTTTCGATGCAGCAATCTTGATTGCCGCGCCCGTCTGCGGATTACGACCCGTACGCGCCGCGCGACCGGAAACTTCAAACGATCCGAAACCGGTAAAGGCCACCTTATCGCCCTCGACCAGTTGCTCGGATATGATCTCCAGCACCCCGGTCAGCGCACGCTCGGCCTGAGCACGCGGAATATCCAGACGATCGGCCAATGCTTCGACGAATTCACCTTTGTTCATGCTTTTCCTCAATTAGACAGGGTTGTTGTTGCTGTGGGATAAGACAAGCGTTGTTACTGGAACAAGCGGACGATGCCATATCAGCCCGCTGGATTCTAGCACTGTCATGGGAAAGTGCGCCCAGTCCTCATCAAAAAAGCCGCAGAAACCATGAATGTGGCGGAAATGCCCATGATACGATAATTTTTGTCATGCAAAAAATACCGCAAACGCAAATGACGATCCGTATTGGACTCTATTTTTTATATATGCAACAATTGGAGTAATATAGGCATCGGAGCCAGCCCCCGGATGATGTGTTGTGTTGCGTTTCCAATCCGTCCCGCGCGATTTTTGTCTCAAAAAAGAGCGGGACTCTTCGGTACACAAGGAATTTCGCGGCAACGGCACGAGAAGAGCGCGGTTCGGCACTGCAATTTTTATGCCATAATTCGCAGCCTCAACTGAAGAAAGGGACAGGACGATTCATGGACGACAACAAGGCCAAGGCGCTCGCCGCCGCGCTGGCGCAGATCGAAAAGCAGTTCGGCAAGGGTTCGATCATGCGCATGGGGGACGACAGCATCGAGCGCGATATTCAAACCGTATCGACCGGCTCGCTCGGGCTGGACATCGCGCTGGGCCTGGGCGGATTGCCGCGCGGGCGGGTCGTCGAAATTTACGGCCCGGAATCTTCCGGTAAAACCACCCTCACGCTCCAGGTCATCGCGGAGATGCAGAAACTCGGCGGCACAGCGGCCTTCATCGACGCCGAACACGCGCTCGATGTCGTCTACGCCGAAAAACTGGGGGTCAAGGTCAAGGATCTGCTGATCTCGCAACCCGATACCGGCGAACAGGCACTGGAAATTGCCGACATGCTGGTGCGCTCTGGCGGCGTGGATATTGTCGTGATCGACTCAGTGGCCGCGCTTACACCCAAGGCCGAAATCGAAGGCGAGATGGGCGACCAGCTTCCCGGCCTGCAAGCCCGCCTGATGAGCCAGGCGCTGCGCAAACTCACCGCCAACATCAAACGCACCAATACCCTGGTCATCTTCATCAACCAGATACGGATGAAGATCGGCGTCATGTATGGCAGCCCCGAGACCACCACCGGCGGCAACGCGCTCAAGTTCTACGCCTCGGTGCGCATGGACATCCGCCGTACCGGCGGAATCAAGAAAAACGATGAAATCGTGGGTTCCGAAACCAAGGTCAAGGTCGTCAAGAACAAGGTCTCTCCCCCGTTCAAGGAAGCGCATTTCGACATTCTCTACGGCGAGGGCATCTCGCGCGAGGGCGAGATCATCGACTTGGGCGTCGCGCACAGCATTGTCGACAAGTCCGGGGCCTGGTACGCCTATAAGGGCAACAAGATCGGCCAGGGCAAGGACAATACGCGCGAATTCCTGCGTAACAATCCGGTCATGGCCTTTGAGATCGAAAACCGGGTGCGGCTGGCCGTCGGTTTGCCCGAATTGCCCGCCGCCACGCCAGCGAAGCCTGAATCCGCCAAACCTGCCAAATCCGACACCGCCAAACAATAAAAACCCTCTGCCATCCGCACCATGAGCAAGCCAAACCTGCGCGAGCGGGCCTTGCGCTACCTCTCCCGGCGCGACTACAGCCGCGCCGAACTGGCGGCGAGGCTCGCACCTTACGGTACAGATGAGGAAATCGAAACCGTACTGAACCGCATGGGCGAGCTATCTCTTCAATCCGACGCGCGCATGGCTGAAAACTGGGTACGCACCCACGCAAGGCGCTTTGGCCGCGTTCGGTTGCAGCATGAACTCACCCGTCGCGGCCTGGCGCGCGAACTGATCGAAGAAGCGCTTGCAAACGGCGACATGGCAAGCGAACTCGAACGCGCGCGCGCGGTATGGCAGTCCCGGTATTCCGCCCTGCCCCTTGACGCCCGCGAATGGGCACGGCAAACCCGCTTCCTGCTTGCTCGCGGTTTCGCTGCCGATGCCGTCCGTGCCGTGCTCCACGACAAACCCGAAGAAAACGAGGAAGACGGGGCATCATGAGCCTGCTGACAGCAAGCGGTCTCCGCAAACGCTACAAGGCGCGCACCGTCGTGCATGACGTCTCGTTCGAGGTCAAACCCGGTGAAGTTGCCGGGCTGCTCGGCCCCAACGGCGCAGGCAAGACCACCTGCTTCTACATGATCGTCGGCCTCGTGCGCAGCGACGGCGGCGAAATCCACCTCGGCGGCGAGCGGATCACCCACCTGCCCATCCACGCCCGCGCGCGGCTTGGGTTGTCCTATCTGCCTCAGGAAATGAGCGTCTTCCGCAAGCTCACCGTGGCCGAAAACATCCGCGCCGTGCTTGAACTCCAGGGACTGGAAGAAAAACAAACCGCCCAGCGCCTCGATGAACTTCTCGTCGAGCTAGGCATCTCGCACCTGCGCGACAACACCGCCATTTCGCTCTCCGGCGGCGAACGGCGGCGCTGCGAGATTGCGCGGGCGCTGGCGACTTCCCCCCGTCTGATCCTGCTCGACGAACCTTTCGCAGGGGTCGACCCCATCGCGGTGATCGACATCCAGAAGATCATCCGTTTTCTCAAGGAGCGCGGCATCGGCGTACTGATTACCGACCACAATGTGCGCGAGACCCTGGGCATCTGCGACCACGCCACGATCATCAGTGAAGGCCGGGTGCTGGCTGGAGGAGACCCCGTCGACATCATCGCCAACGAGCAGGTTCGCCAGGTCTACCTTGGCGAACATTTCCAGCTTTGAGCCTTTAAGCGCATGAAACCGACGCTCCAGCTCAAGCTCTCGCAACACCTGACCCTGACGCCGCAATTGCAGCAGTCGATCAAGTT